>Ga0066187_1000082_pt1 | contig 44551 bp, 38 predicted proteins | sample WorMetexBAHAMAS1_FD_58706 | JGI IMG/M metagenome (GOLD analysis project Ga0066187, IMG submission 58706) | Marine gutless worms symbiont microbial communities from Max Planck institute for Marine Microbiology, Germany - Inanidrilus exumae... | ecosystem: Host-associated > Annelida > Digestive...
ATATGATATTGGCAGTGCCATATCGTATGTGATAGTTTTCTGAATCGGCTCATGCTCTGCCCCTTTGCCTGGTTTTGGGGACAACTCAGCTCAGGAGTATCATGCGCCATTGAAACGGCATGGCCCGCCGTCTCTGACCCTACCCTTGGGGTAAGGGTTTTCGATTCGCAATCAAACTGAAGTCTTCGCCAAAAGGTGAGGGTTTTTCTCCCATTCCTCGAATGGGACAAAAAAGGGGGGACAGAAGCGATGCAGATAGCCGACCGTATGAATCACATTCCGTTTACGCCCATCCGGAAGATCTTCGAAGAGGCGGGGCGTCGAGAACAAATGGGGGAGAAGGTCATCCATCTGGAGATGGGACGGCCCGATTTCGACACCCCGGATCATATCAAGGCCGCTGCCGGCAGGGCTTTGGAAAAGGGCCAGGTGCATTACACCTCAAATTACGGCCTGCCGGAATTGAGATCCGCCATTGCGGCAAAATTCCTGCGGGACAATGCCCTTTCCTACGATCCGGAAAAGGAGATAATCGTCACCCTCGGGGCAACCGAGGGGATTTTCATCTCGATGATGGCGCTCCTCAATCCGGGAGATGAAGTCCTCATCCCCTCCCCTGCCTTCCCCTCCTACGCACGCACCGCTTATATGGCAGGAGCGGTACCTGTCCAGGTCCCTTTAAGCGAAGGACGGGGCTTTTTACCGCGAACCGATGATTTTACAAGTCTGTTGACCGCCAGGACACGGATGCTGGTGATCAACACGCCCAACAATCCCACCGGTGCCGTCTATCCTGCCGAAGTACTTGCGGAGGTGGCCGGGCTGGCTGATGATAACGATCTTACGGTTCTGTCGGATGAGATCTACGAAAAGAATATCTACGGGACGCAGCGCCATGTGAGCATCGCCACTTTTCCCGGTATGAAAAAGCGGACCATCACCTTGAACGGGCTTTCCAAAAGCCACGCCATGACCGGATGGCGCCTTGGGTACCTGGGCGCTTGTGCAAAATGCGTGGCGGCCTTGATCCGTATCAAGCAGTACGCAACGGTCTGCGCGACCAGTTTTGCGCAATGGGGCGCCGTGGCCGCCCTGGACGGGTCCCAGGAGTGCGTCGCGCAAATGACCGCCGAGTTCGATCGCCGCCGGTTGATGGTGATACGCCGGCTGGAGGCGATGCCGGGTATCTCTTTTGTAAAACCCCAGGGGGCGTTTTACGTCTTTGTAAACGTTGCAAAGTTGAAAAAATCGCCCCGTGACATTGCCATGGGACTTCTCGATGAAGCAAAAATCGCAGTGGTTCCATGGGGGGAAGCGCATATTCGGATCTCCTATGCCAATTCAATGGAAAACCTCTCTACCGCCATGGATGCCATGGCGGAGGTTCTGGGGAGATGGAGAAGATAGGATTTAGGAGAGCGATTTTTTCACCGGAACGAACTTTTTCAAATTCCTCTGAAAAGAAAAAGCCGGCGAACCCGGGATGCCCGGTTCAGCCGGCTTTTTCTTAATTCAACGGTTCATCGCCACGTGTTCACAGGGCGAAAGAAGGAATTACTTCCCCTCCTCGATGGCTTCCGCCAGTTCGGGCAGAAAGTCGAGGATGTCCGCTTCGATCCCCACATCCGCCACCTGGAAAATCGGTGCCTTGGGATTTTTGTTGATGGCCACGATAAACGGGCTCCCCTTCAACCCACCGAGATGCTGAAAGGATCCGCTGATGCCGCAGGCCAGGTATACCTTGGGTTTGACGGTCTGACCGGAAGTGCCCACCTGCCGTGATTTCTCCAGCCATTTGGCATCCACGATGGGCCTCGAGCAGGATACCGCGGCGCCCATGGCATCCGCGAGTTCCTGGGCGATTTCGATGTTCTCCTCATCCTCGATCCCCCGACCGACGGAAACCAGCACGTCCTCTTTGGTGATATCCACATCGCCGGTCTCCGCTGCCACGGTTTCGATGTAACGGCGGCCGGCGGACACATCCCCGACATCTCCGGATTTGTCCACAACAGAACCGCCGGCGGTCCCGGCTTCCTCCGCCTGGAAAACACCGGGACGGATGTTGAGCACAGCACCTGCTGAAAAATCGCAGGTCACATGGGTGCTGACCTGCCCGCCGTACTCCTGCCTCACGATATTCATGACGCTTCCCTCGACGCTTTCGATACCCACCACATCGGAGGCGAAAGCCGAATCCAGCTTGATGGAAAGCCCCGGAGCCAGGTCCATCCCGAAGGTATCATGGGCGACCAGCACGATGCTGTCCGCTGGAAGCATATTCACCAGCGCTTTCCGGATTACCTCGGCATTGGGGTAGGCAAAGGCATCCCCTTCGATCTTCCAGACTTCGCTGTAGTGGGCGGCCACCTCGTTGCAAACCGCATCCAGGTCTCCCCCGGAACCGGAGACGATCGCCGTAACGGAGGCGCCGGCATCAATTTTTTTTGCCGCCAGTGCCAGTTCAGCCGCCGAATCTTCCGCAACTCCACCTTTGTGTACGATATATGCAAAAATCTGAGCCATTATTTCAACCCTCCTTTGGCTTTCAACATGTCAATGAGTTTCTCGATAATCTCTTCGGTGCTGCCCTCCAGCATCTCGGCCCCTTCGCCAAGATCCGGCACAAAGTAATCGAGTCGTTTGACTTTGGCACCGGCTTCCCCCACGGTCCCCGCATCCACGCCGAGATCGGAGGCGCCGAGGGTCGGAATATCCAGGGACGCAACCTTCCGGATGCCCCGGATCCCCACGTATCGGGGTTCATTGATGCCCGTCTGGATGGAAAGGACACAGGGCACGTCGATCTCGTTGACCTCCTGGTTGCCGCCCTCGACCTCCCGGCCCACCTTCAATTTCTTGTCATCCAGCACCTCGATCTCATTGACCAGCGATGCAAAGGGATAATCCAGCATGGCCGCCAGCATGCCCCCGACCTGAGCCTCTCCCGCGTCCGCCTGGGCGCCGCTCATGATCAGGTCGTAATTTCCCTTTTCAACCGCCCCTTTCAGGATCGTGGCGACTCCTTTCCCGTCCGATCCGTCAAAGGCGTCGTCGGTCAGGAGCAGCCCGCTGTTGGCGCCCATGGCCATCTCGCGCCGCAATACCTCTTCGTCGTCCTCTTCGCCCACGGTGACGACGGTGACGTTGCCGCCGACTTTGTCAACGATCTGAATCGCCTCTTCCACCGCATAGTTGTCCCATTCGTTGACCGAATAGACCAGATCGTCCCGATCGATATCATTTCCCGCACTGTTGAGTTCGATCTCGTTTTCCGAGGTGTCGGGAACCCTTTTCACGCAAACCAGAATCTCCATGTTTTACCTCCCGAATTCATGTTTGTTAACCCTTAAAGATAGGGGCATTTCCGATGCCCGTCTCGATTATGAACTGACCAATAAGTAAACATCCCTCGGTTAAAGCCGAGGGCTTTAGGGGCCAAGGATTCGAGGGGTCGAGGGGCCAAGCGATTTTAAAGCCAACTTGGCCAACCCGGATACCTTCACTTGGATCCTGGAATCCTTGAACCCTTGAACCCTGAATGTGCCGGTTTTTATCAAACTGAAGTCTTCGCCTAAAGGCGAGGGTTTTTCTCCCATTCCCCGAATGAGACAATCATGTCCGGCGCTGCCGGTTGTGCATTTATATTCTATGATGCGTCTTCAACCTCAGAAACAGTCTGCCCGTTTTGAAGGTGCTGCTCGATCAGTTCCACAAGATCGATCGCTTCCATCTCACCCTCCAGGCCGGCGACCTTTATGGCGTCTTCGATGTTGACCAGGCAGAAGGGACAAGCGGTGACAATCACGTTGGCACCCGCTTCCTTTGCCATCTGAACCCTGAGGACCCCCATGCGCTGATCCTCTTCCGGCTCGTAAAACAGCATCAGTCCGCCGCCGCCGCAGCAGAAGGAGCGGTCCCGCGATTTTTTCATCTCTACCCGGTTCAATCCCGGAATCAGGTCCAGGGCCTGCCGGGGATCCTCATACACCTGGTTGTGGCGTCCCAGATAGCAGGGGTCGTGGTAGGTGTAGACCTTGCCCGCATCCTTGGCCGCACCGAGCCGAAGGTCACCCGACTTTACCTTCCGGACAATGGTCTGGCTGATGTGCTCCACCGGCGGAAGCCCCGTGTAATCGTTTTTGAGGGCATTGTAGGCATGGGGATCCGCCGTGATGATGCGCTGGACCCCGGCCTCCTGGATGGCATCGACATTTTGGTCCCTTAAGTCCATAAAGAGCATCTCTTCACCGAATCTCCGGGCCTCATGACCGCTGTCTTTCTCCAGTTTGCCCAGGATGCCGAAATCCTCTCCCCCTTCGGTGAGCACCTTGGCCGTTGCCTGGGCGATCCCCTGCATCCGGTCGTCGTAAGAGGAGATGCTGTCCACAAAGTACAGCGTATCTGCCGAATCCCCCTTTTCGAAGAGTTTGACCTTGCACTCGGCGGCAAAGGCCTTGTCCTTTGCCCAGCCGATGCGTTTCTTCTCCATCTTTCCCCAGGGGTTCCCCCTTTTTTCAAGGGCCCTCAACGGTTTTTGGAGAGACTGGGGCACAACCCCTTCATCCACCATTCCCCGCCGGAGATCCACTATTTTGTTGATATATTCGATGGTCACCGGGCACTCCCGCTCGCATGCACCGCAGGTGGTGCAAGACCAGACTTCATCCTCTTCGTAGATGCTGCCCATCACCGGTTCCCCTTTTTTGAATCCCCCGGCGAGGGGAAAATGGTTGAACATGTAATCCCGGCCCTTGATGGAGATAAAACGGGGAGAGAGCGGCCGGCCCACGGCATTGGCCGGGCAGTTGTCGGAACATCGCCCGCAGTCTACGCAGGTGTAGAAATCCAGCATGTGCTTCCAGGTAAAATCGTCGAAATTTTTAACGCCGAAAGATTCGAGGTTGTCCAGTTCCTCATCGGTGACGCCGTGCCTCACCGGTTTCACCGTACCGGTTTCCAGGCGCATGAAAAACACATTGAACAGAGAGGTAATCACATGAAAATGCTTGCCCATGGGCAGAAAACAAAGAAAGAAGAAAAAGGTCAGATCGTGGATGTAGTAGGCGACCAGGTGGACCGCCTGGAGTGTTTCCACAGGCGTATTCAAAAAAAGATAAGTAAACCCCCACACCAGTGTCAAGGGCGGCAGGATCGCCTGGGGCAATCCCCCTTGCACATTGGCGGCAAAGGCGCTGGCATCGTACAGGTTTTCCGTGATCATGAGCGTGGCGATAAAGCCGAGCACCAGCAGGGCTTCGGCAGTATGGTCCTTCCCGTATTTGGGCGGCACCTTGTAGCGTTCCGGTTTTAAAATCCCCCTCCGTACGGCAGCCGCGCACACGGCGATGAGCACCCAGGTCGAAGCGTAACTTTTAATGAAATCATAGATGTGCCCCAGCCAGCCACCGAGTCCCGGGAGATGATACCCTTCCGAAATACCGCGGATCACCATGGTGATCGATTGAATGGAAAGAATCATGAAGCCCGCAAAGAGAAAAATGTGTATCACGCCGGCGGCCATGTACCGGGGATGCCGCCACTGGCCCAGCCAGAGACGCGCCACCCGGTTGAGTCGCTCGGGAATCCGGTTAAACCGGTAATCGGCATTGGACCTCACCAAAGGGGCGGCCCTTCGTGCCATGATATAGGCGAAAGCCGCACCGCCCGCCACCGGGATCAGCAGGGAGAAAAACGCCAATGGGATAAAGCCGAACAGTTTATAGGTCGCCGGAGATATCAGAATCGATTCCATGTTATGTTATTCCTTCCCCTCCTCATTATATGGTGTTGAATAGTTCAGGTTCTTAAATCTTCGGGCATGAAATCCTGTTGTGCGTTTCATGCCCGTGCGACATACAATTAGTGATGTTGGCCGCACAACAAGAAAATGAATGAATACTCATTCATTTTTATCAGTGTTCGTTTCGCCCTGTCAAGGAAAAAAACGGACTACCGCTATTTTACCGATTTCATGTGGACTAAACATCTATTTAAGTGTCCGGTTTCCCCATCTATCTGTTGACATGGTTCAGAATTTATAATATGAATATCCATTCATATTCGGCCGCCTAGTGGCTACAAAGTAGCTATATAGCACGGCCTGAGGATTCAAACAAGGCCCATCTACAAAAAGGAGTTCCCATGACTCATTCGGAAAAATATCAGTCCAAACCCTGGTTGGCCCATTGTGACAAAGGGGTCCCGGAATCGGTTGATTTCGAAGAGACCTGCATTCCGGAATTCTTGAATCGTACGGCTCAAAAATTCCCAGACACCATGGCATTGACGTTTCAAGGCTACCGGATGACCTATCGGGAGCTGGTGGAGATGGTGGATCGGTTTGCCGCCTGCCTGGTCGATAAGGGGATTCGAAAGGGTGACAGCGTCGCAATCCTACTGCCCAACGTCATTCCCTGCGTCGTCGCCTATTACGCCATTTTAAAAATCGGCGGCATTGCCGTGATGAACAACCCGCTCTACACGGACCGGGAACTGGAGCATCAATTCAATGACTCCGGCGCCAAACTGCTGATCACTCTGGACCTTCTGGGAAACCGGATGATCGACCTGAGGCCCAAAACCGGCATCAAAGAGATCATCTACACTTCAATCGGGGATTACCTTCCCTTTCCCAAAAACCTGCTGTTTCCTCTTGTGGGCAAGAAAAAGGGGCTCAAGGCAGATGTTAAACCGGCTGCCAATCTCCACAAATGGAAAGAGGTTCTGGCAAACGGCGCACAAAAAACGCCCGACGTCGCCCTATCTTTCGAAGATACCGCCATGTATCAATATACCGGTGGGACCACCGGCCTTTCCAAGGGGGTGATGCTGACCCACGGCAACCTCAGTAAGCAGGTCCAGCAGATCCGTGCCTGGTTCCCGGACTTCAATCCCGGTGAGGAAGTCATGTTGGGGGCGTTGCCCTATTTCCATGTCTTCGGCCTTTCCGTGGCCATGAATTTCGCCATCTACATGGGGTGGGGCGATATCCTGGTCCCCAAGCCCCAGCCGGAGCCACTTTTGGAGACCATCGGCAAATTCAGGCCGACCTTCGCACCCCTTGTGCCAACCATGTACATCGGTATGCTCAACCATCCCCGCATCAACCAGACCGATCTCTCCTGCATCAAGGGATGCTTCTCCGGGAGCGCCCCGCTGCCGGTGGAGGTCATCCGGGATTTCGAGGCCAAAACCGGCGCGGTCATCGTCGAGGGTTTCGGCATGACCGAATCCTCTCCGGTCACCCATATCAATCCTTTCAACGGACAGCGGAAAGTGGGGAGCATCGGACTGCCCATCTCCGACACCCGTTGCCGCGTCGTGGACCTGGACGACGGCGTAACCGACATGCCCGTCGGAGAAAGCGGTGAACTTTTGGTCAAAGGACCACAGGTCATGAAAGGATACTGGAACAAACCGGATGCCACCGCAGAAACCATTACCGATGGCTGGCTCCATACGGGCGATATCGCCATGATGGACGAAGAGGGTTACTTTTTCATTGTGGATCGTAAAAAAGACATGATCATCTCAGGAGGGTACAACGTGTATCCCCGGGATATCGAAGAGGTCTTTTTCGAACACCCGAAGGTGCAGGAAGCGGCAGCCCTGGGGGTTCCCCACCCCAAACGCGGTGAGCAGGTAAAGGTGTATGTCGTGTTGAAAGAGGGGGAATCCGCCACCGAAGAGGAGTTTCTTTCCTACTGCAAGGACAAGCTGGCGGCCTACAAACTGCCCACCATGATCGAATTCAGGGATGAACTGCCCAAAACCAACGTGGGGAAGGTCCTCAAAAAGGACCTGCGGGCAGAGGAAAAGGACAAAACCGGAGGTGAATAAGCACACGGCTCGATTTGGAATCCCGGCCGGTGCTCAACCAGCAGGAAGTCACTGGGGCCGAAAATAACAAGCAACAAATATCAAATAAATTCCAATACCAAAATTCCAAATTTACAGGACAGGAATTCAGCAGATGAAATTGGATTTTGGAATTTGTGGATTATTTGAGATTTGGAATTTGAGCCTTGAGATTTGTTTGGGATTTGCTTTTTGAATTATATAATTTTAAAAGAAAAAGGGCGGATGATTCCGCCCTTTTTCTTATTTCTGCTGTTTGTATAACCGGATTCGACTATTTTCCCCCAAATGCTTCGTCCGCAATATCGATGGCCGCACCGTTGGTCTTGAGCACGGCGTCCATTTTGCCGAAAGTCACCGGCAGGATGGCGTTCATGAAGAAATCCGCCGTTTTGATCTGCCCTTCGTAGAATGGAATATCCTTCTTCTTGGCACCGTTTTCAAGCTTTTGGACCGATATCACAGCGCGCCACAGCAACATCCACGCCATGGTGACATCCCCGGTCACCTCCATGAACTGGCAGGCATGGGAAAAGGCATTGAGTACCTTGGGCGACATGGCGGCGGCCCCAAGATGCATGGCGACTTCTCCCAGTTTGTTGAGGGCCCGTTCCAGTTCTGCGGCAAAGGGTGCTGTCGCTTCCATCTCTTTTGCCGCCGCAATGGTTTTCTGGACCTCTCCCATCAGATCCATGACCGGTTTGCCCTGGTTCATGCCAAGCTTTCGTCCCAGAAGGTCCATGGCCTGAATCCCATTGGTGCCCTCATAGATCATGGTAATCCGACTGTCCCTCAATAGCTGTTCCTGGGGATACTCTTTGATGTAACCGTACCCGCCGAACACCTGGAGGCCGATGCTGCACATTTCAAAGGCTTTGTCCGTCACATAACCCTTGGCTACCGGTATCAAAACATCAACGATCCCCTGGTATTTGGCTTTCTCGTCCGGATCATCGGTGATGTGCATCCGGTCCTCGCAGTTGGATACATAGTAGAGCAGGCTGCGAATACCGGCCACATAGGCCTTCATGGTGATCAGCATACGCCGGACATCGGGATGCTGGATAATGGGAACCCCGGCGGCGTCTTTCTCCATCATCTTCAGAAGATGCCGGCCCTGAACCCGATCTTTTGCATAATTCAGTGCATTGAGATAGGAGGAGGACGCGCAGGAAAACCCCTGCATTCCCACCAGCAGGCGCGCCTCGTTCATCATCAGGAACATGGCCCGCATTCCCTTGTTCTCCTCTCCGAGCAGCCAGCCCCGGCATTTCCCCTTGCCTCCCAGAGCCAAGCTGCAGGTGGCATTGGCGTGGATGCCCATCTTCTCTTCGATCCCCGTACACACCACATCGTTGGGTTCTCCCAGGGACCCGTCTTCGTTTACCCATATTTTGGGAACCAGAAAAAGAGAGATCCCCTTGGTTCCACCCGGTGCCCCTTCGATGCGGGCCAACACGGGATGGATGATGTTTTCGGTGAGGTCGTGTTCACCCGAGGAGATAAAAATTTTGTTGCCGGTGATCGCATAGGTGCCGTCATCATTTTTAACCGCCGTGGTCTCCAACGCCCCGACATCGGATCCGGCCTGCGCTTCGGTGAGGAGCATCGTGCCCCCCCACTGGCCGGTGAACATCTTCTTCAGAAACATCTCTTTGAGCTTTTCCGTTCCAAAGGCTTCCACCAGTTTACCGGCCCCGTGGGTCAACCCCGGATACATCATAAAGGCGTAGTTGGCGCCGTTGAGGTATTCTGCTGCGGCCAGTCCAACGGTTTTGGGCATCCCCTGCCCGCCCCATTTGGGATCTTCGTTCATGGCCAGCCACTCCCCCTCTTTGAACTGTTCCCAGGGACGGTGGAAGCATTCCGGCACAGTGACCGTCCCGTTATCGAAGGTACATCCCTGGGCATCCCCCTCTTTTTGTGTCGGCAGAATCTCTTTAACGGCCAGATTCCGGACCTCGGAAATGATCATGTCCACTGTTTTTTTATTGAAGTCTGCAAAATCGTCATGCTCACTCAAACCGGCAACCTCGAGCTGCTCATGGAGCACGAAATCAACATCCCTCCGATCTGCAATCACCTGTGCCATAGCCTTTATTCTCCTTGTCGATGATATTGGGTATTGGTTTAAATTCAATCCTTACCGAAACGGCAAGCGCTTATCTCGAACCGTCCCGATATATCTATATTAGGATCCTCACAGCGGATAAAATCGCAGCCTCCGACGCTACTCCCCGCTCCCGATGCCACGTATATAAAGATCCACCAGGGGGTCGGCCATCGATTCCAGATCATATTCCCCCCCGGAATGGAGCCAGGTATTGATCACTTCATCAACACCGCCCAGGATAAAGCGCTTGACCAGCCCCACATAAAGATCCCGCCGGATGGTTCCCTCCTGCTGCCCTCGCTCGACGATTTCTGAAACGATATCCATGTACATCTTCGCCATGGATTTGATCTGCTCTTCCGCCATGCGCCGGTTCTGATGGGTTTCGGCCTGATAGACAATGGCCATGTTGCGATCCCGCTGAAACTCCCTTAAGTGCCGCCGCACGAGAAATCGAAGCTTTTCAAGGGCATTATCCGCCTTATCCACTTCAGTGCGGAACTGATCGAACACCAGTTTGGTTTTGAAGTTGAAAAAATTCAGCAGAATGTCATCCTTGTTCTTGAAATAAAGGTAGATGGTACCATCGGCAACACCCGCTTCTCTGGCGATCTGTGAAATGGTCGCCTGGAAAAAACCCTGTTCGGCGAATACCTTGATGGCAGCTTCCAGGATGCGCTGATACTTATCGTTCGTTTTCCCCTTTGTACTGATCACACACCTCCCGTGGGCCAGAAAGCGGCCCCAAATGAATGAGTATTCATTCATTTAGCAAAGCACCCGTCCCGTGTCAAGTCATATTATGAAAATAACTACAATGTAGAATAATTGATATTCTCTTTATTATCTTATAATTATGTTGCAGCTTCACTTTCTTACAAAACATCAATGGCAAATAAACGAATTTTCATCTAAATGAGTATAACTTCATTTTGCTCGCAATCCGGTCCATCGGATGGGAATATCCGTTTCAATAGACCGGTCGTGGTTCCCATCTCCCCACATTTGGGCGCAACGAAAAGGGCAAATCGCCCCATCGACCGATTGCAACGGTTGACAAGCCCGTCGGCATCCAGTATTTTTCTCGTGGATTACCAAATAGTTACAATGGCCACCCATCCAGGGAACGGAAAGATGCCCAAGGGCATATGCAATGGCCGTTATCACCGGCCATACCACTGTTTACTGCCATTACCGAGAAAGGGGCGTTAAAACGAAGAATTTGCCGAAGCGTAACCCATCAAAGAGATGCACCATCTCCCTGCTGATCGGCATCCTGGCATTGATTTGTACCGCTCTGGCAGATGCCCAATCCGCCCCTCCACTTGAGGCGATCACGCTCCAGCTTCGCTGGCATCATCAGTTTCAATTCTCAGGATATTATGCCGCCATCGAAAAGGGCTACTATCTAAAAGCGGGCCTTGCCGTCACGCTCAAAGAGGGCGGCAGTGGTAAAAACACCATCGAGGAGGTACTCAACAAGCGGGCCGATTACGGCGTCACCAATTCCGAGGTGCTGCTCCATCGGTTGCAGCATAAGCCCATCGTGGTTCTTGCCGCCATATTTCAGCATTCCCCGCTGGTTTTCATTACCCGTAAAGATACCGGCATTACCCATCCCCAGGATTTCATCGGACGGCGTCTTGTCATGAGCCTGGAAAGCCGGGATATCGAACTCCATGCCGTTTTAAAAAACGAGGGAATCGCCCTTGATCAGATCCAGCTTTTAAAAAGCTGGGCCGCCCCAGAAGACTACCTTGATACCCGGTTCGATGCCCTGAGCGCCTACCTGACCAACCAGCCTTACTTCTTGGAGAAGAAGAAGATCCCCTATTCCATCATCCATCCCGTTACCTATGGTATCGATTTTTACGGAGACTGCCTGTTCACATCCCAACGGGAACTGACGAATCAGCCCGACCGGGTGAAGGCGTTCCGGCAAGCCAGCCTGGAAGGATGGCGGTATGCCATGGCCCATCCCGAAGAGATTATCGAGGTCATCCTATCCAAATACCGAACGGCCAAATCCCGGGAGCACCTGCGGTTCGAAGCGGGTTCCATGCGGAAACTGATCCTTCCGGATCTGGTGGAGATTGGCCATATGAACCCCGGGCGTTGGCGCCATATCGCCGATACTTTCGTAAGGTTCAATCTGGTGGAGCCCGAATACGATTTAAACGGTTTTCTGTACAATCCCAACCCGGCGAAAGATTACAGATGGGTTCGCTGGATCGCCGGGATTCTCTTCCTATTCAGTTTCGCGGTGGCGGTTATCTCTATTTCGCTGTTTGTTTTCAATAAAAAGCTCCAGAGGGAGATCCAGGTCCGCAAAGATTCGGAATCCGCCTTGAAAGCCAGCGAGGAGAAATTCAGGCTGCTCTTTGACCACACCGACATGCTGGTGTCGGTATATAACGCAGACGGCATCTGCCAACTGATGAACAAAAAGGTCGCGGACAACTTCAATGCCCCGCCGGAAGCACTTGTTGGCAAGTCGATTCTGGAACTCCACCCAACGTCAGGCAGTCAATACCTTGGGCGAATCCAGCAGGTAATCGAAAATAACATCTCCGCAGATTACGAGGATGTGGCCCAATTCCCGGCCGGAAGGCGTCATCTTTTGTCCAATGTTCATCCGGTGGAGGATGCGACGGGAAACGTGGTGGCCGCCCAGATCATCTCCCAGGATTTTACGGACCGAAAAACGGCCGAAGAGGAACTCCGAAAAAGCGAGCAAAAGTTAAAGGCCATATTTGAGGCCAGTCCAGACCCCATGGTGGTGTATGACCCAGCCGGCAACCCCCTATTCCTGAACCGGGCTTTCAACAAAACGTTCGGATGGATATTGGAGGATATTCAGGGGGCAAAAATCCCCTTTGTCCCGGAGAGCCAGGTGCAGATCACTTCAGATAAAATAAAGGAGCTTTATGAAACGGAAAAACCCCTGAGTTTTGAAACCCAGCGCTACACCAGTGAGGGGCGCCTGCTGGATATCATCGTCAGCGCCGCGCTGATCAGGGATGAATCGGACAGACGGCCCGTGGGCATGGTGGTGAACCTTTCCGACATCACTGAACGCAAACAGCTCGCCGCCCAGTTTCAGGCGGCCCAAAGGATGGAATCACTGGGTACCCTCGCCGGGGGTATCGCACACGATTTCAACAATCTGCTCATGGGAATTCAAGGCCGTTCCTCCCTGATGCTGGCGGACACCAGCACCAACCGCACGATGCGGGAGCATCTTGGTGGTATCGAAGCATATGTAAAAAGCGCCACGGACCTGACGCGGCAGCTCCTCGGTTTTGCCCGGGGCGGTAAATATGAGGTCAAGGCCACCGACCTCAACGAATTGGTAAAAAAACAAAACCGAATGTTTGGTCGAACCCGAAAGGAAATTTCCATCCGAGGTGATTACGCCAAAGATCTGAGCACCGTGGAAGTGGATCGGGGCCAGATCGAACAGGTACTGTTGAACCTGTACGTCAATGCCTGGCAGGCGATGCCGGGGGGCGGCAGAATTGCAGTGAAAACCCGCAATGCAACCCTTCTCGGAGATCAGGCCCGGGCACATGCACTGGAGCCGGGTCCCTACGCTCATGTCTCGATAACCGACACGGGAGTGGGCATGGACGACAACACGCGGCAACGCATTTTTGATCCCTTCTTCACCACCAAGGAAAAGGGGCGGGGAACCGGACTGGGGCTCGCATCGGCGTATGGCATCATCAAAAACCACGAAGGATCGATCACAGTGTCCAGCCGACCCGGCGTCGGCACCACCTTTGACATCTTCCTGCCGGCTGCAACGTCAGAGGTCACACCCGATACGCAGACGGATACGGGCATCGTCAAAGGAGTCGGCACCGTGCTTCTGGTGGACGATGAGGAGATGATCATCGAGGTCGGCACCCAGATGCTCGAGTTGATCGGATATCGGGTCATCACCTCCAGAAACGGCAGGGAAACGCTGAAAACCTACCAGGCGAACAGGGACAGGATCGATGTGGTCATCCTGGATATGATCATGCCGGATATGGACGGGGGGCAGACGTACGACTGCCTGAAAGAGATCGATCCAGATGTGAAAGTCGTTCTTTCCAGCGGGTACAGCATCGACGGGAAGGCGACCGACATCCTAAATCGCGGGTGCAGCGGATTTATACAAAAACCCTTCAATCTGAAAGCGCTGTCCACCAAGCTGGCGGAAGTCGTATAGAAAAACCCGACCGGAATCCGGTCGGGTTTTGTATATCTTGATGCTTGCAGGCTGAGGATCAATCCACCTGGGGTCTGGGCAGCACTTTCGCCTGTTCGGCGATCTCCGGTACCTTGTGCTCCCATTCGATGGCCATGAGATGAACCCCGTGAACGCCCTTCATCTCCTTGAACTCCTCGATCTGTTCGCAGGCCATATTGATCCCTTCGGCCGCCACCTTCCCCTTCTCGGCGCCCTGAAGCCGTTTGATCACATCATCCGGTACGTCCATTCCCGGCACCTTGCTCTTCATGTATTTGGCCATACCCACGCTCTTCATGGGTGTCACACCGGCCAATATATAGACCTTTTCGGTCAGTCCCATGTCGTTGGCCTGCTTGACCCACTCCCGGAACTTGTCCATGTTGTAGATGCACTGGGTCTGAATGAAATCCACACCGGCCGCTATTTTCTTGGCCAGTCTGTGAACCCGCCATTCAAATGGATCGGCAAAAGGATTGGCCGCCGCACCGATAAATATCTTCGGTGGATCTGCAATGTCGGCGCCCCCCTGAAATTTGGATTCGTCCCGCATATTCTTGACCATGTTGATCAACTGCATGGAATCGACGTCGAATACGCCGCGCGCCTGGGGATGATCCCCAAATTTACAATGGTCACCTGACAGACAAAGCATGTTTTGGATCCCGTGGGCGTAAGCCCCTAGAATGTCCGCCTGCATGGCCAGCCGGTTTCTGTCCCGGCACACCATCTGATAATTGGGCTCAAGCCCCTCTTGGAGAACCAGCAGACTGGCGGCCCAGCTGGACATTCTCACCATGGCCGTCTGATTGTCGGTGATGTTCACCGCATCGACGTTGCCCTTGAGAAACCGGGCTTTTTCCCGGACTTCCCCAGCGTCCGTCCCCCGGGGCGGCCCCAGTTCACCGGTAAAGGCGAATTGACCCGCTTTCAATATCTTTTCAAGGTTACTTCCCGCTCGATAACCATTTCCTTCTGTACTCATAGTATTCACCTTATCCCAAGCGATGACACGGTTTGGATGTATAGATTAAGGTCCCGCCCTCCCCGCCGGAGGTCTCCGGCGGGTGATCGGTGTCAATCGTCTTCCGGCTTTTTGTATCCGGGCTGAATCAGCGTTCTCGGTACCTGGTCTTTCCATTCGCTGGCCGGCTTGAACTCGTGGATCGCTTCCAGACGCCCCTGTGCCGCCAACCGCTCGTAAATCTGGAACCAGGCGCAGTCTTGATCCTGGCTGATCTCGCATTTTCCAGTGTTGGTACCGCCGCAGGGACCGTTCTGGAGGCTTTTGGCACACATGGTCATGGGACAGATCGCGCCTGTCCAACCCAGCATGCAGCTCTCACAGGATCGGCAACGCTCCTCATACCACCCCACCGCACGATTGGCGGCCAGGCCGGAAGTGTCCACCGCCGGGAAAACCGGCTTTCCTGGAAATCTCTCCGCCAGAAACTGAACGCCCACGCCGCACGCCATGGAAAGAACGGCATCATAATTTTCCACCATTTCGTCCAGTTTTTCCAGATACTCGATGTCACACTGCCGCTCGATGGTATACGCCCCGAGCTCAATCGGGCTGTTGTCCAGTTTCCGGGCCATTTCGAGCTCGGCATTTAAAACATCGACCTCTTTTTCACCCCCCGCGAGACACACCGCCACACAGGTGCCGCATCCCACAGTCAGGACCTTGTTGTAATCCTTTATCATCGCCTTTATCTCATCAAAAGGCTTTCTCTTGGCAACTATCATATTTCCTCCGGTTCCTGGGAATCGCTAAAGGGCTGAATCTCCACCCCATGGTCGCATTACATTTCAGATTCAGGATGAAACACATCCACGTCCTTCAAATCATCTCCCAGGTAGGCACGTTCGTTGGGACCGAGAATTCCCAGGGACAGGCAGAGCAGGGTCCACAGATGGACCGTCTGCCACGGATGGTCCCGAACCTCCGACAGATCGTGGACCTGGGCATGACAGTTGTGGCAGGGTGTGATGCAGTAATCCGCACCAGTGGAGAGGATCTGTTCCGCCTTGAGCTTCCCGTACTCCCGCCGCTCATCCGGCAGACCGGACTGCAGAAAACCGCCGCCGCCGCCGCAACAGTAGTTGTTGGACCGATTGGGCTGCATGTCGATGAAGTTTTCCTTCCCGACGACCTTGTTCACCACATATCGAAGGTCCTCTGCCACCGGATCTCCGAATGTTTTGCGAACCAGCTGACAGGGGTCCTGAACGGTGAACTTCACCTGGCGCTCCTTGTTCCATTCGGAGCTGGGGTTGAGTTTTCCCTCCCGGATCCACTGGGCATAATACTGGATGATGCTCCGAATCTCGAAATTGGCGTCGAGCTTGAACTTTTGCAGTCCGAACCGGACCGCGAACAGTTCGTGCCCTCACTCGGTGTTGAGCCAGACCTCGCACCCTAGGTCCTCCACCGCCTTTTTCTTCACCTCCACGATGTGCTTCCAGTTCTCGTCGTCTGCGGCAAACATGCAGTAGTTCTCCGCCGCCCACCCCTTGGTACCATAGGTCCAGTCGGCGCCAGCCAGATGAAGGATTTTCCAGAGCGGCACCATCTCATCGGGCTCTGTCACCGGTTCCCTGGAGTTCTGGTTCAGAAAAAACTTCGCTCCCTGCTTGTTCACGGGTGCTGCCATCTCTGCAAATTCCGGCTGGGCCTCCTGGTACTCTTCCAGAACGTCTTCCACAACGAACTGGAAATCCTCCTCGTTGGCACCCATGGCGCTGCAGGTATCGTGACGTAGTGCCATATCGCAGGAACCGATGATGCCCTTGGGACGCTCTTCACGGGGCCAGGTCTGCCGCGTATAAAAAACCAGTTGCGGGATGTTGATCTTCATGGGGCAGACATAGACGCATCGTGTGCACATGCTGCACATCCATACCCACGGGGTTTTCTTGATTTCTTCGTCCATTCCCAAAGCCGCCATGCGCAGGAACTTTCTGGGATCCATCCCTTCCAGGCCGGATGCGGGGCATCCGGAGGAGCAGGCACCGCACGTCAGGCACAGGTTCAGGTTTCCCCCCTCCGGGAGGAGGTCCTTCACCTTGTCGATGAACATGCTCTCCTTTTTTTTGCCAAGTTTAATTGCTTCTTCAGCCATGATATCCTCCAGGTTAAACGTTTTCTTTCACTTTGTTCAGGGGATTGGGTCCCAGCTCCCTGATATTTTCGGTCATCTCCTTTGCAAATGCCGCAAACGTGGGGCCCTCACCGGATGATAGATTGTACATCCGGATCCGATCCCCCTCTATGCCGATCTCCTCGAGCAGCATCCGGGCGTAATCGACCCGTTCCCGGCAGCGCAGGTTTCCTTCGTTATAGTGGCACGCACCTTCCAGGCAGCCCACGCAGTAAACACCGTCGGCCCCTTTCTGAATCGCCCTTAAGAGGTACATGACATCGACTTTACCGGTACAGGGCACCCGGATGATCTTAACATTGGAGGGGTACTCCAGTCGCATGGAACCTGCCAGGTCCGCAGCGGAGTACCCTCAGTATTCGCAGCAGAATGCGACAAGCGTGGGTTCGAACTCAGCCATTATAATCCTCCTGCCAGCAATGCATCGATCTTGCATGCAATCTGGTCATCTTCGTAGAAACCTAACTGGATCGTCTGCCGAGGGCAGATGGCGGCACATGATCCACAACCGTGGCACAGTGCCGGATCGATCTCGATCACTTTCTTTTCGGTGTTGAACACCGGTACGTCAAAGGGACAGGTCCGGACGCAGGTGAGACATTTCACGCAATGGTCGGTATCCACCGTGGCGGTGATCGCGGAGAGCTTGATCTCCGGTCTGGCGAGAAAAGTGACTGCCCTTGAAGCAGCTGCCTGTGCCTGGGAGATGGTTTCCGAAATCAATTTGGGTGCATGGGCCGTGCCGCAGAGAAAGATACCCTCTCCGGGCATGTCCACCGGTCGAAGCTTGACATGGGCTTCGATAAAATACCCTTCGGGGTTGGCGTTGAGCTTCATGATCCCGGAAAGTGCCTCGGTATCCGCGGCCCGCATTCCGGCGCTCAGGGCCAGAAGGTCCGCCGTGATGGCCACGTCCCTTTGGAGCACGTGGTCCTTGGTGATCACACGGATTCCGTCGTCCTGGGTTTCGACCCGGGGCGGGTTATCCGCCTCGAACCGCATGAAGATGACGCCGGCCTCCCGGGCCTCCGTGTAATAATCTTCCAAAAGGCCATAGGTTCTCAGATCACGGTAGAGGACGAACACCTGGGCATCGGGGTTCTGCTTCTTGACCAACAGGGCGTTCTTCACGGCGTTCTGGCAGCAGATACGCGAACATTCCGGCATCTCGTCGTTCCGTGATCCCACGCACTGGATCATCACCACGGTGGAGAGGTCTTGGGCACCCTTTTCCGCCAGACGGTCGCCCAGTTCAAGCTGGGTCACCACCCGGTCGTCCTCCCCGTAGAGAAACTCCTTTGGCCGGTACTCATTGGCGCCGGTGGCCACGACGATGACCCCGTGGTCGATCTCACGATTTTCCTTTTCGGGACCCACGGCGATCTCCGTCTTGAAATTGCCCTTGTATCCGCCGAAACCGGTCACTTCCGCCTGGAGCACCACCTCCACGTTATCGTGGTCGGTGACTTCCCCCACCAGTTTTTCCACGTAGGCCTGAACATCGCCGCCCTCGATGGTGTGATGCAGCTTCAGGGAGAAACCGCCCAGGCGATCCGCTTTTTCGATGAGCACCACCGGAAATCCCTGTTTGGCCAGGTTCAGGGCAGCGTTCATGCCGGCGACGCCGCCGCCGATGACCAATCCTTTCTGGTTGACGGGGATCACCTTTGCGGTGAGCGGCTTTAATGTATGGGCCCGTGCGACGGCCATCCGAACCAAATCCTTTGCCTTTTCGGTGGCCACCTCGGGTTCCTTGGAGTGGATCCAGGAGTTCTGGTTCCGGATATTGGCCATCTCGAAAAGATACTTGTTGAGGCCGCAGGCTTCCAGGGTTTCCATGAACATCGGCTCATGGGTCTTGGGGCTGCAGGAGGCCACCACCACCCGGTTGAGGTTGTGTTCGGTGATCATCTCCTTTATCTTTTCCTGGGTATCCTGGGAGCAGGTGAACAGGTTGGAATCGGTAAAGACCACATTGGGCAATGTATCCGCGTACTCCTGAACCGCCGGGACATCCACGATACCGCCGATGTTGATGCCGCAATTGCAGACGAACACACCCACACGGGGGTCCTGATTTTCCACATCGAGTTCATCTGGCAGGGTAACGGTGTCGATATCCTTTCCCCTGGCTTCCGAAAGATCCGCACCGGCAAGACATGCCGCTGCGCTGGCCTCGGTTACCGATCCAGGTATATCCTTGGGTCCCTGGAACACGCCGCAGGTGAAGATACCGGGTTTGGAGGTCTCCACCGGTGCGAAGGGATCAGTGGCCGCGAAATTGTAATGGTTCAGTTCGATCCCCATGCGGCCCGCCAGGTCCACGGCGGAATCGGGTATGGTCAGGCCAACGGACAGCACCACCATGGAATAGACCTCGTCCTTTACCTCACCGAGTTCGTCAACGTATCGCACATTGAGATCGCCGGTCTCCGGGACTTCCGTCACCGAGTGAACCCTGGCCTTGACGAAACGGATCCCCTCCTTGTCGCGGGCGCGGAGGAAATACTTTTCGTAGTCCTTACCGTAGGTTCTCATGTCCATGTTGAATATGGCGCAATCCAGATCGCCATGGATGTGCTCCTTGGCGATCATCGCCTCTTTGGTGGCGTACATGCAGCAGACCGATGAGCAATAACCGTTGCCGCAACGGTTGGTGTCCCGTGACCCCACGCATTGCAGCCAGGCGATGCTCTTGGGCTCCTCTCGGTCCAGCGGCCGCATGACGTGGCCGAAGTAAGGGCCACCCGCGGAAAGAATCCGTTCGAACCCTTCGGCGGTCACCACGTTGGGGTATTTTCCGTATCCCAGGTAATCCAGCTCGGACGGATCGAATCCCTTGGTGCCAGGAGACAGGATGACGGAACCCACGGTAAGGGTGGAATCCTTTACACGGTCGTCGTACCGCACCGCACCGGCCATGCATGCTTTTTCGCACAGACCGCAGCCCACGCAGGCCTCGGTGTCGATGGCATAGGCCAGGGGCACTGCCTGGGCATACTCGATATAGGTGGCCCGCTGGTCGTTATACCCCTTGTTGATTTCGTTGACCGCCGAGACCGGGCAGTGCCGGGCACAGTCGCCGCAGCCCGTACAGGCCTCCGGGTCGATGAAACGGGGATTGTTCTGGAGGGTCACCTGAAAATTTCCGGGCTCCCCTTCGATGGATTTGATTTCGCTGTTGGTAATCAGGTTGATGTTCAGATGCCGGCCGACCTCGACCAGTTTCGGTGAGATCACTCACATGGTACAGTCATTGGTCGGGAAGGTTTTGTCCAGCCGCGCCATCAAACCGCCGATGGTCGGCCCTTTTTCCACCAAATGCACTTTATAATCGGAATTTGCAAGATCGAGGGATGCCTGCATGCCTGCAATGCCGGCTCCCACCACCATCACCGATCCGCTCTTTTTGGATTGTTCAACAGATCCCATTGTCACTCCTTATAATGCTGCAAAAGCGGGTATGCTGTCCGTCATCCCCGTGAATTCGACCCGACCTGTTTTCTCCAGGTCGGCAAGGAGATAGGAAACCCGCAGAAGATCGAGCCCGATTTCTTTGGCAATCTCCCTGACCGAGGTAAATCCGTCCTGCACGGCCAGATAGATTAGGTTTTTCTGGTATTCCCTTTCCAGCTCTTTGTCCAGGACCGCCTCGTAGCGCTCCGTGCCCCAGGCACGGCCGTACACGTCGCCCTTGGTGGTGATATTCACCTCTTTTCCCACCAGCCAGCGGATCGATTCTCCAGCCACGGTCATTTCCGCCGCCGTCATCTGCCGTTTCAAGGTATCTTGTGAAAGCGGCCCCTGTTGCCGTACCGCCTCGGTGGCATCCGCCACCACCTGTACGAAACGCTGGGCTTCCGCCGACGACACCCATGAAAGGTGCAGCCGCTCTTTTCCAATACCGGAGATTTCCAGAAGCTTTCGAGTGAGCCGGATCTTTTTTTCAGCCTGAACATTACCCTCCAGGTAATGGCAATCACCGAAATGTCACCCGGACACCAGAACGCCGTCCGCTCCCTGTTTATAGGCCTTGAGCACAAATATCGGATCCACACGCCCGGAGCACATCACCCGTACCGTCCGAATATTGGGGGGATACTGAAGCCTGGACACCCCGGCCAGATCGGCACCGGCATAGGCGCACCAGTTGCAGAGAAACGCAACGATTTTCGGTTCGAACTCTCCCATAATCCTATCCTTCTTTTGGTTGATATCTTTACCTGCCGCATGGCCTCCGGCCATCCGGTAGGAGTCGGTTCACAACAAAGGATCACGCCACGGCACAAACCGATGCAATGATCTGTTCATCCCGGAAATGGAGCATATCGATGGCCTGCTGGGGACAGCTGGCCGCACACAGCCCGCATCCCTTGCAGGAGGCGGAAATATTTTTCGCCCGGTGGCCCTTGCCCTCCACCGCTTCCAGTTCGATGGCGTTAAAAGCGCACACTTCCTCGCACAGCCCGCACCCGATGCATTTTTCCGCATCCACCTGGGACACCAGTGGTGAAACCTGGATCGAATCGCTGGAAAGCACCGTTGCGGCACGGCTGGCCGCTGCATGCGCCTGGGCAATGCTCTCGTCCAGGGATTTGGGATAATGGGCCAGTCCGCAGAGAAACACCCCGTCGGTCGCACAATCCACCGGTCGCAGTTTGGCATGGGCCTCCATGAAAAATTTCTCCGCATTGAGGGGCAGTTTGTAAAAGCCTGCGATCTTTTCATTTTCTGCAGGCACAATGGCGGTCGCCAGGTTCAGAAGGTCAACTGAAATGACAAGGTCCCTTTGGAGAATGGGGTCGAACACCTTGATGGCCAAACCGTCTGCCACCTCTTCCACTACCGGCTTTCGGTCGAGGGAATACCGGATGAACACCACTCCGAGTTCCCTGGCCTTTTTATATAGTAGCTCCCTTTCACCGTAGGTCCGGATGTCCCGATAGAGCACGAAGACCTCTGTTTCCGGTTTGTCTTCCTTGATGGCAATGGCCTGCTTCACCGAGGCGGTGCAACAGACGCGGGAGCAATAGGGCCGCTGGTCGTCCCTGGATCCGACACATTGGATGAAAGCCACGCTCTTTGCGTCCTTGAGTCGCTGGGGATCCTTTTCTATATCGTGCCATCGGGTGACCCGATCGCTTTGTCCGTACAGGTATTCGTCCGTTTCAGCTGCGCTTCCCCCGGTGGCCACAATGGTCACGCCATGGTTCAGGGTGCGGGTTTCTCCGCCGGCGGATACCGCTGTCTCGAAATTGCCCACAAAACCGGAAGCTTGGGTCACTTCCGCATCGAGCATAACGTCGATATGGGGGTGCTGGTCGATCCGATGGGTCAAATCGGCCAGGTAGGACGTCACATCCTGACCGCCCCAGGTGCTGGAGATGTCCCGTGCCGCTCCACCGAGGACCGAGGCCTTCTCAACGATGGTGGCCGGATACCCCTGGTCGGCCAGGCTCAGAGCCGCGTTCATCCCAGCGGTGCCGCCACCGATGACAAGGGCGGATTTGTCGACGCCCACGGATAGTTCGCTGATGGGATCCAGCAGGGAGGCGCGCGCCACAGCCATTCGGACCAGGTCCTTGGATTTTGAAGTCGCCACCGCCTTGTCGTTGGAGTGCACCCAAGTGCACTGGTTGCGGATGTTGGCCATCTCGAACAGGTAGGGGTTCAGGCCGGCATTGCGGACCGTTTCTTGAAACAGCGGTTCATGGGTCCTGGGGGTACACGCCGCCACCACGATTCGGTTTAGCCCATGCTCTTTGATCACCTCCACCATCTTGTCCTGGGTATCCTGGCTGCAGGTAAACAGGTTCTCCTGCACGTAGGCGACGTTGGGCAGGTTTTTTGCGTAGGCGGCAATTTCCGGTACATCGGCAAAACCGCCGATATTTACACCGCAATTACATACAAAAACACCGATGCGGGGTTCTTCTTCCCGCACGTCGTTTTCAGCCGGAAATGTTTTTTCCTGGATCAGGGTCCCTCGACTGGCCGCCAAACTGACTGCAGCACTTCCGGCGGCGGCACTGGCTTCTAAAACGGACTGGGGAATATCTTTGCAGCCCTGGGCCACGCCGGCCACGTATATTCCCGGCTTGGTGGTGGTGACCGGCTGGATGTCGTCGGTTTTGATAAAATTGTGGGTGTTGAGTTCGATGTCCAGGGTTTGGGCGATATCGGCCACAGAATCTGAAGGCTCCATCCCAACGGAGAGCACGGCCATGTCGAACTCCTCGGCCACCACCTCACCGCCCTCTGTGACGTATTTCAACTGGAGGGTTCCCGATTCGTCTACCTCCGTGATGGTGTGCACACGCGAACGGACAAACCGGACGCCGGCTTCCTTTGCGCGTTCGTAATATTTTTCAAAGTCCTTGCCGTGGGTTCTCATGTCCATGAAAAAAATAGTGGGCGTAAACCCTTCCCCCACGTGCTCTTTGGCGATGACCGCCTCTTTGATGGCATACATGCAGCAAACCGAGGAGCAATAGGCATTGTCGCATCGGTTCACGTCCCTGGAACCCACGCATTGCAGCCATGCGATCTTTTTGGGATCCGCCCCGTCGGACGGCCGTTTCACATGGCCGGTGGTGGGCCCGCCGGCCGAAAGAATGCGCTCAAATTCCAGGCTTGTCATCACATTTGGAAATGCGGTGTGCTGATAATTGTCCAACCCCTCCGGATTGAAGGCCTTGAGCCCGGAGGTAACGATTACAGATCCCACATTGAGGGAAATTTCCGTTTCGGCATCGTCGAACAATATGGCATCTGTAGGACAAAATTTTTCACAGGCACGGCATTTACCCTTCTTGAAATAGATGCACCGATCCGCATCGATGGCATATTTTAAAGGTACCGCCTGGGGATAGGGGACGTAGATCGCCTTACGCTTGCTGAGCCCTTCGTTGTATGCATCGGGCTTTTTGGCCGGGCATTTCTCGGAACATGCACCGCAAGCGATGCATTTTTCCATATCCACGTACCGGGGGGCTTTTTTGATGGAAACAGTGAAGTTGCCCTCTTCTCCCGTAACCGCTGTTACGGTGGAAAGGGTGTGAAGCTCTATGTTCATGTGCCGGCCGACCTCGACCAGTTTGGGCGAGATAATTCACATGGCACAATCGTTGGTGGGAAAGGTCTTATCCAGTTGTGCCATCGCCCCTCCGATAGCGGGTGATGATTCAACAAGATGTACGTAAAATCCGGAATCGGCCAGATCGAGTGCCGATTGCATCCCGGCAATACCGCCGCCAACGACCAAAACAGAACCGATAGAGTTGTTGTCGCTCATGCTTTCCTTCCTGTTTTTATGCGTGTACCAACTTTATATATTAATTTTAGATACTTAATATAAGTTTAAACCCCTTCTATAATCCCCTTTAATAGAGGAAGGGCGTAATTTGCCACAAAAAAAAACGGGGTGTCAAGGGAAATAAACCGCTTTCCCCAATAAAATTAAAACTGTTATAAAGCCTTATCCCATGGGTGCCTGCCACAATGTAAGATTGAAAAGGAGACTGCGAATTTGAGCGATCAGGTGGAATTGAACCTGCGGGGGGATGATTGCAGAACCTTATTACCCTATATATATGGAACGGCTATATACGACAGGTTGAAAACTTCTTCAATGACTTTTTTTATTTTTTGTTCGCGTGCGCCAAAGGCAATTATTGGTATAGACAACTATCTGTATAAGCTGAAATTAATGCCATTTCATCCGTTGACACAGAGGGGATCATCATATAGATTTGCCTTTCTTGAATGATGAACAAAGGGCGGACATTGATCGATGAATGACTCTGGACTTGAAATGGATCATACGACAAATCGCTTTCGGGATATTTTCAGCGATGGCGCATTGCTGAAATTATTTCCAGAAGACCGGGCCGACCTTTTTTTCGAAGCCCTCTTTGGAGACCCCGCAGAGGGGGCTTATGACATTCGCCTGCGGTACACCGGATGCAACGGCGTCCGGCTCGAATTTGCCCTGCACCTTAAGCGGCGTCCTGATAAATGCCTGGCATGCAACCTGACCTATGGTCTGCCCCAGGTGTTTACCCGTCACCCGGTGATCGACCTGAAGGGTCTGGTCAGGGGAATCAACTCCCTGTTGAACGGTGGGATGCGTGTCTCCGGCTGGGAGCTGGGGCGAACGCAGGAGATCTCAAAAGATCTGCACCAGATCCCGCTGTTCCTTACCCTTGAAGATTAAGAAGCACTGTGGCGGATCCGATAGTAGGCCAATCCCAGATATTCGTGGAGCGCCGACCTCACCGTCCGGAAACTGCGTGGTAGATAGTCATGCCACGCATACGTCGCTTCGGTTTGCCGGGTGCCGCCTGTCGGGTAGGGCATCACGTTCAAACCGACACGCTGAAAGCTCCAGACTGCACGTTTCAAATGATGGGCTGAGGTAACCAGTATGGGCCGTGAATAACCCTTTTCCCGGCACAGTTGCTGGGAGTAAAAAGCGTTTTCGAACGTGTCACGGCTTTTTCCTTCGACCCACACTTCGGACCCATGGACGCCGATATCCAATAAAAACCGCTTCACAATGGCCGCTTCCGACTGCTTTCTGTCAAACACCCGGCCCCCGGACACAACGATGGGTATCTGCAGCTTCCGGTGAAGCCTCACCGCGTCCGTCATCCGCTCCAGTGTCCCCGAGCTGGGCCTTCCCATTCCGGAAAAATCCTTCACGTCATGGTGGGCGCCGCCGCAGAGCAGGATGATGACATCCCCTTGGGGTTTGCCAGGAAGGGGGTAGGAGGAATTGAGGGGGCGGATGAAAAGATCGGCAACCGGTCCGATGCTAAGACTCCACATCAAAAGTCCCATACCCAGCAGCGATAGGCCGGACTTCACATGCTTTCGGGAGATTCGCCACACGCCGAGAAGGATCAGAATAGCGACGAACAGGCCGGGGGGCAGAAGGAATGGTGTTACGAGCTTTTTAAACAGGAACAATCCGCAACTCCTTGTTAAGTCTCAGACCCGATTCATTCCCTTTTTTTACCGATACTAACTGCCGGCATCACATCCCAGGCATTCGGACAGAAGTGTGGTCAGTTTTTTTCGCAAAATATCGTACGAGTAGTAACGTTTGGCAACTTTGTAGTTATGGGCTATCATTTTTTCCCGGTACGCATGATCTTTCAGGACTCTTCTCGCCTGCCGTACGGTCTCTTCTGTGACATATCCGTCCATCTCGATGGCGGAAAACCCCTTGGGTTTGATGTCGATGTCGTAGATCGAGTAGGAGTTCACGACAATGGGTTTGCAGAAATAGATCGCCTCCAGAAACGCATTGCCGAATCCCTCAAAATTGGATGGGTAGGTGATCAGGTCCGCGTGGGGGTAGATATCGTAAAGGGTGTAAATTTTCCTGCCGTTGGGGGTCGTGCCCCTTTTGTGATTGATGATATTGGATACGAACCGGGTATCTACCTTCATGAGTGCCGAATACTCCCGGATGCGCTGCTCGTAGTCCCATCCCTCATCCCCGGACGCGTGGGAGATCACCAGTTTGGCCTTCAGCCCCATCCGGTGCACCAGTTCGATGGCATGTTCGATCCCTTTGCGCTGCACCACCCGTGTGGGTTGAAGGATGAACAGATCGTCCGGCTCAATCCCGAGATCCTTTCGCACATTCGAGGCATAGTCATCCGCAGAAGCGGCCGGGCTGGCATCATCCAGACCGCATAAGGCTGAGGCATTGGGAGGCGGCGTTCCGAAATCCATAACATTGGGTATGATGGTGGCGGAAATCCCGGTCCTGAGGCTCAGCTGGTTGTCCGCTGATGAGTTGATGACCACGTGCTGTATCGACGGGATATGAGGAGGAAAGGCCATGTTGAGATAATCCCAGACGGCATTGGTCATGAAATGTTTCCGCTCCCAGAAAAAATCGTGGTGATGGGCGATCACCGGCATCCCCGTTTCGGCGATCACTTCGGTCAGGGCGATGCCCAGGGGAAGATTCAACGGAATGGTGAGGGCGTTTTCAGGTACGAGAAGATCCAGTTTGAATTTTTCCAGAAACCGGTAAAGGTCGGCTTTGATCTTTTCCTTGATCTCCTGGATCTGATTCGTTACCAGCTGACCCCGGGTTCGGACACCGAAGCAGTTGTGATAGTTGTCCCGGATCTCCGGATGATCAAAATGCGCCAGTTCGGACATAAAGGACCGTTCCGGCGGCCTGTCCAGCTCTCCGGCAAAATAGAAGCAATCAAACCCAACTCCCTCGAACACATCGGCCCATTTCTGTGTTTCCAGGGAAACCCCGTCCGTACCGGCCAACCGGGTGGAGATAAAACCGATTCGATGCCTTTTCCCGCATACTTTGCATCCGGTCATGTCGACTCCTTCTGGTAAATGAGTTCCTGATAACGGAAACAATCGGTGGTGTGATCGTTCACCATCCCGGTGGCCTGCATGAAAGCATAACAGATCGTCGGGCCGACAAATTTGAATCCCCGGCCCTTCAAGTCCTTGCTCATCGTTTCCGATTCAGCGGTCCAAGCCGGTATCTCTTTCACGCTTTTCCAACGATTGACCAGGGTCCGCCCATTTACAAACCGCCAGATATACGCATCGAAACTGCCGAATTCCGCCTGGACCTTCAAAAATGCAGCGGCATTGGCCACTGCTGCATTCACCTTAAGACGGTTTCGCACAATCCCCTTGTTTTCAAGAAGCCGGGCGATCCGGCGGGTCCCGTACCGTGCAACCTTTTCGACATTGAAATCATCAAACGCCTGACGGTAGTGTGCCCTTTTTCTCAGAATGGTGATCCAGCTCAGCCCGGCCTGCGCCCCCTCCAAAACCAGAAACTCAAACAGTTTCCGGTCGTCGTGGAGCGGTACGCCCCATTCCCTATCGTGATATTGGATGTACAGGGGATCTTCCCCGGCCCATTGGCATCTGTGTAGCGTCTGACCCATGGCTGTTACTCGTAACAGTTGGCCGGAAACATTTTGAAAACCATAAATTACCTAAATAAACCGAATGGTTAACGATCAATTGTTAATGGTTAATGATTAACTGGAACTCGACACCTGTGTTCAAAGCTTTTTAATTAACCATTATTCATTATCAATTGACAATTCATAATTCATACCCCTGAATCCCCAAAACTCGAAAACAAACCGCCTGTTCCCGGAATCCAAGCACCAGTATCCAGTATCCAGTATCCAGCATCCAGCATCCAGTGTTTAGTATCCTGAACACCAGTAAAATACGGCTGATGTTGTCAAGTCAAGAATATATTCGAAGGGTTATCGGGGTGGGCCTACCATAAAGGAAAAGTGCCACGAAAGCGGACAAGTCGCTATCGATTCAACCGGGGATGGATGATGCGGGTGATCTTGGGACGGTATTTTGCTTTTGCGGACATTTGGTTCCCTTTGATTTTGACGATGAACGCCGCGATGAAGAAGAACAAAAATCCCGAGACGGCGGAACTTCCGGACGGATCCAAATCAAGTTTGGGAGCGATGTGCATGCCCGTAATGGCCCCTGCAACCATGCAAAGAATGGGAAACACATATAGGAAAAAAGAGGCTTTGAGCAAAGGAGACGTTTCGAATGTCAACACGATCCGGTCCCCTTGCTTTGCGCCGACGATATTGAGGGCTTCCACCTCCATATCCTCGCCCATGGCGGTACAGGAACCCTTGGACGCACAGCCTTCGCAAGCGGTGCTTTTGCTGGCTTTCACCCAGGCGGTATCGGCACCGACCTTCAAGACGACTCCCTGTTCAGTTGCCACGTTTGGATTCCTCAATAAGGGTCATGGATTCATAACATCGATTCAAAAACCCGCTAACATCAATGTGGGTTATAAATGAGAAATGTCAAATTTTATAGATATAAAAAGGAAGGGCAGACCCAACGGCCTGCCCTTTCAGTCCATTCTGGGAATATCCCGTTACTGGTTGACAACTTCCTTGATGGCCACGGCACCGGTCCTTTCGTAACAGACCAGTCCGCATTGGAGACACCGAGCGGCCTCCTCTTTTGCGGCTTCCTCCGAAAAACCCTTTTCGAATTCACCATGTACCGCCAGATTCTGACCCGGCGCCAGGGGCATGATCTGACGCGGAACCTCAGCGACGCTGTCCACACAGTCCACGTTCTGGACATAGCATCCGGGGGTGACCACATCTTCCGGAAGGGCCAGAGGAATACCGTACATGATCATGTGAAGGGTCGCCGCAGACCGCCTACCGGCCGCAATTGCCTTGATGGCACCGCTGTAGTCGGTCAGCACATCACCTTTTGCAAACAGCCCCACTTCATTGACAAGGGCGGGGTTTTTGTAGGGGGAAACACCATGCCACTGAAGCGGCCCGGCGACGGCTGCTTCCTCACCGCTCTCGTCGTCAGGTTCCCCTTCTTCCGAATCGACGGGCGCCTTGATGAATACCAGTTCGGGAAGCCGGCCGGCTGCGAAGATGAGGTTTCCCGCTTTCAGGATGTCGGTTTCAAGGGTCTTCAGGTTGATGGTTTCCAGTTCGCTGAGATTATCCTCCTCACCGATGAGCCGATTGACGGCGGAACCGAATAGAAACACGACGCCCTGCGCTTCCAGGGTTTCGATCTTATCGCTGCCGATGCCGGAGGCTTCTCGCGTTTCCCGGTGAACCACCGTGATCTTCTCGGCACCCATCTTTTTGAACCGGGCGATCGCCTCGGGGACGAGGTTTCCGCCCCCTACCAGCACCACGTCGGTAGAAAGCGTCATGGCCGGCTCTTCACCCTCTCCTGCCTTCATGGCGTCCAGCAACAGGTAGGTGCTCGGGATGGGTTCTTCGATCTGCCCGGAAGCACCCCGGGCAAGGCGGCTGTCCCAGCCTCCTGCAGCCAGAAATATGGCATCATACCCTTCTTTTAGGAGGCCATGGATGGCAATGTCTTTTCCCAGGCTCATGTTGGTTTCAGCCCGAACCCCCATCTCCAGCACACCTTCGATGTCCCAATCCAAAATTTCCGGGGGAAGCCGGTAGTCCGCAATGGCGCTCCGCAAAAGGCCCCCAAGCTGGGAGGTTGCTTCGAAAACCGCTGCATCATGCCCTAAGCGGGCAGAGAAAAACGCTGTCGAGAGGCCTTCGATGCCCCCACCGATGACGGCCACCCGTCGGCCGGTATCCGGCGCTTTGTAAGGCTGGACCCGCTTGCCCGTTTTTCTCTCGTAGTCTGCTGCATAGCGTTTGAGAAAGTTGATGGCCACCGACTCATCCACGAGGTTGCGCCGGCAATCGATCTCGCAGGGCCTCGGACAGATCCTGCCGATAATGGCGGGAAAGGGGTTCCTTTCCTTGATGACCTGGACCGCCCGGTGATGATCCCCTTTGTCGATCTGTTTGATGTACTCGCAGATGTTGATGCCGGCGGGACAGGCCCGCTGGCAGGGGGTCGTACATTCCTGGGTGGTGTACTCCTTTAAAATCCGCCGCGTCACCGAAGAGAGATTGATGATGCTCTTGGGGCAAACCCTTTCGCAAGTGCCGCAGCCCGTACATTTCTCATCAATCACCTCGGGAAGGCCCTTGGCGCCCATGACAATGGCGTCAAAAGGGCAGGCCCGGGCACAGGTGCCGAGGCCGAGGCAACCCACGGTGCACACCTTCATCCCACCGTTTAGCATGGAAGCGGCCCGACAGTCGTACAACCCGTCGTAAATGAATTTGACGTCCGCATCCGCTATACCATAGGTACAGCCGGGTTTGGCGATATCCGGCTCCTTTGCCTCGATGGAAACCCCCATGATACCGGCGATGGCGATGGCCGTTTCTTCACCCGCGGCCACACAGGAATTGGGTGCCGCTTTACCCTCAACGATCGCCTCTGCGTTGGCGGTGCATCCGGGCAGACCGCAGCCACCGCAGTTGGCACCGGGCAGGGCGTCATCCACCGCCAGCACCAGCGGATCCACGTATACGTAGAACACCTTAGACGCCACTGCCAATCCGATTCCGACCAATAATCCCAAACCACCCAACATGAATACTGCCTGCAGCATTTCCGAGACTCCTGTTTAAAATGGTTGAAATGATGTACCCATAGACGCCGCCATATCAGCGGTGAAAACCTAAAAACTACCAGGAACCGTCAAGCCCCCTCAAACCGTTCATATAAAGTCGGCCGCTGGCCACAAACAGGGAAAACTCCGTTAGCAGCAGCGGCAGGTCGTGGCTTCCGGCCAATTCAAGCACCTTGTCATCGGGTTTCTTCCCCCTGACAAAGGCGATGGCCCCCACGCCGGCGATCCGCGCGGTCCTCAGCACCTGTTCGGTGGTCAGTCCGGTGAGCAGCAAGGCCCCCTCGGCTGCCGCCGCCAGCACGTCCTCCATCAGATCAGCCCCGCCGCATCCCGTGATGGTTTTATCGAGCTGGTTTTCCCCCACCAGCACAGTCGCCTTTAAAATATCTTTGATTTCAAATAGTTTCATATCATCCCATCGGCGCCTATCCGATGGTTCGATCCGGATCGAGCGCCAATTTCATTAAAAGCGTAACCTTTCATAATCAATCGATAATGTCAACTGGATCATGGGCTGGGCAGATCGAAAATTTGCTTTCTTGACGAAACATGGCCCACGAAATATGTTGCAGCCAAAAAGGAGGACCGATGATACACGGTAGAAAGCAGGCCATGGTGGCAGCGGATTTCATCAGGGAGAAGTGCCGCCTCGCCCCGTACGTCGGCATCCTCACCGGGACGGGACTCGGCGATGGAACGGAAGGGTTGGAAATGGATGCGATCATGGATTATTCTAAGATCCCCCACATGCCGGCATCGACGGTTCAGGGCCATGCCGGAAAGCTTATTCTGGGACGCATGGCCGGCGTGCCGATGATCCGTTTTCAGGGACGGTTCCACCTCTATGAAGGATACGATCCGGCGGCGGTGACATTTCCCATCCGGGTGATGCAAGAGATGGGCGTTTGCCTTCTGATTCTCACCAACGCCGCAGGGGGGGTCTGTCCCGATTTTGAACCCGGAGATATCATGATCATCCGGGATCATCTCAATCTCACCGGGGAAAATCCCCTGATCGGGCCCAACGAGGACAACTGGGGGATACGCTTCCCGGACATGTCGTTCGCGTACGATGCGATTCTATCCAAAACTGCGCTGGAGATGGGTGAAGCGGAAAACATCTCTGTAAAAAAGGGTATTTACGCCGGTCTCAAGGGGCCGTCCCTTGAAACGCCCGCTGAAATCCGCTACCTGAAAACCATGGGTGCGGATGCAGTTGGTTTTTCAACGGTCCAGGAGTCCATTGCGGCTGTTCACGCCCGGATGCGGGTATTGGGGCTTTCGGTGATCACCAATGTACACGATCCGGATAACCCGGAGCCCACCACCGTTGAGAGCGTAATTGCCGTCGCGGGTACGGCAGCACAACGGTTACAGCGCCTGCTCCATCGGATCATGGCCACATCCCCATAAAAATGGAGATCTTGAAATGAAAGCGGTCGTCCTGGATTCCCTTCTGACCTACCGAAAGGACTATCCCATTCCAGATGTAGGGATTGGAGAAGCCCTGATCCGGGTTCACCTCGCAGGTATCTGCCAGACCGATCTCGAACTGATGAAGGGTTATATGGGATTTTCCGGTGTCCCCGGCCATGAGTTCGTGGGAACGGTGGAAAAATGTGAGGGTCCCCGATGGGTGGGAAGCCGGGTGATCGGCGAAATCAATGCGGGATGCGGGAGTTGCGAGCTTTGCAGGGAGGGGATGAATCGCCATTGTCCCCATCGGAGCGTATTGGGCATCCTGGCGCATGATGGCTGTATGGCGGAATGGTGCCGCCTTCCGCTGGTGAATCTCCACCTGGTGCCGGATGAAATGAAAGATGAGCAGGCCGTTCTCATCGAGCCTTTGTCCGCTGCATGCGAGATACTCGAGCAGCTTCCGATTACCGGTCATGAGAAAGTCGTGGTGCTCGGTGACGGCCGGCTGGGAATTCTATGTGCATGGGTCCTTTCCACCGTCGCCGGCGATGTCACCTTGATCGGCCATCACGACCACAAATTGAAATTAGCCCAATGGCGGGGCCTTAAAACCGCCAGGGGCCCGCTCCAGGACTCCCGCGAGGCGGATCTGGTGATCGAGGCCACCGGAACCGCCGCAGGCCTTACGGAAGCGATCACCCTGTGCCGGCCCCGGGGTACCATCGTTCTCAAATCAACGGTCGCCGAGTCCGGTGATCTTAACCTGGCGCAGATCGTCATCGATGAGATCACGGTTGTCGGATCCCGTTGCGGACGTTTCCACGACGGCATGGCACTTTTGGAGGCCCATCCGGATCTACCGCTGGAACGGTTGATTACCGCCCGATACCCCATCGAAGCGGCGGATCGCGCTTTTACCCGTGCAGCGGAATCGGACGCGCTCAAGGTGGTGCTGGACCTTACGCAATAGACCCCTCGCCTGTCACGAAAGGAGAAATGAATGCAGTACGATGTGGTAATTCATAACGCAACCATCGTGACCGTCAACCCCGGTTTTGACGTGATCGAAGGCGGATTTATCTGCATTCGTCAAGGCGAAATCGAACGGGTAGAGGGGAAAACACCGGAGCGAAACATCCCGGACGCAGACCGGATCTTTGACGCCGGGGGATGTCTGGTGCTGCCGGGTCTTGTCAATGTCCATACCCATTTGCCAATGACCCTGTTTAGAGGGTTGGCGGATGACCTTCCTTTGGATACCTGGCTCAACGAGCACATCTTTCCGGCAGAGGGCCGCTTCATCAATGGAAAGACTGCGGGACTGGGCACGCAGCTGGCATGCGCCGAATTGCTGCTTTCCGGCACGACCACGGTGTGCGACGGGTATTTTTTCGAACATGAGGTCGCCGCGGCCGTCCAGGAGGCAGGCCTGAGAGCCGTGCTCGGCCAGGGCGTCATCGATTTCCCCGCACCGGGCGTGCCTGATCCTGCCCGCAATATCGTCCATGCCACCGATTTTGTAGACCGATGGAAAGGAGTTTCATCACGGCTGCATCCTTCGATTTTCTGCCACTCTCCCTACACCTGCTCGGAAAAAACCCTGGTTGCGGCCAAGGAGGCGGCCGTCCGAAAAGGTGTCCTCTTTCAGATCCACGTGGCTGAGACCGAGGGTGAGTGTGACCAAATGAGAGCGAGCCGGGGTCAGTCACCGGTTCAGTACCTCGCCGAGTTGAACATTTTGGATGACAGCACGCTGGCAGTCCATTCGGTATGGGTCGACCGGGAGGATATCGCGGTACTGGCGGGTTGCCGTGCGCCGATAGCCCACTGTCCCGAAAGCAATATGAAACTCGCTGCCGGGATTGCGCCGGTACCGGCCTTTTTACAAGCAGGGCTGACCGTCGGACTCGGCACCGACGGCTGTGCTAGCAACAACAATCACGATCTGTTCGGGGAGATGGACTTGGCGGCAAAAGTGCATAAAGCCGTTGAAAAAGATCCCACGGTGATGGATGCAAAAACAGTCTTGAAGATGGCCACCATCGACGGTGCGAAAGCGATCGGTCTCGATGGCCAAATCGGCTCCCTGGAATCGGGGAAGCGGGCCGATCTGATTGTACTGGACACATCGGCGCCGCACCTGAATCCCATGTACAACCCGGTTTCGCACATCGTGTACGCCGCCGGCGGGGCCGATGTGCGGGATGTGATGGTGGACGGCCAGTGGCTGGTGAAAGAGCGGCGGCTGCAGACCCTCGATACCGACAAGGTGATCGCCGACATCCGGAAAACGGCGGGCCAGATCCGCAACTTGTCGTGACCTTCAAAAACGAAGGTCAAGTTAACGCATACCCATCCACGGTTAAATAAGGGATCGAAAAGTGTCTGATTCAGAAATAAGCAATTTTTTCGCTGAGCAAGGACGCACAAGGGGTTCCGGCGAGGCGTACTGCTGTACGCCGCAGTCCCGCCTAAGGCGGGAAGAACGACGCTCAGCGGAAAAAAAGCCATTTATGGAAGGATACTAGCTATTCCCCTTCGAACTCCGTCATGGCAAAAATCTTGTAACCGCTGATCTTTTCTCTCCCTTTAAGATCGGGCAGTTCGACAATGAAACCGCACTCCAGAACTTCTCCGCCCAGCTTTTCCACCAGCCGGGTAGCAGCGTAGATTGTCCCCCCCGTAGCGATGAGGTCATCCACGATGACCACCTTGTCCCCGGGTGCAATGGCGTGCTGACTGATCTCCACCGTGTTGGTGCCGTATTCCAGTTCGTAATCCTGGCCGATGGTTTCAGGAGGCAGCTTTCCCTTTTTGCGGACCGGTACAAATCCGACATTCAATCGGTAGGCCACCACTGCCCCGAAGATGAATCCCCGGGCGTCGATGCCGACGATTTTATCAACCGCCATCTCCTTGTATCGGTCGTAGAACCGATCGCAGGTTTCTCTGAAAGCGGCCGGATCCATCATGAGAGTGGTGATATCACGAAACATGACCCCCTCGATGGGCCAGTGGGGAACGGTACGAATCTTCTCTTTGATATCCATGGTTGTCGCCTCGCTAAATTTTGGGAACCGTTTGAATCAGAAGTTGCTTTACCTTGTCCGCGTTCCGGTTGAACACCTCGAGGATCTCCTCCCAGGTGACAGGGGCCTCGTCCTCCTTCCAGCAATCGTAGTCAGTGGACATGGCCACCGCCGCATAGGGGATTTCCGCCTCGTTGGCAAGGGACGCCTCGGTGGCAACTGACATGTTGATGACGTCTCCTCCCCAGATTTGGAACATTTTGGACTCCGACTTTGTGGAAAACCGGGGGCCTTCGATGGTAATCATGGTACCCCCAAAGTGGGTGCGGTTGCCAAGTCCCGTTGAGGTCTCATAGAGCAGTTCGCGTAGGATCGCATCAAAGGGCTCCGCCATTGCGGTGTGTCCCGCTCCATCCTCAAAAGAATCAAAAAAGGTGTTCCTGCGATTTTTGGTAAAATCGATAAACTGATCGATGATCACAAAATCCCCCCGCCCGATCTCCTCCTTCAGGCTGCCGCATGCCGTGGTGGCCAGGATGTGGGAAACCTGCTGATCCTTCAACGCCTGTATGTTCGCCCGGTAGTTGACCTGACTGGGGCTGAACTGATGCCGGCGGCCGTGCCTGGCCAGGATGACCACCTCCGTCCCGTCGATGGTTCCGCTGGTAAGGGGGGAGGAGGGATCACCGTACGGGGTGGTCACCGTGATCTCTTCTGCTTGTTCCAGTATTTCCGGATCGTCGAGTCCGGATCCTCCGATGATTCCGATTTTTGGCATCTGATCTACCTCCGCATGGTCCGATTTTACTTTAATCTTAAATTATAGAAAGTCGCCTCGGGGCTTACCCGACCTATGACGCATACACAATTTTGGGTTAATTGTAAACGGATTCATCAACCTGCCATAGGCCGCTTTCCGACCCTCGGAGCCAAGTTCAAAACGTCCCCGTTTGGCCCGTCCGCCCGCGGCGGATGTATCCCTCAAAGGCAGATCCATCTATGTGTTGGGCCCAAATTAAATCCTCAAAATACGCAATGTGTTCCCGCGGTTTAAATATCCACCCGTCTGGACCTGAACCCACCGAAACGGTTCTGAAACAAGTGTGTCTGTCGTATCCTCTGCAGGCCATGGGTCGAAGGACACCCGTTTTGACATATCGAAATGAGTGGTATAGGATGTGCCGGTCCAATGAGCGCAAGGAGCAACTGCGATCTTAAAAAAATGTCCGAATCGATGAGGAAAGGATTGTGATATGAAGGTGGACGGCAAGGATACACGCCCTATTTGGCTGGAGAAAGAGATCGAAACGGTCCGGGTGATTGACCAGCGCCGGCTTCCCCACGAATTTGTGGTGATGGATCTGAAAACCGTGAACGATACCATCTATGCCATCCAGGAGATGGTGGTCAGGGGTGCCCCCCTTATCGGCATCACTGGGGCCATGGGTGTGTTTCTCGCAGCAGTACGCTCCGACAGTAGGGAGGAATTTGCAGACCGATGCCGACGTCTCAAGGCCTCACGCCCCACGGCCGTCAATCTCGCTTGGGCAGTGGACCGTGTGGTAGGTGCTATTTCAGGAGAGAATAAAAAAACGGACAGAATCAATACCGCCGCACGCGAAGCCGAAATCATTGCAGAGGAGGAGGCCGACAACTGCAAACGGATTGGAGAACACGGTGTCGCCCTCATTCGTGAGATCAGTGAAAAAAAAGAGGGAAACGTGGTCAACATTCTAACCCACTGCAATGCGGGATGGCTGGCCACTATCGAATACGGCACCGCAACGGCCCCTATGTATGTGGCCTTCGATCAGGGCGTGGATGTCCACATATGGGTGGATGAAACCCGCCCGCTAAATCAAGGGGCCCGCCTGACCGCATGGGAACTGGGCAAGCACGGTATCCCTCACACAGTGATCACCGACAATGCCGGTGGTCACCTGATGCAGCACGGCATGGTGGATCTCGCCATCGTGGGAACGGACCGAACCACATATACCGGCGATGTGGCCAACAAGATCGGAACCTATTTGAAGGCCCTGGCCGCAAAAGACAATGGCGTGCCGTTTTACGTGGCGCTCCCTTCCAGCACATTCGACTGGACCCTCAGAGACGGCATCCGGGAGATCCCCATCGAGGAGCGGGATCCCGAAGAGATCCGCATAATTCAGGGGTGTCACGAGGAGGCTCTGATTTCTGTGCTGGTGCCGCCTGCAGACAGTCCGGCAGGCAATTTTGCCTTCGATGTGACGCCGGCCCGACTGGTCACCGGCTTTATCACGGAAAGAGGAATTTGCCGCGCAGACGAAGGAGAGATTCTCAAGCTGTTTCCAGAAAAATCGTAAGCGTTCCCCCGCCACGACAGACGAAAGGATGAAACAAGGCCATGCAAGATCCACTGGGGCCGGTTACGGGAAAGGAGTAACTGCATCAACATGCTGACCGATCTTGAAAAACACGTGATCGCTGCGATCCAAAGCGACATTCCCGTGACGCGGGAACCCTACAGGCAAATTGCCAAAAAACTCGGTATTCCCCAGGAGGATCTCCTGGCAACCCTGAGAAGTCTTTGCGATAGGGGCATCATCCGTCGGTTCGGGGCCACCATCCGACATCAGAAATCAGGTTTTGGCGCAAACGCCATGACCGCCTGGCAGGTACCGGAGGAACACATGGAATCGGTGGGGAACATCATGGCCGCCTCGCGTCACGTGTCGCATTGTTACCGGCGCAACCCCACAAAGCGCTGGCCGTACAATCTTTACACCATGATCCACGCTTCAGACGAAGAGATGTGCCGGAGTATCGCCAAAAAACTCTCGGAAAAAACCGCCATTGATCGTTATACCCTTCTTTTCAGTCGACTGGAATTGAAGAAAACATCGATGCAATACTTCCCGGACGACCAGAATCCAAAGTGATCGTATCCCCGGACGTCCCCCATATCCTGGCCGTCAATCCCTGGATCCATGATTTTTCAGCCTATGATGTATGGGCAAAACCCGCGGGCCTATTCACCCTTGTGTCTATTCTCCGCCTCCACGGGTATCGCGTCTCTTACATCGACTGCCTGGATCGATTCCACGAAAACGCCGGCGCTTCGGATCCGAAGAAACGAGGAGGCAGGGGTCCCTATCTCAAAACGGAGATTCCCAAACCAAAAGCGCTTGCGAATATCCCTCGGCGCTATTCAAGATACGGCATTCGCCCTGAGTGGTTTAAGGCGGATCTGGCATCGACTCCCAGACCGGATCTTGTGCTGGTAACGTCGATGATGACCTATTGGGCTCCGGGGGTTCAGGAAACCATCCGGATGGTAAAAGCGGTGTATCCGGAATCGCCACTCCTTCTCGGCGGTATCTATGCCAGCCTCTGTTCCGAACACGCAACCCATTTTTCAGGAGCGGACCAAATCGTGCCGGGTGCGTGTGAAAGCCGCATCCTGGACGTGGCTGGGGCGTACACCCGATGGCACGCCACCCCGATGTTCGACCCAGGGGATCTGGATACCTATCCCTTCCCGGCGTTCGATCTTCAACGCAAAATCGGATACATCCCGTTGCTAACTTCCAGAGGGTGCCCCTACTCATGCGAATACTGCGCATCGCATCGATTGAGTCCCATCCGTCTGGAGCGAAGCGCAGAGTCGGTGGTGGAAGAGATCCGATATTGGCAGTCCACTTTCGCGGTATCCGATTTCGCCCTTTACGATGATGCGTTTCTGGTGAATTCCGATCGCCATGCCCTTCCCCTACTGGAAAAGCTGGCAGGCACCGAACTGAGCATCCGCATCCACACTCCCAATGCTCTCCATATCCGCCAGGTAACCCGGGAAGCGGCACGGTTGATGTTCAAAACCGGTTTCGAAACCATCCGGCTCGGACTGGAAACAGCCGATCCGGCTTCTCGCAGAACCATGGACGACAAAGTGACCATAAAAGAGTTCAGGCGGGCGGTGGCGGTATTGAAAGCGGCCGGATTTAACGCGGGTCAGATCGGGGTTTACCTGCTGGTGGGTCTGCCGGAACAATCCATGGATTCGGTAAAACAGGCCATAAAAGAGGTTAAAGATACCGGTGCCACTCCGATCCCGGCCTATTACTCCCCCATTCCCCATACCGCCCTCTGGGAAAAGGCTGTCGGCTCATCCCGATACGACCTACCCTCGGATCCTGTCTTTACGAATAATTCCATTCTCCCTTGCCGGAAAGAATCGTTTTCATGGGAAGAGATGTCCCGCATCAAACGCTGGGTAAAAGCAGAATGTTGATGATTTTGGTGGGTTTCACAGGGCGTACTCACCTGCGTCACGTCTCAGGATGGGGGCATCTTCTAGGGTGATTTCAAGTTTGGCGAGGAAGACTTCGGATAGCCCAAGCAGGCTGGCTTCAGGGGTGGCGGCCAGGATGATTGACGAATCTTTCTGAAGCCCGATCCCCAACTTGTTACAAACCCGATTGACCAGACGGACCATGATCAGTATGGTATCGTTGGGGTCCGGTTCCTCATCATGGTGCTCCCGGGCGATCTTGGTGTAGGTTGCCGGCAGGTTCCATTTTTCCAGCAGCTTTTCACCGTGTTCGGAATGAAAATTTTCAAGCACTTCCCAGAGGAGGTGGTCCGAGGGTCGGATCCCCTTCTGATCGGATCGGAAAATCTCTTCAACCACCCGAACCAGCAGAAACTTGCCGACGTCATGGAGCATGCCGCCAATGAACGCCTCCTGAGCCAGCATCCCGAAACCGGTCTTTGTGGCGAGCCAGTGGGAACCAAAAGCACAGCCGATGGCATGCTGCCATAGCTTTTGCATAATCCCACGGCAGAAGGGATCGTCGATCTGCATGTTATCCTGCCGTTGCATCTCCCCTGCGATCCTGGCAATCTCGCCGGTGCCGAGACGAATGATGGCACTGTGAATGGTCGAGACTTTATTCAAACCCGCATAGAACTCCGAATTGGCCACCCGTAATACCTGTGTGACCAGGGCCGGGTCCCGGCATATGAGCTTCTCCAGGATCTCAAGATCCGGTTCCTCGCAATCAACCCTGCCGCGGATCAGTTTAACGGACCGATCGTAGGCCGGCAGAACGGTTTCGGGCCGGTTCAAATGGTGATGAATGATGTCTAGAAAGGATTCTTTGGGTTGCACGCTCATTCCCCCAGGAGCCGCTGCAGTTCCGCGACGGGTCTCGCCTTATTCAACCGGGGCAGTGCCCGCAGCACCTCTTCAACGGTCGTGATGCCCTTGGTCGCCTTGAAGATACCATCTTCGAAAAGGGTCACAAGACCGGTGGACTTGATGCTGATCTGCCGGATCTGGTGGCTGGTTTTTCTTTCCAGAAGCCCGTCCCGGACCGCCTCGTTGAGCACCAGCATCTCAAAAACTGCGATCCGGCCCTTGTATCCGGTGTGACGGCACTGGGGACATCCCCGGCCCCTTTTAAAAGCCGCTCCCTCGATATCCTTGGGAGAATATCCCAGGCGCAACATCTCGCTTGGGGTCAGCCGGGAGGGGACCGCGCACGAAGCGCAAATTCTGCGGAGCAGGCGCTGGGCAAGGACGCAAACCACGGTGGAGGAGATTAAAAAGGCATCGATCTCCATATTCAGCAATCGAACCAGACCGCCGATGCTGTCTTCGGTGTGAAATGTCGTGAGCACCTTATGCCCGGTAAGGGCCGCCTGAACGGCAACCTCCGCGGAATAGGTATCCCGGATCTCCCCGATCACGATGACATCGGGGTCCTGCCGGACGATGTGGCGGAGTGTCTCATCGAACGTCAGGTTGATTTTGGGATTGATGGAGCACTGGGCAATGCCGTCGATCACGTATTCCACCGGCTCTTCGGCGGTGATGATACTGGTCTGGGGCTTGTTGAGATAGTTGATGCAGCTGTAAACGGTTGTGGTTTTTCCCGATCCGGTGGGTCCGGTGACGATGACCACACCGCTGGGACAATCGAGGGCATCCATCCGGAAACGGTCCAGCATGCGTGGCAGCATGCTGATATCTTCTATCTTCAAGAGTTCTGCCTGACGGTTGAGAAGCCGCAGGACGATCTTTTCCCCATGAACCGTCACGAAAAACGACACCCGCATGTCCATCGCCTCGCCTTCGTGCTCAAAAATCAGTCGGCCGCCCTGGTGGCGTCTTCGCTCTGCGATGTCGGCCTCGCACATGATTTTTATGCGGCTGGTGATTCCCGGTACCAGGTCCAGTGGATAGTCCTTGAAATGGTTCAAAACGCCGTCCCGGCGGAAACGGATCCGAAACCTGTCCTGCATCGGTTCCATGTGGATATCGCTGACATTATCCTCCCGGATGGCCGACATCAGGATGGCGTCGACGATCTGAACCACCGTCATCTTTCCTTCACCGGCGACGCGAAGTGCCTTGGCTTCAGGCTGGAGTCGATTCAGGGCGTACTGGATCGATTTTCGGGTGGTGATGGCAGGCACCACCTTGTAATTGAACGCCTGATTGGCTTGGTCGATGTCCCGATGATCCAATGGATCTGCAAAGGCAACAAGGACATCATCCCCTTCACTGCGAATGGGCAGAAAGTTGTGTTTCTCATAGATTTTGACGGGTAGCCGGGTGAACAGTTTCCGGTCGATATCTGCAAATTCCGGTTCCACAAAGGGAAACCCCAACTGCATGGACAGCACCTCGATCAGCTTCTGCTCTTCAACGAGGTGGTGTGCCACCAGCACTTCCCCCAATTTCCGCTTGGGTTTCTCCTCGGCTTGAAGATTCAGACCGGCTTGAAGATCGGATGCGGAGAGTAACCCCAGCTCAACCAAAAGGTCCCCGATACGAACGGCTGCAAGATTTTCACGGATGGTCTCCCGGATCTGTAGATCGGTAATATATTTAAGCTCTTTGATCACCGCCAGCATCGTCTGGGTGGTGTGGATCTTAGATCGGACCCTGGAGGCATATTCGATCTGCTGTTTGGTGAGATAACCTTCCCGTAGCAGGATACCGACAATCTCACCGAACTCACCGGTGCTATTGCCGATGGTGGAGTGGGGCGCCGACAACGGTTCGGCGGCTTTTTTCTGGCGTGTCGTCATATTCTTCTACCAGACGGATCCTTATTCAGGATCTGGCTCATTGGAGCGGTTTTCCAGTAATATCTCTATCATTTTAGGTATGAATTCATCCGCCCTGTCTGCCGGAAATGAGCATCCACCTGCCGCTTTGTGCCCTCCCCCGTTGAAATCGGCCAACATCAATCCGACGTTCACCTGGCAGTTGCGATTGAAGATACTGTGTCCGACACTGACGCGAACCGTATCCGGTTCTCCATCCGCATATTTTATCCGCATGCTGACCACCGCCTCCGGAAACATGGAGTACACCAGGAACCGATTGCCCTCCGGCACATTTTCGACCCCCCTGAAGTCCGTGATGGTAACATGCGAATCCAACCGGCTGTGCTTTTCGAGCAGTTCCCTGTAAGTCTTGATCTCCTCAACCACCCGCCGGCATCGTCGCACCACTTCGGGATCGTTGATCACATTTTTCAAGGGTTCCCGACCCAGCAACCTCACCAAACGGTCCCAGTAGGGGTCATGGCGGTTTCCGATATCGGTGAGGGTCATGGAAAGGAGTATATAGGGATGTTTCTCCGGTTTCAGCACCTCGTCACGGGTTAAATCCGCCGAATCGATTTTATCGGCTGCATCTACCAGTTTATTGAATTTATTTGAAAAACGGGTCTGATAATACTCGTAAACCACCCTTGCTGCCGAAGGTGCAATCCTAAACGCACCCTTGAAGGGATGATCGATCCGGTTGGTATAGTGGTGGTCGAACCACATTCCGCAACGGTCATCGTAAGGCAGATTGGCTAGAATATCATCGCCGTTGATATTTGCAAGTCCGGCCTGTACTTTAGAGGGTTGAATCCATTTCACCGGCTTGTCGATCTTCTCGACCGCATGGAGCAGAACGGCACAAACCACACCGTCAAAATCCGGCCGGGTTACAATTCGCATCGGGTTCTCCTGTTCATCCTGGTCGCTTTAGGTCCGAAAACAAAAGGGTTGTCGTGAACTCCAAAATCTCTTTTCAATGATACGATAAACCAATATCTTAAACCTGTTATACCGGTTCCATCGGGATGCTGGCAATAGTTTATAGCGTATGGACCGAAAAAATGAAAATACCGTTTATGGTTTCCATGAAAATGCCGATAGGGATATTAGCCGCATATTGGCAATTTCAGTTGGGATCTTGTGCAGATTGCCAGCCGGACTGAAACAGATGCACCATGGACAACCCGTATCCTCTCTTATCGTGGGAGGGAAAGAATAATTCCGGACGGTGGATATAGCGTATGGGTGACGACAATTCCGCATCGGCCCTCAGCCAGGAAGAAATCGACAGGCTCATGAACGGGGGATCGGAGGCCGACGAAACCACAGGAACTGAAAAGACCGACCTTTCGGAGCCTTCGGCTCCAGTCGGTGAAACGGTTTCAGGCGCCCTTTCCCAAGAAGCGCTTGATGACCTGTTTAACGAAAACGCCCAGACCGGACCGGAGGCAGAACCAGAGCCGGCGGAATCCGAGGAAGCAGCACAGGTGGACGGCGTCACCTTTTCACAAGACGACCTGGATAAGCTGCTTAGCGAAAACGCCCAGACCGAACCGGAGGCGGAAGCGGAGCCGGCGG
>Ga0066187_1000083_pt1 | contig 44390 bp, 37 predicted proteins | sample WorMetexBAHAMAS1_FD_58706 | JGI IMG/M metagenome (GOLD analysis project Ga0066187, IMG submission 58706) | Marine gutless worms symbiont microbial communities from Max Planck institute for Marine Microbiology, Germany - Inanidrilus exumae... | ecosystem: Host-associated > Annelida > Digestive...
CACCTCCTGACTCCCATATACATTGGGCTTTTTGAGGTGTCCACTAAATTGGGGTAAATTTAGTATCCTATTTGGGATATCGGGCTTGAGGCTCCGCTCGACGAGCCTTGCCCCCACAAGGCGGCTATACGCTTGCCTCTTTCGCCATAGCCTTCAAGCGACGGCGGATCGATCCTTGCTCAGTTCCGCCATGGCGGGACACATTTCTGGCCCGGACCCTGGCATTCTCCTGGAGTTCCCGTGGATAGGCAATAAGATACGTTTTTGCGGGTGTTGACTTGGTATGACAGTGCTGCTATGGCACCTTCAAAAATAATGGCACCATAAGCCTTGGATTAGGTTTGGTTTAAAAATTGTATATGGATCCAACAAACTGAAAGGAAATTTAGCCATGGAAAGAACTTTATCGATCATCAAACCCGATGGCGTCAGCCGGGGCATTGCCGGGGAAGTGATCAAACGTTTGGAGAAAAACGGTCTCAACATCATCGCCATGAAGATGATTCACATGAACCGGACCCAGGCCGAGGGATTCTATGCGGTCCACAGGGAAAGGCCTTTTTTCGGAAGCCTGACCCAATTCATGACCTCCGGACCCTGCATCGTCATGATACTGGAAGGGGAAAATGTCATCACCCGGTACCGCACCCTCATGGGTGCCACCAATTATAAAGAAGCCGACCCGGGGACCATTCGGGCGGATTTCGCCACCGATATCGAAAAGAACGTGGTGCATGGTTCCGACGCACCGGAAACGGCCGCTTTTGAGATCGGATACTTCTTCAACAGCCTCGAAATTGTGGGCGGATGACCGACACCATCGCCCTTAATAACATCGCCATCGTGCTGTTGCACCCGAGATTTCCGGAAAACATCGGGTCGGCGGCGCGGGCGGCATGTAACATGGGCATCCGCAACCTTACGGTGGTGGATCCTGAGCGGTATGACCTTTCCCGTGTCATGAAGCTGGCCACCCATGCCGCCTGGGAGGTCGTGGAGAATATCTCTCTTTACGAAACCTTTGGCGAAGCTGTGGCAGAGTTCAGTTACGTGGTGGGCACCACCGCACGGCTCGGCGGTCAGCGGGAGGTGCTGCTGCGGCCCTCTGTACTGGCCAGGAGACTCATCCCGCTCTCGAAAGAAAATCGGATCGCCGTTGTATTCGGCCCGGAAGACCGGGGATTGACCAATGAGGAGCTCCGGCTCTGTCATGAACTGGTCAACATCCCCACCGCCGACTTCTCCTCCCTGAATCTGGCCCAGGCGGTCATGGTCATTTGCTATGAACTGCATCTGGCGAGCCGCAAGCCCCCCGCCGATTTTTCCCCCAGGCTGGCATCCAGGCATGAGCTGGACGGCATGTACGAGCAGGTAAAGGAACTCCTTGTGCGGATCAGCTATCTGAACCCTGAAAATCCCGACTACTGGATGCACAAGCTGCGGCAGTTCTTCACACGTCTCCAACTCCGTGCCCGTGAGGTGAGCCTCATCCGCGGGATCTGCCGTCAGGTGGACTGGTATGCGGGGAAACGTTACCGGGACGGACGGGGCGATCTTTTGGCTGAGATGGGTGAAAGGCCCGATAGAGAATAGATAAATGCCGATTTCCGCGCATCAGTTGTCGAAAGCCAGGGGCAGATGGGACGAATAGTTCAGCGGTGCGTGTCCAGCCAGAAAAGCGGGGGCATCCATTAAAAATCGATGGGACGCCGGTTGGCATGGATTGATGATCTCTTCTCCTGCATGGGTAAACCCCAGCAAACGACCGCCCGGCGGCAAACCGGTCACAATATCCTGGGAGTTGAAGACATTGAAGACCGGGACGTGGGCCAGAGAATTCGCAAATGCAACGTCGCCCGTACGCGGGGCGCCAAAGGTATAAACGGCTTTTGGGTTGCGGATGGATGCCGCTAGCGTGGCCATTGCCCCCCCCATGCTGTGTCCGGTGAAAAATAGGGGGTTTTGAACTTGCGATAGAACACTGTCCACCTCCTTCCAGAGAACTGTAATCAGTCTGCTGAAACCCCGGTGGACCCTGCCGCCGGCTGGCCAATTGCAGGGGATTGCGTTGAGATTCACCAACCAGTTTTTGAGAGGCCCGGCCGTTCCCCGGAACACCAGGGCGGCAAATGGGGCATGGGCGTTTCCGGATGTTTCCACCAGCGACGCCTGGAGGTTGGGCCGGAACCAGAAGTGTCGTTCAAACAGTCCAACCCGTTTCAGATAATCGTTTCTTGATCGCTTGGATTGATACCCCTCGGTATGATCCCGTTTATAAATCAGCCGGGAAAGTTCAGAAAACCACCAGGCGTTGCCAGGGGAGAACCTTTTTGCATGGGGGTTGAACGCAACGGGATGATCCGACAGGAAATAGCCGTCTGATTTCCCCGGTTTAAAAACGGCCTGCCATGAGTGGTGAAATGCCATCTGATTCGCTTGGTTTCAGGTTGATGGTGTGAAATGGACGGATCCCCATTCGGCCCCGCTTTCCATAGGGTTCAAGGTAATCAGATCCGATGTTTGGGTCAACGGTTTTGTTAGAAAAAAGCTAAAAAAGAGTTAGAAAAAGGTTAGACAGAAAGGGCACGGTAGGCTCTCCATCGCATCTGTAACCCTAATAAACGAGCAGATGCTGTCTTGACAGCAAAGGACTATCAGACATACACATGTAAAAAACGCTTCAAACAATAGCGGTAGATTGACCGATTCGGTCCGAAGCCGGTCGTAGGTATCCGAAACACCCCGTTGTCTCAGATCTGAAGCGGCTTGAAGGGAAAGGAACAGGCATGAAATTGATTCGATTCGGAGAAAAGGGAAGCGAACGCCCCGGGCTCCTCCAGGGGGAAAACATCGTTGATCTTCGTCGGGTTTTCCCGGAGATCCCCGATATCGGGGAGACTTTTTTTCGGCAGGGATGGATCGAGAAGGTGAGCGAGGTGTCCGAGTCCGGTGAAAAGATGGATATACGGCTGGGTCCCCCGGTGGCCAAACCCTCAAAAATCATCTGTCTGGGGAAAAACTATGCGGAACACGCCAAAGAGGGCGGTTTCGACAATCCGGAATCACCGCTGTTGTTCTGCAAAACGGGCAACACTTTAAACGGTCCCTACGATCCCATCCTGCTTCCCCAGAGCAGCGGCAAGGTGGACTGGGAGGTGGAACTGGCAGTGGTGATCGGCAAGGAGGGCAAGCGGATCGCCCGGGAAAGCGCCCTCGAACATGTTGCCGGATATACGGTGATGAACGACGTGTCGGGGCGTGAGGCGCAGTTTGCCGATTCCCAGTGGTTTCGCGGAAAATCTTTTGACACGTTTGCCCCATTAGGGCCCGCGCTGGTCACGCCCGACGAGATCGCCGATGTGCAGGATCTCCAACTTACGGCCATCGTGGATGGTGAAGTCATGCAGTCCGGAAACACCCGTGACATGATATTTGACATCCCCGCCATCATCGAGGATATCAGCCACGACATCACTCTCTTGCCCGGTGATATTATCTCCACCGGAACCCCATCCGGGGTGGGCATTTTCCGCGATCCTCCGGTGGTGCTCAAAGCGGGCAATGTGGTGGAGTGCCGCATCGAAGGTATCGGCGTCATCATTAACGAAGTGATTGCTTGAACAGATGTTGACGGCTCTCGGGTAACCGCATGTTCGGGAAGACAGAAAATAAAAAGGCTGCCGATAACCGGCAGCCTTTTTTACAATTATAGGTGGGGACTATTCGCAGAGTTCGAACAGCGCGGCCGCACCCATGCCGCCGCCGATGCACATGGATTCCACACCGTATTTGATCCCTTTTTTCTTCATGTTGGCCAAAAGGGTGGCGCAGAGCTTGGCACCGGTACACCCCAGTGGGTGGCCCAGGGCGATGGCGCCGCCGTTGATGTTCACCTTTTCCATGTCGATCCCAAGCGCTCTTACGCAGTGAATCGCCTGGGAGGCAAACGCCTCGTTGATCTCGAATAGACCCACATCCTTGATATCCACGCCTGCTTTTTCCAAAACCTTGGGGATGGCGTACTTGGGTCCGACCCCCATCTCATCCGGTTCGCAACCGGTGGTGGTGTAATATTTCAGTTTGGCGATGGGTTTGATGTCGAGTTTTTTCACCATCTCCTCGCTCATGATCACGGTGGCGGCAGCCCCATCGGTGGTCTGGGAGGAGTTGCCCGCTGTAACCGAGCCGCCGGCGGCAAATACCGGGTTGAGCTTTGAAAGCCCTTCGTAAGTCGTTGTTTCCCGGATGCCGTCGTCAAAATCCTGGATAAAGGTCTCTTTTTCGTAGGTGCCGTCCGGACCTTCCACGAACCGGAAGGCAGGAGTCGGGACGATCTCGTCGTACAATCCCTCCTTTTTCGCTTTTGCCGCCTTCATCTGGGATTCGTAGGCGAACCGGTCCTGGTCTTCTCTGGATACCTCGTATCGCTTGGCAACGTTTTCGGCGGTAATACCCATGGAAGTGTACAGGTCACCGTGGCGCTTGGTCCATTCGGGATGAGGTCTTGGCAGGTATCCCCCCAGGGGGACGTAAGTCATGGATTCGACCCCACCGCCGATGGTGACGTCGGACCACCCAGACATCACCCGGAGCGAGGCCAGGGCGATGGCTTCCAGCCCAGACGAGCAGAAACGATTGATGGTGGCGCCCGTGACCTCCACGGGGAAGCCGGCGATCTGGCCGGCGATTCTGCCGATATTCAGCCCCTGCTCGGCTTCCGGAAAACTGCAGCCAATCATGATGTCCTCTACATCCTTTTTCTCGAGGTTGGCGGTCTTCTCCACACTCGCATTCAGGATAAAGGAGAGAAGATCCTCGGGTCGGGTGTCTTTGAAGGCGCCCTTGAGCCGCCTGCAACCCGGGGTTCTGACGGATGTAACGATATATGCGTCTCGCATGGTAGTTCCTCCCTGTTATATTTGATCTGCGGCCGAAATCTCAAAGTTTAGCCGACGAATTGCATTTTTTAATTGCGAAGGGGTTTTCCCGTCTTGAGCAGATGGTCGATTCTGGCTATTGTCTTTTCTTCCTTGAGGAAGTCCATGAAGGCAGCCCGTTCCAGGCGGATGATCACCTCTTCGTCGATCAAGCTGTTGGCCCGTACATCCCCGCCGCTCAAAACGGATGCGATCCGTTTGGCCAGAAACACGTCATGTTCCGTCACAAAACCGGCGCTGAGCATGTTGTGCAGCTCGGCATTGATCATGCCCTGGGCGGATTCACCGAACACCGGGATGTCGCGTTTGACCGGCGGTGCGTACCCGTTGTCCACCATCCGCAGGACCTCCTTTTTCGCTTCGCCGATAAGGTGGTCCCGATTGAAAACAATGCGGTCCTGGGGTCCGAGGAATCCGTTGGCCCGTGCTTCGGCTGCGGACATGGAAACCTTGGCCATGGCGATACTCATAAAACAGGGCACGAAAAATTTCGCGTAGTCGACATCGGTCACCGTTTCCGGGATCCCCGCGATGAACTTTTTCCACAGGTTCATGCAGCCACCGCCGGCCGGAAGAAGCCCGACCCCGATTTCGACCTGTCCCATGAACAGTTCGGCGTGGGCCACGATGCGGTCCGCCCCGAGGCACACCTCGCAGCCGCCGCCCAGGGTCATCCCGTAGGGTGCGGCCACCACCGGGAAGGGGGAGTATTTTTCCTTCTGGATGACCTCCTGCATTTTTGCGATGAGCATCTCAATTTCTTCGAATCGCCCTGCTTTTACCGCCTCGCTAACCCGTGCCAGGTCAGCACCGGCCGAGAAAGCGCCGGGCATGCCGCCAGCTTCGTTGCCGATGACAAGCCCCACCCCGTTTGCTTCCACCCAGTCCAGGGACTCGTCCATAAACTGAACAATTTCGTCGTTCAAGGCATTCATTTTGGTGTGGAACTCACAGCAGTACACGCCGTCTCCGATGTCAATCAGGGAGGCGGAATCGCAGGATTTGACCAGCTTGTCGTCCCCTTTGAGCACGGCAAGGGAGATCGTGTTGTCGCTGACCTCGACGGCCTTGTAGCTTGCCGAGGTAAAGTCGTAGAAAAGGGTTTGTCCCTTTTCCGTTTTGTAAAAAGTGTCATTACCGGCCGCCAGCATCTTCTTAACCGATTCCGGCACCGAAAAGCCATCTGCTTCCATTTTGGTCACCGATTCGGTCACCCCGATGGCATCCCACGTCTCAAAAGGACCCATCTCGAAATTGTAACCCCATTTCATGGCGTTGTCGATCTCAACAATGGCATCCGATATTTCGGGAATCCGTTTGGCCGAATAGATGAGCTGGCTGGCCACCGCCCGCCATGCGTAGCGGGCACCCTTGTCTTCGCCATAAAGAATCGCTTTTACTTTTTCAGGCAGGCTTTTGGCTTTTTTTGCCTCGGAGAGGCAGGGGAATTCCACTTTTTCAAACTCGGAATATTCCAGTGTCGCGGGGTCGATGACCTTGCGGATCTTTTTCCATTCAGGGGTCAGGTCGGTCTTGTAAAAACCCGATTTGGTTTTCTTGCCCAGCAGATTGTTTTCGATCATCTTTTCGACAAATTCCGGAACAACGAAGCTTTCCCGTTCGTCATCGTCCGGGATCAGTTCGTAGGTGTTCCGGGCCACATGCCCCATGGTATCCAACCCGACAAGATCGCTGGTCTTGAACATGGCGGTCTTGGGCCGCCCCATGGCAGGCCCGAACAGAGCGTCCACTTGGGGAATGGAGAGTCCGTCTTCCAGCATGAGCTGCATTGCCTTGACCATTCCATAGACGCCGATGCGGTTGCCCACGAAATTGGGCGTGTCTTTTGCCCATACGATTCCTTTGCCAAGGCGACGCTCACCGAAATCTGCCATAAACTCGAGAATTTCTGGATCAGTATCTTCACCTGGTATGATTTCCAAAAGGTGCATATACCGCACCGGGTTGAAGAAATGGGTGCCCAAAAAATGCTTTCTGAAGTCTTCACTCAATCCTTCGGACATGGCCTTTAGGGGGATTCCGGAGGTGTTGGAGGAGACGATGGTCCCCGGTTTTCTCAGGGCATCGATCCGTTTGAAAAGGTCCTGCTTGATCTTGAGATTCTCTACGACCACTTCCACGATCCAGTCGCAGTCGGTGATCTTGTCCAGATCATCCTCGATGTTGCCGATACGGATCAGGTCGGCATCTTTGGCCTGCATGATCAGAGACGGCCGGGACATCAATACCGTATCGAGCCCGGCCTTGGCGATGCGATTTCTGGCAACGGGATCTTTTTTCTCATCTTCCGTCAAATCGAAAGGAACGATGTCCAGCAAGAGCGTGGGGATACCCGCACTGGCCAGCAGCGCTGCAATGCCCCCCCCCATGACACCGGATCCGATGACGGTGGCGGTTCGGATTTTTCTATCCATTTTTACCTCCTGAAATAAAGTGAACAGCGATTGTTGTTATGAATGAATGCTCATTCACTTATCAAAGGGCGAGTCCTTCTGTCAAGATTTTTTTCTATCGTGCAAAATTATTTATAGAACATTTATTATATAGTTATAACAATAATTTAATATATTTTCCGGTGTAGAATAATTTTATGTATATCAAAAAAAACAAAGCCTACTTCTTTTTCTATGAGATGAATGATAATTCATTTTTCATTTCGTAGGGTCTTCACAGTTGTATACCAGACCGACGGTTGCGGCTCAGACAATGGATCACCGTGGAATGCCGAAGGGTGCCCTCAGCCTCGAGATTACAGATGTGCTGCGAATGCGGTCGTTGCATTTCCAGCCTGCATGGGGTAGAGGGTGAGGCATATTTTCAACCCCCGTACAGGAATATTGAATGGCTGTCGAAAACGATATTGTGCTCATCCATTTTGAAGATCAGCCCATGACATTTGCCAGGATTGAAAGCATCCTGCCAGACCACAAGCCGGATTGGTATCATGTCAAGTTGCTGCTGCTGCAGATACCTCTACAGGTGGTTACTTGGATCCTGCGGGATGTCTACATCGATGGAGGAGAGTTCACCATGAACGGCAAACGGATGCGGCTCGAGAAGGTGGTCAGTCCGGAACCCGCCCCGGAAGTGCCGGTACAGGAGGAAAAGGGGAAACCGGAACCTCAAAAAGAGGGCCGGGTGATATCCCTTTTCGAAACCCAGAAGAAAAAATAAAAGATGGACCTGTCCCGCACCACGGTGCTGTCCGCCTCGCGGCGGACCGATATCCCTGCCTTTTATATGGATTGGTTTATGCAGGGCATCCGGAAAGGACGGTTCGATGTTGTCAACCCCTATAACAGAAGAGTTTTTCGGGTGCCGGCCACCGTCGACCGGGTCCATACCATTGTTTTCTGGTCCAAGAACTACGCCCCTTTTCTGGAAGGCGGATTCGGCGCCGCCCTGTTGCAGAAGGGGTACCGCTTGGCGTTTCATTTCACCCTGAACTCCGACTCTCCAATACTGGAGCCCAATGTACCGCCTCTTTCGGAGCGGATCGAGCAGATGACCTCGCTCTGCCGGCAATACGAGCCCCGGGCCGTTATCTGGCGGTTCGATCCTGTCTGTCACTACCGGGTAGGGGGAAGCGACCCCCGCGATAATCTGACCGATTTTGTGACCATTGCCGCTGCTGCAAGCCGGGCGGGTATCAAAAGGTGTATCACCAGCTTCATGGACCCGTACCGAAAAATCGAGCAACGGGTCCGCCGTTTGGAGCATTTCGCATGGGTCGATCCCGGAACCGATCAAAAAAGGGCGATTCTGAGGGAGATGCGGGGTGTTTTGGCACCCTTGGGCATCAGGCTTGAGACCTGCTGCGAGAAGTCGGTGCTTACCGGTTTGCAAGGAGAAACCGGCATTGTAAATGCCGCCTGCATTTCCCATCAACATCTCATGGATCTCTACGGAGGCGACCTGTCGGGAAAAAGGGACCGGGGGCAGCGGATGGAAAAGGGATGCGGATGTGACGTTTCCGCCGATATCGGCTCCTACCCCCTCCATCCCTGCTATCACAATTGCCTGTTCTGCTACGCGAATCCTCGGCCGCATAGCAATGACACTTGAATTGGAGTATCGGCTCCGGGCTGAAACCTTAACCATCATCGTCGCATGAGGTAACATGAAGATCGGATCGGTCCCCATCCGCAACAAAACCATCCTGGCACCCCTTGCCGGGATCACCAATCTGCCGTTTCGGCTCATGGCCAAATCATGCGGATGCGGCCTGGTCTGCTCGGAGATGATCAGCTCAAACGGATTGATTCACGGGTCTGAGAAAACCATCCGGATGATGGAGAGCGCACCCCAGGAAAAACCCGTTTCGGTCCAGATTTTTGGATCCGATCCGGATATCATGTCCCGCGGCGCACAGATGGTGGAGCGGGCAGGAGCCGATATACTGGATATCAATTTCGGCTGTGCGGTCAAAAAGGTGGTCAAAACCGGTTCGGGTGTCGCCCTGATGAGGACCCCAGAAAAGGCCGACGATCTGCTCCGGGCGGTCCGGATGGCCGTTTCCATCCCGTTGACAGTTAAAATCCGGACCGGCTGGGACAAAAGCGGTGCTCAGGCGATGACCATCGCCAAAATTGCCCAGGATGCCGGCGTCGATGCCATCGCCGTCCATCCCCGAACCGCCTCACAGCGGTTCGGCGGTCATGCAGACTGGCCCCTGATCGGGAAGATCAAGGCGACACTCGACATTCCGGTCATTGGAAACGGAGATATCACGGAACCCGGCGATGCCCTTCGAATGCTGTCGGAGACCGGTTGCGATGCGGTCATGGTGGGGAGGGCCGCCATCGGAAATCCGTGGATTTTCTCCCAGATCAACGCCCTACTGGAAGGGAGGGAGATTCCAGTCCCGCGCGTGGATCATAGAAGAGAGATCATGAAACGCTATCTCAGCACAACGGTGCAACATTTCGGTGAACGACATGCCTGCTACATGATGCGAAGCCGCCTGGCCTGGTTTGTCAAAGGGCTTGCCCACAACAAGGGGTTTCGCGAAAGCATCAAGCAGGTTTCTTCCGAAGCGCAGGCAGTGGACCTCATCGATGCGTATATGGATGCACTGGAAACTGTGCATAGATGACCTGATTTTTATGCATGGTTCGCCACCTGTATTTCCACTTTCCTCCCTATCTTCCCTCACTCCCGATTTGTTTTTGCCGATCTATTTTATATGTCTTACAATATCAAATAGTTACAACTTTGATTCGATGATCCATCCTCATATTTCAGGAAAAATCCCATCCGCACACGGGTGGCACGAAATTTGATAGCACTAATGGTGTGCCTGCCTGGCCGGAGTGGGATTCCGGCTGTAACAGTACCCGCCTGTCTCTCGATCGTCCGGTCTAGGGTGGGCGGGTACCCCACATCTCATGGGGCAGCATCATGAGCGGTCTGCTTTTTATTGACGATGAAGAAGGGGTCCGACGGTCCGTTTCAAGGGCTTTGAAACGAGAACCCTACCGGATCCATACCGCCCCCTGCGGGGAGGCGGGAATCGCCATCATTCGAAATGAGCGATCCCGTGTCAACATCGTGATTTCCGATTATAAGATGCCCGGTTTGAACGGTTTGGAGACCCTGGTTCGTATCGGTGAACTCAACCCGGAGATCACGCGTATTATCCTGACCGGATATGCGACGATAGAATCGGCCATTCAGGCCACGAATCAGGGGATCGACGGATTTTTAACCAAACCCTTCGACAACCTGCAGCTGAGGGCCAATATCCACGAAATATTCGTCCGGAAACGGCTCAAGCAATTCGTCCCCGAACAAGTTTTCCGGCGTATCAATCAAACCCCTGCCGCCCTGAAACCCACTTTCAGTGAAGCCACCATCCTATTTTCCGATATTCGCGGGTTTACCCGCATGACGCAGCACGTCCCCCCGGAATCAATCGCCCGGTTTTTAAACGACCACTACTTTGCTCCCATGGGCGAGATCGCCTACCAATACAAAGGGATGGTGGACAAGCACATCGGAGACAGCATCATGGTGGTTTTTGGCGCCCCGGTGGCCCGGTCCGACGATTCCCTTCGTGCGGTTCAGGCAGCCATCGCCATGCAGAAAAGGGCGAAAAAGATCGACCGGATGCTCGCCGGTAAAAACGGCTTTCGGCTCCGAACGGGGATCGGGATCTCTACGGGGCATGTCTTTTCCGGCATTCTGGGTTCCCTGAGGAAAAAGGAATACACATCCGTTGGGACAACCGTGAATATTGCCTCAAGGCTGCAGGGGCTAGCGGGGCCCGGAGAGGTGATCCTCTCCGATACGACCTATTTGAAGATCAAAACCCGGGTCCGGGCCCGGCGGCTTTCTCCGGTAAGGGTTAAAGGGGTGGAGGATCCCATCACAGCTTACCGTATCAGGGTTTGATCTCCCTTTTGGATCACTCCATCATTAAAAAAAATCCTACTTGAGACTTTTGAGCCAAACGGGGCATAATACTGGCACTCGAAAAGGAAAGGGGGATGCAGATGTGTGGTCGATTTGTCGGGTTCAGAAATGCCGAGCAACTTCAGCAGTATTTTCCCATCGATGAAATGAAATGCGAGACTGTCGCCAATTTCAACGTTGCGCCCACTCAAAAGGTGCTTGCGATTGTCAGGGAGAACGGCTCCAACCTACTGGATCGATACCACTGGGGGCTGGTACCTTTCTGGGCCAGGGACACCGGCATCGGCAGCAAACTGATCAATGCAAGATCTGAAACTTTGTCTGAAAAGCCGAGTTTTCGTGAGGCGTTTAAAAGGCGAAGATGCCTGATTCCGGCGGATGGGTTTTATGAGTGGACCGGTACGAAAGGGGACAGACAGCCGGTATTAATCACCCTGCCGGATCGATCCCCCTTTGCGTTTGCGGGCCTGTGGGAGAGCTGGCAGGATAAAAAGAAAGAAAAACCGGTCTATCGATCCTGTACCATCATCACCCGGGCAGCCACGGGTGCCGTAAAGGCGGTTCATCACCGGATGCCGGCCATTCTGCACCCGGACATGTACGATCAATGGATCGACCCGGACCACTATGACTTGGAGTCACTCAATCAGATGCTGAATGAAACGGTTGTGACAGACCTAATTTTTCACCCGGTAACGAAAAAGATGAATTCGGTCAGCCACAATACGCCTGCCAACCTTAAGCCGGTTCAAACTGAATTTGATTTCTAAAGAGCCATTTTCTAAATGTCCCAGTTTGGCTAATCTCTGCGTTGGGCTCAAATTGTAATCCTCGAAATATTCCATATATTCCTGCGGTTAAAATTTTCGCACGCCTTGACCTGAACCAAACTGAAACGTTTTGAAACAGACTCTAACAAGTACCTGTATTTATAACCATTAGTAGAAAAATGTTCCGTTTGTGCAAAAGGCATGTGCTGTCGTCTCTGTATCGGAACGAAATCCTGACAATCAGGATAGAGCGAAATGGAACAAAAGCCCGGTGATTTCCCACTGACATTGAGGAGAATAAGAAAAGCGATTATTTAAGTTTTACAACGCTCCCGGCCGGGACCGTTTCACCGGAAACCGATACCGCGGTTGAACGATCTTCGCCCGCTTCCGTAATGCGGATTTCACCGATTTTACCGCCCGGCTGGAAAAAGCGTTCCTCTCCGATCCCCTGAATCAGAGTACCGACATCGTATACGCTCAGCACCTGATCCACTGAAAGGCCCATTTTCTTCCCTGATGAAATCTCAATCCGGGTTCCGTCAACGGCCGTGATATATCCGGACCATTCTTGGCTTCCCAGGGCATAACAGATCTGATCCGCCAGATAGGTGGCGGCATCTGCAATCGCTTCATCGATGATCGGGATCAGGTCATGCTTGGTGGATGCATCATCATCGAACTCCACCAGGTCCAATTCGGTTTCGTAAAGGTAGCTTTCATCGGTGAGTTTGGCGCCGGTTTCCGTATCGTATGCCTCGATGTTGACCAACACTTGCAGGAATTTGTGGGTATCACGAAACCACAACATGCCGCGTTCATCCGTATATGTTCTGATATCGATCACGGTGCCGGATATGACGGTGTTCAGACCCACTTGCCGGGCGCTTTCCATCAATGCAAAATTGTCGATACGTCCATCTACATGCCGAGGAAGCTGCCTTAAGATATCGGGGTACGCCTCATCGCCAGACGATAGATACATATTATTGGAACACATTTTCTTCAATTGTGCCACCAGGTGCTTCTGTAGCGGATCACCAAACTGTTTTATCCTGAAATCGGTCTGATCTGTAATGGCTGCGATGGCGATTTTTTTCTTTTCACTGTTCTGTCTGAACTTCAGCTCACTGAGATCCGCTATTTTGCGCGTGGTCTGCTCGGAGAGTCTGACGGCCTTGCGTTTGATGTCTTGAAACGAGGTGCATCCGACAGACAGGATGAGGCACCCGGCAGTGAGCGTCACGATCAGTACTGTGCGTATTTTTCGGTTGAATTCCGATTTGGGGTGATCCATTCTTTCTTATCCTTTCCTGAGAAAAATAGCGGTGTCGTCCCGTTGTTACGAAAACGGCAAGGAGCAACGGATCGACCACCCTACATAAAAAAAAATGTGGGATCTGTCAAACCGACAATTGATCCGGCGGTCTTGACTCGTGCCACCGATCCAGTATACCTATCCCGGATCATGCCGCGCGACTGCATGATGATGCCATATCTAAAAGCGATAAGGGGATTCCCATGGCCACTATGGACGAGCAGATTCTCAGGGCGACCAAGGAGATCGTAGTGAAGTTTATCGAATCCGGCAGGGTTTCGCCTACCGGGTTTCATGAAACCTTCAAAACGGTTTACCATACCATTGATGACACGGTCCGGGAGCACCAGCACCTGGAAAAGCCGCCGGAAAGTCAGACGGAATCGTAATCCTATATCGGCAACCAACCGGTTAATGGGCTTCCGCCCAGTTCTCCCCGACCGCCACATTCACTTTGAGTGGGACTTTCAGATTCCATACCGATTCCATGACCCGGGTGGAAAGCGCCCTGACGATTTCTACCTCTTCGGGGGGTGACTCGAAGATGATCTCGTCGTGGACGGACAGCAGCATGGCCGCCTGCAGTCCTTCCATGGAAAGCGCCCGGTCCATGTGGATCATGGCCAGCTTGATCAGGTCCGCCGCCGTCCCCTGGATGGGGGTGTTAATGGCGGTGCGTTCGGCAAACTGCCGTACATTTCGATTGGCGCTCTTGATTTCGGGTAAATGCCGGATTCTTCCCAGCAGGGTGCTGGTTTTAAGCGTTTCGCCCGCCTCGCGGATCGTCCGGTCGATATATCGCTTCACACCGCTATAACGATCGAAATAATGATCGATATAGGTTTTCGCCATCTTGCGACTGATATTCAATGCCTTGGATAGCCCGAAAGGACTCATTCCGTAGACGATGCCGAAGTTGATTGCCTTTGCCTGCCGGCGCAATTCAGCGTCCACCATGGGCTCCATGACTCGAAAGACCTCCATCGCCGTTCTCGTGTGGATATCCTCATCCCGTTCGAAGGCCCGTATGAGAATCGTATCCTCAGAGCAATGGGCCAGTATCCGCAGCTCGATCTGGGAGTAATCTGCGGAAACGAGGCGCCAACCCGGTTTGGGGACAAACGCCCGACGGATCTCACGGCCCTCTGTCGTTCGTATCGGAATGTTCTGTAGGTTGGGATCGGAGCTGCTCAACCGTCCGGTGGCCGCAACGGTCTGGTTGAAGGAGGTATGGATCCTGCCGGACTCCGGGTGGATCAGGTCCAGCATGGCGTCGGTGTAGGTGGACTTGAGCTTGGCAAGGGTCCGATGCTGCAGCACCAGAGCAGGCAGGTCGTGTTTTTCCGCCAACTGGCTCAACACCTCCATGTCCGTGGAGTAACCGGTTTTTTTCCGGGTTTTCTTCTGAACAGGCAGGCCGAGCTTGTCAAAGAGAATCCGGCCCAGTTGCTGCGATGAACGGACATTGAAGTTTTCACCTGCCAATTCAAAGATCTCCTTTTCCAGAACATCCAGCTGGCTTTCGAATGACTCGGAAAGGTGCAACAGCTTTTTTTTATCGACGCAGATCCCTCGCATCTCCATACGTAGCAGAACCGCTACCAGGGGAATTTCAACGTTGGCCATCAGATCGGACAGGCCGGCATCTGCCAGCTTCTGTTTCAGCAATCGGTATGCCGAAAGGGTGATGTCCGCGTCCTCACTGGCATATGGCAACGCTTTTTCCACCGGTACCTTGTCGAAGCTGACGGCGTTTTTGCCCTTACCGGCCACCTCCTCGTAGGTCATCGTTTTGTGGCCCAAAAAATCGATGGCGATCTGGTCCAGGCTGTGTGAGCGTTTTGAAGGATTGATGAGGTAGGAGGCCAGCATGGTGTCGAAACCCACACCTTTAAGATCCACTCCGTGATGGAGCAGGACCATCTGGTCGTATTTGATGTTTTGTCCGATTTTTTCAACGGTCGGATCTTCCAGCACCGGTCGCAGGGCTTCCAGCACCTCACTCAGAGAAAGCTGCGGGGGAACGTGCGGATAATCGTGGCAGCACGGGATGTAGCACCCTTCATCGGGTCGCGTTGAAAAGGAGAGTCCCACCAATTTTGCCTCCATGGGGTTGACCGACGTGGTTTCCGTATCCACTGCAAACCGTTTGGCGGAAGACAACTCCTCCAACAGTTCCGCCAGTTCCGCCGCTTTCGTTATCAATCGGTATTTTTTCTCCACGGCTTTGGGCTTTTTCGCGAAGGCCTGCTGCAGCTGATTGAATTCTAACTCTTTGAAAAGGGTTAGCAGCCGCTCCTTATCGGGCGGGGCGGCGGCAAAGTCTTTCGGTGAAAAGGAAATGGGCGCCCGAGTATCGATGGTCACCAGTTTGCGGCTCAAAAACGCTTGCTCCCGATAGGTTACGAGGTTTTCGCGCTGTTTTTTTCGGGTGATGGCGTCCACTGTTTCATAGACCCCTTCCATGGTTCCGAACTCCTTCACAAGGGAGACCGCCGTTTTGGGGCCGATGCCGGGAACCCCAGGAATATTGTCCGCCGTATCCCCGGAAAAACCCATCATTTCGATCACCTGAAAGGGCTCTATCCCCAACTCCGCCTTAACCGATGCAGCATCGATTGTCTTATCCTTCATGGGGTCCCAGATCACCGTCTTTTCTGTTACCAGCTGTTTAAAGTCCTTGTCACCGGTCACCATCACCACCGAAAAACCCGCTGCTTCCGCTTGCCGGGCCACAGTGCCAATGAGATCGTCCGCCTCATACCCGGCCATCTCTACGATCTTGAGATTGAAACCGGCGGTTACCGATTTGATCAGCTCGATCTGAGAGCGAAGGTCCTCGGGCATGGGGGGCCGGTTCGCTTTATAGGCATCGTAGATATCATGACGGAAGGTGGGGCCCTTGGCGTCGAAAAACATGGCGATGTGTGAGGGCTCCCGATCCTGAAACAACTTGATCAGCATACGGGTAAAACCGAAGACCGCGTTGGTGGGAATTCCTTTGGAGTTGGTCAGCCCGCGGATGGCATGGTATGCGCGATACACGTATGCGGTACCGTCTACAAGATACACCTCTCTGGGTTTCCGTTCAGGGTCGCTCTGACCGTTTTGCGGCCGGGCATCGGGTGGATTCGCTCCCTTTTCCATATCGTCGGGATCCTTTGCAGCGTATTGGGGCCGGGCCGGTAGGTAATGGCCCGTCATTGACAGAACGACCCCTGTGCATTAATAGTTTTTTCTTTATAAGTTCACGGAGGCCTTTGAATTCGGTTTCCATCAAGGGAAACGGCTGCGCTACCATACCATCCAGTGATGTAAACGACAAGGCAGGTCACGGACTGCGGGCTTCCTGGCCAAAATGGTTAGATTTATAAGGCTATATATCGTAGCAAGGTGCAAGCCATGCCGGAATCGATGGGAAAAACGTCCTACCGTAAGAAACGACGAAGAAAAACCAGAATCTGCCACTGCTGCAACCAGGAATTCACCTTCTGCTGGCACTGCCGGTGCGGGTTTAGCATCTGCCAGGAATGCATGAACGAAAATGTTTGGGGGATGTCCTGCAACGGTATCACATGGGAATGCCCGGACTGCGATCAGCAGAACGGGTTTGGGAACCAATAGGCGACGATGACTATTTCAGAACCGTTCAACCCGCCACTTTACCTCAGAAACCCCCGTTTGCAAACTTTTCTCGCCAGCTTCAAGATGCGCGCTGCCGGTAGAAACCCAATGCTTGATGACAGCCGTCGGATCATCCTTGAAACCGACCGGGGGGTGAGGCTGCTGTGCGCCTATGCCAAACAGAAGAGGTTGCGGGCTAAAGGGCTCGTGATTCTTATTCACGGATGGGAGGGCAGTGCCGATTCCACCTATATCCGCACCACGGGCCGGGCCATATACCGGCGGGGGTATGATCTGTTTCGTCTGAATCTGCGAGATCACGGACCCTCCCATCATCTGAACCGGGGCCTTTTCTATGCCACCTTGCTGGAAGAGGTTCATGACGCGGTGCGGCAGGCGGCAATGATGGGAGAGGGACGGCCCGTTTTCCTCGCCGGTTTCTCCCTGGGGGGCAATTTTGCCTTGCGGGTTGCCAGACGGTGCGTGACCCATGATATCCCTCAGCTTCGCCATGTCGTGGCGATCAGCCCGGTTCTCGATCCGGATAAAGCGACCGACCGGATCGATGCCGACCGGTTGATCCTGGCCTATTTCAGACGGAAATGGGCGCGCTCGCTTTTGACAAAGCAGGGTGCCTTCCCTTTGGATTATGATTTCAGACCGGCGCTGTCCCTTTCCACCATTCGGGAGATGACCGATTGGCTTATCTCCCGCCATACCGATTTCTCGGATTCAAGAGCGTACTTCCATGCGTATTCGCTGCTCAAAGGTGCTATTTTCGATCTCAACCTTTCCGCCACCATCCTCACGGCGGCAGATGATCCCATCATTCCGGTTTCAGATTTCCGTGATCTTCGTTTAAACCGGAACACCCGTCTTGTTATCCGGCGCTACGGCGGGCACATCGGCTTTATCGAAAATTACCGGTTGTCGTGCTGGTATGAAAATCAGATGGTGGGCCTTTTCGATCGCTTGCTGTAGAAGGTTTTCCAAGAAAACGCTTTGGCTCAATCATCATTTTTTTTCTTTTCCAGGGCCTTGCCGATGGCGATTTGAAAACCATCCGGGCTCCTGTCTTTGAGCCGCTGCCCGTTGACAAATATGGTGGGCGTTCCCCTCACTCCTGCCTTGACCCCCTCCTGAACATCCCGCCGGATCCGTTCCGTTGCGGAAGGATCTTTCCATTCCTTCATGAAGGTGTCCAGGTTCAGTCCCGTTTCTTTTGCGATCTGCCGGATTTTATTATCATTGAGCTGGTTGTAGCTTTTAAAAAGCCGGTCGTGGAAAGGCCAAAATTTTCCCTGGTTTCCGGCGGAAAGCGCCGCCAGGGATGCCTTCAGGGCATATTTATGGGATTTCAGCGGAAAATGTTTGAATACCACTTTTACGGTCTCGGGATTTTTTTCGAGCACCTGCTCGAGTACCGGCACGAGCCGGGCACAGTACACTCATTGAAAATCGCTAAAAACCGTCACGATTACCGGCGCATTGGCCGGCCCTTTATATGGGGCTTCTCGGCTGCTCAGATTCTGGACAAAATCGATAACCAGGGATTGGACCGTGCTGTTTTTCTTGCTTAGGAGCATAACAAGGTCTTCCCTCAGGCTCACACTGATGCCGTCTACATGCTTCCCCACAGGGATGGTACCCGTGAGTTTGCCATTATGGGTGTAAATATGGAGGTTACCGTCGGCGGTCAGCACAAAGATCCGTTTGCCGTTTAGGGAGGTTGCCGCATCTATGGGCGGTTTATCCAGCTTCACGGCTGCGGGCATATGCCATTGGAGCGCACCTGAATTTTGGGCGAAACCCAATTGCAAGATGAGGAGTATCACCAGTCGAAAGGACCCTTTATACTTCATTTTTCATCCTCCTTTTATTTCAGTTTCAAGGCCTCGAAAATTTCTTGCAAACCGGCGTCCGGATGATCAGACAGATGGCGTGCGATGAGGTGGGATGTGTATGCTGAAGCGATGGAGGTGCCGGCATATATCCCCGGATTGCCCTGGTATCCCACTGGCATCCGGGCGATTCCAGGAGCGTATACGGTGACAAAGTCTCCGTAATTGGATTGAGGCCACCGATTGCCATCGGGTGAAAGGGCCCCGACCCCGACCACTGATGGATATGCCGCCGGATACACAGGTTCCCCGGTGGGTGCGTTGCCCGCCGACGCCACGACAAAAAGCCCTTTGGCGCTGACAGCCTGCAAGGCTTTTTCGAGGGATTCGCTTCGGATCGGTGATCCCCAACTCAGGCTCACCACCCTGGCACCGGCCTTCTCGGCAAAGTCGATGCTTTCCATAATGTGGAATGTCGAGGTGGTGCCATTTTCATCGAAGACCTTTACCGGCACCACAGGACTGTGCTCGAAAATGCCGCCCAGTGCGCCCATGGGGCGTACCGTCCCTGAAGCGACGAGCGCCATCTGAGTGCCGTGACCCATATCGTCCGAGATTGGTGTGCCCGGATTGATGACATCCAGCGATGCCACTAACATCCCGGAGATTCCGACATCCGGCATGATACCGGAGTCCAATACGGCCACCGGTACGCCGCTGTCCGGACCCGATGGATCCGCCTCTCCAACTGTGTTTGCAGGTGCGAGCGGCAACCGAATCGGCGCGGGCATGCGATATGCCCAGTTGGGCTCTGCTCCCACCACACCGTATATCTTTTTAACGCGGTCTACCAGGCCGGGTATGTCTGTCCCCTTTTTGACCCGGATGCGGTAGATCCCAGTTCCCGGGTGTCTTGCCAGGACACGACCGCCGATCTCTTTGAGCACCCGTTGAAGGTTGGCACTACTTTTTCCCGGTGAAATTCTCAGGAGCAATTCGTCCGAGACATACCGTGCCCCGTTTACCGGATGGATGGAATACACCAACTCGGTGGAAACCACCAGCGGTTGGATTCGGTCCGACTTGCCGGGTTCGAAAATATGAATTTCCGACAATCGATGAACCCCGTTTTCCGGTTGAGCACCCGACTCCCAAATAAGTACGTGACTGTAGGGTCGAATCAGCTTTTTGAGTGTCCGATGGAGGGGTTGCTTTCTAATATCGACGGTGACTCTGGGGTTGATTCGGGGATCGATTCCTATTTTGACGCCCTGGTGGGCAATCAGCTGCAGAATCTGCCGCAAAGGGGTGTCCTTGGCTTGGACGGTAAGGGTGTCTCCGGCAAGATGAACGATTGGCTCCCCGGTCCATCCGGGGCCTGTCAGGAGCGCGGATAGCAATAAGAAAACAATCAAGCTTTTCGTCATAAATATCGTCCTGTTGAGCCAGCTTCCAAACGTTTTGCTTTGTTCCGAATGGATCGTTTTGAAACTGTCGCTATCGTTCCCTACCCGATCTACCCACGTCATCCAATATTCTTTTTACTTTTCTGGAGAGTTCATAGATATTAAAAGGTTTTTGAATAAAGCCGTTGCAGCCTCTTGCCATGATGTCCGTGGCCTGGCCGCTGATGGCATAGCCGCTTGAGAGCAGTACCGGCATCCCCGGCCGGATACTCCGAATCCGATCAAAGGTTTTACGCCCGTCCATACCCGGCATGATTAGATCCAGAATGACGAGATCGATGGGCTGGTCCATTTGTGTGATCACCTCAACGGCCTGCTGACCGTCGCGTGATATTACCACCTGGTAACCCAGTTTTTTCAGCATGGCCTTCGCCACCTCGATGATCATCTTTTCATCATCCACGATCAGAATGGTCCCGGAACCTTTGAGCATTTGCGGTTTTTTGACCGCTTCGGGCCGGATCTCATTTGATGAGATTCTTAGATAGATGTTGAACGTGGTACCGTGCCCGACCTCGCTGTAAACGGTGACGATGCCGTCATGATTTTTGACGATTCCGTAGGCGGATGCAAGCCCCAGACCGGTTCCCCGACTCATCTCCTTGGTAGTGAAAAAGGGATCAAAAACACGTCCGCGGGTGGCTTCATCCATCCCGGTCCCGGTGTCCGTCACCGAGATCTTGGCAAAATGCCCCGGTTTCACCCCATAAGGGGCACAATACGTTTCATCCAGGGATACGGTTTTGACTTCTACAAAGAGTTCGCCCCCGTCTGGCATGGCCTGCCAGGCGTTGACATACATGTTGAGCAGCACCTGTTCGATCTGGCCCCGGTCCGCCTCGATCACGATGGGTGTGTGTTTTGTTTTGGTATGAATGGTGATCTCTTTCCGGGTCCTTCCGAACATGGCGGCGCTGCTCAGCACCAGTTCATCGATGGAGATGGGCTTAACTTCATATTTACCCCCCCGGGCAAAGCCCAGGAGCTGCCGGGTGAGATCCGTTGCGCTTTTGATGTAATCTTCAATCGCCTCGATGTGCTCCATGTGAGGGTGGTTGGGTTCCACGCTCACCGTTATCAGAGAAGTCCGCCCCTGGATACCCATGAGAAGATTGTTAAAATCGTGAGCGACCCCCCCGGCAAGGGTACCGATCGCCTCGAATTTCTTGGCCTGCTGGAGCTGCTTTTCCATTTTCCGGTTCAGGGTGATATCCTCGTAGATGATAAACTGGTCCAGGTTTTCCATGGTAACCGGCCTGAAATGGATCTCCTTCCGCGACCCGTCCCTGCAGGTGACCGAAAAGACGCGGGGCCTCGCCTTGCCGATTTCTATGCGATTCAGGTCCGCAAGCCAGGTCTCTACGACCTTTTGCCGGTATTTTTCATCCGGGTAGGCCCGGGTGAGCCATTGGCTTCCGGTCGGGACTTCTTCAAGAGTGTAGCCGAAGATTTCGGTAAATCTTGGGTTGATATATTTATAGCGGCCGTCCTTTCCGATCAAAGCGATGCCAAGTGGCGATTTTTCCACCAGGGTCCTGAACCGTTCTTCGCTTTCCTGCAACGCCCATTCCGCTATCATCCGGTCCGTAATGTCGTGGAACACAACGATACCGGCCTGTATCGTGCCGGAAGCATCCCGTATGGGGGAGGCGTTTGCAGAGACCCGATACTCCTTTCCCAATCTGTTGCGTATCATAAGGTCTACATTTGTGGATATTTTTCCTTCCAACACAGCCGTTGAAAGGGGTAGGTCCTTTGCATCGTATGGCACACCGTCGGGATAGTGGGTCTGCCATATATCGGAGTGTTCACCAAGGACAATGCCGTTGATCTCCTCCATCGCCCCCCCCAGGATGGTCTGTGCCGCCGGGTTGGCGATGCGGATGCGGACGTCTGGGGCGTCTGCCAGGAGAATGCCTGAAGGGGATTGGTTGATGGCGGTCTCTAAAAATGCACGTGTTTGCTGCAGCGCCATTTCGTACTGCTTTCGGTCGGTGATATCACGGATGGCACCCTCGTAGTGGAATGCCTTTCCCCGTTCGTCAAAGTAGGCGCGCGTACTATTGGATATCCAGATTTCCCGACCGTCCTTACACTTGGCCTTGAATTCAAAACCGTCCACCTTTCCCTTCTTGCGGAGAATATCCTGGTACTTCTGCCGGTCCTTTGAATCTGAATAATACTGACTGGCGATATCGGTAATGGAGGACATCAGATCCTCCGGAGAGTCATAACCCAGCATCCGGGCAAATGCCCGATTGACGGTGGTAAATCGGCCTTCCGGTGTACTCTGGAAGAACCCGACCACTGAGTTTTCAAAAATTCTGCGGAAATTTTCTTCGCTTTTCCGAATCGCCGCTTCCGATGCCTTGCGGTCGGTAATATCTGAAAAGCTCACCAGGCTGGCAATCACTTCACCCTGACGATCTCTTACCGGCGATCCGAACACCTCCAAATACACCCGTTTGCCGCTGGGCTGGATCACCACCAGGTCGTCTACGGAGTGGTGTTCGCCGCTCAATCCACGGACGATTGGGAGTTCATTCCCTGGATAGATCTCTTCCGTCCCGGATTTGTACGCTTGGTATACCTCGGCGAGGCTGGACTTGTCGGCGTCCTGCAGGATGCCGCGGCCCAGCAGTTCCAAGGCGCGGCGATTGGCCAACAGCGGTTTGCCCATCGGGGCCTCTACCATGAAAACGCCGACCCGCAGGTTGTCTAAGAGGGTTCGCATCAATTCCAATTGAGATTCAAGCTGATTTTCCGCCTGCCTTTGCTTTTGGATGACGCGTTTGAGCCGTCTGTTCCAAATCAGGATGAACAGAAACACGACCGCCATGATACCGGCCACACCGATAAACCACTTGATGATCTCCGATCCCCGAATACCGTGCTCATACCGTACAGCCAGCCACTTGTTGCGAATGGCGGCATGCTGTTGCGACGTGATGGCGTCAAGAACCTTGTTGAGGATGCCGATAAACGGGCGCCAATCCTCCCGGACCGCCATATACAGATTGTAATTATCATAGGCTGTCGGCGCAGCGACCTTTAGGTTCGAAAGCCCGTGCTGCTGGATCAGATAGCTGGCAGCCGCCAGGTTGTCGATATGGGCCTCTGCATTGCCCAATGAGACGGCTCGTAATGCATCAAGGGGCGTTGCTACGAACTGGGGCCGTATATCGACATGATCGTTGCGGATCCATTCGTAGGCGGCAGCACCTTTGACAAATGTCACCTTTTGATGGCTCAGATCCACAAGGCCGCCCACAAAGGGCGCTTCCATCCGGGTGATGATAACGAGTGGAAACGAAAGGTAGGGATCTGAAAATGACAAAAATACTTCTCTTTCCGCGGTTCTGGCAAGACAAGAAATTAGGTCGATCTGCTTCTTTTTGGCCTTTTCCAACACCTCCGGCCACGGCAGGTTGGCATCAATCTCCGATTTCAGGTTTAAAAGCCTGAAAACTAAGTCGATGTAATCCGGCGCCATTCCCATAAGCGTTCCGTCTTTTTCATAGTAATGAAACGGCGGGAACGCTTTGGGCCCCGCGATGCGGATGGTTCGATGGGCAGCCAGCCACCTCTTTTCCTCAGCTGTGAGCAACTTTTGAATCTCAGGCGTGTTCATTGCCGAGTGCACGGGTTCTGCGGCTGCGTTTGGAGTCGTGATCAGAACAACCAGAATGGCTGCGATCATTTTTAATATAAAGGCGCGGGATGTCGGTTTGGGTTTCATCGTCATTTTATCATCCGATTGTTGCTAAACATAAGCAAGCAAAAATTATGCCTATAATATGCAGTGTCAGCAACGCTCTGTTTTTTTTTGGGGTGACGCCGGGGCTTGACGATTTCAGGAGTTCAGAAACGGGAGGGAAGATGGTGATCCATTCGGATAAAAACCATTTATAAGAATCTGGAATTTACCACCGGTCCTGAACTCACTGGCACCCTATTCTGATGTTTAGGACATGTTCGCTGCAATGAGTGCCGCTCCGATGGCGCCGTTGACCTGGGCATGTTCCGATACCTCCACCGGCATACCGATTTTCTTTTCAAGCGCCTTCACCACACCAATGTTGCGGGCGACGCCACCGGTCATCATCACCGGTGCATGGAGTCCGACCCGCCCGGCCATGGCCACCACTCGGGAACAGATGGATTCGTGGATTCCGGCGATGATATTGGCGCGCTGTTCGCCTTTGCTGATCAGTGATATCACCTCCGATTCAGCAAAAACGGTGCACAGGCTGCTAATGGAAGCAGGGGTTTCAGCCGAAAGGGACATGAATCCGAATTCCGTGAGATCCACCTCCATCGCCCTTGCCATCACTTCCAGAAACCGGCCGGTACCGGCAGCACACTTGTCATTCATGGCAAAATCGTTCACGCTGCCGTTTCCGTCCACGGAAATTGCCTTGCTGTCCTGGCCGCCAATGTCGATGATGGTTCGAATGCCCGGGTTGAGGTGATGGGCCCCTGCCGCATGACAGGTGATTTCCGTCACCGCCTTGTCTGAAAACGTCACACTGGCTCTACCGTATCCCGTGGCAATGATCTTTCCGATGTCGGATCGGTCCAGCCCGCTTTCTGTCAACATTTTATTGAAAAGCTTCTCCCCGGCTCTTTTGGCGTTGTACCCTGTGGGGATCGTTTGGGTTAGGAGCACTTCACCACCTGACTTGATGATGGCACCCTTTGTGCTGATGGAGCCCACGTCCACTCCCATGGAGGTCATCTTTTATCTCCGTTTCCCGGATCTGGGTGACAGGGCTTGCCTGCACCGCTGAAAATGTCAGTTCGCCTCGGTTCAAAACGCGCTGAGATCCAAATGCCGAAAGCTTATCCGCCTGTGTCGGATCGGGCAAAACTGGCGTTATTTCTATTAAAATTAAATCGGTATGCCAACCGATTGACCGCCGACTTTCCCTAAAGGGCATACCATTTATCTTCAATATTTGTCCAGTTCATACCGGTTCTTGGGGATGTAGACCCCAGCGTTTCAAAAATCTGCTTTATTGCCGAGTCCGGAGTTGCACGGACATGTTGCTTTTACGGGACAGTTACTGGATGCTCGATGCTCGAGGGTGGTCTCTTGGTCAAGAAGCCAGCAACCAGTAACCAGTATCCAGAGAAACCAGAAACCAGGATCAGCTTTGGTCAGCTAAGGATTTCCTCGCAATCGCGGCTTTTCAACATCAACTAATTATTGCAAATATGAGGTAGAATCAGTGGCGGGTGTAGTGGGTGATAAAATAATCGAGCTGAATTTTTTGAAATGGCGCCAGCCTTCGAAACGTCACACTGCAGCGTCGCTTTTCCACATAGTTAAACGGCAGGTCCTCATCGATGGAATGGTCCGAAATCAATTGGATGGGGAGATTCTGAAGGTGGAAATCGTCTTGGGCGAAATAGATCTCCGCATTGTCCCAGCTGGATTCATTGTCATCAATGGGAACATAAAAAAAGGAAAATCCGGCCTTACTGATGTCAATGATCGGTCCCAGGCGCAAGCCGCTGGTGATAACGGCAAAGGCGCCATCCTTCGCCGTGAACCGCTGATTTTCCCTTTTTTCCGAAAGTGGGTTTGTTTGTTCCATCCCTAAAACCGCCGGGTGAAGAGAATATCGGGCCTTTTCCGCGTGTCCCGAAGAAAAGGGCGGCTGGTGGACGGTTCAGCCGCCCTTTTCAATGGAGGGCGCAGGATTCGGAGATGCAGACCCGTTGGATCTGTCTTTCCTGCGTTCTTTTTTTATATGCGGAAAAACAAATGAAATCAATGCTCGATTTTTATAGGGTAATATACGGAAAATAATTACGTATTATCATGTTTCGATATTTCAATGGATTGCAAAATTGCCAGATGCCTATTCGACTCAACCCGTGTCGCCGGTGACCCGAAGTACTTCCTGGATGGTGGTGAGACCGGACAGAATCTTTCGGATGCCATCCATCCGCATGATGGATCGGAACCCGCGGGCGAAGGTCAGGTCGATCTTGGGATTGACCTGAATCTGGCTGATGCCGTCTAAATGATACTCTACCGGACCATCGATACTGATGACCATGATATCAGGAGAATGGCCGGAAGAGAGTACGGCATAACGTTTCGTGGTTTTACCGCTGTATATGGGGCCTATAACGATAATTATTAAACCGCTTTGGATATGCAACTTCCTATATTTACATCAATAACTTCCCAACTTACCCCCTGGCAGGAAAATTGGAACCCTCCCGTGTGATTTCGGCTGCCGCGCGGGTGTCAGAAACTGATTGACTATATGGGGGTGGAATATTAGAAATTTATCGGAGACATGGCCTGGCTGGAAGTCCCTGAATAATGAGAAGGTCTTGAAATCATGTATGAAAGCTTTTTCGGGTTTAATGAAAAGCCCTTCAAACTGGTCCCCAACCCGGCCTATCTTTTCTTGAGTCGGAGTCATGAGGAGGCCCTTGCCCACCTAACCTATGCCTCCCGGCAGGGAGATGGTTTTGTCGCCGTGATCGGTGAGGTGGGGACGGGAAAAACCATCTTGTGCCGGTCATTCCTTGAAAGCCTCGATAAACAGACCGAAGCGGCTTTTATTTTTAATCCGAAACTGGATGCCGTCCGACTGCTCAAAGCGATCAACGACGAGTTTGCCATCGATTCCGATATGGACAACCCCAAAGATCTGATCGATGTGCTCAACGCCTTTCTTCTGGAGCAGAAATCCAACGGCAAAACCGTTATCCTGCTCATCGACGAAGCCCAGAATCTCAATCGGGATGTGCTGGAGCAATTGCGGCTCATATCCAATCTCGAAACCACCAGCGACAAGCTGATTCAGATTATCCTGGTCGGGCAACCGGAGCTGTTGAAGATGCTGGAGTCCCATGAACTCAGGCAGTTGGGGCAGCGGATCGCCCTTCGGAGTCATCTGGATCCATTGGCCTACCATGAGACCCAGGCCTACATCCGCCACCGGATCTTGGTGGCCTCCGGTAAATCCGGGGTCCGGTTTTCACCCGGCGCCTTCCGCCGAATCCATAAGTTTTCGGGAGGGATTCCCCGGCTGATCAACATCGTCTGCGACCGGACCCTGCTCATCGCGTTCGGCCTGAATCGGCTGAACATCAGCAGCGGCATGGTCAAGGCGGCGGTCCGGGAGCTGTCCACAGGGGGCCGCAGGACCGGACAGGCGCGTGCGGGAAGGATGGGGATTGCCGGTGGATTGATTGGCATATTGTGCGTCGGCCTGTTTCTGCTGTGGCCAGGAGTGATTCACCGCGATGCCGGAGAATCGCCCGCCATCGATCCCACGGTTTCGGCCCGTTCGATCCCGGCCGGTGAAAAAACTGAGACGGTCGCTGCCAAGGAGGTTGTCGATTCAGAGAAAGCCGAAACCGGCCCCCCTGAGAAGCCAGTCGGAAAGCGCATTGATTTTTCCCATTTTCTCAACTCTCTTTCACCGACGGAATCCCGTAAAGGGGCGATTCAATCAGTTCTGGAACTGTGGGGAACGCTGTCCGGCATCGATCCCCACCTGGATGAAACGGAGGACAACCTGTCCTACTTCACGCTGGCGGCACGACAAAACGGGCTGGCCGTCGAGCGTCTGGTCGGCGGACTGGATCGGATCCGGCGATTGAATCTTCCAGTGGTTCTGGAATTCCCACAAAGCAACGGCACGGGATCCCTCTATCTTGCGGTCATCGGGATGGACAAAAGCAGCCAGGATTTGTTGATGCTGACGACAGGATCGGACTCCATCCAAGTGACACCTGAAACCCTCATGCGCCATTGGCCCGGTGTATCCTACCTGCCGTGGAAAAATTTTTTAAACCTGTCGGGAAATATTCCTTTGGATCACCCGAAGGACGCCGTCACCACGCTCAAGCTTCTTCTTCGGGATATCGGGTTCACATCGATCTCCCTTGATGGCGTCTACGACCTGGCCACCCGTGAGGCCGTTGAAGCCGTTCAGCGCAAGCATCGGCTGCTCGTGGATGGTGTGGTGGGTTCACATACCAAAATAGCGCTTTATAAAGAGTGGAAAAAATTCGATATTCCCCATCTTTCAAAGGATTTGCCGGATCTGAATCCGGCAGCTCAAATTAACCGGTGAGACAAAATTGAGTTCCATCCTGGATGCACTGAAAAAAGTCGACGACCCGACCGCCCGCGATGGGGGGTACACCTGCGGCATCGGCGCCACCGGTCCGGGAAATACCGGCGTCAGGCGACTGAAGCGAACCCGTGCCATCCGGAATTCAGCCGTCCTGGTTCTCATCTGTCTTTTGCTGATGGGGCTGGGTTGGGCCATATTCCTTAAAGATGCCGGCAACATTCAATATCCAGAAATGTTGGTTCACCTTCTGGGGAAGAAATCGCCCCCTTCCGCCGGTGAGACGACCCTTCCGGATCGAAAGACTCCTGCTTTTGCCGAAACCGGTGAGAAACCCGCGGTTTCTCAAGGCCGTCCGCAATTGACCCCTCCGCCGCGCACTTTACCCGCTGCCGCGGTACCGGTGCGTCCCGCTGAGATCAGAAAAAAGGTGCCGGACAAGAACCGCCAGCGGATCCGATCCGCAAGGGTGCCTGCTGCCAAGCCTCCCCGTACCGCCATGTCGCAGCCCGGTGACTCCGGAAGAGGTGACCCCACGGGTACGGCCATCCGTTCTAAAAGCGTTCGGACCATCTCTCCCGGGCAGGATGCCCGAAGGACTGCAGATTCCATCAAAACCGACCACCTTCCCATATTCCGGGAAACATCCTTGGCTCTCCATGCCATCGCCTGGTCCGTCGAACCGGCTCAGCGAATGGCGGTCATCAACGAAGAGATCGTGCGGGAAGGCGGGACCGTGGGCGGTTATTCGGTTCTACGGATCGATGCCGACGAGATTATCCTTGAAAATAATCGGGGAAGATGGCGACTGCCTTCGCGGTAGCGTTCTTGTATCCCATGATGTCAATATCTGGAATCGGCGTAGTTTACCCATCCCCCGGCATTCAACAGGGCGCGGTCAAAATCGGAAAGCGAAAACGAAAACCGCTCGGATCCATCTCCGTTTCGGATGGTGATGGTGGACGCTGCAATATCGGTGGCCGCCGTTGCGGGTGTCCCCGCAAAACAATTGAATATCGTTTCGATGGCCTCCTTTGGCAGCTCAACGGCCAGCATGCCGCAGTTGAACATGTTTTGCCGGAAGATGCGTGCGTAGCTCTCTGCGATCACCATGTGGATCTGGTTGGCCTCCAGTGCCCAGGGGGCATGCTCCCTGGAAGAACCGCATCCGAAATTGGATCGGGTGACAATGGCGGTTTTATCCCGGATGTCCCGGTGCTGAACAAAGCCGTCGAGACAAAGATCCTCCAATAAATGGGGTTTTAACGCGCTTTTTTCAATCTCGGTCAGGTATCGGGCGGGGATGATCTCATCGGTATTGATATCGGATCGGTCCAGAAACAGTAGATTGCCGTCGAATGTTTTCATGGTTTAACTTTTCGTGAAAAGGGTGGAATTGGTGATGGAACCGCTGATTGCGCTCGCGGCCGCCGTGGCCGGGCTCATCAGGTGAACCATGCCGCCGATGCCCATTCGACCGTTGAAGTTACGATTGGTGGTGGAAGCGCAGACCTCTCCCTCGGCCAGCACCCCGTTGCTCATTCCCAGGCAGGCGCCACAGGTTGGATTGGTCACACAAAATCCTGCTGCCATGAAGATGGCCAACAGCCCTTCGGCCAGTGCCTGTCGATAGATCTTCGGGGTGGCCGGTGAGACAATGCCCCGGACGTGATCTGCGATTTTATGACCCGAAAGGACCTGTGCCGCCGTCCGAAGATCTTCGATCCGGCCATTTGTACAGGAACCGATGTAGACTTGATCCACCCTTGTGCCTGCAAGATTCCGTACCGGTTTGACCTGGTCCGGTTTGTATCCGAAGGTGGCAACCGGTTCCAGCCCGCTGACGTCATGGTCGATGATCCGGTCGTACGTGGCATCGGGATCCGATGCGTAGGCTCGAAAGGCGGAGAGAGCCGCTTCCTGATCCCCATAATCGTTTTCAATAAACGGCCACAGGTATTCCACGGTGGTTTCGTCCGGCTGGCAGATGCCGCAGGTACCGCCCGCTTCCACCGCCATATTGCAGAGGGTCATGCGTGCCTCCATGCCCATCTGGTCCACCACCGGGCCGGTGAACTCGATCACCCGGTTGGTGGCTCCGTCGGTTCCGATTCTCCCGATAACCGACAGAATCACATCCTTGGCGAACACCCCTGGGGCCAACTTTCCCGTGATGTTGATCCGAATGGTGGAAGGCGTCTTGAAGGCACATACACCCTTGAGGATACCCACCTCGAGATCCGTGGTGCCGACGCCTGCGGCAAAGGCGCCGAAGGCGCCATGGGTACAGGTATGGGAATCCCCCATGATGACCGTGTAGCCCGGTCGGACGAATCCCTTTTCAGGAAACAGCGCATGGCAGACCCCGTTTCTGCCGATGTCGAAAAAATCGACGATGCGATGCCGGCGCGCCCATTCCCGGATGATTTTTCCCTGAAGTGCCGTCTTGGAATCCTTGGCCGGGGTCACGTGGTCGATGACCGCCTTGATTCGCGCCGGGTCGAATACCCGGTCTTTACCCCGGCTGATCAGGTCGTTGATGGCGGTTGGTGTTGTGATCTCGTGACAGAAAACGGCATCCAGCCGCAGGACGTGAACTCCCTTTGCCGGCGTGTCCACCCGATGGGCGTCGAAAATTTTTTCCGCTATGGTTTTTCCCATTTGGTTTTCCTGTTCGATGGGTCGTTGGGTTCTAACAGCAGGCTATTGGTGGTGGTATGGCCCAATGGTTTTGCCGCTAAAATCACAAAAACCAACCATCAAATAACAAATAAATCTTAAATTCCAATCTTCAATGATCCAATTGCCGAGGTGAGACATCGTTTGGAATTTGGGATTTCTGAGATTGGATATTGTTTGATGTTTGTGGATTGGTGTTTGTCATTTTAATGGTGACAATGATTTAAACCGTGCAACTCTCTTAAGGGTGTCGGCAACATGGCAACCAGAACCGGACTTTTTTACTTATCGGTATCCGTTTTCAGAACCGACAAAAACGCGGCCTGGGGTATCATCACCTTGCCCACCATCTTCATTCGTTTTTTGCCTTTTTTCTGTTTCTCCAATAGTTTCCGTTTTCGGGTAATATCCCCTCCATAACATTTTGCCGTGACATCTTTCCGAAACGCCGATACGGTCTTTCGAGCGATAATGGTGCCCCCAATGGCGCCCTGTATGGCGATCTTGAACATCTGTCGGGGAATCTCGTCCCGCAATTTCTCACAGGCATGGCGAGCCCGAGGCACGGCGTTTTCCCGATGCACCAATTGAGACAGGGCATCCACCCGCTCCCCGTTGATGAGTATGTCCACCTTTACCAGATCGGTTTCCCGATAATCGATAATCTCATAGTCGAATGAGCCGTACCCCTGCGTGACGGTCTTGAGCTTGTCGTAGAAATCGTAAATCACCTCCGCCAGCGGTAGCTCGAAGATCATCTCCAAACGGCTGTCGGTGAGATACTGGTAGTTTTTGTTAATTCCCCGCCGGTCGAGGCACAGCTTCATAACCGCCCCCATGTACCGGTCCGGTACCATGATGGCCGCGCGGATGAAAGGTTCTTTGGTGGCAGCGATAAGCGTCGGGTCTGGATATTGCGCCGGATTGTCAAGAATAAAGGTGGTGTCGTCATTCAGCTGGATCTCATACTGAACGGAGGGTGCAGTCAGGATCAGGGAGAGGCCATATTCCCGCTCCAACCGCTCCTGCACCACCTCGAGGTGCAGGAGCCCGAGAAATCCGCAGCGAAAGCCGAACCCCAGCGCCACCGAGGAATCCTTTTCATATATTAAAGAGGCGTCGTTGAGCTTCAGCTTTTCCAGGCCGACCGAAAGATCCCCGTAACCGTCGGATGCCACCGGATAGATGGATGAGAACACCACCGGTTTGGTTTCCCTGAACCCCGGCATCGGTGTGCGGCATGGGCTTTCTTTCAGGGTAATCGTATCTCCACAGCGGGTATCGCTGACGGTTTTTATCCCGGCAATCATATACCCTACGTCTCCGGCAGACAGCTGTTTTTGGGATATTCGCTCCATCTGGAAAATACCGATCTCCTCAACTTTATAGGCCGCATTGTTAGACATAAAGGAGATGGTTTCCCGGGGGTGAATCTTACCCTGGAACACCCGGAAATGGACGATAGTGCCCCGGAACGGATCGTAGTGGCTGTCAAATATCAGGGCTTTCAATGCGGCATCGGGATCGCCTTTTGGGGGGGGAAGCCATTTGACCACCCCCTCCAGCACCTCTTCGATTCCCGTTCCCTCCTTGGCAGAGGTCAGGATGGCCCGGTCCGGGTCAAGCCCCAAATCGGTCTCGATCTGGTTCCGGACCCGGTCCACATCCGCTGATGGCAGGTCGATCTTATTGATGATGGGGATGATTTCGAGTTCATGCTCCATGGCGAGATAGAGGTTGGCCAGGGTTTGCGCCTCCACCCCCTGGCTCGCATCGATGAGCAGCAGCGCCCCTTCACAGGACGCCAAGGCTCTTGACACCTCATAGGTAAAGTCCACATGGCCCGGCGTGTCGATGAGGTTTAGGGTATAACGTTTTCCGTTTCGGGCTTCGTAAGGCAGGCAGATGGTCTGGCTTTTGATGGTGATACCACGCTCCCGCTCGATCTCCATGGTGTCCAGGATCTGATCTTTGAAATCACGATCGGACACGACGTGGGTGGCCTGGATCATCCGGTCGGACAGAGTGGATTTGCCGTGATCGATGTGTGCGATAATGCTGAAGTTTCTGATATGGTCCATTGGATATTCAAGCCAAATGCCGGGTTGACACCCCGTTGGATTCCTATTATGTTACGCCCAATAAACTGAAGTAAGCCGCTTAATCTACAGGTCTGGCTGCGGCATGTCAACATCGCCTTCAAATCTGTTCGGATATGTTAGAAAAAGAGCATCGATCAGGCAACTTAAAAATGAATGAGAAAATTCTGATAGTGGACGACGACGTCAATATCCGGGAGTCCATGCATGAGTTCGTTCAACGTGCCGGTTATCCGGTTTACTCCGCCGAGCATGCGGAGCGGGCCATTGAATTGCTGCGGGATGTTCAATTGGACGTAGTGATTACGGATATTATTCTACCCGGATTGGACGGCCTGGAGCTGACAGACATCGTCAAGAACGATTACAACGCCGATGTCATCGTCATGACCGGCTACAGCGGTGAATATTCGTACGAGGAGGCGATCAATAAAGGCGCCGCCGATTTCGTTTTCAAGCCGGTTCGTTTTGAAGAACTGCTGCTCAGATTAAAGCGCGTCTTAAAAGAGCGGGAACTTCAGAGGGAGCGCGAGCGGATGCTTGGGAAGCTGCAGAATCTTGCGATTACCGACGGCCTTACCAAGCTGAACAACTCCCGGCACTTTTATCACCAATTGGCAGCAGAGGTCGGGAGATCCAATCGCTACGGTCACCCCTTGTCTCTGCTGCTTCTGGATATCGATCACTTTAAAAACTACAACGATCAATATGGTCACCTCGAAGGAGACAAGGTACTGGTTCGCATTGCCGGTGTTATCAAAAGCTGCCTTCGGGCCATGGATTCGGCCTATCGGTACGGCGGCGAAGAGTTCACCATCATCCTTCCTGAAACCAAGGCCAAAGAGGCGATAACCGTAGCGGAACGAATCAGAAGCGCAGTTGAAAAGGAATCCCATACCCCCAACGGAGGGGATGCGGTGTTTATAACGATCAGCATCGGTGTCACCGAATATCGAAAAACTGAGAAGAAATCGACATTTGTGCACCGAGCGGATGAAGCCATGTACAGTTCGAAAGAAAACGGCCGGAACAAGGTCACCTTATTGCATTCCGACAAGGCGGCTGCCTGAATGTCAAACCACCAATCCCCATCCATCCACTGTTATCAGTGCTTGTTGGATCACTGTCGACACCGCCCCTTAGCGTAGCTGAAATTTCAATGGTAGATATTGCTTTTTTGACCCAGCCATCCACCGACGAGGTGAACCAGATCTATCGGCTGTATTGTGAGGCAGGCTGGTGGACTTCGGGTGTGGCGGATCCTGCACTGATCCGGCGGATCATATCGGGCAGCCACTGTTTTGTTATTGCCGTTAACCCGGACGGCATTATCGGGATGGGGCGGGCGATCAGCGATGGCGCCAGCGATGCCTACATCCAGGACGTCACGGTTTTAGATGGACAAAGGGGAAAGGGGATCGGCAAAAAAATCGTTCAAAAGCTTGTTCTCAGGCTTGAATCAGACGGCCTCACCTGGATTGGACTGATCGCCGAACGAGGCAGCCAAAATTTCTACAAACCCCTTGGATTCGAATCGATGCCGGATGCCAGGCCAATGCTGCTGGAACGATCATGACACTTAAGCCTGTTAGCTTTAACGACTACCCGTCCCTTGCGCCTTTTTTCAAACTTCAGCCCTACCGGCTCTGCGAGTATACCCTGCCGTCGGTAATCGCTTGGACCAACAATGAATACTATCCCTGTACCGCTATCAGCGGAGAATTTCTGTTGATCGGGGCGGAATTCAATACCCGGAAAGAAAACCGCCATCTCCTGCTACCGGTGTCGGGGAGCCGGATCCCGACCCCACGGGAACTAAGCAAGATAGCGGAGACCTTTGGATACGAGCGGTACTGTTTTGTGCCGGATCACTACCTTGAGGCCGTCGGAGAGGCGTCCATTGAAACCTTTTTTGAGATCATTCGCAGTCCGGAATATGACGACTATATCTATCGGACGGAGGATTTGGCTTTTTTAAAGGGCAACCGGTATTCAAAAAAGCGGAATCTGATCCATCAATTCAACCGGGAATTTGTGGAGCGGGGGCGTGTGGCGGTGGAGGGGATCAGCCAAGCCAACGCATCGGGGTGCATTGAATTCATCGAAAAATGGTGCGAGGAACGCGACTGCGACCAGGATCCCAATATCGATCTGGCCTGCGAACTGCAGGCGTCGGTAAACATGATAGAAAATATTGACCGCGCCGATGTCGAAGGACTGGCGGTCCGTGTGGACGACGTGATCAGTGCATTCGGTGTGGGCTGCAGACTCACCGGCGATATGGGGGTGCTCCATTTCCAGAAGGCGTTTTTGAACATCAAAGGATTATATCAGTTTTTCGACAGCATGTGCGCTCGACGGCTTTTCGGCGGTTTTACCTATATCAATAAGGAAAGTGACATGGGCATGCCGGGTCTTGCCCGTGCCAAGAAATCCTATCATCCCGCCATGATGGTCCGGGCCTACGAGCTGATCCTGCGCTGACATGAAGATGAACTGGAAACAGTGGAAAGCCGGTATGATTCCCCCGCCCTATTCCCGAATCACCACCTTCAGATAGAGGTCCCCTCGACCGCCGTCTGGCAAGATCTTGCCCAGCCCCTTCAAGCGCAGCTTGTTGCCCGCCTGTATTCCCTGGGGCACGTTGACCCGGATCAGCCGTTTGTGAAATCCCCACGGGACGTTCACCAGTTTGCGGGTGCCCACCAAGGCTTCGAAGGGAGAAATGTCGATGGCGGCGTAGAGGTGGGCGTCGCTGCCGGTGTCGGCGGGGCGGACCACCTGGAGCCGGTGCGTTTTTCGCCGGGCGGTCACTTTGCCCACCCGGTTGCTCATGCCCGTGCTGGGAACGAGCGTGAAGAGTTTGAGGCACACCATTCCGAAGACAAACCCCCCGATGTGTGCCCACCAGGCGATACCACCGGCACCTCCCTGGTCCGCAGCGGCGTTTATAAACTGCATAACGAACCAGAAGCCAAGGAAGACAAAGGCCGGTATCTCCACAAACCACGGAATGAAGATTATCGGGATGATGGTCAAAATACGAGCGTTGGGATGCAGGAGCACATAGGCGCCCATCACGCCGGCAATGGCGCCACTGGCGCCGATGGTGGGCAGGGTGGACTGAAGGTTGAACATAAGGTGGGTCAGTCCGGATAGCCAACCGCACAATAGGTAAAAGAGAAGATACCGGAAAGGTCCCAGCCGGTCCTCCACATTGTCTCCAAAGATGTACAGGGACCACATGTTCCCCAGCAGATGCCAGAAACCGCCGTGGAGGAACATGAAAGAGAGAAGAGAGAACGCCTGCTGCCCCGGTGAAAAGTATTGCGAAATGTGGGGGACGGAGTAGCGGGCCGGCACAAGGCCGTAGACGTAGACGAACTGGTCCAGGGCCCCACCCTGAGAAAGCTGGACCAGGTATACCACCACGTTGATGCCGATAATGCAGCTGTTGACCACCGGATGGTTTCGGGAAGGTGCGGTATCGCGTACCGGTATCATGGCGATGCGTCTTCGATGGCCATACTGATGTCGACGCTTCTCGCTGCATGGGTGAACGCACCCACTGAAACGATATCCACTCCGGCGCCGGCAAGGGCTTGAATGTTGTCCAGGTTGACCCCGCCGGACACCTCCACCAGTGCCCGGTGTCCGATGATCCTTTTGGCCGCTTTGATACCGGCAAGGTCCATGTTGTCCAGCATGATGACATCCGCCTCGCAGGCCACCGCCTCCCGTACTTCCGATAGCGTGGCCGCCTCCACCTCGATTTTAACCAGGTGCGAAACCGCTTTTCGGACGCATCGGACAGCGTTTGTAATGCCGCCGGCAACGGCGATGTGGTTGTCTTTTATCAGCACGCCGTCATAAAGCCCCATGCGATGGTTTCCGCCGCCCCCCGCCCGGACCGCCTGCTTTTCCAGAATACGCCAGGCCGGGGTGGTTTTGCGTGTGTCCACGAGGCGGCAGGGGGTATCGCCCGCCGCTTGGACAAACCGGTTGACAAGGGTGGCGATGCCGGACAGGCGCTGAAGAAAATTCAAGGCCGTTCGTTCTCCGCAGAGCAGGGCGCGCAATTTCCCGTTCACCCGCATGATCTCAACGCCCCGGGATACGGCGTCGCCGTCCCTGAAATCCGAGGTGACCCGGATCTCAGGGTCCAGTCGGGTAAACACCTGTGCGGCGACATCTAGGCCGGATAGGATAAATGACTCTTTGGCGGTCATCATCCCTTTGCCCGTCATGGCGGGATCTACAATGGCGTCGGTAGTGATGTCACCGGGGCCGATATCTTCTTTAAGGGCGATGTCGATGAGTTCCCGTAACGTGTGCATGGGCTACCCATTCATCTGGCGGCAAGCAAGACCCCCATCTTGGCTATCAAAGGTCCTTGAGCCGCTCTAGGTTATTCTGCAGCTTTTCCATTTTCTCCTGCAGGGTTTCATGTTTGTCCCGGACTTTCTGAATGATCGCTTCGGGGGCTTTGTTCAAAAAGTCCTGGTTGGACAGCTTTTTTGACACCCCCGTGATCTCTCCTGTTATTTTGCCGATCTCCTTTTCGAGTCGTGCCGTTTCCTTTCCCACATCCAGAATCCCTTCCAGCAGCACATAGATGGTGGCGTTTCCGGCGACTGCTGTGGCAGCGCCGGAAGGCTTGGCACCGGTTGGTCCGACCGTCATTGACTCCAGTTTGGCCAGATGGCTGATGAGGGCTGTCTGGGCGGAAAGGGAGGTGCGCATATTCTCGTCGTCGGATTGAATCGAGACGGAAAGGGTCAGAGATGGCTGGATGTTCATCTCGCCTCTGATATTCCGGATACCGGTGATCACGTCGATCACCTGCCGCATATCGGTCTCGGCCTTTTCAGATGGGGTGTCCACTGCGGTTTCCGTGCCGGGTGCCGGGTAGGCGGCCTGCATGACTGAACCTGTGGTCCCCGGCAAATGGTGCCACAACTCCTCGGTGATAAACGGGACAAAGGGATGCAGCAGGATCAGGGTGTTGCGCAGGACATGCCACAGCGTGCTCAGGGAAGATTGTTTGCGTGCCTCACCGATATCCCCGTAGAGATCGGGTTTGATCGCCTCCAAGTACCAGTCGCAGAATTCATGCCACACAAATTTATACAGCGTACCCGCGGCTTCATTGTATCGGTATTCATCAAGCGCCTGTGCCACCGTTTGAGTCACCCGGTTGGTCCGAGCCAGGATCCATTGGTCCGGCAGGGATAGGTCCGCTGTCTCGACGACGGTGTATCCTTTTTTGAGGTGCATCAACGAAAATCTTGCCGCATTCCATATTTTGTTAATGAAATGGCGGTATCCCTCCACCCGCTTTTCAGACATCCGGATATCCCGGCCCTGTGCAGCGAATGCGGCCAGGGTGAAACGGAATGCGTCGGTGCCGTAAGCGTCAATGACCGTTAGGGGATCGATGACATTTCCTGTGGATTTGCTCATCTTCTTGCCGGCTTCATCCCTCACCAGGGCGTGAACGTACACATCCTTGAAGGGGACCTCCCCCATAAAGTGGATGCCCATCATCATCATGCGGGCCACCCAGAAAAATAGGATATCGAAACCAGTCACAAGTACCGAAGTGGGGTAGTAGATATCGAGCAACCGGGTCCGGTTCGGCCAGCCCATTGTGGAAAAGGGCCACAGGGCCGAACTGAACCATGTGTCCAGAACATCCGTTTCCTGCATCAGGTCGGTGGATCCGCAGGCTGTGCATGACTTTGGTGCCTCAAGGTCCACGATCACTTCATCGCACGCCTGGCAGGTCCACGCCGGTATCTGGTGCCCCCACCAGATCTGACGCGAGATACACCAGTCCCGGATATTTTCCATCCATTCATAATAGGTCTTGGCCCAATTTGGGGGGATGATCCGGGTGTCTCCGGATTTGACGGCCTTGATCGCCTTTTCTGCTAAGGGCTTTGCCTTGACGAACCATTGCCTGGAGAGGTTGGGTTCGATGATTTCGTTGCACCGGTAACAATGGCCGATACTGTGGCGGTGTTCCTCGATCTTTTTTAGCCATCCCTCCTTTTCTAGCGCATCCACCACGGCTTTTCTGCACTCGAACCGATCCATCCCGGCAAACGGGCCTGCTTCCGTTGTCATCAGGCCGTCATCATCGATCACTTTGATGCTGGGCAGTTTCAGGCGGGTGCCGATTTCGAAATCGTTGGGATCGTGGGCCGGCGTGATTTTCAAACCTCCCGTGCCAAAGGACATATCCACATATTTATCCCGGACAATGGGGATCTCTCGGTTCAAAAGGGGGAGAATCACGGTTTCGGCGTCGAGGCCGAGATACCGTTCATCCTCTGGATGCACCGCTATTGCCGTATCCCCGAGCATGGTTTCCGGACGCGTGGTCGCCACGATGATCCCCGCCTTTTGTCCGGGAAAAGGGTATAGGATATGATACAGGTGACCATCATGGTCCTGGTGCTCCACTTCGAGGTCCGCCAGGGCGGTGTGGCAGCGGTGACACCAGTTGATGATGTAATCACCCCGGTAGATCAACCCCTGTTGGTAGAGATCTACGAATACCTTTCGGACGGCCTTTGACAGACCTTCGTCCATTGTGAATCGTTCCCGGTCCCAGTCGCAGGAGGCGCCCAACCGTTTTAGTTGATTGATGATGGCGTTTCCATATTCTTTGCGCCATTGCCAGACGGCTTCGATGAATTTTTCCCGGCCCAGCTTGTGGCGATCGGTCCCTTCAGCCGCCAGCTTCTTCTCGACCACATTTTGGGTGGCGATCCCGGCATGATCGGTACCGGGCATCCACAGGACGTGATCTCCTTTTAAACGCCGATACCGGCATAGGATATCCTGCATGGTGTTGTTAAGGGCGTGGCCCATGTGTAGGACCCCCGTGACATTGGGGGGGGGGATGACAATGGAATATCCCTTTTTTCCGTCATCTTCACTGGCGGCAAAGAGTTTCTCCTCTTCCCAGTAGGCGTACCAGCGTTTTTCAACAGCTGCGGGTTCATATCCTTTGTCAAGTTGATTCAGGTCCATTTTGCTTTACCTCACGTCCGGTCTAAAATTGAAATCGGGGATTATGTAATAATCCCCGATGGTTTTACATACCAGTGTTGATGGTGTCAAATTTTATGTTAAACGATCCCTTAAGTACCGGTGCTGAAACGGATCAATAATCGCTTTCCGTTGCTTCGTCAATAAGGATTTTTTTGATGCGGTCGATCTCCTTTGTAACCTCCCTTTCGATGAGTCGGGTCATGATTTTATCGATCTTTTCGTAGAACATTTTTTGGATGACGCGTTCCAGCGCCGCATCGATCTGTTCTGGGGGCAGGGCATACAGATCCACATCTTCAGGCGTGTGGACCGGCGCAGGTTCCGCTTCAGCGACAGGTTCTTCGATTTCATTCGGTTCATCCACCGCTACAGGAGCGGGTTCAGTCTGATCGGCCGGTTCCTCGCTTGCCTCCGGTTTGTCCATATCTTCTTCTACAGAGACTGCCTCATCGGTTGCTTCCTCCTCGTCGCCGATCTCCATTCCCAGGGATTCGGCGAAATCATCCTCCTCCTCCTCATCTTCGAATTCATCCGGGAATGCCAGATCGCCGATCATGGCGTCATCGTCCACAATCTCTGCCAGGGGTGTCTCGTCAACCGTTTCGTCGTCTTCTTCGACCTCCGACGCCTCCTCAGACGCATCCGGTGGGGCGGGTTCCTCATCAACCGTTTCAGTAAGGGGGACCGGCTCCTCTTCCGTTTCATCCGCGGGCGCCTCGGCCAGTGCTTCCACCTCTTCAGTCAGGGCAATGGGCTCATCGCCGGCCGTTTCGGTGAGATCGATAGGTTCCTCGTCGGCAGCGTCGGTGAGTGCAATAGGCTCCTCTTCTGCGATGTCCGTCAAGGCGATGGGCTCCTCTTCAGCCGTTTCGGTGAGATCAATAGGTTCCTCGTCGGCAGCGTCGGTGAGGGCAATGGGCTCATCTTCTGCGATGTCCGTCAGGGCGATGGGTTCCTCGTCGGCTGTTTCGGTGAGATCGATGGGGGCCTCGTCAACAGCCGCGGTGAGCTCAATGGGCTCCTCCTCTGCAATGTCAGTCAGATCAATAATCTCATCCTCTTCCGGTAGATCGGGTTTTTGGATCTCCGTCATAACAACCCCCGTTTGCTCATGTGTTGGTATCAAATGTGACGGGAAAATAAAAACAACCCACTATAATATATCGATATTCTAGCACAATGCATATAATGTGTCAACTTGTTAACTTTTTTGCATTCGCAAAAAGTGTTTTACTATGGCATGGATCGTCGTTAAATTAAATCGATGCGAAGATTTCATGTCAAAACCAGCGACATCAAAGGATCCGTTGCAGTTCTTAAGGGATCCGATGCGCGTCACATCAGGAACGTTCTTCGGTTGAAGCCAGGAACCGATGTGATCCTTTTCGACGAAAGGGGACGCCAGTTCGAGGCAACCCTTGTGCATACCAGTCGTGACCGGATTGAGGTTTCCCTGAAAAGACAGAAATTGATCCTTACTGAATCTTCCCTCAAGCTGACAATCGCCCAGGGTTATCTCAAAGACCGAAAAATGGATGGGACCGTTCGGCAACTGACCGAGCTAGGATTGTCCCGATGGATCCCCTTTATGGCGGAGCGATCGGTACCGACACCCGACACCAAACGGCTTAAAGCGAGACAGAAGAGATGGGAAAAGATCGTAGTGGAGGCAGTCAAGCAATGTCGGCGGGGTTGCATTCCCGAAATCGACCCGGTTCTTACCTTTGATGAAATGCTGGCGTGCAGCGAAAATGCTACTATTAAGACTATATTTTGGGAAAATGAGAGTAAACCGGTTACACGAACTCGCATTCCGCTGCTGACAGAATCCAACCCGGAAGCGTTCATCATCATAGGCCCCGAGGGGGGATTGACCCAAGGAGAGGTGGATGCCGCGGTTGCCAAGGGCTTTATGCCCGCCGCCATGGGCCCACGAATAATGAAGGCGGACACCGCCGTTTTGGCGGCATGCGTGATCATGCAGTATCTGTATGGGGACCTGGGGGTAAAAAAATCTTGACAAAAAATCGGCGGTCGACTATGAGGGCATTCTTGCTTTGCGCGGCATCATGCATGTGCCGAGGTAGCTCAGTCGGTAGAGCAGGGGACTGAAAATCCCCGTGTCGGCAGTTCGATTCTGTCCCTCGGCACCAGTTATTTCAAGGGTTTACGGCAATAGCTGTAAATCCTTTTTTCTTTTCTGCTACCGGTTTGCTACCACTTTTTTCAAAAATGGCGTTTTCAAGCCTTATAGCTGCGGCTTGATTTACAGGATTCATTAGGTGGGCATAGACACTCAAAGTTACCATAGGGTTGGCATGCCCTAGTTGACTTTGAATGTATTTGATGTTCTCCCCTTGCTCAATCAACAAACTGGCAAACGTATGCCGCAAGTCATGAAATCTGATTCGGTCAATTTTTGCATTTTCAAGGGCTGGATAAAAATGACGGCTCAAAACGTTAGCATGGTTCAATGCTTTCCCAGCCTCATTTGGGAAAACAAGATTTAAGTCATTGTTAGGGCAGACTGCTTGCCAGACTAAAAGCTCAGTCATCATTGAAGGACCAATATCAATTTTGCGATTCGATGCCTTCGTTTTGGGTTTGTACCATGCTCCTTCATTGAATGTTCTTTGAATGTGGATCTGGTTATTTATCCAATCCACGTCTGACCATTTTAATCCGAATAGTTCCCCCTGGCGCGCACCGCTCATAATAGCAAGTTTGAATAACGTGTGATATTTCTGATCGCTGATGGCACCCAAAAGGGCCTGTATTTCAAATGGTTTCAATATCTGGATGTTTTCATCGAAGCTGTCACCATTGGCATCAACGTCACTCCGGTTTATAGGTCTTTCAGCGTCCCTTACCGGATTGTAGTCGATATACCTGTGCCGTACTGCGTATTTCATGATCTGGTTCAGTGTGACGATGAGTTTCCGCAAGGTGGACAGATTCATCCCCTCATTTTGGCGAGTGGTAATGAACTTCTCGATTTTAGCTACTGTAATACGATTGACTTTAATAGTAAGCAGTTCATCAAAATGGTTTCTGAGATATCCTTCGTACTTGCGCCATGTTGAATTTCGGATATTTGGCTTCTTATATTCCAACCAATCTTTAGCAACCTTTTTGAAATAAGGGATCTTTACGTCCGGCAGATAGATCCCACGAGCAAGCTGATCTTCTATGTCCCGCATTGATTCCTTTGCTTTACTCTTCGTAGTACCTTTCGGCTGGGTTTTCCATCGCCGTTTCCCTTGATTATCGTAAAAATCGATGACCCATCTGCCACGTCTTTTTCTTATACATGCCATCTGAAAGCCCCTCGCTTTCTCCCTGATTTTACCCATGAAACCGGGCAGGGAACCCGGCTTGTCGGCTCCGGTAGCCTATCATGGGCATTTAGTGTTAGCTTTTATTGTCTGTTCTGTAGAAATCCCCTAAATCTTTTCTGGCGGTTTTTAGTCGGGTTTCGGCCTCAACCATGATCGATAAAACAGATGATTTGTCCTCAATACCGTCCCAACCACCATCTGCAAGTGCTGTGAAAGAAAGGCTTAGAACCCCTTCAACAAATTGCAGGTTGTCATCAATTTTAATCAATTGATCCCCTGTCATAAGATTGCCTCCAATTGAAACTTTGTGCCTCTCCCGGCTGGGTTTGCCCTCATCTGGAAGGGGCTTTCTCGTAATGACAATTTGTCATCGGGTATTATTTTATATACATCATAGTGCTTGCTCTCTTATGGGCTTGCACTGTGTTAGAGTCCTGGGGATACTTGCTTGTCCCTTGGACTCGCTGCCATTGAATATCCCTATGTCAGTCAACCTCTTTCAAAATAAAAGCCCCTGAAGCCATCCCCGGTACACCGATACCGCCCGCACTGTTGCCAATGCAGGTGACTTCAAGGGCTTTATTTGCTGATTTAATTGTCATCGGTGCATTGGGATTGATAATATTCTAATTAATTTGATAAATAGAATGTTTACATTCAACTATATTCTATGTCAAACATTTTGTTGTGCGCTCTAAATATATTTGCTATGA
>Ga0066187_1000084_pt1 | contig 44389 bp, 43 predicted proteins | sample WorMetexBAHAMAS1_FD_58706 | JGI IMG/M metagenome (GOLD analysis project Ga0066187, IMG submission 58706) | Marine gutless worms symbiont microbial communities from Max Planck institute for Marine Microbiology, Germany - Inanidrilus exumae... | ecosystem: Host-associated > Annelida > Digestive...
ACAGTGGACCCGGCAGGAACAAAACGGAGAGCTTGACCAAAATCCCCGAGTTAGAGAACAGTATCGGGGGTTCCCGGTAGTCCGCGCTGAAAATCTGGTTCTTCGCCACTCCGATCCGCAACAGGCCGTCCGTGACGTCGGCTATGCGTTTTGAAGCGGCCATCTGAAACATCAGACGCGCGATCGGACCAAAGATTTCTTGCTTTATGTGTCACCGGTGAGGGAAATTCTCATGAATTGTGTCAATCCGCTCCCACTTTATGTGTCAATCCTGCATTCGAAACGGCGGAAACTCTAGAAGGGAATTCTCACGTTATGTGTCAATGCACACCTAGAACGCCCTAAACATCCAAATTCGCCACCTTCAGCGCGTTCTGCTGGATGAAATCGCGGCGCGGCTCGACGATGTCGCCCATGAGGGTCGAGAACACGTCCTCGGCATCGTCCGTGTGGCTGACCTTGACCTGGAGAAGCGAGCGCACGTTGGGATCGAGGGTCGTCTCCCAGAGCTGCTCCGGGTTCATCTCGCCGAGACCCTTGTAGCGCTGGATCGAAACGCCCTTGCGGCCGAGGCCGAGGATGGTGTCGACGATGGACACCGGTCCGGTCACCGCATGCTCCTTGTCCTTGAGGACCAGGGTGCCGTGGCGCGCATAGAGTTTCTGCAGTTGCCCGGCCTTCTCGTTAACCCGCCTGGCGTCCGACGAGCGGATCAGGGTGCCGTCGATGACGTGGCGCTCGGTGACGCCGCGGAGCGTCCGCGTGAAGGCGAGACCGCCGTCGTCCAAGGGCGCGCCTAGCCAGCCGCGCTCCAGTTCCGGCTCGAGGGCATCGAGGCGCTTGGCGATGTATTCGGCGGTCGCCGTGGCCCGTTCGGCGTCGGACAGGATCTCGGGATCGAGCGCGCTGGAAATCGCCGCCTGTTCGATGACGCGGACCGGCACGTGGCGTGCCAGGTGGTTCAGCGACTCCTTGACGGCGCGAGCCTCGTCGACGACGGCCCGCAAATCGGCGCCGGCGATCTGGGCGCCATCGTAGACCTGGAACACCGCGCCCTCATCGATGGCAGAATCGAACAGATGCGTTTCGAGCTGCGGATCGTCCTTGAGGTAGACCTCGGAATTGCCGCGTTTGGCGCGATAGAGCGGCGGCTGGGCGATGTAGAGATAGCCGCGTTCGACCAGTTCCGGCATCTGGCGGTAGAAGAAGGTCAACAACAGCGTGCGGATGTGGCTGCCGTCGACGTCGGCGTCGGTCATGACGATGATCTTGTGGTAGCGGCACTTCTCGGCGTTGAAGTCCTCGCGGCCGATGCCGGTACCCAAGGCCGCGATGAGCGTGCCGATCTCCGACGAGCTCAGCATCTTGTCGAAGCGCGCCCGCTCGACGTTGAGGATCTTCCCTCTCAGTGGCAGGATCGCCTGGTTGGCCCGGTTGCGGCCCTGTTTGGCCGAGCCGCCGGCCGAGTCACCCTCGACGATGAAGAGCTCGGACAGCGCCGGGTCGCGCTCCTGGCAATCGGCGAGCTTGCCCGGCAGGGAACTGATGTCCAAGGCCCCCTTGCGCCTCGTTAACTCACGCGCCTTGCGGGCCGCCTCGCGGGCGGCGGCGGCCTCGATGATCTTGCCGATGACGCGCTTGGATTCGCCGGGGTGTTCCTCGAACCAGCGGTCGAGGCCCTCACCGACCAGGCTCTCGACGACCGGGCGCACCTCGGACGAGACCAGCTTGTCCTTGGTCTGCGACGAGAACTTCGGGTCCGGCACTTTGACCGACAGGACACAGGTCATGCCTTCCCTGGCGTCGTCGCCGGAGATGTTGACCTTGGCCTTCTTGGCGAGGCCGGAGGCGGCGGCGTAGCCGTTGATGGTGCGGGTCAGGGCGCCGCGGAAACCGGCCAGGTGGGTGCCGCCGTCCCGTTGCGGGATGTTGTTGGTGAAACACAGCGTCGTCTCGTGATAGCTGTCGTTCCACTGCATGGCCAGTTCCACCGTGATGCCGTCGCGTTCGCCGGTGACGATGATGGTCGGCTGATGGAGCGCCGTTTTCGAGCGGTCGAGATAATCGACGAGGGCCTTGAGCCCGCCCTCGTAGTGGAGCACCGTCGTTTCCGGATCGACGCCGCGCCCGTCGGTGAGCTCCAAAGCGACGCCGGAATTGAGGAAGGCCAGTTCCCGCAAACGGTGCTCGAGGGTGGCGAGGTCGTATTCGGTCATCGTGAAGATGTCCTTGGAGGCGAGGAAGGTCAGTTCGGTCCCGGTCAGGGTCTCGCCGGCTTCGAGGGCCGGCGCGTCGCCGGTGAGCTCCAGGGGCGCTTCGGCTTCGCCGTTCTTGAAGCGGATGAAATGTTCCTTGCCGTCGCGCCAGATCTTGAGCTCGAGCCAGTCGGAAAGCGCGTTGACCACGGAGACACCGACGCCGTGCAGGCCGCCCGAGACCTTATACGAGTTCTGGTCGAACTTTCCGCCGGCATGGAGTTGAGTCATGATCACCTCGGCCGCCGACACACCCTCTTCGGCATGGATGTCGACGGGAATGCCGCGGCCGTTGTCGCGCACCGTCACCGAGCCGTCGCCGTTGAGCGTCACGAAGACGGTGTCGCAAAATCCGGCCAGCGCCTCGTCGATGGCGTTGTCGACGACCTCGTAGACCATGTGGTGCAAGCCCGACCCGTCGTCGGTGTCGCCGATGTACATGCCGGGGCGCTTGCGCACCGCTTCCAGGCCCTTGAGCACCTTGATCTGTTCGGCGCCGTAGGAATCACCGTTGCCGTTCGAGATTGAGCCGTTTTCCGTTTCGTCCGTCATATCCGTTACTTACCGTCTTCTACTGAACCGCCGCCAAAGAGCGGTTTCGGGTGAGTTGTTCAGGCCGCCGTCACCGTGCCGTGGTCGACCGAGAAGAATTGCGCCTTGCCTTCGAGCCCGGCGAACAAGGCCGCGTCGGTTCCCGTCAGCCAGGCTTGCGCGCCGAGGCCGGTCAGGTGCTCGAACAGCGCGCCCCGGCGCATCTCGTCCAGGTGCGCCGCCACCTCGTCCAGGAGCAGCACCGGAACACCGCCCTCCTCGTCGGCCCGCACGCGGGCGTTGGCCAGGATGACGGCGATCAAAAGCGCCTTCTGTTCGCCGGTCGAGCAGCGTTCGGCAGCCTCGTCCTTGGCACCGTGGCGGACCAGGAGATCGGTCCGGTGCGGGCCGCTCGAAGTGCGGCCCTGTTCGGCGTCGCGCCCGCGCTCGGCCGCCAAGCGGTCACGGAAGCGGTCTTCCGCTTCCAACGCCGGGCCATCGGCGAGCCAGCTCTCGACCAATCCGTCGAGCGCCATCAGGGCGCCGGGAAAGGGCGCCATGCCCTCGGCCGCCGCCTGGCCGATGCGGGCCAGGAGCTCGATGCGTGCGGCGGCGACGGCGACGGCGCGCCCGGCCATGCTGTCCTCGAGGGCCGAAAGCCAAGCCGGGTCCGGATTGGCGTTGTTCCTGAGCAGTTTCAATCGTTCCCGCGACGCCTGCTCGTAAGCGGTAATGCGACCCGAATGGGCCGGATCCCAGGCGAACACCAAGCGGTCGAGAAACCGCCGCCGGGCCGAGGCGCCGTCGACGAACAGGCGGTCCATCTGCGGCACCAGCCAATGGGCCGAGAAATGGTCGGCCAAGACGTTCTGGTTCGGTACCGTCTCCCCGTCGACACGAACCTGGCGGCGTTCGCGGCCCTCCGGCAAATCGGGCGGCGTGAAGCCGGTGCCGAGTTGGACCGGCCCCGACGGCGTGTCGACGGTGGCGGCTACGGCCCAGCGGCCATCTCCACCGCCGCGCGCCAAATCGGACAGTTTGGGCCGGCGGAAACCGCGCCCCGGTACCAGCATGGACACGGCCTCCAAGAGGTTGGTCTTGCCGGCGCCGTTGTCGCCATGGAGCACCACCGGCCGGGCATCGATATCGAGACGCAGATGCGCGTAACAGCGGAAGTCGGTCAGCGTCAGACGGCTCAAGGAGAACCGCCGGCGCGCGTCCCCTGAGGACGGGCGGTCGCTCATCTCCGGCAATTCCTCGGACCTAACGGGGCCTCGGGCGAGAAACAGTGGCTGTCCCCTCAAACACGCATCGGCATCAGGACGTAAAGCGCGCTGGCATCACCGACCTCGCGCAGGATCGTCGGCGAAGCGGAATCGGCGAGCGATACTTGCGCGTTATCGCTTTCGATCTGGCGGGCGATGTCGAGCAGATAGGCGGAGTTGAAGCCGATCTCCATGGACTCACCCGTATAGGAAACCTCGATCTCTTCGGTGGCGCTGCCGTGTTCCGGGCTCGACGCCGAGAGCACCAAGGTGCTGTCGGCGAGCGCCAGTTTGACGGCACGCGACTTCTCGCTGGAAATCGCCGACACCCGGTCGACGGCATCGGCGAACAGGCGGCAATCGACTTCCATCTGTTTGTCGTTGCCGGTCGGGATGACCCGTTCGTAATCGGGGAAGGCGCCGTCGATGAGCTTCGACGTGAGCACGGCGCCGTCAAACGAGAAGCGGATCTTCGATTCGGAGAGCGCGATCTCGACCTCGTCACCGGATTCATCGATCAGCTTGCGCAGTTCGGTGACCGTCTTGCGCGGCACGATGACGCCGGGGATGTCGCCGGCGCCGGCCGGCAGCGGTGCCTCGACACTGGCCAGGCGGTGGCCGTCGGTGGCGACGGCCCTCAGAACGTCGACGCCGTCGCGCTCGGCCTTGTGGAGGTAAATGCCGTTCAGGTAATAGCGCGTCTCTTCCGTCGAGATGGCGAATTTGGTGCGGTCGATGAGCGAGCGCAGCTCGGCCGCCGTCACCTGGAAGCGGTGCGGCAACTCGCCGCCCGACAGCACCGGAAACTCCTCGATCGGCAGACAAGAGAGCGTGAAGCGCGAACGTCCGGAACTGAGCACCAGCAGCCCGTCGCCGCCGGCCTCGATCTCCACCTGCGAGCCTTCCGGCAGCTTGCGAACGATGTCGTAAAGGGTATGGGCCGGAACCGTCGTCGCACCCGGCGTCTCGACGTCGGCGGCGATGGAATCGACCATGTCCAGGTCCATGTCGGTGGCGTTCAGCGTCACCGCCGCCTCGCCGGCTTCGACCTTGACGTTGGACAAGATCGGAATGGTGTTGCGCCGTTCGACGACGCTCTGGACGTGACCCAATGACTTCAACAAGGCGGCCCGTTCGATGGTAAGTTTCATGGTTAAGTTTCAAGCCTTTACAAATCTCATTCACACTCGGTCGCCGGGAATACCGACCCCGGAACGGGGTCGACAGGAGAAGCCCGAAGCAGCCCCTCGAAGAGGGCCGGTAGTATAACAAAAGTCCTTGGATTCGTAAGCAAAATCGCGATCGAGAGCGATTGCCCGGAGGGCCTCGAATATCAGCCCTCGAGCATGCGGCGCAACAGCTCGACGTCCTCGGCGAAGGCCGTGTCGCGCTCCCTCAACTCGTCGACCTTGCGGACCGCGTGCATGACCGTCGTGTGGTCGCGGTTGCCGAACTTACGCCCGATTTCCGGCAGCGAGCGGGTCGTCAACTGCTTGGCCAGATACATGGCCACCTGACGCGGCCGGGCGACGGACCGAGCGCGCCGGGCCGAATGCATGTCCGACAGGCGGATGTTGAAATGCTGCGATACCTGTTTCTGGATTTCCTCGATGGTCACCCGCCGGTCGTTGGCGCGGAGCAGGTCGTGAAGCACGTCCTGGGTCGCCTCGAGCGTGATGTCGCGGCCGACCAGCTGGGCGTGGGCGACGACGCGGTTCAGCGCGCCTTCCAGTTCGCGAACGTTCGACGTGATCTTGTGGGCCAGGAACTCGAGGACCTTCTCCGGGATGCGGGCCGCCAATTGGTGGGCCTTGGACTGCAGGATGCCCAAACGCAGCTCGTAAGTGGTCGCGTGAATATCGGCGACCAGGCCGCAGTTGAGGCGCGACACCAGGCGCTCTTCCATGCCTTCCAGGTCGGACGGCGACTTGTCGGCCGAGATGACGATCTGGCGCCCCTGGTCGACCAGGGAATTGAAGGTGTGGAAGAACTCCTCCTGGGTCGAGTCCTTGCCGGCGATGAACTGGACGTCGTCGATCATCAGCACGTCGGCGGACCGGAACTGTTCCTTGAAGCCCACCGTCGTCTTTTCCCGGAGCGAGCGGATGAAGCGGTACATGAATTTCTCGGCCGAGAGATAGACCACGGTCCGACCCGGCGATTCCTGGCGGATATGCCAGGCGATGGCGTGCATCAGGTGCGTCTTGCCGAGACCGACGCCACCGTAGAGGAACAAGGGATTGAACGGCGGCACCTTGGAGGCTTCGGCGACACGCCGCGCTGCCGCGTAGGCAAACTCGTTAGGCTTGCCGACGACGAACTGATCGAAGGTGAAGCGCCGGTCGAGGGGCGCGCATATCTCGTTGCGAATGTCGGCGCCGGGCGACGCGAACACGGTCTTTCCCGCTTCCTGGCCCGCATCCTCGGGCGGCTCCGCCGCCTTCAGGGCCCGTTCGGCTTGAACGACGATGTCGACCGTGCGGATTTCCGAATTGAGGGTCCGCCAGAGATCGGCCAGGGCTTCCGAGTAATGGGCCACCACCCAGTCCCGCATAAAACGGGTCGGAACGGAGGCACGGACGACGCCGTCCTGGAAACCGCGGACGGCGATCGGCTTGATCCAGCTTTGATAGGCCGCCTCGCCAACATCACTGCGGAGTTTCTCTGAAACCTCCGCCCATTCAGCTTTCAAAGCCTCTTTATCTGTACCAACGTCGGAATATCTCGCCTTCGATTTCATTCCGCCGACGCACCCCAATCTTCCGGTCCCCGGCCACGGCCGGGACCACTATTCTTTCCAGCCGGACGTTCCCGGCACCCCTTGTTTTAGTTTTTCTCGAAAACAGCCGGACGTCGGCCAAGACGCAATGCGGGTCTGAAAACTTGATTGTGATCAAATGACTTTTTGCCCCTGGCATCACCGAACCGATGCCCATTTTGTCCGCCGGGTTCACCCTTAACGGACATCATACAAGTCAACCCGATCACTATTCCGCCCCGAGGCGCCCCCCTTTTCAGAAAAACTATTAACCTTCAAAATGAATGTCGCCATTCAAAAATCAATCCGAACCCGACTACCAGAACTTCCCACAAGCCAACTTCCCGGTTCAGTCAGCGGGCCCGATCATTTACTTTTTTTGTTGTGTCTCTCGCAGAATAAATACCGGATTTTCCGAGAAACAGCTAAGAAGACAACAACTATACTTAAGTAATGCCGGCGTTTGCGCCCGTTAACTATTTTAGACGGATTCAAAGTGCTCCGTGTAAGAGCGATCGAATATTACGGTTCGAAACTTTCCGATGCAACGTGATCGAAAAGGGAACGTCGAAAATAATCTACTTGACAATTTTTAGCGGAACGAAGTTGGCCGAAACCGGCAACGAAAAAGCCGCGTGGATCTCATCCACGCGGCTCGCGCTAACGACTTGATTCGCCGAGCAACTTGGTCAGCTGGTCATCCCATTGATGCGCCGCGACAACCGCGAGAGCTTGCGCGAGATCGTGTTCTTATGGAAAACGCCCTTGGTAACGCCGCTCATCATGTGGGGCTGGGCTTCCCGCAGGGCGCTCCGCGCGACCTCCGCGTCGCCGCCTTCGATCGCTTCCTCGACCTTGCGGATATAGGTACGGATCGTGCTCACGCGCCGACGGTTGGCGTCGGTGCGGCGCTTGGTTTGGCGAATTCGTTTTTTTGCCGAGGCGTGGTTGGCCATGGTCCGGTTAACCTTCGAAAATCCAACGGAGGCTGGCTTATATCGGCAGCGAACGGCGGCGTCAAGCGCCTATTCGACCGCATCGAAGCGGGCCGAACGCTACCCGCCGGCCCCCGGGGACAAGGAGAAGCGGACGGTCAAGCCGGTTCCCGATTGGCCGCCCGGAAAGTCGATCGTCAGCGTCTCCCCTTCGCGGCGAAACCGCAAGGGTGCTTCCCGGGTCCAGCCCAGTTGCGGTAGCGATTCCTCATAGAAGCGGGTGACGGTAGAGCGCTCCGTTGGCCCTGACGCGAAGGTCTCGACGATGCGGCCATCCGGTGTCTCGAAGACGACGCTTTCGGCCTCCCGCTCCACCAGGCCCGGCATCAGCGGCAGGTCGGCGATGGCGGTGATGAACCGCGTGTCCTCGGCGGACACCGGCAAGGCGCCAGCCCCGAGAGGCCAGATCGCCAGAACGAGAATGAGTCGGGCCCGGAACCGGGCGGATCGGTCGTTCACCATGTTTCCCTTTATATCACCGCTGACAGGCCGAACAAAAAAATGTCGAACGGCCGGATTGCACGATCCGTCTTATGGTGTGGCCGGTCCCGCAACGCGGGCACTCAGCCCCTTCCCGGCCGTAGACCTTGAAGGCGTGCTGGAAATACCCGAGCTCGCCCGACGGCTGGCGGTGGTCGCGGAGCGACGATCCGCCGGCCTCAATGGCCGCCTCCAGGACATCACCGATCGCGCATGCCAATCGGGCGGCCCGCTGACCCGCCACCGTCCGCCCCTTGCGCCGGGGCGAGATCCTGGCATCGAACAGCGCTTCGCAGGCGTAAATGTTGCCGACGCCGGCGATCACACGCTGGTCCAGCAGAGCCGACTTGATCGGGCCCTGCCGCCCGGCCAGCCGCTCGGCCAGTTGCGTTCCGGTGAGGGCCGGAAAAACCGGCTCCGGCCCGAGGGAGGCCAGCATCGGGTGCTCGGAGGCTCGACCGTCGGTGACTAGGTCCATCAACCCGAAGCGGCGGGGGTCGTTGTAGCGGACCTGGTGTCCGTCCGAGAGCTCGAAAACCACATGATCATGCTTGTCGAGAGGCGGCCGCTCGCTGTCGAACGCGCGAAAGCGCCCGGACATGCCGAGGTGGGCGATGAGAACCGCTCCGCCTTCGATTTCGAACAGCAGAAACTTCGCCCGGCGGCCCAAACTGAGGACCCGTTTTCCCGTCATCACCTGGCCCATGTCCTCGGGGAACGGAAACCGAAGCCCGTCCCTTCTGAGCGTGACGCGATCGATGCGACGACCCTCGAAACAAGGCGCGAGGCCCCGTCGCACGGTTTCGACTTCAGGAAGTTCGGGCATATGTGAGTTCCGGCAGACAAGAGAAAGTTCGGGCAGCCGGCAATCTAGCTTATCCGGAGGGCTTGGGCTATGGTCCGGCCATGCCGGAAAAATCCACAATCGACGCCCGATCCAAAGTAGGTACCACGCATTTCGGGTATCGGGACGTCGCCGTCGACGACAAGGCGACCCTCGTCAGGGACGTGTTCGACAGCGTCGCCGACAAATACGATCTGATGAACGACCTGATGAGCTTGGGCATTCACCGGCTCTGGAAGAACACGATGATCCGCTGGCTCAAGCCGGCGGCGGATATGACCCTGGTCGATGTCGGCGGCGGGACCGGCGACATCGCCTTTCGCTTTCTCGAGGCCGGCGGCGGATCCGTCGCCGTCGTCGATGCCAACACGGCGATGCTGCGGCGCGGCCGGGACCGGGCCGTCGACCGCGGAATTCTCACCGGCATCGAGTGGGTTACCGGTGATGCCGAAAGCCTGCCGCTCGACGACGCCAGTGTCGATGCCTACACAACCGCTTTTTGCATCCGCAACGTGACCCGCATGGACCGGGCGCTCGGCGAGGCCCGGCGCGTGCTCAAGCCCGGCGGGCGTTTCCTGTGCCTGGAATTTTCCCGCCTGTCGCTCGGCGCTCTCGAGAAACCTTATGAGCTCTACTCCTTCAAGGTGTTGCCCTGGCTTGGCGCCCAGGTAGCGGGCGACCGGGAATCTTATGAATACCTTGCCGAAAGCATCCGCCGGTTTCCCGACCAGGAGAGCTTCTCGGAGATGATTTCAGCGGCCGGGCTGAACCGCGTGACCTACCGCAACCTGTCGGGCGGCATCGCGGCCATTCATTCGGCCTGGCGGACCTAGCGACGCCCATGTTGCGGACGATCGGAAACCTGACGCGGCTCGTTGCCGTCGCGCGTATCCTGGCCCGCCACGACGCGCTGTTTCCGCTGTCCGACCTGGGAGTCGCGCCGATGATCACGGCCTTGGCCGGGCTGGTGTCGCGCCGGAACGTCGATGGGCGTCCGGGTGAACGCCTGGCCCGGGCCCTCACCGAAGCCGGGCCCAGCTTCATCAAACTGGGCCAGGCCCTGTCGACGCGCTCCGACCTGCTCGGCGAGGAGATGGCGGAGGATCTCTCGAAACTGCAGGACCGCCTGGCGCCGTTTTCGGGAACCCAGGCGCGGTCGACGGTCGAGGACGAACTGGGCGACTCCGTCGAGACCGTGTTCTCCAGCTTCGAGGACGAACCGGTCGCCGCCGCCTCCATCGCCCAGGTCCATTTTGCGGTCACCTCCGACGGCCGCGAGGTCGCCGTCAAGATCCTGCGTCCCGGCATCGAACGCGCCTTCCATCGCGACGTCGCCCTGCTCCGCTGGATCGCCCGGATCATTGAGCGGACACGGCCCGACCTGCGCCGCCTGAAACCGGTCGAAGTGGTCGACACGCTGGCCGATACGGTCGAACTGGAGATGGACCTTCGGTTCGAAGCCGCCGCCGCCGCGGAACTGCGCGAGAACTTCGAGGATGACGAGGACTTCATGGTCCCCGAAGTCGACTGGGGACGGACATCCCAACGGGTGTTGACGACGGAACGGCTGAGCGGCATCCCGCTCGACGACCGGGCGGCCATCGAGGCGGCCGGCCACAACCCGGTCGACGTGTTGGAAAAAGCGGCGCGGGCGACCTTCAAGCAGATCTTCCGGGACGGGTTTTTCCACGCCGACACCCATCCGGGAAACCTGTTCGTCAAGGACGACGGCCGCATCGGCGCCGTCGACTTCGGGATCATGGGGCGTCTCGACCTGAGGACGCGGAAACACCTGGGCGAGCTCCTGCTCGCCTTCCTGGTCCGCGACTACCGTCGCGCGGCGGAAGTGCACTTCGAAGCGGGCTGGGTCCCGGGACACCGTTCCGTCGACGCCTTCACGCAGGCCTGCCGGTCGATCGCCGAGCCGATCCTGGACAAGCCGCAAAACGAGATATCCATCGGCCGCCTCCTCGGCCAGCTGTTCCAGATCACCGAGACCTTCCACATGGAGACCCAGCCGCAGCTTCTCCTCCTCCAGAAGACCATGCTGGTGGCCGAGGGCACGGCCCGCAAGCTGTCGCCGGAGGCCAACATGTGGCTGCTGGCGCGACCTTTGATCGAGGACTGGATGGTCAGCCACCTCGGTCCAGAGGCCCGTGTCCGTGACACCGTCGAAGTCCTGACCGACGCCGTCGGCCGCCTGCCCCGCGTGCTCAACGATTTCGAGGAGGGCGTCGGCAAGCTCGCCGACGGCCACGTGAAACTCCACCCCGATACCATCCGCGCCCTGCGTGACGAACCCGGCGGCAAGAATCCGGTACCGGCGATCTGGGTCGGTGTGCTGTTTTTCGTCGTCGTTCTTCTTTTCGTGAAAATTTTCTAGGCGGTTATTTGCCTGCTTGCACCGCCGCTGGTGTATGTCTAAGTTAACAACACTTAATTTTCGTGAAACGCAGACTATTCGCGCATGCTCGACGGAAAACGTATCCTGCTCGTCGTTTCAGGCGGTATCGCGGCCTACAAATGCCCCGAGTTGGTGCGGTGTTTGCGGGAGCGGGGCTCTGGCGTGCGCTGCATATTGACGGCCGGCGGCGCCGAATTCGTCACCGCTCTCGCGCTGCAGGCGGTCAGCGAGCAAAGGGTCTACCAGGATTTGTTCTCCCTGACCGACGAAAACGAGATGGGGCATATCCAGATGTCCCGCGAGGCCGACGTCGTCCTGGTGGCGCCGGCGACCGCCAACATCATCGCCAAGATGGCCCAGGGTATTTGTGATGACCTGGCGACGACGGCGCTCCTGGCCACCGACAAGCCGGTCGTCATCGCGCCCGCCATGAACGTCCGCATGTGGGAACACGCGGCGACGCGCGCCAATGTGGATACGCTGAGGCAGCGGGGCGTCACGGTGATCGGGCCCGAGGAGGGCGACATGGCCTGCGGCGAATACGGCCTGGGGCGGATGTCGGAGCCCATGGACATCGTTGGCGCCCTGGACGGCTTTTTCCGCGCTGAAGCCCCCCTGCACGGACGCCGCGCCATCGTCACCAGCGGCCCCACCTTCGAGGCTATCGATCCGGTCCGTTTCATCGGCAACCGGTCGTCCGGCAAACAGGGCCACGCCATCGCCGAGGCGCTCGCCACCCTGGGCACCGAAACGATCCTGGTGTCCGGGCCGACCAAGTTGCCGGACCCGCCGGGCGTGCAGGTGGTCCATGTCGAATCGGCGCGCCAGATGCTGGAGGCCTGTACCGACGCTCTACCTGCCGACGTTGCCGTCTGTGCCGCGGCGGTTTCCGATTGGCGGGCCTCGCAGGAAGCGGGTTCGAAAATGAAGAAGGTACCGGGAACCCCGCCGCCGCCCCTGGCATTGGTCGAGAACCCGGATGTCCTCGCCGCCCTGTCTCAGACGGAAAACCGGCGGCCGGCTCTGGTTGTCGGATTCGCTGCGGAAACGGAAGACGTCGTCGCCAATGCCGAGGGCAAACGGTCACGCAAGGGCTGCGATTGGATCGTCGCCAACGACGTATCGCCGGCGACCGGCACCTTCGACGGGGACTCCAATACGGTCCACCTGGTGTCGGCCAGCGGAGTCGAGGACTGGCCGACCATGAGCAAGGCCGAGGTGGGGCACCGCTTGGCCGCCCGAATCGCCGATTTCCTGACGAAAGAGGCGTCATGAACCGACCCGCGGAGACCATCGACGTCCCGTTGCGGCGCCTCCCGCATGGTGCTGACATGCCGTTGCCCCATTATGCGACGGCGCAGAGCGCGGGTGCCGATCTGATGGCCGCCGTCGATCAGGGCCTCGCCCTGGAACCGGGAGAAAGGGCCCTCGTACCGACCGGCGTGGCGATCGAATTGCCGGCCGGCTACGAAGCCCAGGTGCGGCCGCGTTCCGGACTTGCCATCAAACACGGCGTGACCTGCCTCAACAGCCCCGGCACCATCGACGCCGACTACCGCGGTGAGATCGGGGTCATCTTGATCAACCATGGGTCCGAGCCATTCATGGTCGAGCGGGGCATGCGGATCGCGCAACTGATCATCGCGCCGGTTTGTGCCGCGCGCTGGACGGAGACCGATGAGCTTGGACAGAGCGACAGGGGAGCGGGCGGTTTCGGGTCCACGGGCACCGAAGGGGGGGATTAACAGGAATGCTGAGACTTTCGAGGAAGGTTCTTTTTGCCATCGAGGCGGTGCTCGATATCGCCTATCACGCCGGCGCCGAGCCGGTGCAGAGCCGGTCGATCACGCGGCGCCAGGGCATTCCCAGGCGTTATCTGGAACAGGCCCTGCAGCAGTTGGTGCGCGAAGGCGTTCTGGTTGGCGTGCGCGGACCGAAGGGGGGCTACCGCCTGGCCCGGGAACGGCGCCGCATCACCGTCGGCGACATCGTCAGGGTCGTGCGGTCCATGGAGGTCGGCAAGAAGGACAGGGACGATGCCGAAGGGTCCGATTTGGGCCAACTCGTCGTCTTTCCCCTGTGGAAGGAGCTTCAGGACGACGTCATGGACAGCCTCGATTCAACGACTATCGACGATCTGTGCAGCCGGGCCAATGCCGCCGGGATCATGAGCGAAGGACGCGAGAATTTGGATTTCACGATTTGACCCGCTCGGGGCCACCCCGGGTCAACAAGGAATGCGAACAAGGGAGGAATTGTCCGCGATGAACGATCAATCTTCGAGGGCTTCTGACACCAAATTCGAATGCCGCGGGCGGGTTTTCGAAGATTTGGTCGATACCATCGGCGCAACACCCCTGGTCCGCCTTTCAGCGTTGGCCAGAGACGCCCGTGTCGACGCCGACATCCTCGGCAAGTGCGAATTCTTCAATCCGCTGGGATCGGTCAAGGATCGCATCGGGCTCTCCATGATTGCAGCGGCCGAGCGGGACGGCGGGATCAAGCCCGGAGCGACCCTGGTCGAACCGACGTCCGGCAACACCGGCATCGCACTGGCCTTCGTCTGCGCCGCCAGGGGCTATCGCCTGATCCTGACGATGCCCGAAAGCATGTCCCTGGAACGCCGCAAGATGCTGCTCCTGCTCGGCGCCGAGATCGACCTGACGCCGGCGGCGCTCGGCATGAAGGGTGCCGTCGAACGGGCCCAGGACATCGTCGACCAGACACCTGGGTCCGTCATGCTCCAGCAGTTCGAGAACCCGGCCAACCCGGAGATCCATCGCACGACGACGGCCGAGGAGATCTGGGCCGATACGGACGGCAAAGTCGACGCCGTGATCAGCGGCGTCGGAACCGGCGGCACCCTGACCGGTATCGCCCAGGTTCTGAAACCGCGCAATCCGGACCTACTGATGGTTGCCGTCGAGCCCGAGGACAGCGACGTGCTGTCCGGCGGAACGCCGGGGCCCCATAAGATCCAGGGCATCGGCGCCGGCTTCGTACCCGGGATCCTGGACACGGAGGCCATCGATGAAATTCTCAAGATCGGCAACGAAAGCGCCTTCGCCATGGCCCGCCGGGTGGCCCAGCTGGAGGGTTTGCCCTGCGGCATTTCCGGTGGGGCCGCGCTGGCCGCCGCCGTCGAGATCGCCGAACGGCCGAACATGAAGGGCAAGACCATCGTCGTTATCCTTCCCTCGTTCGCCGAACGCTACCTTTCGACGGCGCTGTTCGACGGACTGGGTTGACCCAGAGGACAAAGAAGGGTTGACCCAGAGAAAAAAAAGCTGACCCAGGGGACGACTAGGGACGTGGACTTCACGGAAGACCAGATCAACCGCTACGCGCGCCACATCCTGTTGCGCGAGGTCGGCGGAACCGGCCAGAAAAAACTCCTCGATTCAAAAGTCCTGGTCATCGGCGCCGGCGGTCTCGGTTCGCCGGTGGTCCTTTATTTGGCCGCCGCCGGGGTGGGCACCATCGGCGTCGTCGACGATGACGCCGTCGACCTGTCCAACCTGCAGCGCCAGATCTTGCACGGCACCGGCGACATCGGCCGGGCCAAGGTGGAAAGCGCGGCCCAGACCGTCGCCGCCATCAATCCCGACGTCACGGTAATCACCCACGGTAGCCGGATCGATGCGTCAAACGCGCTCGACATCATCGGCGGTTACGACATCGTCGCCGATGGCAGCGACAATTTCCCGACCCGCTTTCTCGTCAACGACGCCTGCTACTTCGCGGGCAAGACCCTGGTATCGGCGGCGATTTTGAGGCTCGACGGACAGCTGGCAACATTCCGGACGGGCGGTGTGACCGACGACGGCGAACCGGCGCCGTGTTACCGCTGCATCTTCCGCGAACCGCCGCCACCGGGGCAAATCCCGTCCTGCGCCGAGGCCGGTGTGCTCGGTGCCCTTTGCGGGATGGTCGGATCGCTGCAGGCGACGGAGGTGCTCAAGGAGATCTTAGGGCTCGGCGAGAGCATGGCAGGCTCGCTACTCATTTGCGAAGGGCTCGGCACCACATTCCGTAAGATCAAGGTAAAACGGGACCCTGGTTGCCCCTTGTGCGGCGACGAGCCGACCATTACCGAACTGTCGATCCATGGCAGCTGAGACATCCGCGCCCGATAAACTGTCCCTGGTCGTCTATGCCGGGCAATTCGACAAGGTCCATTACGCATTGGTCATGGCTTCGGCGGCCGCGGCCATCGGGCGGCCGGTGACGCTGTTCTTCACCATGGGCGCCTGCGAGGCCCTGCGGCGTCCGGGCGAAGACGGTGTCTGGCCGTGGACCCGGATGCCGCTCAGCGAAGGCGATGGAACCGGCGGCGACAGAGACCGGGCCTACGCGGAAAAAGGGGTCGCCACCTTCGGTGAGCTGTGGGAGGCCTGCGTCGCACTGGGGGTGCGGTTCATGGTTTGTGAGATGGGCCTGAGGGCCCGCGGCATGGAAGATGAGCCGTTGCGTGACGATGTGGAGATCGAGCGCTCGGGTGTCGTTACCTTCATCGACGATGCCTCGAAGGACGGCGCAATGCTACTCATTTGAACTCGGCCGCGATGCCGCCTCTTCCGTCAAAACAAACTTCGCTCACCGGATTCCGTCCGTTCGCGAGGATCACCGGCTGGAACCTCGGTTTGATCGCGGTGGGACTCGTTGCCCTCGAACTGACCTTCGGGACTTGGCTTTTTGGCGAGGATTGGGGCGTGCTCAATATTGTTCGCAACCAGCGTCTCCACATTGATACGTCGCGGCTCTACGAAGGTGGAAGAGAAATCAGCTATACGCGGGACTACTACGGACTGAGGGGCAGATACGGGACGCTCTCGGAAATCGACATGGTCGTCCTCGGCGGCGGCACGACAAATGAGCTCCATGTCGACGACCGGGAGACTTGGGTCTACCGGCTTGGAGATCATTTCCGAAAGAACGGCCAGCCTTTCACTGTCGTCAACGCCGGCGTCGACAGCCAAACGGCTATCGGGCACATCACCATGCTGAAGAAGTGGTTCCCCCTGCTGCCGGGTGCCAAACCCCGCTATATTGCGGCTTACGTAGGGATCAACGATATCATGCTTGGGCCGGAGCATGACAAGCAGTGGGTCGACGACCTGACGCCCCGCAAACGAACCAAAAAGCTGCGTTTCTACATCAAGAACCATAGCGCGCTTTTTCGGTTGTACAGGCTGGTGAAGGGTTGGTTTAAGGGGACGGTCGTCGACGCGGGCCACGGATCGTTTACCTACGACGACGTCGAGTGGGCGCCAGCCGGCCCGGTGCCTTCGCCACTGTACCAGGACAAGGAAGCAGTGGAAGACGTGCTGCTCAAACGATATTCACGCCGACTGGTGATACTGATCGACGCTATCCGCGCCCTCGGTGCCGAACCGGTTATCATCACACAAGGCGCCGACGGCTATCGCGTACGGGAAGGCATCCTCTACGGCCTATCTGGCGGTGATAGACCCGACACGGGACTGTACGAAGCCATCGCCGCCTATAACGGTACGGCCATGGAGACTTGCCGTGCGAAAATGGGAATCTGCGTCGACCTGTTCGCCGAATTGTTTTTCGAGGATGGGGATTTCTACGACCCACTGCACACCACGCCACAGGGTTCGGCGAAGATTGCCGCATATCTGTACCACAGGCTCCGGCCCCTCGTTGGACATTGAAGGCGGCTCGTCCGGGCATTAGGCCAAGTTGATTTTCTTTCGTTCCAGGAAGTCCGCGAAACCGTCGCGCTCTGCCACGGACAACTGGCGGGCGACGTTCTCCGACCAGGTGCATTTTTCGAGAACCCCGTACCGATCCGTATGGCGCTGTTTCGCCGGCGTCAGGGGCTGATGGCCATGGGCCCGGTCGTCGTAAGCGGCGATGTCTTGTTCGAGTCCGCTGTCATCGTAGGTATCGCGATGGACGACGACGTCCTGGGGCAGCCGGAGCGATACGGTGCCCTCGGCAGCCGGCCAGCCGACGGTCAGGCCGGCGATGGGGAAGACGCCGTCCGGCAGGTCGAGAATCCTTGAGAGGTCGTCAATTCGGTTGCGCACGTAACTGATCGGGCAGGTGCCGAGGCCAAGGCTCTCGGCGGCGACGATGAAGGCCTGCATGGCCAACGCCGCATCGATACACGCGTTCATGAAAGTATCGGCATTGTCGTTCCGGTAGTCGTGGCCGCGCATTTCGGCCAGGCGCCGGATGCGCCGGACATCGCCGAGGAAGACCAGAATCAACGGTGCGTCGGCGATCCACGGCATCGTCGGAACCAGCGCCGCGATCTCGCTCCGTTTGCTCTCGTTCGTCGTCACGATGATCGAGTATTGCTGAAGATTCGACTTGGTCGGCGCCGACTGGGCGCAACTCAGCAGCAGGTTCACCAAAGGCTCGGCAAGCTTATCCGGTTTGAACCGCCGGCAGGACCGGTGGCCGATCAGCGTCCGAATGGATTCCGATGAGCCGTCGTCCACGTCGACCGCCAAGCCGTAACGCGCCTCTGCCAGGTCGTGATTACTCGACATCGCCCCCTCCCTAATCCGGTCGCCGATCGCGACGCGCTGACCGCGGCCGGTGTTTGGCGGCAGGGCGCGGCGGTGACTAGATGGTGTCGCCGAGAACGCGGTCCGGCGGATTGTGGCCGTCGACGAAGGTCTTGATGTTGACGAGCACTTTCTCGCCCATGTCGACGCGGCCCTCGACGGTGGCCGATCCCATGTGCGGCAGCAGGACCACGTTGTCCATGGCCAAGAGCTTCGGATTGACGGCCGGTTCGTTTTCGAACACGTCGAGACCGGCGCCGGCGATCTCGCCCGCCGCCAGCATGCGGGTCAGGGCGTTCTCGTCGATGACCTCGCCACGCGACGTATTGATGACGATGGCGTGCGGCTGCAAAAGCTTGAGGCGCCGGGCCGACAGGAGATGGTAGGTGGCCGGCGTGTGCGGGCAGTTGACGGAAACGAAATCGACCCGGGCCAGCATCTGATCCAGGCTCTCCCAATAGGTCGCCTCCAGTTCGTCCTCGATCTCCTCGTGGACGCGGTGGCGGTTGTGGTAGTGGATCGACAGGCCGAACCCCTTGGCGCGGCGGGCGACGGCTTGGCCGATGCGGCCCATGCCGATGATGCCCAAGCGTTTGCCGTAGATGCGGTGGCCGAGCATCCAGGTCGGCGACCAGCCGGCCCAATCCTCGGTGCGAAGGACGCGCACGCCCTCGGCCAGGCGCCTCGGAACCGACAGCAGCAGCGCCATGGTCATGTCGGCCGTGTCCTCGGTCAGGGCATCAGGCGTGTTGGTGACGGTGATTCCGCGTTGGCGCGCCGTCGCCAGGTCGATGTGGTCGACGCCGGTGCCATAATTGGCGATCAGGCGCAAATCCGGCCCCGCCTGCGACAGGATGGCCGAATCGATGCGGTCTGTGACCGTGGGCACCAGGATGTTGACCGACTTCACCGCCTCGATGAGATCGCTCTTCGACAGCGGCGCATCATCCAGATTGAGTCTGACGTCGAACAGTTCCATCATCCGCGTTTCAATGGCGTCCGGGAGTTTCCGGGTGACGACCACGCTTGGTTTCTTGTGGACCATGGGTCCTCCTCGACTGAAGGCATCCAGCCCTCAGGCCATAGCAACAGGGCCCGGTGATGTCCAGCGCGCTTTGCCCCTCGGCCGGCCATTACCACCAAGACCGCCTCTTGCCGGGGCACCGCGTAAAGCCTAATAATGCGAAACCGTTACAAACCTCTCGCGGATCGATCGCCGACACGCCATGCCCGCCCTCGGAAAGGCCACCTCCCTCCTTCTCTTGATTGCGATCGCGTTAATCGGCGGTCCGGAGCCGGCCAGCGCACAATTGAAGGGTACCGGCCTGCCGCTGCCCCGCTTCGTCAGCCTGCGCGCCGACGAGGTTAACATGCGGGCTGGACCGGGCGTGCAGTATCCGGTCGAATGGGTCTACCACCGCCAGTATCTGCCGGTCGAGGTCATCGCCGAATACGGCACCTGGCGCAAGGTCCGGGACTGGCAGGGGACCCAAGGCTGGATCCACCAGAGCATGCTGGCCGGAAGGCGCTCGCTGGTCGTCACCGGCGCCCTTCGCACAATTCGGCGCGAGGCCAGCTCCGACAGCGCGGCGGCAGCCAAGGCGGAACCGGGTTCGGTCGGCCGGGTGCTCCGTTGCTCATCTGAATCCGCCTGGTGCAAGGTCGAGGTCGGTGGCCACGAAGGCTGGCTCAGGCGCGTCGACTTCTGGGGAACCTACCGCCGCGAAGCCGTCGAATGATCGATTGACCGTCGACGGGTAGGGCCGCCCGCCCGGTCAATCAGCGAAATCCTCCGACAACGCCTCGCGGACCTCGGCCGGGACAATGGCCATGTGTCCATAAGCCGTATGGCCGATCCCGACCGTGACGCGAACGTCCGGATCGCGGAACATGGCGATCTGGTTTGCGGTGAACGGAAAATGCAGGAACTGGATCGACGAGGCCTTGCCGGCGGCGTTGGTCCGCTCCACATCTTCCTCCGGTTGGGCGGTGATCACCTCATCGCCGAGGGAGATCTCGACCGTATTCTCGACGCCGCCGAGGCCGCCCAGCACCTGGGCCCGGCGGTCCGGATCGTCGATCTCGAACATCAGGGTGGCGACCAGTTCCGAACCGTTGGGGATCAGCGGATTATAGGCGCGGAGCTCGTCTTCGACCTGTTCATCGCCGCCCTTTTCGATCCACAGCATCTCGTGGATCTGGTGCCACATGGTGTCGTAGTTCTCGAAGTAGATGGTAGCGTCCGGGCCGATGGCGAGGCGGCGGTTCTTCTTGATCGCTGTTATGCGCTTGCGGCTTTCCATGCGGCGCTGGCCGTACTCGTCCATGGTCAGGACGTCTTCGCGGGTGATTTCGGTTCGGTTGCTCATGTCATTTGTCTCCGCCGGGCGGGTGAACGATGCCGTCACAGCCCGTAGGCCTGGGCAAACAGTTGGATGGGATGCTGATGGGCGCTTGTTTGACCGGTCTCCGCGTCCTGGCGCTCCATGCCCTGAAGGATGTGGTCGCGGGCCAGGGGGCATTCGGACACGACATGGGCCGAACCGGCCTCCTTGGCCTGGCGGGCGACGGGGCGGCCGACCTTGATGCCGACTTCGAAATTATCCTTCATGACACCCCAGGAACCGCCGTGGCCCGAACAGCGTTCAATGACTTTGATTTCCGTGTCCGGGATCTGTTTCAGCATCTCGGCGCCCTTCTGGCCCATGTTCTGGGCGCGGGCATGACAGGCGATGTGGATGGTGACACCGCCGTTGAGCGGTTTCAATCCCTCTGCCAGCCCCTCCTTGCCGGCGATCGCCATCACGTATTCGGTGATATCGAAAGTCGCTTCGGAGAGGGTTTTGACGTCGCCATTGTCGGGCACGATCAGAGGCCATTCAAACTTCATCATCAGGGCGCAGGACGGCACCGTGGCGACGACGTCGTAACCCTTTTCGATCCACGGCTTCAAGTCGGCGGCAATACGGGCGGCACTTTCGGAAACGCGCGCCAGATCGCCGTGCTCCAACTGCGGCATGCCGCAACAGGCCGGATAGACAACTTCCGTCTCGACCCCGTTCTTGGCCAGGACGGCGCGCGCCGCGTGACCGATGGCGGCGTTGTTGTACTCGGAAAAACAGGTCGCGTAGAGCACGGCCTTGCGGCCGAAGCCGGGCGCTTGTTCATTGATCGGCGGCGGCGATTTCGCCGTCGCCTTGGTGAAGGTCGTCCCCTCGAAACGGGGCAGCGCGGCGTCGCGATGAACACCAAGGGCGCTCTCCATGACGGGCCTGGTGACGGAATTCCCGCATTTGGACGCCCAATTGGTGATCCCGGAAAATCCGCAGCCCAAACGTCCGTTGCGGTCGGTTTCGGTCAACTGCCGCTCGGCCCAGCCGATTTCGCCCTTTTTGAGTTGCACCGCCCGGGCGCGGACCATCAGGTGCGGAAAATCGAGATCGAAGTCGTGCGGCGGAACGTAGGGGCATTTGGTCAGAAAACACATATCGCACAGCGTGCAGGCATCGATGACCGGCTTGAAATCGGCGCTGGAAACAGTGTCCAACTCTCCCGAATCGGAGTCGTCGATGAGGTCGAAAAGTCGAGGGAAACTGTCACAGAGATTGAAACACCGTCGGCAACCGTGACAAATGTCGAAGACGCGCCGGAGTTCGGCGTCCAGTTTTTCCTCGTCGTAGAAGTCCGGTTCCTTCCACGCGATCGGATGGCGTGTCGGCGCCTCGAGACTACCTTCTCTCATAGCCCATTCCTTTGCATGCTTAGCCGACGCTCCAGCCGCCGGGATGGATCCCAACAGGCCCTTTTACCCGAAAGAAAACGGGGGAGCCGAGACCGGTCCCCCCGTCCACTAACGGTCGAGGCCGTTATCAGTCCATGGAGTCGAGCGCTTTCTGGAAACGCCCGGCATGGGATTTTTCGGCCTTGGCAAGGGTTTCGAACCAATCGGCGATCTCGTCGAAACCTTCGTCGCGGGCGGTCTTGGCCATGCCCGGGTACATGTCGGTGTATTCGTGGGTCTCGCCGGCGATGGAGGCTTTCAGGTTGTCGTCCGTGTTGCCGATCGGCTCACCGGTGGCCGGGTCGCCGGTTTCCTCGAGAAACTCGAGATGGCCGTGCGCATGGCCGGTCTCCCCTTCGGCGGTGGAACGGAATACGGCGGCGACATCGTTGTAGCCTTCGATATCGGCCTTTTGGGCGAAATACAAATAGCGGCGGTTGGCCTGCGATTCACCGGCAAAGGCGTCCTTGAGGTTTTGTTCGGTCTTGCTGTCTTTGAGTGCTGGCATGTCCGTTCTCCCTGATTGGGTTTCGCGTGAAATCATTTAATAATTACGAGGTCGCGGCGGCGTGTCGCAACGGACGGCGCAGCCGTTGGCGGCCACGTTCGAAATATGATCGAACGAACCTCAGAAGTCAAGCATTTTTAAGGGTTATAAAAAATGCCTTAACTTGTTGTTTTTAAATGATTAACCGAGCCTTATAACGACGTCTACGCTTTTGATTTCCGTACCGTCGGGAGCGGAGGGAAGCGATGTTACGACGATCTCATCAGCCGGGATGTCCTCGAGCCGGTTCGACTTCTCGAAAAAGAAATGGTGGTGATCACCGGTATTGGTGTCGAAATAACACCGTTGCGAGTCAACAACGATCTCGCGGAGCAAACCGGCCTCCGTGAACTGATGTAGGGTATTGTATACGGTGGCGAGGGACACCCGGATGTTGGCCGTCTTGGCCTCCGCGTGCAGCAACTCGGCGGTCACGTGCCGGTCCCCGTCATCGAACAACAGTTTGGCAAGCGCGATACGTTGACGCGTCGGACGCAGACCGCAGGCGCGCAGCCGGGCAATCACGTTGCTATAGGTTCGGTTCGTTTCCATTTGCTGCATATGGGCATCCGTTTACCAAATACCAACCCGTTTCACCATTTCGGGTGAGGTCTACCATAAACCATGATTAGATTAAGGAAAAGTCGCGTTGTGGCGGACCGGTTTCAATCGTTCTCGGGGTCGTCCGTGCCCGGAATCGGCATGCCGATGGCATTGTATCCACCGTCGACGTGATGGACCTCGCCGGTAACGCTCAACGACAAGTCCGAGAGAAGATACAGCGCGGCACCACCGATATCATCGAGTTCCAGGGTCCGGTTCAATGGCGCTGTGCGCTGACAGTATCTGAGGATGTCCCGGGCGCCGCCGATGGCGCTCCCGGCGAGCGTCCGCATGGGTCCGGCCGAAATCGCATTGACCCGGATGTCCGACGGTCCGAGATCGGCGGCCAGGTAGCGGATACTGGCTTCGAGGGCCGCTTTCGCCACGCCCATGACATTGTAATTGGGGAACACCTTTTCGGCGCCGGTGAAGCTGAGCGAGACCATGCTCCCGCCGCCGGTCATCAAGGGCGCGGCCCGGCGCGCAACGGAAGTGAACGAATAACACGAGATATCCAAGGTCTTCAGGAAGTTCTCGCGGGTCGTATCGAGATAGCGGCCCTTCAGCTCCTCCTTGTCGGAATAGGCGATGGCGTGGACAACGAAATCCAATGACGGCCAATGCTCGGCGATCTCATCAAATACCGCGTCGACACTGGCCTCGTCTTCGACGTCGCACTGGACCAGGACTTGCGAACCGACCGATTCGGCCAAGGGGCGGACCCGCTTGGCGATGGCCTCGCCCTGGTAGGTGAACGCCAGTTCGGCGCCATGGCGGCTCAGTTGATTGGCGATGCCCCAGGCGATCGACCGGTTGTTGGCGACCCCCATGACGACGCCGCGCTTGCCCGCCATCAGCGGCCCGGGCTGGGCGAAAGGTTCCGTCTCGCGGTCCAATTCTCGAGGTTCCGACACCCGTAAGTCTCCCGATACCGATAGGGTTTTGCGGTCTTATTGCTCGTAGCGGCTGAACGCCAACGACGCGTTCGTCCCCCCGAAGCCGAAGCTGTTCGAGAGAACGCACTTGAGGCCGGCGTCGTCGACCCGCCCGGTGACGATATTGGCGTCGCCGACTTCCGGGTCGAGGCTTTCGACGTTGGCCGAAGCCGAGACGAAATCATTGTCGAGCATGATCAACGAGTAGATCGCCTCATGGACGCCGGTGGCGCCCTGCGAATGGCCGGTCAGGGATTTGGTCGAGGAGATCATCGGCCGGTGGGCGCCGAACACTTCGCGGATGGAGTTGATTTCGACCATGTCGCCAGCCGGGGTCGACGTACCGTGGGCGTTGATGTAGTCGACGGCCGTATTGCCGAGTCCCTGCATGGCCATGCGCATGCAGCGCATGCCGCCCTCGCCGGAGGGCGCCACCATGTCGACACCATCCGAGGTGGCGCCGTAGCCGGCGACCTCGGCATAGATCTTGGCGCCGCGCGCTTTCGCCCGCTCCATCTCCTCGAGGACGACGACGCCGGCGCCGCCGGCGATGACGAAACCGTCGCGGTCGGCGTCAAAGGGTCTCGAAGCGCGTTCCGGCGTGTCATTGAATTTCGACGACAGGGCGCCCATGGCGTCGAACAGCACGGTCAACGTCCAATCGACCTCCTCGCCGCCGCCGGCGAAGACCACATCCTGCTTGTTCCATTGGATCAGTTCGGCCCCATTGCCGATGCAATGCGCGCTGGTCGCGCAGGCCGACGATATGGAATAGCTGAGCCCGCGCATGTGAAACGCGGTTGCCATGTTGGCGGAATTGGTCGAACACATGGACTTCGGCACGGCATAGGGCCCGATGCGTTTGGCGCCCCTATTGCGCGCCGTATCGGCGGCACCGACCAACGCGGAAGTCGAAGGCCCGCCCGATCCCATGACGAGGCCCGTGCGCTCGTCCGTAACGTCGTCGTCGCCGAGGCCCGCGTCCTCGATGGCCTCGCGCATGGCGATGTAGTTGTAGGCGGCGCCGTCGCCCATGAAGCGCCGCACCTTACGATCGATCATGTCGTCCATGTCGATCCGGGGCTTGCCGTGGACATGCGAACGGAATCCCCTTTCGGCGTAATCCTCGCAAAAGGCAATCCCGGACCGCCCGGCGCGCAGGCTGTCGGTAACCTCCGCGACATTGTTGCCGATGGGCGACACGATTCCCATTCCGGTAACGGCTACTCGTCTCATGGCTGCCTCACCACCGTTAATCCTCGCTCGTAAACAGCGTTACGCGCAATCCTTCGGCCTCATAAGCCGTTTTTCCATCCACCTTCATAACACCATCGGCGATGCCTAAGGTAATCTGGCGGCTCATGATCCTCTTGATGTCGATATGATAACTCACCAGCCTGGCATCCGGTTGCACCTGTTCGGAAAAACCGACCTTGCCGACGCCGAGCGCGCGGCCGCGCCCGGGTGCCCCCGTCCAGCCCAGGTAAAACCCGAGCAACTGCCACAGACCATCGAGCCCGAGGCAGCCGGGCATCACCGGATCACCGGGGAAATGGCATTCGAAAAACCAAAGGTCCGGGCGGACGTCGAGTTCGGCATCGATATGGCCCTTTCCGTAGGCGCCGCCGCCCTCGCCGACCGAGGTGATGCGGTCGAACATCAGCATCGGCGGCAGCGGCAGCTGGGCGTTTCCCGGCCCGAACAGTTCGCCGCGCGCGCAGGCTAGCAAATCTTCACGTGTATAGCTCGAGTTCTTGGTCACGGGCTGCCGTGCCTCTCCTCTCCATCCGGTCCGATCGGTCCGTCCAGCGATGGCGGCGTCGGTTACAGTTTGTATATCCTACCCGACCCCCGTCGACTAGAAGACTTTCCAGGTAAATAAAATCGGCGCCAAGTCAAAGGAAAAGGGGCGCCGAACAGGCGCCCCTTCATCATCTCTTCCCGGCTTAGTGGGAAGCGCGCTTCGACGCCCGTTCGTCCGGCAATTCCTCGCCGGTCTCCTGGTCGACGACACGCATGGAGAGTTTGATCTTTCCACGGTCGTCGATGCCGATCAGCTTGACCCGGACCTCATCACCGACATTAACGATGTCGGTCGTTTTGCCGACTCGGTGTTGCGCCAGCTCGGAAATGTGGACCAAGCCGTCACGGCTACCCATGAAGTTGACGAAAGCCCCGAAGTCGACCGTCTTGACGACCTTGCCCGTGTAGAGCTTGCCGACCTCCGGTTCGGCGGTCAGGCCCTCAATCCAGTCGATCGCGGCCTGGGCGGCGGCTTCATCGACGGCAGCGACTTTTACCGTACCGTCGTCCTCGATGTCGATCTTGGCGCCGGTGGTTTCGCAGATCTCGCGGATCATCTTGCCGCCCGGGCCGATGACGTCGCGGATCTTGTCGCGGTTGATGGTGATCACCGTAATCCGGGGGGCGTTGGCGCTGACCCCTTCGCGGGCGTTGGAGATGGCCTTCGACATTTCATCAAGGATGTGCAGCCGCCCACCGCGCGCCTGCTCCAGCGCCACCTTCATGATCTCGGCGGTGATCGAGGTGATCTTGATGTCCATCTGCAGCGACGTCACGCCTTCCGACGTTCCGGCCACTTTGAAGTCCATGTCGCCGAGATGGTCCTCGTCGCCGAGGATATCGGAAAGGACGGCGAAGTCGTCGCCTTCCTTGATCAGCCCCATGGCGATGCCGGCAACCGGCCTGGGCAAGGGCACGCCCGAGTCCATCAGGGCCAGGGACGCACCGCAGACGCTCGCCATGCTCGACGAGCCGTTCGATTCGGTGATTTCCGAGACGACGCGGACCGTATAGGGGAAGTCGGTCTTCGACGGCATCAGCGGATGGATGGCACGCCAGGCCAGCTTGCCGTGGCCGATCTCGCGGCGTCCCGTGAACCCGAAGCGTCCGGCTTCGCCGACCGAATAGGGCGGGAAGTTGTAGTGGAGCATGAAGTGTTCACGGTAATCCTTGGCGAGGCCGTCGATGATCTGTTCATCCTGCCCGGTGCCCAGCGTGGCAACGACCAGGGCCTGGGTTTCACCGCGGGTGAACAGCGCCGAGCCGTGCGAGCGCGGCAGGACCCCGACCTCGACGGCGATCGGGCGAACGGTTTCCGTATCACGGCCGTCGATGCGCTTGCCGGTCTTCAGGATGTCCTGGCGGACGATGTCCGATTCCAGGCCCTTGAGGACTTCCGGCAGGACCTGGCCGACGAACTCCTGATCGAGCCCTTCGTCTTCGGCCAGCTCTTCGGTGACCCGTTTCTTGACGGCCCCGACCTTGTCCTGGCGTTCGAGCTTGATGATCTCGCCATAGGCCTCACGCAGATCGTTCTCGGCCATGCCCTTGACGCGTTCGGCCAGTTCGGCCTTACCGGCCGGCGGTTCCGGAACGTCGAACGGTTCCTTGGCGCAGGCTTCGGCCAGGTCGATGATGGCGTCGATGATCGGCTGGAAGGCATCATGACCGAAAGTGACGGCACCCAGCATGATTTCCTCGGAAAGCTCGCTGGCCTCCGACTCAACCATCAGCACACCGTCCTTGGTGCCGGCGACGACGAGATCGAGTTGCGTCGACGGCATTTCGTCGAGCTGCGGGTTGAGCACGTATTCACCGTCGATGTAGCCGACGCGGGCGCCGCCGATGGGACCCATGAACGGCAGGCCGGAAATGGTCAGCGCCGCCGAGGTTCCGATCATCGCCGGAATGTCCGGGTCGTTTTCCAGGTCGTGGGCCATGACCGTGCAAATGACCTGGGTTTCGTTGCGGAACCCCTTGACGAACAGCGGCCGGATCGGCCGGTCGATCAGGCGCGACGTCAGCGTCTCGCGGTCGCTCGGGCGGGTTTCGCGTTTGAAAAAGCCGCCGGGGATCTTACCGGCGGCATAGGCTTTCTCCACGTAGTGGACCGACAGCGGGAAAAAATCGAGGCCGGGGCGCGGCGATTTTTCGCCGACCACCGTACACAGCACTTTCGTTTCGCCATAGGTGACCATGACGGCACCGTCGGCTTGGCGGGCAACCTTGCCCGTCTCCAGGGTCAGCTTGCGCCCGCCCCAGTCGATCTCTTTTCTGAATTCTTGGAACATGATTGATTTGTCCTAGCTTCCTACGTCGAACCGGCACCCCATGTGCCGGCCCTCCCGAAACCGCCCGTCCATCAGGCCTGTTTCGGTCTTTTTTTGTTTCCGGGGTTTTCCGGACAGATGTGTTCCGCCGTATTTTTGGCGCGTTGCGCCCAGCCGGAACACCAGTGACGCCATCTAACGCCTCAGACCGAGTCTCTTGACGAGGTCCTCGTAGCGTTTGGTCTCCTTGCGCTTGACATAGTCCAGCAGGCGCCGGCGCTGGCCGACCATCATCAACAGGCCCCGCCGGGAATGAAAATCGGTCTTATGGGTTTTCAGATGTTCGGTGAGATTGGCGATCCTCTCACTGAGGATGGCCACTTGGACTTCCGGCGAACCGGTGTCGCCTTCCTTGGTCGCGAACTCCTTGACGAGTTCCTGTTTCCGCTCTGCGGTAATCGACATCGTTTACTCCAATCCATCTAAGTTCAAAACACGAAGGGGTCGTATTTCCCCTCCCGCAATTCGGGCCAATGCCACCATCCGTCCCTCCGCCATAGCGCATACGACGTCGCCCTGGGCGATGTCCTTGAATGGGGATCGGCTGGCAACCGGCAGGACGGGAACACCCTGTCCGTGCCGTAGCTTTCGGGCCTCGTCCTTGGTCAGGGCCAGCGCCGGGATGTCGTCCAGCGCGGTCTCGACCGGAAAAAAGGCCTCCGAATCGGGCGCACTATGCCCGAGCGACTCCAGATAATCCAGCGAAATCGCGTCGTCTTCCGTAAACCTGCCGACGGCCGTTCGGCGAAGCTTTGCAACGTGTCCAACCGTGCCCAGCGCCTTGGCCAGATCGCGGGCCAGACTGCGAATATAGGTCCCCTTTCCGCAAACGGCCGTGAACTCGGCGTGGTCGGAATCGGGAGAGCCGAGGTAGTCGAGGGACTCGACCGTGACCATCCGCGCCTCCAGTTCGATGTCGACGTTGGCGCGGGCCAGATCGTAGGCGCGCTCGCCATCGACCTTGATGGCCGAATACAATGGAGGAACCTGCTCGATTTCGCCGGTGAAACTGGGAAGCATGGCGCGGATTTGGCCTTCGCCGGGGCGAACATCGCTGGTTTCCGTGACCGTGCCCTCCCGGTCGTCGGTGGCCCTGGCCTCGCCCCAGCGCACCGTGAACCGGTAGGTCTTGGTGCTGTCCATGGCATAGGACACGGTTTTCGTCGCTTCGCCGAAGGCGATCGGCAGGACCCCGGTGGCCAATGGATCGAGCGTGCCGCCATGGCCGGCCTTGGCCGCGTTCAGGGCGCGCCGCGCCTTTCCGACGACGGCGCTCGACGACAATCCAACCGGTTTGTCGATGATGATCCAGCCGTGGACGGGACGGCCCTTTCTCCTACGCCCCATCGTCGGTCTCGTCGCCGTCCTTCACCAGATCCTGCAAAACGCGGGGTTCGTGAAGCAGGGCGTCGATGCGGCCGGCCTCGTCGAAAGAGGTATCCCAAATGAACGACAGGCGCGGGACGTATTTCAGGCGCACGGATTTGGCGATCCGGCGGCGCAAGAAAGGCACCGCCCTTTGCAAGCCGTTCAAGATCTGATCGTGGTCAGCCGGGTCGCCACCGCCGAGGGGCAGGACAAAGGCCGTCGCGTTCTTGAGGTCGGGGCTGATGCGCACTTCGGTCACGGTCACCGGCAGGCCGCTGACGGCCGGATCCCGGATCTCGCCTTTCTCGAGGACCCATGCGAGCGCGTGACGGATTTCCTCACCGACCCGCAACTGACGCTGACTTGGGCCGGCGGCCCCTCGGTTGATCATCGCGACCTCGCGCAACAGTAACTTGGCGGACTGAAATCAACCCCGAGCGGAGGGTCGGACCCCTCAGAGCTCGCGAGCGACTTCCTCGACATCGAAGCACTCGATCATGTCGCCGGTCTGGATGTCCTGGTAATTGGCGAAGGCCATGCCGCATTCGGTTCCGGACTGGACTTCCTTGACGTCGTCCTTGAAACGTTTCAACTGGCTGAGTTCGCCTTCGTGAACGACGACCTCGTCGCGAATGAGGCGAACCCGGGCACCGCGCTTGACGATGCCTTCGGTGACGATGCAGCCGGCGACCCGGCCGACCTTGGACACGTTGAACACCTCGCGGACTTCAGCATAACCCAAGAGCGTCTCCCTGACCTCCGGCGACAGCATGCCGGACAGAACCTTTTTCAGGTCGTCCGTTAAATTGTAGATAATCGAGTAGTAGCGGATCTCGATATTGTCACGCTTGGCCAGGTCGCGGGCCTGCGGGTTGGCGCGCACGTTGAAGCCGAGAATGATGGCATTGGACGCGCGGGCCAGCGTAATGTCCGATTCGTTGATGCCGCCGACCGCCGAATGCAGGACCTGGACCTTTACCTCGTCGGTCGAGATGTTCTCCAGAGCGCCGATGATCGCTTCGACGGAGCCGTGGACGTCGGCCTTGATGATGACCGGCAGCAGCTCCGCCTCGCCTTCCTTGATCTTCTCGAACATCTGCTCGAGGGTGCCCCGCGAACTGGCGAGCTGGCGGGCGTCGCGGTCCCGGCGCTGGCGGAATTCGGTGACCTCGCGGGCGCGGCCCTCGGACTCAACACCCGTCACCTCGTCACCGGCGGCCGGCGTCCCGTTTAGACCGAGGACCTCGACCGGCACGGCGGGTCCCGCTTCTTCAACGGTTTCGCCGCGGGCATCGAGCATGGCGCGCACACGGCCCCATTCGCTGCCGGCAACGAAGATGTCGCCGACCCTGAGCGTGCCGCGCTGGACGAGAACCGTGGCGACGGAGCCACGACCCTGTTCCATTTTCGATTCGACGATGACGCCTTCCGCCGCGCGGTCGGCGTTGGCCTTGAGATCGAGCAATTCGGCTTGCAGGAGTATGGCTTCCTCGAGCTTGTCGAGGTTGGTTCTCTCAAGGGCCGAAACCTCGACGGCGAGAACGTCGCCGCCCATTTCCTCGACCTGGATGTCGTGCTGCAGGAGCTCCGTGCGCACCCTGTTGGCATCGGCCTGCGGCCGGTCCATCTTGTTGATGGCAACGATGATCGGAACCCCGGCGGCCTTCGCATGATGAATGGCCTCGACCGTCTGCGGCATGATCCCGTCGTCGGCAGCGACGCATAACACGACGATGTCGGTGACCTGGGCGCCGCGTGAACGCATTTCCGTGAAGGCCGCGTGTCCCGGTGTGTCGATGAAGGTGATCTTCTCGCCCTGCGGCATGGTCACCTGGTAGGCACCGATGTGCTGGGTGATGCCGCCGGCCTCATGGGCGGCGACATCGGTCTCGCGGAGCGCATCCAGCAGTGAAGTCTTGCCGTGATCGACGTGCCCCATCACCGTCACCACGGCGGCCCGCGGCTGAGTCATGGAATCGTCGTCGGCGTCGGTCCGCAATCCTTCCTCGACATCGGCCTCCGACACGCGCTTGAACTTGTGACCGAATTCACCGACGACGAGTTCGGCCGTATCCGCATCGATGGTCTGGTTGATCGTCACCATCACGTCCATGTTTATCAGGGTCTTGATGACATCGGAGGCCCGTTCGGCCATACGATTGGCCAGCTCCTGGACGGTAATGGCCTCAGGGATGACGACTTCGCGGATGACCTTAATGCCTTCGCTTCTTTGCAGTTGGGCCTTCTGTTTTTCCCGCTCGCGTTTGCGCTTGACCGAGGCGAGGCTGCGCTGACGTCCTTCCTGATCCTCGAGGGCTTCGGAGATGGTCAATTTGCCGGACCGGCGCCGCGGTTCGCCGCGTCTGGACGGAGCCTTGCGGTTGTCCGGTTTGGCGCCCTTCTTCGGGCGGCCGCGTTGTTCCTCTTCCTCTTCCTTGCGCTTGGCCAGTTCAGCCTCTGCCTGGCTGGCTTTTTGGCGTTCGGCCTCTTCGGCGGCTGGCGCCGCCTCTGGTGCGGCTTCCGGCTCGGCGCCCGGTTCGGGTTCCTCCGCTTCCTCGGGTTCCGGCGGGTGTTCCTTGGCGCGGGTCGCTTCCTCCGCAGCCCGGGCAGCCTCGCGTTCAGCAGCGAGACGTTGTTCCTCGCGCGCCAGTTCGTCGGATTTCTTTGCGTCTTCAAGTGCCTTCAGGCGGGCCGCGCGTTCCTCTTCGGTCAGCTGGCGGGCTGGCGCCTCCTCGACGGGCGCCTCCTCGTCCTCGACGACGGGCGGCTCCTCGGCGGGTTCTTCCTTGAACGCGGCAGCGGATTCCTTGACCTCCGCCATGCGCCCCCCCGAGTCAGGTGCAAACGTCCGCTTTTTCCGAACCTCGACCGTCACCATCTTGGAGCGCCCGTGAGAAAAGCTCTGGCGGACCTGTCCGGTCTCCACCGTCTTTTTCAACTCGAGCTTGCCGGGCCGCGAGAGTCCCAGCTTCTTGTCCTTGTTCGTTTCTTTCGTTTCGGTCATCGGATTCGATTCCAACCTTCATACGGCCCCGGTTCGGGGGCATTTCTTAAGCGTCAAACCACCGTCGCGTCGTCGTCCGGGCATTGGCGGAAACCCGCGAGACGATCCAAATCCCTCATCAGCCGGTCCGCCAACCGGCCCGGGCCGATGGCCACATGTACGACCGCCTCCCGACCCAATGCCTGCCCCAACTCGGCGCTTGTCAAAACGCTTTGCATGGGCACGGCGGTTGCCAAGCGTTCCATCTTTTTGCGGCCGTCGGCTCCCGCATCGGATGCCGTCAACAGAAGCCCGGTCCGGCCGCTGGCCAAGCTGGTGCGGACTTTTTCGAAACCGCCGACCGCGGCGCCGGCGCGCCTCGACAGGCCGATCAGTTCCATACACCGACGCGAAAGCAGGCTCTCGATACGGTCCGCGAATCCGGCGGGAACCTCGACCTTGGCGCGAGCCGCCCTGGCGAACAGGTTCTTCGCGCACGCTGTATTTACCACATCGCGTTGGGCGCTCAACCATAAACCCCTTCCGGGCAACCTTTCCTCTATGTCCGCCACCGGCTGGCCGTCCGGCGCAATGACGAAGCGAATGAGGTGGTGTTTCGGTTTTCGCTCGCCGGTAACGATACATTTCCGTTCCTTGTCAGCGCCGTCCGCCTTCCCGCTTTGGGCTCGATCCTCGTGCACGACGCGGTCTCCGGTTCCCTCTCGCCGGCCCCGTGAACGTTATTCCTCGGCCGGTTTTTCCTCGTCGGCGGGTGCCGCGGCTTCATTCGACGGTTCGGAGGGAGCCGCCGGTTCGCCGCCTGCCGCTTCGCTTTCGGCACCTGCCTCGGCGGGAGTTTCCTCGTCCGCCGTTTCCTCGTCCGCTGTTTCCTCGTCCGCTGTTTCTTCGTCAGCGAACCAATGGGCCCGGGCCGCCATGATGATGTCGTTGGCCTTGTCCAGGGACAGCGATCCTTCGCCGAGGATTTCGATCAATTCGTCGCCGGCGAGATCGGCCAGGTCGTCACGCGTCTTCAGACCGGCTTCACCCAGGGTCACCATCATGGATGCGGTCACGCCGGTGACCTCCGCCATGTCGTTGTCGACACCGAGTTCACGACGGCGTTTCTCCAGCTCCTCGTCGCGGACCGCCAGGTAGTTGCGGGCTCGGGCCCGGAGTTCGGTGGCGACCTCCTCGTCAAATCCCTCGATTTCCGTGAGGTCGTCGACGGGAACGAAGGCGACCTCCTCGATCGACGAAAAGCCTTCGGTAACGAGAAGGTGGGCGATCACGTCGTCGACGTCGAGAGCCTCGACGAAGTTCTGGGACCGGTCCTGGAGCTCCTTGGTGCGGCGTTCCGATTCCTCTTCTTCCGTGAGAATATCGATGTCCCATCCCGACAGTTGCGAGGCGAGCCGGACGTTCTGGCCGCGCCGCCCGATGGCCAGGCTCAACTGGTCGTCGGGGACGACGACCTCGATCTTGTTCTTTTCCTCATCGAGAACGACTTTCGCCACCTCGGCCGGCGCCAGCGCGTTGACGATGAAGGTCGCCGGGTCGGGCGACCATTGGATGATGTCGATCTTCTCGCCTTGCAGTTCGCCGACGACGGCCTGCACCCGCGAGCCGCGCATGCCGATGCAGGGGCCGACAGGGTCGAGGCTCGAATCGTGGGACATAACGGCGATCTTGGCCCGGGATCCGGGGTCGCGCGCCACCGATTTGATTTCGATGATGCCGTCGTAGATTTCCGGCACTTCCTGGGCGAACAGCTTGGCCATGAAATCCGGGTGGGTGCGCGACAGGAAAATCTGCGGCCCACGGGTTTCCTCGCGCACATCGACGATATAGGCGCGAACCCGGTCGCCGTTGTTGGCGTGTTCCCTGGGGATCGATTCATCGCGCCTGAGCATGGCTTCGGCGCGCCCCAGATCGACGACGATGTTTCCGTATTCGATGCGCTTGACGATGCCGTTGACGATCTCGCCGACGCGGTCCTTGTACTCGTCGTACTGCCGGCTGCGCTCCGCCTCGCGGACCTTCTGGACGATGACCTGTTTGGCCGTTTGCGCGGCGATGCGCCCGAAATCGATGGGCGGAAGTTCGTCGACTAGAAAATCGCCGGTTTTGGCGTCGGGCTTCTTGCGCTGCGCCTTGGCCAGGTCGACCTGAGTGATCTCGTTTTCGATTTCTTCGGCGGTTTCGACAACCTCGACGTAGCGGGCCAACGAGATGGCGCCGCTGGTCCGGTCGATGCGGGCGCGGATGTCGTGTTCGTGTCCGTACTTGGAGCGGCCGGCTTTTTCGATCGCCTGTTCCATGGCCTCGAGGACTTCGTCGCGCTCGATGCTCTTGTCGCGGGCCACCGTCTCGGCGACCTGAAGGAGTTCCGGGCGCGCGTGCACGTCGCTGATGTCGGTCACGCTTTCGGTCATCGTATCACTCATGTCTATTCACCCTTTTCCGCCGCCGCGATCAATTCGTCGGTCAGCACCAACTTCGCTTTTTGAATATTGTCGAAGGCAATGGCCTTTTCCTGCCCGTCGTCGACGATGATTTTCACGTCGCCGTTCTCGACGCCGGCAAGACGGCCCCGGAATCGGCGCCGGTCCTCGATCGGCTGAAAGGCCTCGACCTTGGCTTCGAACCCGGCAAACCGCTCGAAGTCCCTGAGCTTGACCAACGGCCGGTCGAGTCCGGGCGAACTGACTTCCAAAGTGTAGGTCCCGTCGATGGGGTCCTCGACGTCGAGAACGGCCGAGACGGCTCGGCTGATCTCCGCGCAATCGTCGACCGTCATGGTCCTTCCGTCCCTCGGTTCGGCCATGACCTGCAGGCAGAGATCGTGTTTTCCGGATATCTGAATCCGCACGATCTCGAACCCCAGGCCCTCGACCGTCGGGGCGATCAATTGCTCGACACGTTCGGCCAATTCCACGGCCCTGATCTCCTCGGTCTTCGCACCGGCAGCGCCCGGAAAACAAAAAAGGCGGGCCGGAGGCCCACCCCATCAAATTCACGACCGCAAACGGGCATGTGACGAGATACACTCGAAACAAAGTGTGGGCGTCATATATACCCGTCCCTGCCTGAATTCAAGTGAATCCGACAGCGGTCAAGCGGACCCAGAGAGCCGGCGAAGCCGCAGGAAAACCGGTTTGGCGCCGCGTTTTCGTGCTTTCGCTTCGTAGCGGGTCCCGGTCCAATCGGGTGGCGGTCGACGCCAACCGTCCGGCCCCCGGGCCAACCACTCGAGTTCGCCGCCTCGCAGAAAGTGCTCCAGGGCCCAGGCGATATAGCCCATGTGGTCGCTGGCGAACAGGATCTCGCCGTCGTCCTTGAGAATCCGGACCAAGTCTTCGACAGTTCGCTGCGAGACGAAGCGGCGCCGATGATGGCGTTTTTTCGGCCACGGATCATTGAACAGGATGAAGATACGCCCGATCGACGCGGCCGGCAGGTGATCGAGCAGCAGCCGGGCATCGTCGTCGAAAAGGCGGACGTTCTTCAGTCCATGCTCTTCGATCATGGTCAACAACGAAGCCACGCCGTTGACGAAGGGCTCGCAGCCGATGAAGCCCTTTTCCGGATGGCGTTCCGCCTGCGCCGCCAAATGCTCGCCGGCGCCGAAACCGATCTCCAGCCATACGTCGTCGACCGGTTCGGGAAAGAGCGCGCCCAGGTCCCGGTCCGCCAGCCGGGCCGGGTCGATCCGCAACCGCGGCAGCAGGCCGTCGACCCGTGCCTGGCGGCCGGGCCGCAGTTTTTTTCCGCGGCGTCGGCCGTACCAACGTGAACCGGTTGCGGGTTCGCGCGCCGTCAAGAAAGGTTGAAGGCCGACCGAATATCGTCGACGAGGTCGGCGCGTTCCCAGGAAAACCCGCCGTCACCATTGGGAATACGGCCGAAATGGCCGTAGGCCGCGGTCCGTTCGTAAATGGGACGGCTCAATTCCAGGTGTTCGCGGATGCCGCGCGGCGACAGGTCGACCAGCTCCTGGAGGACCCCGGCGAGCTTGTCCTCCTCGTTGTTCTTGCCGGTCTCGTGCATGTTGACGTAGAGCGACAGGGGCTTCGAAACACCGATGGCATAGGCCAACTGGATCGTGCAGGCCCGGGACAGGCCGGAGGCGACGACGTTCTTGGCGAGGTAGCGGCAAATGTAGGCGGCCGAACGGTCGACCTTGGTCGGGTCCTTGCCGGAAAAAGCGCCGCCGCCATGCGGCGCGGCACCGCCGTAGGTGTCGACGATGATCTTGCGGCCGGTGAGGCCGGCATCGCCGTCGGGACCGCCGATGACGAAACGGCCGGTCGGGTTGACGTAGAACTCGTCTTCCGGGCACATCCACCCTTCGGGGAGCGACTTGTCGACGTAGGGACGGACGATTTCGCGGACGTCGTCCTGGCTGAGGTCTTCATCGTGCTGGGTCGAGACGACGACCGAGGTGGCACCGACAGGGCGGTCCTGGACGTATCTCAAGGTGACCTGGCTTTTCGAATCGGGGCCGATCCCGGGAAGGTCGCCGGCATGGCGGGCATCGGCGAGGTTCTTCAGGATCAGGTGCGAATAGTGGATCGGGGCTGGCATCAACACGTCGGTCTCGTCACAGGCATAGCCGAACATCAGGCCCTGGTCACCGGCGCCTTCGTCCTTGTTGCCGGCAGCATCGACACCTTGCGCGATGTCGACCGATTGTTTGTGGACGTGGACCTGGACATCCGAATTCTCCCAATGGAAGTTCTCCTGGTCGTAACCGATGTCCTTGATGGCGCGGCGCGCGGCCGCTTCCATCTGATCCTTGGTGATGTCCTCGGAACAGCGGGTCTCGCCGGCGAGGACGACCAGGTTGGTGGTCACCAAGGTTTCGACGGCAACGCGCGAAACCGGGTCGGCATCCAAGAAGAGATCGACGATGGCGTCCGATACCCGGTCGCATACCTTGTCCGGGTGCCCTTCGGAAACGGATTCGCTGGTGAAGAGGAAATCTGATTTATGCACGTTCAAACCCTTTGGTCATGTTGTTCAATCCGATTGGACCGAGGGCCTCAACGTCCGATCGTCGTTGGAAAGAGCCCACTTAGCGCCATTGTTTACGTGGTGGCAAGCGGTCCAAATCCATCCACGGCCGCGCGCGGGCGAGCGGCGGATGTTTTTGGCAAGGTTTGTGGAAACCGTCAAGTTCCATGAAGGCCTCGCTGATTCCGGGTCGTCTTCATCGGTCGCACCGGACGGCGAAACGATATCATGGTTCGGCGATTTCGACCGGCCGGTCGTGAGGCGGCGAGCGCAACATCACGGACAGCGCCAACACGAAAACCAATACCGCTGCCGTGATCCGATCGCCCCAACGCCCGTAGGGCGGGCGCGCGGAAAGCCGCTCCGGCAGGCCGCTGTCGAGCACCCCTTGGCGCCCCAATTCCAGGCGCTTGATGATCCGGCCATAGGGGTCGGTGACGACGGAAATGCCGGTATTGGCGACGCGGACCAGCGGGACTCCCATTTCGATGGACCTGAGGCGCGCCGCCGCCAAATGCTGGTGCGGCCCGGCCGACAAGCCGAACCAAGCGTCGTTGGTGATGTTGAGGAGCCAGGCCGGCTTCAAGCCCAGGGCCGTGACCTCGCCCGGAAAGATCACCTCGTAACAGATCAGTGGCGCCACCGGCGGCAGCCCGGGGATGTCGAGGACCGGCGAACCGGAACCCGGCGAAAAGTCGACTCGTCCCGCGGTCAGTTTGGAGAACTTGAGCACGCCGCGGAATGGCACGTATTCCCCGAACGGCACCAGATGCACCTTGTCGTAGGTGGCGTTCATCCTGCCGCCGCTATCGATGACGTGAAGGCTGTTCCAATAGACCGGTCCGCCTTCGCCGCCGAGGTCACCGCGCGGCGCGCCGGTGATCAGGTGCCCGCCCTCGGGCGCGATGCTCCCGAGCAGCCGGATCAACGGCGGATCGTGGGACAGGTTGAACGGAACCGCCGTCTCGGCCCAGATGATATGGGTCGGCGCTTCACCGGACTCGCTGGGACCCCGGCTCAGGTCGATCTGTGTCTTCACGTGCGAAGCGCGAAGGTCCGCTTTCCACTTGAGGTGCTGGGGGATGTTCGGCTGCACGAGGCGCAGGCGGACGCCGTCGACCCAGGCCGGATCAGCCGCCGACAAGCGCCATTGGCCGGCGGCGAAGACCAGCGCCAGCAGGCCGAAACCAAGGGCGGCCGTTCCCCATCGCCGAGCCACCGGCGCCGCTTCGATCACGGCGAGAGGGCATGTGGCGGCGATCAGGGTCAGCAGGCCCAGCAGATAGACGCCGCCGAAGCCGACGAACTGGGCCATGGCATCGGACCCGTCCCAGACGGTGCCAGCCAGGTTCCACGGCAGGCCGGTGAAGATCCACCCGCGGATCCACTCCGATGCGGTCCATAAACCGGCGAACAGGAGGATCCGGCCGGCCATCGCCAGGTTCAGCCGTCGGCCGATGAGCCACAAGACCAGGGCCACGGTCCCGGGGAAGACGGCCAGCCCGGCGGCCAGGCCGGCGACGGCGGCCGGCGCCAGCAGTCCATAGGTGGCGGCGTCGACGAGAAAGGCATGGGCGACCCAATAGAAGCCGACGGCGAAATGGCCGACCCCGAACCACCATCCGGCGGCGAAGGCGGAACGTCCGCGGCCGGCGGCGAAGACCGTCATCAGGAGCCCCGAGAAACCCGGCACCATCAATACGAACCAGTTCCAGGGCGGCAGCGCCAGAGCGGACAGGGCGCCAAGGGAAAGGACGACCAGCCAGCGGCGCCAGCCGGTCAGGCGGGCAAGCCGGGGGACGAGGTTGGGAAGGATCCGGCGGTCGGGGTGAGTCATCTTGGCGGCCGGTCGTTCCTGCGGGTTTCGCTGCGATCAGCTTTGAACGCTTTTCGAGTGATGTTTCTTGCTGGGTTTTTTCATGCGGAGCCGGCGGATCCGGCGGGGGTCCGCATCGAGCACCTCGAACTCCAGGCCCGATGGGTGGCGGATCAATTCGCCGCGGATCGGAACCCGCCCGGCCAGGGCGAAGACGAGGCCGCCCAGGGTATCCAGGTCCTCGCGCTCCTCTTCCGAGAGGATCTCGCCGAACTCGAGCTCCAGCGCCTCGGTCGTCACCCGGGCATCGGCGATATAGCTTCCGTCCGAAGTCTTGATCAGCCGCGGCTCCTCGGACCGATCATGCTCGTCCTCGATTTCACCGACGATCTCCTCGACCAGGTCCTCGATCGTCACCAGGCCGTCAACGCCGCCGAATTCATCGACGACCAGCGCCATGTGCGAACGCGACACGCGCATTTCCAGTAACAATTCCAGGACCTGCATCGACGGCGCGACGAACAGAACGTTCCGTATGATCTTGTCCGGCGTGAACGCCTCCTCATTGCCGCGCCAGGCGAGTACGTCCTTGGCGTGGATGAACCCGACGGCGTCATCGAGGGTCTCCTTGAACACGGGCAGCCGCGAATGACCTTCCCGGGTGATCAAATCGATGATCTCCGTGAACGCCGTGTCCTCGTCGATGGCGATGATATCGGCGCGCGGGACCATCACGTCGTGGACGTCGCGGCTCCTCAGTTCCAGGATATTGGCGAGGAGCGCCCGTTCCTCGGCCGTAATCGGGACCTCCTGCTCCTCGCGCTCGTCCAGCAACTCCTCGAGCGTATCGCGCGGCGAGGAATCACCGTTGCCGAACCTGAGGATCGACCGCAGCCACTTTCGGGGCCCCGGACCGGTGGATTCGGTTTCCGGGCTCTCGATTTTGCCGCCGGCCGCCGGGTCGTTCATGACCCCGTTCCCCCACCCGGTTTCGGACCCGGCCCCAGGTAGGGATCGGCGATGCCCAGCGCGGCCAGGGCGTCTCTTTCCAGCTCTTCCATCACAGCCGCATCATCATCCGCGATGTGGTCGAATCCAAGGAGGTGCAGCATACCATGGGTAACCATATGTGTGAGGTGGTCGGTCATGGCCTTGCCTTCGGCGATCGCCTCGCGCTCGACGGTCTCGTAGGCGACGATGATATCGCCGAGCAGGACCGGCGCTTCCGGCGGCAGGGCCTCCAGTTCTCCAACGTCAAGGGACGCGAAGGATAGGACGTTGGTCGGCCCATCACGGTCGCGATACTCCCGATTGAGTTCATCGATCCGGGCATCGCTGGTCAAGGCGACGCTGGTCTCGCAGGACCGTCCGCCAAAGGCGCCGCCCTTCATATGTGGTAGGGCCGAGGCAAAGGCCGCGCCGGCGGCCGCCACACAAAGCCCAATGGGATCCGCCGGCAGCGTGTACCAGTTATCGAATTCGACCGCGACGTCGGTATTCAGGCGGTCCCCGCCCGGCACCCGACCGGGTTCAATCTTTTGGCCCTGTGCTTTCCCCATCCCCGTCCGGCTCCGATTCGTAGCGAGCGCCCGAGCGCCGCCTCGTTTCGACTTCCGTGTAGGCGTTGACGATTCGTGTCACCAGCGGGTGACGGACGACATCGGCGGTCCCGAACCGGATGAACTGAACGCCCTTGACCTCGTGGAGCGTCTCCATGGCGTCCCTGAGGCCGGAACGGATGCCCCGGGGCAGGTCGACCTGGCTGAGGTCGCCGGTGATCACCATCCGCGAGTTCTCGCCCAACCGCGTCAGGAACATCTTCATCTGCACGGCGGTGGTGTTCTGGGCTTCGTCGAGGATGACGAAAGCGTTGGCCAGGGTGCGGCCGCGCATGAAGGCCAGCGGCGCCACCTCGATCTCACCGTTTTCCAGCCGCTTGACCACTTGCTGGGCGGGCAGCATGTCGTAGAGCGCGTCATAGAGCGGCCGCAGGTAGGGGTCGACCTTCTCGCGCATGTCGCCGGGCAGGAAACCCAATTGCTCGCCGGCCTCGACGGCGGGACGCGACAGGATGATGCGGTCGACGTCGCCGCGTACCAGCAATTCGACGGCCTTGGCGACGGCCAGGTAGGTCTTGCCGGTCCCGGCCGGTCCCTGGCCGAACACCAGCTCCGCCTCGTCGATGGCGCGGAGGTAATCGGCCTGCAGGGGCGATCGCGGCGAGATCCTGCGGTTGCGCGTGTTGACCGTGACATTGACGTCTTCGACCCGACCGTTCGGCGCCTTCGCCATGCGGAGCGCGCCGTCGACCTCGGATTGTTCGAGGGGCAGCCCTTTTTCCAAGCGGTCGTATAGGTTGTCGAGAACGTCGCAGGCCGCCGCGACCGCATGGGCGTCACCGGAAAGGGTAACCTCGTTTCCCCGGGCGTGGGCAGTCACGCCGAGGGCCTGCTCGACTCGGGCCAGATGGGCATGGTGAGACCCGAACAACTGCATGGCGAGGCTGTTGTCGTCGAATACGCGTTTCGCCGTCGGGGCCTTGCCGGCCCGGTCGTTGCGCGGTGGTTTCAATTTCTGCGATCGCGTCGCCACTAGCCGAATATCCTCTCTTTTCCGGCACCGTCCGAGTGACCGGCAATACGCGCGCCGAGACTGTTGCCGTGCGCCGACGTGATCTCGAGGTCGGCGAAGGTCCCCATCAAATCACCCGGGGCCGCGATGTGAACGGCCTGCATATAGGGGCTGCGCCCGACCAACTGGCCCGGATGCCGTCCCCTGGTCTCGAGGAGAACCGGCATGACGATCCCGACACAGGACTCGTTGAAAGCGCGCTGTTGGCGGTTCAGGCGGTCTTGCAGTTCCATCAACCGGTCACCCTTGACCGCTTCCGGCACCTGGCCATCGAGCGCGGCTGCCGGTGTCCCGGGCCGCGCACTGTATTTGAAGGAATAGGCCTGGATGAAACCGACCTCGTCGATCAGGGCGAGTGTTTGCTTGAAATCGTTGTCGGTTTCGCCCGGGAAGCCGACGATGAAGTCGGACGACAGCGCGATATCGCCGCGCGCCGCACGCAACCTGTCGACGAGCCGGCGGTAGTCATCGGCCGTATGGCGCCGGTTCATGGCCTTGAGGACCCGGTCCGAGCCGGATTGCACCGGAAGGTGAATAAACGGTGCCAGGGCCGGGATATCCCGGTGGGCGGCTATCAACGCGTTATCCATGTCGGCCGGGTAAGAGGTCGTGTAACGAATGCGCTCGAGCCCTTCGATCTCCGCCAACGCCGCGATCAGGCGGCCGAGTCCCCAGGTCGCCCCCTCGGCCTCGCCGTGGTAGGCATTGACGTTCTGGCCGAGGAGCGTGATCTCGCGGACGCCGCCATCAACCATACCGCGCGCCTCGTCCAGAACCTGACGGACGGGACGCGAATACTCGGCACCTCGCGTATAGGGAACGACACAAAAGGTACAAAACCGGTCACAGCCTTCCTGAACGGTCAGGAATGCGGAACAGGCGCCCTTGTGGTCCGGTACGGGCAGGGTGTCGAATTTCGAACGTGCCGGGAAATCCGTATCCAGGACGCGGCCCGATTGGCGGTGCGCCTTGGCGACCATCTCGGGCAATCGGTGGTAGGTCTGGGGTCCGAAAACCAGATCCACGTAGGGCGCGCGCCGGAAAATCTCCTCCCCCTCCGCCTGTGCGACGCAGCCGCCGACGGCGAGAACCATTCGCTCGCCCCGTTTTTCACGCTGGCCTTTTTGAACGCGCAGGCGGCCCAAATCGGAATAGACCTTCTCGGCCGCCTTTTCGCGAATATGGCAGGTGTTGAGAATCACCAGGTCGGCGCCTTCGGCGTCGTCGGAAAGCTCATAGCCGAGAGGAGCGAGGACGTCGGCCATGCGCTCCGCGTCATAGACGTTCATCTGGCAGCCGAAGGATTTTATGTGGAGCTTTTTCAACGGTCCAATCTTCACGGCGTGCTGGCTGCGCACAACCCGATGGGGGTTCGACGATTCATTTTTACGGCGACCGGCGTCACCGCTCCACGAACCACCTTTCGTGGGGCCCGGATAGGATGATAGGTAGCACCCGTCGGTTTCATGTCAAGCGCAGAGGCGATCAAGGATCATCAGCCGTCGGCGTCGATGGGTACGCAGTAGAGTTCGAGGCGATGACCGACCAGTTTCATGCCGTGTTTCTTGGCGATCTGCTGCTGCAGTTTCTCGATCTCGTCGTTCGTGAATTCGATGACGTGGCCGGATTTCATGTCGATCAGGTGATCGTGGTGCTCTTCCGTGATTTCCTCGTAGCGGGCCCGCCCGTCGCCGAAATCATGGCGTTCGATGATCCCGGCCTCCTCGAACAACCGAGCGGTCCGGTAAACAGTGGCGATCGATATCCGGGAATCCAATGTGCTGGCCCGCTTGTATACCTCCTCCACATCCGGATGATCGGATGCATCCGAAAGAACGCGTGCGATGATCCGCCGCTGTTCGGTCATCTTCATGCCTTTTTCGACACAGAGTTGTTCGATTCTCGAAGACGTCATTACCGCTCCCGCGTTTGGCCCCCCCACGATCAGCGCGCAGTATAACCTCTGGCTCTAAACGCCACAATCACAGGCGACCAAGGGTCTTTTCCGACACGTCCAACCGGCATCGCGGAGTTGGGATGGTCCCGCAATCACCCTTTTTTTCTTGGCTTGGTTCCGAGGCCGATCTTCTTGGCCAGGTTGGAGCGATGTTTCGCGTAGTTTGGCGCGACCATGGGGTAGTCTGAGGGCAAACCCCACCTCTCCCGGTATTGTTCCGGCGACATGTTGTAGGCCGTCTTCAGGTGCCGTTTCAGCATCTTCAGTTTCTTACCGTCCTCAAGGCAGACGATGTAGTCGGGGAAGATCGATTTCTTGATGGCTACGGCGGGTTTCGGGCGTTCTGGTTCGCCATGGCTGGTCCCGACACTTGCGAGGGTCGCGTAGACGTCGCATATCAGTTTGGAGAGATCCGCCGGCGTTAGGGTGTTGTTTCCGGCATGTGCGGCAACGATTTCAGTTGTAAATTCCAAAAGCTCGCTTTGACTAGAGCAGATTCGATTTAATCGAGGTCATATCCTGCTGCGGCAAAGTAGTTGATG
>Ga0066187_1000085_pt1 | contig 44357 bp, 40 predicted proteins | sample WorMetexBAHAMAS1_FD_58706 | JGI IMG/M metagenome (GOLD analysis project Ga0066187, IMG submission 58706) | Marine gutless worms symbiont microbial communities from Max Planck institute for Marine Microbiology, Germany - Inanidrilus exumae... | ecosystem: Host-associated > Annelida > Digestive...
GCCATGGCGCCGCGGGTCTTCTTTCTCGGCATGCTGGGGGAGCCCGGTGCCTATCCGCCGTCGGTCTTCGCCGAGCGGCCCGGCGGCGACGACGAATGCCTTTGGATGCGTCTGCTTCTGCGCGATGCGGGCTTGCTGGACCGAATCGTCTATCGCGGTGTCCGGATCAGCCGGGGCGAACCGCTGCCGGCGCCGGGAGAGGCGGACGCGTTCATTCTGGGCGGCAGCTTTCATTCGGTGAATGACGGCCTGCCCTGGCAGCGGGCACTGGCAGACTGGCTGGGGGGAGTGCGCGGCGCGGGCAGGCCGCTATTTGGGATCTGCGGCGGCCATCAGATGATGTGCCATGTGCAGGGCTGTCCGGTTGAGAGATTCGATGCCGGTCCGCTCGCAGGGACCTATCCGGTGACCTTGACCCGGCAAGGGAGGGAGCATCTGCTTTTCCGGGGCTTCGAACCGACGCCGCGGTTCCAGTTCGGGAACTCCGAACATGTGCCCGTGCCGCCCGAAGGAGCGGTAATCCTGGCGTCGCGGACCGAAAACCCGGTTTGCGCGCTGGATCATGGCGGGCAGTGGTATTCGGTCCAGTTTCATCCGGAACTCGGGCCCGAGGTTTTCATGGACTACTTTCGCCACAATCAACCCGACTATGTCGGAAACTATCAACCTGCACCGGAGGCGTTGGGCGTGATTCGAAACTTTCTGACCGGCACTGGAGTGGTGCGATGACGATGCGGATCGGACCGGTTCTGTTGGCGCTGGCGGTGCTGGTTGCAGCGCCGAGCCGCGCCGATACGGTGCGGTTAGGCGAGGACAGCCTGGCCGGACGTACGATAACGGTCTATCAGGGCGGCCTTGCTTTCGTGGACGAGTGGCACCAGGCGCAGTTCCCGGCCGGGCCGTCGGAAGTGGTCCTGGAACCTGTTCCTGCCGGCCTTATGCCCGAGACCGCGACCATCGAGGCAGATGGCCTGGAGGTTTCGCACCAACGGCTCGAAAATGCCTTTCTGACCCCCCGTAGCCTTCTGCAGGCGTTCGTCGGCCGGACGATCAGAGTGGCCAGGCGGGATCCGCAGTCGGGTGTGGAAACGATCGAGACCGCGACCGTGCTGAGCATGCGCGACGGTTTGGTGTTGCAGATCGGCGACCGGATCGAAACGGAAGTCGACGGCCGATTGATATTCGATTCATTACCGCCCGGCATGCGGGCCGATCCGGCCCTTCTGGCGGCGGTGCGCAAAGTTGCGCCGGGTCCCGTCCACCTGTCGCTTGCCTACCTGACCACCGGTCTGGGCTGGCGCGCGGACTATGTCGCCGTCCTTTCGCCCGACGAGACCAGTTTGTCCATTCGCGGCTACGTGACCCTGGACAATGCCACGGGCGTTCCGCTGAAGGTCGACGGGGTACGAGTCGTTGCCGGCGATGTTCATCGGGTCGGCGGGCCGCAGCCTAGGGCTGCCGGCGCGTTCGCGGCGCAGACCCGCGAGATGACGGCCGCCCCGGACGCCCAACCGGCAGGGCCGTACTATCTGTACGATCTCCCGTTTCCGCTTTCATTGCCGCGCAGCGGCACCACGCAGGTCGGTTTCTTCTCCTCGCCGGCTGTTTCCGTCAGCAAGAGCTACGTGCTGGAGCGTGGGCTGCCGGCTTATCAGCCGCGGGCCTTGAGCGAGGCTGTGCGCCAGTCGCCGCGCGTGGTGCTGCGAATGATCACCCCGACCGCACAAGCCGGGGGGAAACCGATGCCGGCCGGCGTCGTCCGGGTCTACAGTACGGGCGGCAACGGCCGCTTGTTTCTCGGCGAGGATGCCATACCCCACACACCCGCCGGCGAAACGTTCGAGATCACGGTGGGCGCGGCCTTCAACATCACCGCGGAAAGGCGCCAGACCGAATATGTGCGGCGTGATAATCGCGGCGATCACGAGGCTGCCTACGCGATCCGGCTGTTCAACGCGGGACCGACGGCCGTCGTCGTCAATGTGATCGAGCACTTTCCGGGCGACTGGGAGATGCTGGCGGAATCCGTTCCGCATACGCGGCTATCGGCGGCAGGTGCGGTTTGGGCCGTTTCCGTCCCCGCGCAGGGCGAGACGATTCTGAGCTTCCGGGTCTCCGTACGGCCCTAAGCGTCTTGTGCCGGCCCCAAGAGTTCGCGCTCGCGGGTAGCGACGGCCTCGGGCTCGCCGAGATCCACCTCCTCGATCCGCGCCGCCCGTTTCGCAACCTTCTCAGTGGAGATCCGGATTTGGCGGATATCCTCTTCGGCCTGGCCGAAATGCCGCTGTAGCTTGCCGACGCGCTCATCCAGCCGGAAAACGTCCTGGGCCAGGGTCTGCACCTCCTTCTGAATGACGCCGGCCTGCTCCTTCATCTGGGCATCGCGCAGCACCGCGCGAATGGTGTGCAACGTTGCCATCATCGTCGTCGGCGAGACGATGTAGACCCGAGAGCGATGCGATGCCTCGACGACGTCGAGCAGTTCCGCGTGGATTTCGGCAAACACCGCCTCCGACGGCACGAACATCAGGGCCGAGTCGGCGGTCTCGCCGGGGACGATATATTTCTGTGCAATATCTTTGACGTGCTTCTGCACGTCCGCGGCAAATGCCCGCCGCGCCGTCGTCCGCGCCGCATCGTCGGCCGCCTCGCGCAGCGCGTGATAGCTTTCCAGCGGAAACTTGGCGTCGACCGCGATGGGCCCGGGCGGATTGGGCAGTTTCAGCAGGCAGTCGGCGATCTTGCCGCTGTTCAGCTTGTGTTGAAACGCATATGCCGTCGGCGGCAGCGCGTTGCGCACCTGGTCCATCATTTGGGTTTCGCCGAACGCGCCGCGGGCCTGCTTGTTGGACAGCACGTCCTGCAGGCTGACGACCTGCTGCGATAGCTTGGTGATGTTGTCCTGCGCCGCCTTGATGGTACCCAACCGCTCTTTCAGATCGCCGATGGTGGCGGCACTGTCGGCCGCCTGCTTCTGCAGCGTCTCGCCGACCCGCCGCGTCACGTCAGCCAGGCGCTGATCGACATTTTTGGTCAGATCGCGTTCCTGCTTTTGCAGCCGGTCGGTGATCTGACTGATCGCCGTGATGTTCTGGTCCGACAGTGTCCTGAGTTGGCTATGGATCTCGCCCTGGGCGCGTGACAGCGCCTGCATGCTGTCGCTGCGGCCGGCGTCGCGCCGAAGCACAAGGACGACCGCCACCAGGGCCGCGGCGGCCGCGATGAAGGCGATCAGAAACGAGAGATCCAGTTCCATCGGTCAATTCCGGTGCGGTTCACTGCCACATTAACCGTCACGGCCGGTCGTGTGAACGCCCGCGCTTGACCGCAATGCCCGGAACGCCTACCTACCCTGCGCGTGCCGAAAACTGTGGGTGCGCTGGGGTGCGACGAATGGCGAAGCTACCGATCATCATAGCGCCGGACCCGGTCCTGAAGTTGACTTGCGATCCCGTCGAAACGGTCGATGCGGATCTGGGCCGGTTGCTGGACGACATGCTGGACACGATGTACGAGGCGCCGGGCATTGGTTTGGCCGCGCCGCAGGTCGGCGTGACCAAGCGGTTGCTGGTCGCCGACGTCTCTCGCGAGGAGCGCAATCCGATTTGTCTGATCAACCCGGAACTTGTCTGGTCTTCGGACGAGAGTTCGCTCTATGACGAGGGCTGCCTGTCGTTCCCGGACCACTATGCCCAGGTCGAGCGGCCGGCAAAAATCAAGGTCCGTTTCGTTGACCGCGAGGGCAAACAAAACGAGATCGACGCAGACGGCCTTTTGGCGACGTGCATTCAGCACGAAATGGACCATCTGGACGGCGTGTTGTTCGTCGACTACTTGAGCGGACTGAAGCGGGGCATGATCATCCGCAAGCTCAAGAAACTGAAAAAACAGCAGAACATTCTCTGACGGAGCGGACGGCGTGTCCTCCCCGCTGCGACTGGCCTTTATGGGAACGCCTGATTTTGCGGTGCCCAGCCTTCAGGCTCTGATCGCTGCAGGGCATGACATTGCCGCGGTCTATTGCCAGCCGCCACGCCCGGCGGGCCGCGGCCACAAGGAGCGCCTGTGCCCGGTGCAACGAGCCGCAGAGACCGGCGGTCTGCAAGTCCGGACGCCAACCAGCCTGAAGGACGCCAAAACGCAGGCTGCCTTCGCTGCCCTGGAGCTCGACGCGGCGGTCGTCGCGGCCTACGGCCTTATCCTGCCAAAGCCGATCCTGGCGGCGCCTCGTCTGGGCTGTGTCAACGTGCATGCCTCGCTGCTGCCGCGCTGGCGCGGGGCTGCTCCGATCCAGCGGGCGATTCTGGCCGGCGACAGCGAGAGCGGCGTCACGATCATGCAGATGGAAGAAGGTTTGGACACCGGACCGATGCTTGCGCAGTCGGCGGTGCCGATCGATGCCACGGCCACTGCGGAGAGCCTGCACGATACGCTGGCCGCGCTTGGCGCCCGGATGATCGCGCCGGCACTGGCGGCGTTGGCCGACGGTACGGCGCGGCCTGAACCGCAGGATGATGCGCTGGCGACCTATGCCAGAAAGCTGGACCGGGCCGAAGCCCAGTTGGATTTTTCCAGGGACGCCGAGTCACTGGCGCGGCAGGTCAGGGCGTTCACGCCATGGCCAGGAGCTTGGTTCGACTATCGGGGAGAACGAGTCAAGGTCCTTGCCGCCGAAGCGGGCGCCAACGAAGGGCCGCCGGGTTCGGTGCTGGATGACGCGCTCACCATCGCCTGCGGCTCGGGGGCATTGCGCCCGTTGCGCGTCCAGCGCGAAGGGAAAAAACCGACCGATACCGAGGCCTTTTTGCGAGGCTTCAACATTCCGCGGGGCGAGGTGCTGACCGGCTGATGGTGTGTTAGTCTGACTTGGCTTGCGTGACTTCTTCCCCGCGAGGTGCACTGTGATCCGGAAAGCACGACTGGTCTCCGGGCTGATCCTGCTGGTCTTCGTCACCAGCCATCTTATCAACGCCATGTTCGGCTTGATTTCGGTGAACGCGATGGACGCGGCGGCCAAAATTCTGCTTGGGCCGTGGCTCAATCCGGTTGGACAGATCCTTCTTTATGGATCGATGCTCGTGCACGTAGTCCTGGCCTTTGTCGCCCTGTACCGCCGCCGTTCACTCAGGATGCCTGCTTCCGAAGGCGTGCAGCTCGTCATGGGACTGGCCATTCCGGCCATGCTGGCGATCCATGTCATCGGCACGCGCGGCGCCGAGGTCGCGCTCGATATGGAATTGTCCTATCGATGGATCCTCTTCATCTACTGGATCACCAATCCGGAATACGGCGTCCTGCAGGCGGCGACGCTGCTCGTGGTCTGGATCCACGGTTGCGCGGGTATCTATCTCTGGCTTCGCCTGAAGCCGGTGTGGGTCAAGCTCCGCGGCACGTGCTTCGTCGTCGGTCTGCTGTTGCCCGTACTAGCGCTGCTCGGATTTGCCGAGGGCGGCAAGGAGGTCCTTCGCATGGCCTCCGAGCCGGGCTGGGTCGATCAAACGCTTGCGAACGCGCGTGTCCCATCGGAGGAGGCGATCGGGCAACTGCTGGTGATCAGAGACCTTTTCGTCGGCGGCTATCTGGCCCTGCTGCTCGTCGTGCTTGGCCTGCGCGTGGCGCGATCGGTCTGGGAAAAACGCCATGGTGTGGTTCGTCTGCACTATGGCAGCGGCGTGTCGGCGACTTTCCCGCACGGCATGACGATTCTGGAGGCGAGCGAAGCGAACGGTATACCCCATGCCAGTGTCTGTGGCGGCCGTGGCCGGTGCTCGACCTGCCGGGTTCGCATCACGGAGGGGTTGGACGTCCTACCGCCAGCGAGCGAAGATGAAACCAAAGTGCTCAATCGTGTGAAGGCGGCACCGGACGTGCGGCTGGCCTGCCAGACCACGCCGCCGGGCGGGGAGTACCATATCACCACTCTGCTGCCGCCCACCGCCAGCGCCCGCGACGGCCACTCGAAGCCGGACTATCTAAAGGGCCAGGAGATGGAGATCGCTATTCTGTTCGCCGATCTACGCGGCTTTACCCAGGTCTCCGAAAAGAAGCTGCCGTACGATGTGGTTTTTCTCCTGAACCGGTATTTCGATTCCATGGGCCGCGCGGTCGAACAGGCCGGGGGGCGGCTGGACAAGTTCATCGGTGATGGCGTGATGGCGCTGTTCGGGATTGGCCGGGACGCCAATACGGGCTGCCGTCAAGCCGTTGCGGCGGCGCAGGCGATGTCCGACAACCTACGCGACCTCAACGAATCATTGCGCAACGACCTGGATGCGCCGCTCAGAATCGGGATCGGCATTCATGTGGGTCCCACGATCGTGGGCGAAATGGGCTATGCCCAGGCGACCCAGGTGACTGCCGTCGGCGACACGGTCAACACCGCGAGCCGCCTTGAAACAATGACCAAAGAATTCGGCGCCCAGCTGGTGCTGTCGGAGACGGTTGCCCGCATGGCCGGCGTCGAGACCGACGGACTGGATTCCCGGGAGATCGAGATCCGCGGCCGCGACGAGCCGATGCAGGTGCTGATTGCCGAATCGGCGTCATCGCTGGCCATGGAGGAGAAGGTCTCCGCCGACGCCTAGGATCCGCGCGTCTGTTTGTATTCTGCGATCGACGATTTGAGCATGTCGTATTGCTTGCAGCCGAAAAAGCAGATGTCGTCCAGCTTCTCAAGCTGTGCCTCCGCTTGGGCGAGGTCACCAAGCTCCAGATAGAGCTCGCCGAGATATTCGATCGCGTCGGTGTGTCTTGGATTGATGGCCAGCGCTTTCGAATAGCCGTCCAGCGCGTCGTCATAGCGCTTCATAGAGCGATGGCTGAAGCCGATTAGGTTCCAGGCATCGGCGTTTTCGTTTTCTTTCGCCACGACCCGCTGCAGCAGCGGCAGCGCGGCAGCATATTGTTCCTGCTTGATCAGTCGTTTGGCTTCAGCCATGTCCGGGTTCTTGGCCTTTGCCGAGCTGCCACCGCCACTGCTGGCGGCGAACGCCGTGCCGGTTGCCAGGCTGAAGGCCAGGGCCAAAGCGGCCAGTTTTCTGATCATGTCTCGCCTCCGATTCAATTCTGTTGCATAAGCTGCGATTCGATTGAGGTCCTGATCTCGGCATTGTTCGGGGCGACTGCCGACGGCCAGACGCCGGCCAGTTCGCCATCGGGCCCGATCAGGTATTTGTGGAAGTTCCACTTCGGCGCATGGTCTTCGCCGAGGCTGTCGGCGATCCAACGATAAAGCGGATGCGCCTCGGGGCCGACGACGGTCTGTTTGGTCGTCATCGGGAAATCCACCTGAAAGCGGCTGCGGCAAAAATCCTGGATTTCATCCTCCGATCCGGGCTCCTGACTGCCGAAATCATTCGATGGGACGCCAATGACCACCGCGCCGCGATCCCGGAAATCCTCCCACAGCAGCTGCAGGCCCGCATATTGCGGCGTGAATCCGCATTCGGACGCGGTGTTGACGAGCAGCACGGCCTTTCCGGCATACGCCGTCATCGGCATCGGCTGACCATCGATCGATGTGAACGAAAACTCGTGCGCGGACATTTCAATCGCCGCCCTAACCAGTTCAATGCAATTAAATGGCGCATAAGGGGCCAATCTCAACCCGTTTCACTTCAAATTTGCTTCATCGACCGTCGGCGACCAGACCGGCAAAGAACCCGACTGCCGGTTTCCGGCGTTGACGCGGCCAGCTAATTGTCGGATCAACCGGTCTGTGAGCTACTCGGCAGATTTCGGTCCCACGGCAGACGACTACGCGGCTTTTCGAGCCGGCTTTCCGGCTGCCTGTTTCGACCGGCTCAGAGCGCTTGGGATCGGCCTGCCTGGCCAGCGTGTCGTCGATCTGGGGACCGGCACGGGGGCGCTTGCCCGCGGGCTGGCCGGGGCCGGCGCCCGTGTCGTCGGCATCGATCCCAAGGCAGAAATGCTGGCCGCCGCACGCCGCCTGGCCGAGGACGAAGAGCTTGATATCGCCTTCGAACGCGGCTCTGCTGAGTGAACCGGCCTGAAATCCGCCGCATTTGACGCGGTCGTTGCCGGCCAGTGCTGGCACTGGTTCGACGGCAAGAGCGCCTTCGCCGAGGTAACCCGCCTGTTGAAGCCGGCCGGCCGGCTCGCGATCTGTCATTTCGACTGGTTGCCGCTGCCGGACAGCCTCGTTGCGGCCACCGAGGCGTTAATACTCTCGCACAATCCGGACTGGCCCCTGGCGGGCGGGACGGGGACCTACCCGCAATGGGAACGGGACGCCACCGCGGCGGGTTTTCGCAATCCCCAAACCTTCAGCTTCGACATTGATGAGCCCTACACGGCGGAGGCCTGGCGGGGCAGAATCCGCGCCAGTGCTGGGGTTGGCGGCAGTCTGCCACCTGAAAAGGTGGCCGCTTTCGACCGCGACCTTGCGGCCATGATGGCGCAGGACTTTCCCGGCGAACGCCTTCTCATGCCGCATCGCTGCTGGGGTCTGGTCTGTCGACGGCCGTCCGCCCGGTAAGGTTTGGTTAACCGTTTGTTTATTTCTTCCCTGCCTAATTTGCACACCCAAGCGTGCGTTGGACGGGGAATTGAAGAAGTCATTCAACAGGTCGCCGGAAGGAACCGCCTGGAGCGGTCTTTCTCTGCGCGCGCAGATCCTGGTATTTGCGATTTCCACCAGCGGACTGGCTATGGCCGCGCTGGGCGTCGTGGGCTGGAACACCTGGGAGGGGCGGGTACAGGAAACCCTGCTCGAGGTTCGGCAGGAGGCGCTCGGCCTTTCCGAGCATGCGGCGACTGCGCTGGGCGCGGTGGATCTGTTGGGACAGGACCTGGCTCACGTCCTGGAAGCCCGCGGTTCGCTGGGCGCGTGGCCGGCTAGCGAACTGCACGATACGGTCCGTCGCCGCCGCAGTAAGCTGGGCCTGGCGAGGGACATCACCGTCATCGGCGTGGACGGAACGCTCGTGGCGCATGTGACGTCGCCCGAGCCGCCGGATCTCAATCTTCGGGGCGAGCCGTTCTTTCTAGCCCACCGCGCCAATCCTCGGCTCGGCCTGCACATCGCCCGCCCCATGTTCGATCCGTCGACCGGAACATGGGCTTTCAGTCTCAGCCGGCGCCTGAACGATCTCGCCGGCCAGTTCGCCGGCGTGGTCATGGCGGCAGGCGATCCAACCTATTTCCGCAAGTTCTACGACGGCAACGCCGGCGACACGGCGCAGTTCTATGCGCTGATCATGGACGACGGCACCGTCTTGGCAAGCTCGTCCAGCATGCTCATCGAAGGGCGCGAAGTGGTGGGCCGTCCGCTGACGTTTTTAAGACCCATCATCCCCGCGGTGCGCAGCGCCAATATCGGCTCCCGGCTGGTCAAAGCGGACGTGAACCGAGATGGCGTCAACGAATACGTCGCGCTCTACGCAGTGCCGGACCAGCCACTGGTCGTCATGGCCGGCGTCAGCCAGCCGACGATCATGATGCGCTGGATGCCGACCTTCTGGGGTCTCGGGGCCGCGGCGCTGGCAATGCTGATCGCCACCGCGGCATTCGTCGCAATCTCCCACCGCGCGGTGGAACGCGAAGAGCATGCGATTCAGCGCCTGCGGGCCGCAGAAGGCGATCTGCAGAGCCGGATCATCGACCTACAGGATTCCCGGGACCGGCTGGAGCGGCAGGGGCGTCAGCTGGCCGAATTGGCGGATAGCTACGCCGTGGCACGCGATCAGGCCCAGGAAGCCACCCACGCCAAGTCGGAATTCCTGGCCAAGATGAGCCATGAGTTGCGGACGCCGCTCAATGCCATCCTGGGCTTCTCCGAAATCATCCGCACGGAGCTTTTCGGGCGTGTGGGAATGCCGCAATACAAGTCCTACGCCGACGACATCTACCGCAGCGGCTCACATCTGCTGGACTTGATCAACGACATTCTCGACATCGCAAGGATCGAGGCCGGCAAGCTGGACCTCCGTCGCGAGCACGTTTCCCTGACGGTGCTGCTCAACGACGCCATCCGGCTGTTTCGGCGCAAGGCCGAGGAGCAGGACGTGCAACTCGAGTTGTCGGTCGAAGACGACCTGCCGCCCCTTTATGTGGACCGTCGCGCCGTCAAGCAGATGCTGCTGAACCTGCTGTCCAACGCCCTCAAATTCACGCCCGACGGCGGCGAAGTTCGTATTGCGGCGCGTCGGTCGGGCGACGGCCTGATCGTGTCGGTCACCGATTCCGGGATCGGGATCTCGCCCGAAGAGATCGAAAAGGTCCTCCGGCCGTTCGAACAGGCCAGCCACAACGATCCGGCCGAACATGGCGGCACCGGGCTGGGTCTGCCCATTGTCCGTTCGCTGGTGGAACTGCACGGCGGAAAGCTCGTCCTGACGAGTTCGCCCGGCGAGGGCACCACCGTCACCCTCTCCTTCCCCGCCAAGAGTATTGCCCAGGTCCCGCTCATGGCCACCGCTAGCGGCGATTGAATTGAACATTCATGGCCCGCGGCGCTAGTGTCGCGGCGCGATGTCGGCGAAAGATAACCCACATACCAAAACCGGCCGGACAGGAACCGGTGGCGGCCTCGAACTTGCCATACCCCGTGTGACGGTGCGCGCCCGGCCCGACGGCGGCTGGCTTGTCCAGAGCGCGGATCCGCTGGGTCCGTGCGCCAGGGCGGTGCCGGACTGGCTTTTCGGCTGGTCACGGGCGCGTCCGGACGGCGTCTGGATTGCCGAGCGCGATGACGACGACGGTTGGCGACGGCTGCGTTACGGCGAAGCGGCGGAGCAGGTGCGCCGGGTCGCCCATGCACTGCTGGACCGGGGCCTGGGGCCAGAGCGACCGGTCATGATCCTGGCCGAGAACAGTATTGCTCAGGCGGTTCTGACAATGGGGTGCTACGTCGCCGGCGTCCCCGTTGCGCCGGTATCAATGGCGTATGCGACGCTCAGCCGGGATTTCGTGAAGCTGCGGGCGGTGGTGGACCAGATCCGTCCGGCGCTTCTGTTCGTCGAGGACAAGGCGGCCTGCGCCGACGCTCTGGCGGTCCTGGAGCTAAGCCAAGTCGAGGTCGTCTTTGCTGGGCTGGAACGGCTGTCAGCGGATGGTGCCGGCGCTGCCGTGGATTCCGCCTACGCCGGGATCGGCCCCGACACCTGCGCCAAGATCTTGTTCACGTCCGGTTCGACCGGCAGTCCCAAAGGCGTACTCAACACCCACAGAATGATGACCAGCAATCAGCAAGCGCTGGCGCAGATCATGCCTTTCCTCGAATCCCGGCCGCCGGTCTTGGTGGACTGGTTGCCTTGGAACCATACCTTCGGCGGCAATCACAACTTCAACCTCGTTTTGCGAACCGGCGGCACGCTCTATATCGACGGCGGTAAGCCGGCGCCCGGCCTGATCGACCGCACGGTCGACAATCTGAGGGAGATCTCGCCGAGCCTCTATTTCAGTGTTCCGAGGGGCTTCGACATGCTGCTGCCGTATCTCGAGACCGACGCTGAACTGCGTTCCCGATTCTTTGCCCGGCTGGACATGTTGTTCTATGCGGGCGCGGCGTTACCGAAATCGTTGTGGGAGCGGCTGGAAGCGCTGGCGGTCGCTGAGCGCGGCGCGGGGGTGTTCATGTCGTCAGCCTGGGGTGCGACCGAGACGGCGCCTATGGTGACCTGCATCCACTACGAGGTGCATCGTCCCGGCAATATCGGGCTTCCGGCTCCGGGCGCCGAGCTCAAGCTGATTCCGTCCGGCGATGGCTTGGAAATGCGGGTGCGCGGGCCTGGCGTCACGCCCGGCTATTGGCGGGCGCCGGAACTGACCCGCGCGGCCTTTGATGATGAGGGTTTTTTGCTGACCGGTGATGGCGGCCGTTTTGCCGATCCCTCGGACCCCTCGCGGGGCTTGGTCTTTGACGGCCGCGTGGCCGAGAATTTCAAACTGCAGACGGCCGTCTGGGTTCATGTGGGGCAGGTCCGGCTGGCCGTCATCGCGGCATGTTCGCCGGTTTTGCAGGATGCGGTAGTTGTCGGCGAGGACCGGTCCGAAATTGGTCTGATCGCGTTTCTCAACTTGGCTGGTGCGCGGCGAATTGCCGGTACGGCCGGGGCATCGCCTGCCGAGTTGCTCGACAACCAAACGCTGCGTTTATACATTGCCGACCGGCTTGGCGTTCACAACAAAAACAACACGGGGTCGAGCGTCCGTATTGGTCGTGTCCTGCTGTCGGACGAGCCGCTGTCGATCGATGCTGGCGAGATCACCGACAAGGGCTACATCAATCAACGCGCCGCTCGCCGGCGCAGGGCCGCAACGATCGGCCGTCTGTATGACGGATCGGATCCAACTGTGATCAGGGTGCAATGAAGGGGCGGACCGTGGGTGGTCTCACATGCCGGTACGGCGATGTCTGGCTTGTCGGCGGATGCCGCACCGGCTTTGCCGACTACAACGGCACGCTACGCGGAATATCGCCGACGGATCTGGGAATCGCGGTCGCCCGGTCAGCGCTTGACCGCACGGCACTGGCGCCCGGCGCGGTAGATGCCGTGATCGCCAGCAATCTTGCCCAGGCGAGTTTCGATGCCTACTACCTGCCGCGGCATGTGGGCCTGTACGCGGGCGTTCCGGAGACGGTGCCGGCTCTGCACACCCATCGCCTGTGCGGTTCGGGCTTCGAGGTTCTGGTTCAGGCAGCCGACGCCATCACGCTCGACAAGGTCGGAACTGCGCTTTGCGTCGGCGCCGAAAGCATGTCGCGCAATCCCATTGCGTCCTATCGCCACCGGGGCGGCATCAGGCTGGGTGAGCGACCGGATTTCGGCGATTTCTTGTTCGAGGCGCTGACCGACACGGCGGTCAATGCCGGCATGGGCGACACCGCCGAAAACCTGGCGCAGGCCTACCAGATCACCCGGTCCGAAACGGATGCCTACGCTGCCCGCAGCTTTGCAAGAGCGGTGGCTGCCCGAGACGCCGGCGTGCATGCCGAGGAGATCGTTCCGCTGGAACCAGCGGCCTTCGAAGCGAACGGCTTCGAGCCCAGGAAACTGAAGCTGCCCAGGGGCGTGGACCGTTTCGACCGGGACGACCATGTGCGTGAGACGAATGTGGAAACCTTGTCGGCGCTTCAGCCGGCATTTGGGGGCGTGCAGACGGCGGGCAATTCGTCCGCAATCGTCGACGGTGCAGCTGCCATGATCGTGGCCGGCGGCACCGCGGTAGCGCAAGACAACCTGAAACCGGTCGCGCGGCTCGTGGCCGCCGCGACAGTTGGGGTCGATCCGCGGATCATGGGCATTGGTCCGGCCCCGGCGATCAGGGCCCTGCTTGAAACCGCCGGTCTGACGCTGGACCAGATCGACCGGTTCGAAGTCAACGAGGCGTTCGGCGCCCAGATACTCGCGGTCGTCAAAGAACTGGGCTTGGATATGGATCGGCTCAACGTAAATGGCGGGGCGATTGCCATTGGCCATCCGCTTGCCGCAACCGGTCTGCGGTGCACATTGACGCTGGCACACGAGCTACGGCGCTCGGGCGGGCGTTACGGAATCGGTTCGGCCTGCATCGGCGGCGGCCAGGGCATAGCGCTTCTCATCGAAAACACACAGCCAGGGGAACAGACATGAGCTTCAAGAAAGTCGGAATCATCGGCGCGGGCACCATGGGGGCGGGCATCGCAACAAGCATCGCCCAGAATGGCGTCGCGGCGGTCCTATTGGACCGCAGCGAAGACATTACCAACGGCGCCATCGAAGGCGCGCGGAAGTTCTATGCCCGCGCTGCCGAAAAGGGGCGGATGAGCGATGCCGACGTCGACGGCGCCATCGGGCGTCTGTCTGGCACCACGGACATTGCTGTCCTGGCCGACTGCGACCTGGTCATCGAGGCCGTGTTCGAGGAGACCAGCGTCAAGGCCGAGGTGTTCGGCCGGCTCAGGCCGGTTCTGGATGCGGCAACGGTCGTGGCCACCAACACCTCGGCCCTGCGCGTATCGGACCTGGCTGAATTCATCGACGACCCGACCCGGTTTCTCGGTCTGCACTATTTCAACCCGGCGGCGATCAACCCTATCGTCGAGGTCGTGCGCGGGGACAAAACCGACCCTGGCGTGTTCGATCGGGCGTTTGCCTTCTGCCAGGAGACCGGCAAGAAACCGCTGGCCTGCGCCGACAGCTTCGGCTTTGCGCTGAACCGGTTCTTCGTGCCCTACAGCAACGAAGCCATCCGTCTGATGGACGAAGGGGTCGGTACGCCGGCACAGATCGACCGCGTGGCCAAGGATTGCATGGGCGTCGCGGCGGGTCCCTTCCTGGTGACCAACCTGGTCAAGCCGCGGATCATGTATCACGCCTTGACCAATCTGGGCCCGCACGGTCCGTTCTACGCCCTGTCCGACACGCTGAAGGAAAAGGGCGATACCGACTACGAATTCGAGATCGCCGAAGACAGCGATGGCGATGCCCGGTCCGACGGCACAATCGCAGACCGGCTGCGCGCGGCCGCGTTCTTCCCGGTGCTGCAGGAGTTGGACGAAGGCGTGGCCAGCCCCGAAGACATCGACATGGGGGCCAGCCTGGCGCTGCGGTTCGGCAGGCCGCCGTGCCAGCTCATGGACGAGCTAGGCAAGGACGAAGTGTCGCGCCTGGTGGCGCTGATGACCGAGAAATACGGCCAGGCGATGCCATCCAGCCTGCAAAAGGTCGGTGGGCTTCGGGCGTAGGCCCGGCGCCGCTATTTCTTGCGGCTAAGAAAGGCCTCGATGCGCGCGGCCGCTTCGGGGCTCGACTGGGTCAAGGCTGTCGCAAGGCTTTCCGTGAACAGGCCGTCCTCGCGCGCCATACCCGATATGCGGGCCAATCCCTCCAGGATCATGGCATTGGAGACGGGCGCGTTGCCGGTGACTTGTTTCGCCAGGCGCATCGCTTCGGCCTCCGGATCGTCGACGAGATAATGCGACAGGCCCCGCTCCTGGCCGGCTTCGGCGTCGAGGCGCCGGCCGGACAGCATCATCTCGGTCATCCTGTCGGCACCGATTACACGGGCCAGGCGGACCGCCGCTCCGCCGCCGGGAAAGATACCCCGCTCGCCCTCCGGCATCTGATAGACGGCCGTGGGTCCGGCCACACGAATATGCGCGGCGAGCGCGATCTCCAGACCGCCGCCAAGCACGGCGCCCTGCAGTGTGGCGATGACGGGCAATCCGCCGAACTGGATCTGGTCCAGCACCTCGTGCCAGTGGCGGGAATGTCGGAAGACTTGAAACGGCTCGCGGACCTGATGCTCCGACAGGTCCAGACCGGCACTGAAATGTGGGCCGGTCGAAGCCAGGACGATGGCCTGCGTATCCCCGGGAGGATCCGCGAACAACATCGCGATCGCATCCAGCAGCGCGTCGTTGACGGCATTTCGTTTGTCCGGTCGGTTGAGCCGCGCCACGGTCACCGGCCCGTCGGATTCGATGAGAAGCGGGTCCGTTGTCATGGCGCGCACCTTAGCCGCGCGCCAGCAGCCGCGCCAGTGGGATGCCGGAGCGGGCCGCAATGCTTGTGTCCCGGGTCGCGCTGAGGCAATAACGAGCCAATTCGAGAGCGAACGACAAGAAAAACATGTTTCTGAACAACCTTTGGTATTTCGCGCTGCCTGGTGCGCGCCTGCGCGCCGGCCGGATGCTGCATACGCTCCTATTGGACGAGCCGGTCCTTTTGGGACGCGACAAAGAGGGACGCGCGTTCGCCATACGCGATCTCTGTCCCCATCGCGGCATCCGCCTAAGCGATGGTCGTTTCGACGGGCGGGAAGTGGAATGCGCCTATCACGGCTGGCGTTTCGACACCGGCGGACAATGCACGGCGATACCGTCCCTGGTTGAGGAGCAGGACTTCGATGTTGCCCGGGTGAGCGTGCGCCGCTTTCCGGTTCGGGAACGTCAGGGAAATATCTGGATATGGTTCGGCGACGATGCAACAGCCGACAAGACCGAACCGCCGACGGTTCCCGGCGTGGGTGACGGCCCAGGCCAGCTCATCGAAACTGCCACGTTCCCCTGCGCGGTGGACCATGCGGTCATCGGGCTGATGGATCCAGCGCATGGACCTTTCGTGCACCAGTCCTGGTGGTGGCGGTCCCGCCGCTCGATCCACAAAAAGGCCAAGGAATTCGGTCCCAGCGAACTGGGTTTCACCATGTTGCGTCACCCGCCGAGCCGCAATTCAGCCGGCTACAAGCTGCTTGGGGGTGAGATCACCACGGAGATTTCCTTTCGCCTGCCCGGCATCCGCATCGAGCACATCAAGGCGGGACGCCACACGGTCTGCGGCCTCACTGCCGTGACGCCGGTGAGCGACCAGCAAACCCAGGTGACCCAGACTCTGTACTGGACCAACCCGTTGCTGGGCCTGATCAAGCCGTTCGCCCGGCCGTTCGTCCGCCGTTTCCTGGACCAGGACAGGCAGATGGTGATCAAGCAGCAGGAAGGGCTGAAATTCGACCCCTCGCTGATGCTGATCCACGATGCTGATACCCAGGCCAAATGGTACTTCAGCCTCAAGAAGGCTTGGCAGGCTGCCCAGGAGAGCGGCCAGCCCTTCGAAAACCCGGTCCGGGCGCGTACGCTTTTTTGGTATAGTTAACAAATACTTACCAAACTCGGGGTCGAAATCAGGGTCGATTTCTGCTATCCTGCATGCCAGGAGAGAGGGAGCGCCCCAGCAGAAGCGGCGTTTTTGGACCGACCGGCCCAGAAGCAGGCGACGGCATCGGCTTAGGGGATTAATGACCACCGCATTAGCGATCCTGGTCCAGGCAGTGGACCCGGCATCTGCTCTGCCGCGTTCACTTCAATCAACATCCGTTGCACCGATCGGGTTTTCCGATCCGTTCAATCCGAAGGCGGATCCGACGCTACTGTCGGGTTTCATCTCGGATGCGCCGACCCTGTTTTCCCGTCCCATCGCGCTCAGCCTGGACAACATTCTGATCCTGGCGTCGTTTAATCTGAGCGGGCCAATAGCCGATACCCCGATCAGTACGGTGAACCGGCAGGTCACGCAGATGCTGTTCGATTCACTTCAGCCGAGCGGGAAATTCATTCCCGATCTCCGGAACGCGGCGGAGGACAAACTCAACATCGTCGCCACGGACCTGCAGGCGACGATCATTACCATCGTCGCCGAAGAGACCGCGGCGGAAGAGACCTCGACGGTTTCGCCGATCTTTCCCGACTTCAACAACCGTCCAACCGAGCAGCAGGCGTTCGGCTCCACTTACAGCGCGGTTCCCGACGGCACGGATCTGACCACGCTGCCGTTACAGCGGGTGGCTCTTGCCGGCGGCGAATCGGTCACGCTGGCGGATCTTCTGGTGGACACGCCGGCCGGCGCCATCACGGACGTAGCCGTGCGGCTCCAGGGGCCGACGCTGGGGACGCCGGGCGGAGTCCTGAAGGATGGTGGCGGCACGACCGTGGGCAACGATATCGTGATTCCCTATGCCGACCTGGCCAATTACACCTACGAAGCGCCGACCGGGAAGGTAATGGACTATCTGAGTCTGATTGGGCTCAGCGACCCCGGTTCCGACAGCACCTACGACGAACGCGGCAGCTTCCAAACCGTGGCGCTGAGCAGCAACGGCACCGTGGAACCGCGGCTCGACGGCACCGAAAGGATCATTGACTACAATTTCCAGACCGAGGGTGGCGTTTCGTTCAGCCAGATCACTCTGACCTTCGAGGACATCAACTCGCTGGGCTACACCGACGCCGAATCCGCGATCGAGGACGGCAAGCTGCGGGTCAAGATCAATGGAATCGTCGCAGAGGGCGAAGACCCGAACGAAGCGACCGTCGACCTCTATGCGTCGTCCGGCAATACCATCGTCGGCCGTTTCGTCTCGCCGGGCACCAGCAACGGAATCGACGTGGAAGTGCGCAGCCTGGACTCCAACTTCGACATCACCGGGATCAACGTCCGGGCCGCTTTTGAATAGGTCCGCCGGAACCGCGTTCAACGGAATCACCCGACCCGCCATCGACCGACGTGCTGACACGGCCATCGGCGGGCGGTAGATTGCCTGCTCCATCAACGCAACACCGCGCGGCGGGTCCTGCTTGAGGGCATCGCGCCGCCCGGAATCGAGCGGGTCGGGACGATGTTGATTTTCCGCCAATTATTCGATCCGGAATCGGCCACCTACACCTACCTGCTTGCCGACAGCGACGCGGGCGAAGCAGTGCTGGTCGATCCGGTTTATGAGCAGGTACGTCGGGATGCCGCCCTTTTGGAGGAGCTCGGCCTGCGCCTGGTACTGACACTGGAAACCCATGTGCATGCCGATCACGTCACCGGCGCGTGGGCTCTGAAACGGCGCACCGGGAGCCAGATCGCGATTTCCGCAGCGAGCGGAGCGGCAGGGGCCGATCGGTATCTCAGCCAGGACGACATCGTCTCCTTTGGGGCCCGGTCGCTGGAAGTGCGGTCAACGCCCGGCCATACCGACGGGTGCCTGACCTTTGTCCTGGACGACCGGAGCATGGCATTCACAGGCGACTGTCTGTTGATTCGCGGCTGTGGGCGCACCGACTTTCAGCAGGGCGATCCGCGTACGATGTACCGCTCGATCCACGATCAGATCTTCACATTGCCGGACGGGTGCCTGCTTTACCCCGGACATGATTATCGCGGCCTGACGGCGACCAGCGTCGCAGAGGAGCGGCGCTATAATCCGCGCCTGGGCGGCGACCTGAGCGAGAGCGACTTTGCCGGCTATATGGAGAATCTGGGTCTGGCGCACCCCAAGAAGATCGACCTTGCGGTGCCGGCCAACCTGAAGTGCGGCGAGCCCGAGGGCGCACTGGCACCGGACGAGGAACCGACCTGGGCGCCGCTAAGCTGCACGTTCGCCGGTATCTGGGAGCTGCAGCCGCAATGGCTGGAGGACCATCTTCCCCTGGCGCAGATTGTCGATGTGAGGGAACCGTCCGAGTTCGATGGACCGCTGGGCCGTATCCCCGGCGCGACGCTGATCCCGCTCGGCGAGCTCGCCGGCCGGACGGAAGAGCTGTCGTCCGACAAACCGATCGTCGCCGTCTGCCGTGCCGGTGGCCGTTCGGCCCAGGCGACCGTTATCCTGCGCCGGGCCGGCTTCAAGCAGGTCGCGAATCTCGCGGGCGGCATGTTGCGATGGCGGGCACAGCGTTGTGCGGTGGAGGGCGGCAGCGAGTAGAAAACCTCGCCGCCGCCGTGTCTGCAATCAGGCGTGACCGATCTGCTGGACGGTTGTGAAACGGCGCGAATTGTGATGCGCCACCAGCCGCGGGATGATTTTGCGCGCCAGCATGTCCTGGATCCGGCGAGCGGCCGGCTTGTTGGACCGCATGAGCAGCTTGTACATGCCCGATTCGGAGATCAGGGTGGTCTTGCCTTCCTGGAACCGGTTTAGCCGCACGACGCGGATCTCATCCTTGTCCAGAAGCTTCAGATGTGCCTTGAACTGCTCTGCCTTGACGCCAAGACGCAGCATCAGGCAGGCGTCGGACAGGACGTACCATTGACGCCCATTGATCACCACCGACCGCATCTGCTCGACGCCCTTCTTGCGGCGGGCTTCATCGATCTTCTTGAGCGTGATGCCAGCCTTCAGCGTCGCGCACAGGCGGCCATCGGCGATCATGGCAAAACCAGCCTTGCGAAGCTGCTGGGCGATGCCGTCGGGGATCGCCGCGCCCTTGGTTACCCAAAGCGGGTCATGCTCGTCCGTCGTCTGAATGAAGGGACGATGCGAAATGAGCGTCCGCAGCGCGTCGATCAAGACCTCGCGCCGGGCAGCTTTTGGATCAAGCCTTTCCTCACCAAACATCAAAGCGGACCCCAAGCTCTATTGTTGTTAATTGTTTATTAATACGGGATTATAAGAAAAATTAAGGGAATGGCAAACGAAATCGGCATATGATCAGTCAAAATCGGGAGAGGGACAGTATAAATATTAATAGAACTGGTTAATTACATTAACCAGAATTTGCAAGTCGGGTCGGTGAACTGGAACTGGTTTCATCGGGACCGACCGCCACCGGGACCAGGAATCGGTGGAAGAATGGCATTACAGGGCGCCTTTACAACCCCGAGACGATACCGCGGCGATGACACCGGTCGCCCGGGGGGATGACGCTGAAAAAGGAGCTACTGATGATGCAAAACAAGCTGGAAGATGAAATTCTCCACATTCTGTTTATGCGGGGCAGTGCGGACAATCCCTCCCTGCGCCTGGCGTTGGGCCGCAAGGCGCAGCAGGAGATGAAGAGCCAGGGTGATCTGTTTTCCGGGGCGATCACCACCCTGCAGAAGCAACGTTTCCTGGCGCCTCTGTCCAAGGCCAGCCCATCCTTTCGGCTGACCGAAAAGGGGCTTGAGCGGGCCCTCAAGATGCGGGGCGGTTTCCGCCATCTCACCCGCCGCATGATCGACCGGCGTCTCGCGGCCGGATTGGGCGGTTACAAGAGCCGCCACTATCATGACCGGCCCGTGCCCAGCAGCGTCGACGGGCTGATTCCTCAGCATCGGCGGGTCTTCGAGACGGTGTCCAATAACAAGGACATCCTGACGGCCCAGGTGATCGACCGACATGTGGACACAACCTTTCCCCAGCCCGACGTCTGTTACGCCCTGATGTGCCTGGAGGAGTTGGGCTTTATTGCACGCGAAGAGCTCGACGGTGTCGTCGGCGAGACCATCGTGACCTGGCACGCGGTCAAGTAACCGTCCGGTCGTTCCGCCGGCCCGAACCGTCAGCGGCCGGCGCCGCCAAGCCGACGTTTCAGCGCTAACAGGTAGATCAGGAAGAAGCCTGCATACATGAACTCCTGCACCTCGGTCAGATTGACCGGTTGCAGTACGAAACGCAGGGCGCTGTCGACCGGCAATCCCATCAGATTGGCAAGGTATTCGGGCACCCGCGCCGTGGCGGCGAGGATCGCCACCAGGAAGGACGCCTGGCCCGGCAGGACCCAGTCGACAAAACTGCCGGTGGGAAAACCCCCCCGAAATCGCACCACCAACGGCCCGCCGACACCCGCCAGAAAGATCCAGAGAAATACGGCCAATCTTGGCTTCTGGTCGAGCCAACTGGACATGTTGTGCAGGTTGGTTTCTCCCTGGTCGTTTCTGACGGCGAACCATTCCGGCGTTTCCCAGCGCAGCAACCACTGGCCCCAACTCACCTCCTCGCCTGCGAAGTAAGTGACGCCCAGGGCGTGCAGCACCAGCCAGATTGTGAGCAGCGGCAGACCGGCTCGCCAGGCAAGCCGTGCCGCAGCCAAGGCGAGCCCCAGGGCGGTTAGCAGTAGGAAGAAGGTTGCCAGCTCAACGGCGCCATTCTCGGACGACAGCCAGCGACTGAACCAGATCCAGCGCGGCATCGTCTCGCCCGTTGCCACCATCACAGCACCGCCAAGGCTCATTGTCGCCACGATGGCCAGCATCGAGAGCGGAATTCCGAGGGTGATCACTCGAGACACGGGGTCAGCGGCCTTTGTCATTGCGGTCTTGCAGATACAGAATAACAGAATGCCGCCGGTGTTCGTCTTGCCGCGGCGCAAGCGCCCGCAGCGCCTGCCTCACCGCAGACCACTTCGCTGAAAGGCCTGTTCGAGGCGGGTCCGCTGAATACAGCCGAACCGGCACATCCTCTGTAGCCGTTCGAGTTGCTCGCGTGCCTGGCCGGTCTGTCGCTGGGCCAGATAGACGTGGCCCATATTCTCCACGGCGCCCACATGATTGCGCTGGAACCTCAGGGCCTTTCGCGACGCGTCGAGCGACTGCTGGTACTGTCCCGTGCCACGATAAGCAACACCGAGCCAATGCCAGCCCTCGGCGTTGCTTGGCCAGCGATCCAGGAACCGGGTCAGTGGATCGATCGCCTCCTTATACCGTCGGGAGTCGATGAGGAACCGACCACGGACCAGACGGGGGTTGCGGTGTTGCGGCGAGTTCTGAGCGGGCGAATCCGTTGCCAGCCAGGGTGTCGCCAAGCCAGCCATCGCCAAAACCAGGAATCGTCGGCGGGCATTCATCTTTTTCAGCTCCCTGTTCTATCGCCGCACGTCACCGGGCACGTTATACCGTGGCCTGCCGACCTGATGGTATGCCGCTTTTGACCGTGGGGAACAACAGAACGGGCATACCCAGATGCCAATAACGGGAGAACCGAGTCCATGAACGACACCGCCGAAAAACCATGTCTGTTGGTGACGCTGACATGCCAGCCGGGACAACGCGACGCGCTCCTCGAGCGGGTCCGCAGCCATGCCCGCGCCTGCCGCGCCGAGGAACCGGGTTGCCTTCGGTTCGACGTGCTCGTCGCTCCTGACGACGATGTCACCGTCCACCTCTATGAGGTCTATGCCGACGATGCCGCGATCGCGTTCCATGACGCCACCGAACGGATGGCGCAGTACCGGGAGGATGTCGGTCCGTTCCTGGCCGATCGGAACCGGCGAGTCTGCCGGGTTGTGAACTACGCCTGATCGTGCGGCGGCGACGCTCAACGTGTGGCGTATTGCCGGATCATGTGCCCGCCGTCCACGTCCAGAACAAGACCCGTGGTATAGCCGTTGCTCATCAGGTAGAGAACGGCCTGGGCAATTTCATCGGTCTCGCCCACGCGCGCCACGGGCAGTGACTCACCGGTCGATCTGTACATCTGCTCGCGTTTGTCGGAAGGCATGCGATCGTAGGCCTCTGATCGGACCATGCCAGGCGCAACGCAGTTGACCCGGATGTCCGGGCCGAGTTCCAGTGCAAGTCCGCGTGTCAATCCTTCCACGGCGGCGTTGACGGCGCCGAGGGCGGAACAGTTCAGGCCCGGTCGTCGGCTGAGAACACCGGAGAACAGGGTAATGGACGCCGGCCGGGCCAGGGCCGGCAACGCCGCCTGCGCGACCCTGTAGGGCCCCCATAACTTCGAGTTGAACATGGCCTGGGCCTCTTCAACGGCGAGTTCGGCGAATGGCCCGTGCGTGGCACTGGAGGCGGTGATCACCAGGTGATCAATGCTCGCCGCCTCGAAGGGGTCGAAAAAGGCGATCACCGACGCCTGGTCGGTTTGGTCGATCTCCCGGGCTTCTGCCGTGCCCCCGAGCCGATCCAGCGCGGCCTTGCGCTTGGCGTGCGAGCGACCGCCAATCACCACCCGGGCGCCCTCGGCCTGCGCCGCGGCGGCGGTGGCCATGCCGATGCCGCTGGAGCCGCCGATCACCACGACTGTCCGCCCGTTCAAGTCAATCCCATGCATTCGTCTTGCCCCCGCCCGGTTTTCCTGAAACTGTATTGGCAACAATGATGGACCCGGCGGCAACTTCAAGTGAAGGCGGGGCGAACCGGGCCAGAAACGGGAGTTAGATCATGCAGATTGCCGAGCAGGCGGCCAAGGCGACCACCGCGGTATTCGCAGCGCTGGACCTGTCACCCCAGGAAGGTCAGGCCGAAGAGGTACACCGGATCATCGAGAACGCCATCATCGATCGCCTGCGGGAGTGCGAGAGCCGCCACGCCGAAGCAGCGGCGGCCTGCTGTCCCGAGGACAAGAGCCTGGCACAAAAAATCACGGCGGAAATGCGCCGCTCCAATCAGGCCCTGATCGCGAACCTGTCGGCGCTGCGTTAGCGCGGCTCTGGCCAGAGACGGGCGGCCGTGATCAGCATAGAGCTGCTTCGGACCGCGCGTCGAACACGTGTAGATGATCCACCATCAGCCCGAGCTTTAGCGTTTCGCCTTCCTTTGGCAGCGTGCGGCCGTGGCTTTTGGCAATGACCTCGCGGCCGCCGATAGCGGTGTAAACCAGCGATTCCGGTCCCAGCGGCTCCACAACCGTCGCCGTGACGTCCAGCGGCCACTGTCCGGGCACGGCTTCGCCGCCGGGCAGCGCAACAAGATCGTCGGGCCGGATTCCGGCGACGACCGCCATGCCGTCACTAAGCTTGCTGATTGCCCCGGCCGGCGCCGGCCAAGTGGATCCGTCGGCCAGCCGGAGCCCGAACCCGCCTTCCGCCGTCACAGCGGTTGCTTCCAGCATGTTCATGGCAGGACTGCCGATAAAACGGGCGACGAACATGTTGGCCGGCTGTTCGTAGACCTCGGTCGGTGTGCCGATCTGCTGGATGTATCCGTCGCGCATGATCACGATCCGGTCGGCCAGGGTCATTGCTTCGACCTGGTCGTGCGTGACGTAGATGACCGTCGTCTGCACCTTCTGATGCAGCTTGGTGATTTCAGTGCGCATCTGACTCCGCAGCTGCGCGTCCAGGTTCGACAACGGCTCGTCGAATAGGAACACCTGCGGTTCGCGGACAATGGCGCGGCCCATGGCGACGCGCTGGCGCTGACCCCCGGAAAGCTCGGCGGGCCGGCGCTCCAGAAGCTCGTCGAGCTCCAGGATTGCCGCCGCATCCTTCACGCGCTTGGCGATCTCCGGCTTTGGCAGCTTGGCCGCCCGCAACCCGAAGGCGATGTTGCGGAAAACCGTCATGTGCGGGTAAAGCGCGTAGTTCTGGAACACCATGGCGATGTTTCGCGCTTTCGGCTCCACGTTGTTGACCACCCGGTCGCCGATCCGAATTTCGCCGCTGGTCGCGTCCTCCAGCCCGGCGATCATGCGCAGCATGGTGGACTTGCCGCAGCCGGACGGACCGACCAGCACGACGAACTCGCGGTCGGCGATTTCCAGATCCATGCCGTGAATGACTTCTACCGGGCCGAATCTCTTGACCACATGACGGATAGAGACGCTCGCCATCATTCTTCCCCGGTGCTGCCGCCGACCGCCGAAACCAGGTCCTGAACCGCTGCCGCAAGGGCCTGTTCGGCGGTATCTGCCTCCGTTTGCGCCCGATCGCGATCGGTTTTTGCGGCCTCCAGTTGGGCGCGATACCGGGAAAGGCTGTCGGCCATGGCGGCTGGCCCCGGGCCGCCGAAACGCTCGCGAACGGCTACGAAAGCCTCCGGCGAGACCGCTGTCCGGTAAGATGCCTCGTCCATACCGGGTGCACGGCCTGTCGCATCCTGGAATGCCTGCAGGAACGGTTCGAAACCGTTGTCGCTCAGACCGCCGCCCGCCGCCACCACCGCCTTCGCGACGACACCAGCGATATCGTGCGCCTGCCGGAAGGACAGGCCTTCCTCGCGAACCAGCGTGTCGGCGAGCTCGGTGATGGTGATGCAGCTGGCGTCGATGTTGGCGCGCACGCGGTCCGGGTTGATCCGGACGGCGCCGATCAGCGCCGTCAGGAGGTCAAGAACGCGACCGGCCGTATCGAAAGCCGCGTATCCGGCCGCCTGGACCTCGCCTTCGCTGTCGTTCATGTCGGTGAACGGCGTGTTGCGCATGGCGTTGACGATGGCGTCGCAGTGCCCGACCGTCAGCGACGCCTGCAGCCGCAGATGTTCGATGGGAACCGGATTCCGTTTCTGGGGCATGATCGAGCTGATCTGGACGAACCCGTCCGGAACGTACAACTGCCCCACTTCGAATGCTGTCCACTGCGCCAGATCCTGGATGAACCGGCCGAGATTGAGGAAACAGAGCTTCAGCGTCGAATAGGTCTCGGTGATGTAATCGCAGGCGGCGATGCAGCCATAGGCGTTCTCCTGCGGTTCCGAAAACCCGAGCAGGGCCGCCATGCGGTGACGGTCGATCGGGAATCCGGTGGTCGTGATCGCGGCCGCACCCATACTGCATCGGTCAACGGTGCGACGCGCATGACCGATCCTGTCGAGGTCGCGCAGCAACACCTCGATGATCGCCGCCAGATAATGCCCGAACGTGTCCGGCTGCGCCGGTTGGCCGTGCGTGTAGGCGACGATCAGGGTTGAGCGTTCGCGATCCGCCACGTCGATCAGGCAACCCACCAGCTCGATCAGGCCGGCCACCAGGCCGTCGATCCGTTCCTTCAATCCCATCTTGAAGACGGTATGGTCGATGTCGTTGCGAGAGCGGCCGGTGTGCAGCCGGCCGGCAAGATCAACCCCCACCTTCTTGCCGAGCTCGCCCTCGACGAAGAAAAAGTAGTCCTCCACCTCGCCTGTGTAGGTCAGCGAGTCCCGATCGACTCGTTCGATGTCGCGCAAAGCAGCCAGGATCCGGCCAGCGTCGCCGGCGTCCAGGATACCGGTCTCCGCCAGCATGACGGCATGGGCGCGGTTTATCCGGCTCAAGGCGTCGGCAAAATGCCGTTTCGAGCCTTCGAACAGCGGTTCCAGGACCGTCCGTTTGTAGACCGGGGCCGGGAACACGTCGCTGCTGTCGCCGGACGTGGTCATCGCCTACCCTTTGAGCCCGGCGAGAACAACGCCGCGAATGATGTAGCGCTGGAAGAACAGGAAGACGAGGAGCGTGGGAATCGTCGCCAGGCTGGCGCCTGTCATGATCAGTTCCCATTCGACCTGCGCCTCTACCGCAAAAGAGGCCAGACCCACCGGGATGGTGTAGAGGTCGTAATCCGTCGTCACGATCAACGGCCAGATGAAGGCGGTCCAGTTGCCCAGGAACACGAAGATCGCGAGGGCCGACAGGGCCGGCGTGACCAGCGGCATGGCAATTTCCCACCAGATCTGGAACTCGTTGAGACCGTCGATGCGGGCCGCGTCCAGGAAGTCGTCGGGCACGGTCTCGAAGAACTGCTTCATCAGGAAGGTTCCGAAGCCGGTCATGATGCCCGGAAACATGATCCCCCAATAAGTGTCCAGCCAGCCGAAGGTCTTGGACATCAGGTACCAGGGAATAATCAGCATCTCGGTCGGGATCATCAATGTCGACAGGATCGCGATGAAAACGATGTAACGCCCGCGAAACTTGAACTTGCAGAGCGTGTAGCCCACCAGGCTGTCGAAGAAGACGACCGAGATGGTGGTCAAGGTCGCGATGACGAAGGAGTTGAGGAACCAGCGGAAGAAACGGCCGTCCTCCAGAACGAAGAAGTAGTTCTCCAACGTCGGTTCTTTGGGAATCAGACTCAGCTCGTAGACCTCATGGGGGAACTTCAGCGACGTGGAGATCATGTAGACGAACGGCATCACCATCAGGATCCCGCCCATCATGAGCAAGGTCCAGGTGACGACTCGGCCCGGCCGGATCGGCTTGCGATACAGGGCCTCGGCGCGGCTTTCTGTGGCAGCGATTGTGGCGGCGGTCATCGGTCCCTCAACAGCCGGAGTTGCACCAGCGACACGACCAGCAGCACCAGGAACAGCACCACCGTCTGGGCCGACGCATAACCCATGTCGAACGCGTTGAAGGCGGTGTCGTAGATCATCAGGACCAGGGGTTTGGTTGTGTTCAAGGGGCCGCCGTCGCCTTGGGGCGTCATGTTGAAGACCTGGTCGAAGATGCGCAGGAACCCAATCGAGCTGAAGACCACCAGAAAGATGATCGTCGGTCGCAGCAACGGGATCGTGATCTCAAAAAGGATCATCAGCTTTCCCGCCCCGTCGATCCGGGCAGCTTCGTAGTAGGAACTGGGGATCGCCCGAATACCGGCCAGGAATATGATGATCTGAAAGCCCAGCCCGGCCCAGATCGCGGGCGCCAGGACCGCCGGCAGCGCCTGGGTGGTCGACCGCAGAAACGGCTGCGCCGGCAGTCCTAGCTCGGAAAAGAAATTGTTAAAGAGACCGATTGGTATGGGCTGGTAAAACCAACGCCAGACCCACGCCATGGCGACCGCGGTGCTCAGGAACGGAACGAAATAGAGCGCCCGGATGAGACCGTGCATGAAGCGGACCTGATCAAGGTAATAGGCGATGATGAAAGAGATCAGCAGGCTGATCGGCGTACCCAGGATCAGGTAGACGAACGTGTTCTTGAACACCTTCCAGAACAGCGGGTCGGTGAACATGGTTATGTAGTTCTGCAGCCAGACGAGCTTCATGTCGCCCAGCAGGTTCCATTCATTGAAGGAGATGTAGAACGAGTGGAAGGTCGGATAGAACCGGATAACGACGTAAAACACGCAGGGCACGGAAAGGAACAGCCACGCCCAGACCACCTGCTTCTGTTTGATCGTCAGTCGGTGATACCAGCCGAACATGGGCGCCCTAACGGTCCGCCGCGGCCCGGACGCCCGGCGTCACACCGGAGGTCCAGGCCGCGGATCTGAATGCGGCTACTTGTAATACTCGTCCAGCAGCTTCTGTTCTTCCGTCGCGGCGGTCGTCAGCGAGTCAGAGATGCTCTGGTCTTCCAGCAGCACCCGATCCACCATATTGATCATCATCTCGCGTTGTTTCGACTCGTTGGCGAACTTGGTGGCGTTCGCGTATTCGAGCCCCTTGATGAACGGACCGTATTTGGGATGCGCCGCGTTGTCGGGCGTCAGCGCCACCTTGGGCCGCGCCGGCAGTTCACCCACCACGTCCAGCCAGAGCTGCATGGCATCGGGCGACGATACGAACTGCAGGAACTTGACGGCGGCTTCGAACTTCTCGCCCTGCGCCTTGGTGGTGATTCCGTTGACCCAGTAGGACGAGAAATTGAAGCGCTTGCCCTCGGCGTTGGCCGGAAGCTCGCCGACCGCCCATTTCAGGCCGCGGGTGCGATCCAGGGCGCCGATGCGGAACGAGCCGTCGATATGCATGCCGGCGCGACCGCCCTTGAAGGCCGCCTGGGGCTGATCCATAAAACCGATCTGACTCACACCGTGCTTGGTGATCAGGTCGGTATAGAACCCCAACGCCTTCTCGCCGGCTGCGTCGGCGTAAGCGACGGTCCGGTAATCATCGGTGTAGGGCGTGCCGCCGAACTGCCGAACCAAAACCTCGCGGAACCAATGATGGTCCTGCGCGTCCATGCCCAGGGTGATTCCCACCTGGGTGAGATTACCGCCGCCGTCTTTTTTCGTAAGCTTCTGGGCATACTCGATCAGCTCGTCGAGCGTCTGCGGCGGCCGGGCCGGATCGAGACCGGCCTCTTCGAACAGGCGGGTGTTCCAGAACAAAGCCAGCGACCGGACGGCTGTGGGCAGGGCGTAATAGTTGTCGCCGCGCTTCATTGCCTGGACCATCGGGAAGAACTCCGATTCAACTTCCGCCGCGGGGAAGGCACTGGCCGGCAGCGGCTGAATCAGGCTGGCGTCGATATAGTCGTTCAGCCAGCCGTAGAAGAGCTGCACCACGTCCGGACCTTCACCGGCGGGAATCGCAGCGGCAACCTTGGTTCGGTAGTCGGCGTAGGGGAAATGAGTATGTTTGACGGTAATGCCCGGGTTGGCCGCCTCGAATTTCTCAATAAGCGCGTCCATCGCCTTGACCCGCGCTTCGAAAAAATACTGCCAGTATTCAATCTCTACGGCGCGGGCGGGGGTCGTGCCGAGCGCAATCATCGCCGTCATGGCGAAACCGATGACTGCTGCGAAAATCCGCTGCATCGAAGCCTCCTTCGTTCTGCTGTGTGGCCCCAGCCCCAAGGGGCGTCGGCCACCCTTGGACACCCTTCTGACGGGGTGTCCTGTGATAGGACCGATGATGGCGTAGTCCGCCATGGTTCTGCAAATCCCCAGGGGTGTCAATAAACCCAAGTGCTTGAGTTGGACCGCGTCTGGCCGCAACAATGGGCGTCAGCAGGAGCAGGGCCATGACAACGAAGCGGGCGACCAAATGACGACAGTTGCGGACCGGATCGAGCGCCAGGCGGCCAGGCCGGCGATCGTCCGTCTTTGGGAGGCGCTGGTTCCGCTCAAGTCGGTCAACAGCTTCATGAACACCGGCGCTCATCCCGACGACGAGACCAGCGCGCTGCTCGCCCGTCTGGCCAAGAAGGACGGGGCGCGCGTCTCCTATGTCTGTGCCGTACGTGGCGAAGGCGGACAGAACGCAATCGGCACCGAGGCCGGCAACGACCTCGGCACGGTGCGCTCGCGGGAAATGGAGGAAGCCGCCCGGGTCCTGGACATGACTCTCTATTGGCTCAGCGACCGGTTCGACCATCCGATCTACGATTTCGGTTTCTCGAAGAGCCCGGACGAGACATTCGCCGCCTGGGGCGAAGACCGGACGTTGGAGCGGCTTGTGCGTGCCATCCGGGTCGAACGCCCCGATGTCGTCTGCCCGACTTTCCTGGACGTGCCGGGTCAGCACGGCCATCACCGGGCAATGACCCGGGCAACCATCCGCGCGTTCGACCTCGCAGCCGATCCGGACGCCTACCCTGATCAGATCGCGGGCGGGCTGCGGCCCTGGCAGGTCAAAAAGCTCTATTTGCCGGCCTGGTCCGGCGCCGGTCAGTCCTACGACGATACCGAGCCGCCGCCCAACGCCACCCTGTCGGTCGAGACAGGCGACTATGATCCCGTGCTGGGGGCCTCCTACGCCCAGATCGCGCAATGGTCACGGGTCCGCCACCGGACCCAGGGTATGGGACAGTGGATTCTGCCGGGCTCCGAACCGCGGCCGCTGCACCGGCTTCTGGCCGTCAGCGGGATGCCCGACATCGAGCAATCGGTTTTTGACGGCTTGCCCGCGACATTGAGAGACCTGGCTGGGCTGGTCGCCGAAGACCCCGCGGCGGGCGAGCTTGATAAGGCCCAGAACGAGATCGAGGAGGCGCTGGCGGCATTCCCCGATCAGCAGGCGGTGCTGGAACATGTGCTTGCCGCGCTGGAAGCGGTCCGGCTCGCTGCTGCCAACCTGACGGATGCGCAGGCCGACGACCTCATGCACCGACTGTTGGTCAAGGAACAGCAACTGGCACGCGCGGCGGGCGAGGCGGCTGGCCTCGTCGTCGAAGTCGAGTGCGAACCTTCGGTCCTGGGGCCCGGCGATGCCGCCGTGCTCTCCGTCACCGTTTTTGACGGGCTCCAGGTCTTGGACGATGAACCGGATGTGGAGGCCGCGCTCCCGGCGGCATGGGACAGGAAGTTGAAGGCAAAACAACGCAGGGAAGGGGCCTGGCACGTGGCTTTCGATATCCGGGCGCCCGAAATGTCTGGGGATCGATGTCCTTACCGGGACGGCTTTTCGCCGCTGGAAACTGCCGAAGAGGTGCATGCACGTATACGGTGGTCGGCGATCGGCACGGACTTGGAACAGCGGGCTGGTCCGGAGGACCCGGTGGTCATTCTGCCCCGCGTGAGCGTTGTGCCGGAGCCGGCAGCGGCGATCGTCAACCTGGCGGGCGATAACCGCCTACTGAACGTGGCCGTGACGGCGGACCAGCTTTCCGGGCCGCCCGGCGCTGTGACCATCGCGCCAACAATGCCAGCAGGCTGGCGCGCCGAGCCTGCCGCGGCGTCCACATGGCTCGACGGGCCGGGCGCGGCCGCGGCGGCCGAGTTCTCGATCTCAATTCCTGGGGACGTGATGCCGGGTCGGCACGAGCTGGAAATCGAGGCGACCGGGACGCTCGCGTCGCGCAGCTCGGTCCGGCAATTCAGCTACCCGCACACCGGCACCAGCTATGCGGTCTGGCCGGCCCGTCTGCCGGTGCTCGCAGCGGATATCAAGCTGCCGGCTGGCCTTCGCGTGGGTTACGTCGACGGCGGAGCGGATCGCGTTGGCTCGTGGCTCGAGCGGCTCGATCTGGCGGTGACGCGACTGGATGCCGATGCGCTGGCGACCGCGGATCTGGCCGGGTTCGACACCATCATTATCGGCATTTTCGCCTATCGGACCCGGCCCGATCTGAAGGCCGCGAACGGACGGATCAAGACCTATGTCGAACAGGGTGGCAATCTCGTCACCCTCTATCATCGGCCGTGGGACGGCTGGGATCCGGCGATAACGCCGCCCCGGTTCCTGAAGATCGGCGCGCCGTCGCTGCGTTGGCGGGTGACGGACCAGAATGCCCGGGTGACCCATCTGGTTCCTGATCACCCGGTGCTGTCGGCCCCCAACCCGATCGGGGCGGATGACTGGGCGGGATGGGTCAAGGAGCGCGGCCTCTACTTCGCGGCCGAATGGGACGGCGACTACGTTCCCCTGGTGTCCATGGCCGACCCGGACGAGGCGCCGTTGGAGGGGGCGATCCTGGCGGGCGCGATTGGCCGCGGCCGACATGTCCACACCAGCCTCGTGCTCCACATACAACTGGATGCTCTGGTGCCGGGTGCTTTTCGGTTGCTCGCAAACATGATCGCGCCGGCCTGAATCCGCCTTCCAGAATGCACACGATAGGATGTGTTCTCGGGCCTCAATCGCTTGAATTAACGGCGAATTAAACCGGTTACCCTAATCATGTGGTGCTGGATCCGGCAATCTGGCTGACGTCACCGCTATTGCCACAGACCGCGCACGAAACCCTGCACCGGAGGCGGAGGCCCGCCCATGGTTAATAAAACCCTGCGTCCTCGCAGGCTGACCGGCCGGCCGGTTGCGACCGCGTCGGCGGCGCGCAGGACGAACCGGCATTTCTTCCAGGCCTAGGCGGCCGGAGTTCCGGGAAAAATCGTGCGCCTGCATTTCAAGATAATGCTGACCGTGGTGCCGTTGATCGTGGCGCCACTTATTCTGTTGGGATGGGTCACCTACCTTCAGCTCTGGGATACCTCGAACAGGAACCTGGTCGAGGACCTGGATGAAATTGCGGAACGATCCCACGACACCATCAACCACGTGTTCGAAACCGCCCGCTCGAACGCCGAACTCGTCGGCGGTTCCTACTTGGTTGAGCGGTTCCTGATCAGCGCGGATGGCCTGGAGCGCCGGGAACTCTTGATGCCCGAACTTCTCGATGAATTCCGCGTCATCCGCGACACATATCCCAGCTACCGGGAACTCCAGGTTATCCGCCCCGATGGCCTTGTGGCGCTGCGCATCGACAATGGCGGTCAGGCTGCGCTGGAAGAGAACGGGACAGTGGCGCCTCACCTCGATGCGTTGTCCGCCAGCGGCGGCGACGTTTACCACCGTGTCGTGCCCGATCCCCAGACCGGCCGCCTCACCTATTTCGTCGCCAAGCCGTTGCGGGTGAGCGATCCGGCAGACGATCCCAATTCCCCGGCGGCCCGGCTGCGCGGCTTCTTTGCCATCACGGTCGATCTGGCGTTCGTCGAAGATCTCGTCCGGACAACGGTGCTTGGGCAGACCGGCAATGTGTTCCTTGTCGGCGACGACGGCACGGTTCTGTTTCACCAGGACCGGGAACGCGTTGGAACGTCACTGGTCCCCGAAGAAGCCGAGGCGGTGCGTCAGGCTGTGATAAGCGAAACCGGCGTCGTGGGCGACCTTTGGGGAGAGCCGCTGCACCTGCGCGCCATGCCGCTGTTGCCGGACATCCAGATAGTGGCTGTCCTACCTGCGGCCGACCTGGCTCTCGCCAGCACCCGGCTGGCCTTAATGGTGGCCGGCGCTGTCGCGGCCGCCGTCCTGCTGATCAGCGTCCTTTTATTCTTTGCGCTTCAGCGCATGCTGCTCGGACCGCTGCTTCAGTTGCGCAACGCCGCACAGTCAATCGGAACCGGGCATCTGCTGGCCCCGGTCGAAATCCGTTCCAACGACGAATTGGGCGAACTGGCGGGGTCGCTGGTCGAGATGGGAGAGAATCTCTTTCAGACCCAGGACAATCTATTCCAGCAGGCGCAGGAACTGGAGCTCGCCCGCGAAAAGGCTGACGCGGCAAACCGCTCGAAGTCCCTGTTCCTCGCCCATATGAGCCACGAAATCAGAACGCCCATCTACGGCGTTTTGGGCATGGCCGAGCTGCTTTCCAAGACTGAGCTCGAGGACCGGCAACGGCACTTCGTCGAGGCCATTCTCAGGTCCGGACGGATACTCAAGGCCATTATCAGCGACATTCTCGACTTTTCGCGAATTGAAGCGGGCAAGCTGGACCTGAACGTCGAATCTTTCGATTTACGGCGCCTTGTCGTCGACCTTGACGACCTGTTTGCCGAACGGGCTCACCGGATGGGCGTGTCCCTGAGCTGGGTTCTGCCAAATGAACGGTCGCTTGCATTTCGCGGTGACCGGGGTCGTCTTGGCCAGGTCCTGATCAACCTGGTGGGTAACGCCCTCAAGTTCACCGAAGAGGGCGGGGTCACGGTTCGGGTTTCGATCGTCGATCGAAACACCGATCGCATGGTTCTGCGGTTCGAGGTCAAGGACACCGGCCCGGGCATCGAGCCCCGGGTTCAATCCAGCATTTTCTCGGCGTTCGCGCAGGCCGACAATTCGTCCAAACGCGAGCACGGCGGCGCCGGCCTCGGATTGGCGATCTCCCGCCAGCTCGTGGAGCTCATGGATGGTCAAATCGGTCTGGAAAGCCAGGCCGGAGAAGGATCGACCTTTTGGTTCATGCTGCCGCTGGTTCCGGATGAGGCTTATTCCGAGACCCGGCCGCGTGACAAAAAGGACGGGAAGGGCGACGACCGACCGAACGACGCTGACACGGGGCTGGCGGCCCGAATTCTCTTGGCGGAAGACAACCCGGTCAACCAGGACGTAACCAGCGCAATGCTGCAGAACCTGGGATGCGAGGTCGCCGTTGCCGGTACGGGTCGGAATGCCCTGGAGGTCTTGAGCGGCGGTGATTTCGACGCAATCCTGATGGACTGCGACATGCCGAACATGGACGGCTACGAAACAACGTATGAAGTCCGGCTGCGCGAACGTACCGGCGGCAACGGGCGACGAATTCCGATCATCGCCCAGACCGCCAACGCCTTCCGGGACGATCGGGAACGCTGTCTTTCCGTGGGGATGGACGACTACATCGCCAAACCATTCAGCCAGGAAGATCTTCGAGTAGTGTTGGGGCGTTGGGTTAACGATGCCCCGGAGGCTTCAGTCGGTCACGAGGTCGTCGAAGAGGCCGATTCCGCAAAGCCGAAAGGCGATTTGCAGACGCTGGACGAATCGGCGCTGGAGCGCATCATGGCCCTACGCAGCGACGGCGGGTTCGAGTTGCTGCTGAAAGTCGTGGAAACCTATCTCGAGCATTCCGCCCAGCTCGTTCAGGAGATGGGTGCCGCGGTCGAGGGCCGAGACGGCGAGGGCATCCGGGGTGGCGCCCACACCCTGAAATCCAGCAGCGCCAATGTCGGTGCCGAAAAACTGGCGAGTCTGCTCAAGCGCCTGGAGGTCGCTGGCCGTGACATGTCCTTCGGCATGGCCGCGGCGCTCTACGCCGAGGTGAAGGTGGAGCACACAAAGGTCTGCGAGGCCCTGCGCGCCGAACTCGATGCCCAGATGGAGATGGCGCAGCCTCGCTAGTAGGCGATGACCACGGGCCCGGCGCCGATCTGGTGCGCCTCCGTTGCGGTGTCGGATACGCCGAACAATCCCAAACAACCCTATATGACTAATCAGGTCGTTGCGCGGCCCCAGTTGGGCTAGCATCGGGCCTGAAACGAAACGTCGGGATTTGGCGGGGTGGTGACAACGAACGACCCAGGTCTGGGCAATGGCTGGACGCAGCGGATCCTGGCGAGGGCGTTTGCCTGCGTGATCGTGGCCGGCGCGGCGAGCGCCTGCCAGTTCACCCTGGGCGATCCGGCCGCGGCCCCGCAACAGGCCGTGACGGAACCGGTTATCGTCACACCTGAGCGCTCGATCGACGAACTGAGCGCTTGGGAGACCTTCCAACTCTGCAAGGGCTACGCCAGGATCCGGGACTTCAACCGGTTCGATCAGTGCTTCAGCACGTTGGAACAGCGTATCGGGGATGGCACGTTGCGGGAAGCCGGCACGGGTGGCCGAGAGTGGAACCGTTCCGCGACTCTTGTCCTGATGCAGGAATTGCGCGCTGGGAGCCTTTTGGACCGGGGCAGACTCGAAGCCGCAGAACAAGCCGCATTGGCTGCCCGTACGGCGGCCTATGACCGCCCGAATTATGTGGAGTTCGAGACCACGCCGCGATGGCTTCAGCAGCTTTCCACGCTGGGCCTGTACGGCAATGCCGACAACATCTTCGAGTATCTGCGACTGCGTCCCGAAGGACTGCTCGCCGTGATCAAGGCACGCCAGGGGGATTCGGCGGCGGCCCGCAACTATTTGGAACTCTTGCAGAGTTACGATAACACCGGTTTCGCCGGCCAGGGCCAGTCCTTCATTTGGCGCCACTGGGTCGCCAAGGCGCACATTGTTCTCGGCGACTTCGAACAAGCGTACGCCGTCCTGGCCCAGGAGCCCAGGATCGATACCGGTGACGAGGCCTACGACGCGCTGGTCGCCCTCAACTATGTGGATCCGGACGGCGACGACGTGCTTGTCGACGTTGGCGCGGTTTCTCCGCTTCCTGGCCGTTACCTCATCAACGTCGAGAATGCGTTCATGCGCTACCGCAGCGCGCTGGAAACCGGGCGTACGGCGGAGGCCCGCACCGGCTACGACATCATGTTGTCCGATCCCGCATTGCAGGGTCATGCCGTGCTGCATTTCCGGGTGCTGCGCGATCGCGGCCGCATCGCCGCGGTTGACGGGGACATCGACGAAGCGATCGGTCGCTTCGAGCAGGCGATCCAACTCCTGGAAAGCCGGCATTCTACGGCTGCCCTGGCAGACGGCACGTTTGGGCCGCCCGGCGACGTGCAGGCCCTATACGGCAACATGGTATCGGCCCAGATGGCGGAGAACCGCCCGGAACTGGCCTTCCAGTTCGCCGCCCGTGGCAAGCTCAGGGCAGTCGTCGATCTGCTGGCCGCCCGCCGGGACTTTCGCCTTGACGACACGGCCCAGGCCTCCCGGATTCGAGCCATTTTGGCGAGGCTGGACGATATCGATCGGCAATCGGCGCGGCTGGTGCAAACCGGCACGGTCAACCGGAAACAACTGGTCGAAGAGATCGCCGAACTAAGGCGCGAACTGTCCGGAATATCCGGCTCCGTTTCGGACCTGGTGACCGTTGCGCCGGTCGACCCGGTGGAGCTTCGCAGCCGGCTGGGCGGAGACGAGGCCCTGGTTTCGTATTTCCACCACGCAGACGATCTTTTCGCTTTCTTGTTGACTGGTGACAGTCTGGAGGCGGTCGAGTTGGATGGCCAGGGCCTGGTAGCGGCAATCGCGGACCTGCGTCTGGCGATCCAGACGCCGCGCCGGCGTACGGTTTATCGCCGGCACGTTCAGGCCATGTACCGGCGCCTTGTCCGGCCCTTGGAAGAAAAACTGGACGTATCCCGCCTGATCGTCGTCGCGCATGGACCGCTCCTCTATCTGCCGTTCGGGGCCCTGTCCGACGGACGAAAAGACCTGCTGGACCGGTATGCCATCCGTATGATCCCGACGGTGCGCGGGCTGTGGCAGCCGGAGCGGCCGGCATCGTCGAGCGAGCTTCTCGCCGTCGGCGGTCCGGACCTACCCGGAGCCGCTGCCGAGACGGCCGTAATAACGGCGCTGTGGGGCGGTGGTCGCGTTTTGTTGGACGACGAGGCCACGGAAGCGGCATTCCGGCAGCTGAGTCCGACGGCGGGATATGTGCATCTAGCGAGCCGTGGTTTTCTGGATTTCAGGGACCCAATGGACTCGGCGATCCTGTTGTCGCCCGACGGCGAGGACGACGGCCGACTTACCGTGAGCGAGCTCTTCGACCTGCGACTGAACGCGAGCCTTGTGACGTTGAGCGCAACCGAAACGGCCCTTGGCGACCAGGCTGGTGGCGGCGACGTCGTTGCCCTGGCCACGGCTTTTCGATTTGCAGGCGCGCAGGCGCTTGTGGTCAGTCACTGGCCGGCGCCGGAAGAGGCAACCAACTATCTGATGCAACGGTTCTACGCCCACCTCCGCAGTGAGACCGAACCGGAAGCGCTGAGACAGGCGCAGCGGGAGACGGCGGCTCGTTTCAGGCATCCCTACTACTGGTCTGGCTTTGTGCTGTTCGGTGGCAGCCAATCGGCGCGAGACGCCGGGCCATCCTAGTCACCAATGGTGCTGACCGGCGCAGCCGGTTGTCAGGCCGCGGCGGCTGGCCCCCGCAGCCTGCCTAGCCGGACCGACCGATGCCGCGCCGGGCTCGACCCGGTCCATCGGCGGAACGCGTGATTGAAAGCACTGACTTCCGAATAGCCCAGAAGATAAGCGATGTGGCCAAGGGTGAAATCCGAGTCTTCCAGATAGCGCTCTGCGAGATCCCGTCTGAGCCCATCAAGCGCCGCACCGAAGCTGGTGCCCCGCTCGGCCAGACGGCGTGACAGTGTCCGTTTGCTCATCCCCAGTTCGGCTGCCACGACATCCAGCGTTGCCCGCCCTGACGGCAACAGGCTGGTGATCTGCCGCTCCACGTCGTAGGCGAGGTCTTGGCCGATCTGGCGTCTTGCCAGGATCTCGTCGCAATAGCCTTTCAAGACCTTCAGCAGGCGGTCGTCAGCGGATGCGAGCGGCAAGGACAGATGACGCCTATGCAATGCAATGAGGTTTCGTTCCCGGTTGAAATAGACCGGCGCTCCTAAGACACGCTCGAACTCGACTATGTTCTCGGCACGGCCGTGTCTGAATTCGATCCATTCAGGAAAGATCGGCCGGCCCGAGAAGATCTCCAGCGCACGGCGAAACTGGGTGAACCCGAACTCCATGACCTGGCGATTGCCGCGGGCGCCAGGATCGATGATTTCGATATGGACCTCGATGACCTCGGCCCGGCGCAAGACCTTCAACTCCACGCCCTCGGTAAAAACCCTGAGATACCGGACCAGGTTTCCCACCGCCGCACCCAGCGTCGGCGAACTGGACCCCACATAGGCGATCAGACCGGTGTCACGAAAGTCCACGCTGGCGCCGAAATGAAGGCCGAAACAGTCGTCTCCCGATGCGGTTGCGGCCGCCTCGAGCAGGGCGGCATGACGGACATACGGGATACGCGCTTTGTCGCGCCTAATTCGATTCTTGTCGACGTCCACCGACGCCAGTACCCGATCGGCGTCGACATCTTTGGCCGCCAGATAGTCCGCAATCTGGCACGCCCAGACGGCATCGATCATACGAACGCTGGGCAAACCCGCCTCCTCTTTAGTGGCGTCCATTCTCAATTTATTGGCATGCAGTATCAAGCGAAGCGGTCAATAAAGCGTCATCTCATAGATGTGCCCAGAAGCGAGTTCGGCGTAGGGAGCGCGCGACCGCACCAGGGCTAGCTGCAATTGGCGACGGATGGACAGGACCTGCCGCATTGACGGGACGGCCGATTCTGCCTGCCCGACCCGCATGCGAAGAGGATGGACCGGGGAATGAACGGAAAATACAGGCCGCTCTACAATTTTCTGAGTGCTGCGGAGCTGGACGAGGTGCAGCTCAGTTTCAAGGCGATCGAGGCGGTCCTGGGCGCCTATCTGCCGCCCAGCGCACGGTCGCTGGATCACGGCCGGCAGTGGTGGGCAAATAACGCGCTGCACGGTCATGTGCAGGCCTGCGCCTGGCTCGAGGCCGGCTATTTCGTTCGCGATGTCGACGTCGAGTCCGAACGAGTGACGTTCTTCAGACCTGTCCGGCGAAACCGGGCGGCGAAAAACGGGAGGGTGAGGTGAGCCGGCCAGGCTACCGACCGCTGTACGACTTCTTCGTGAACTTGCCGCTGGACGAACTCAGGGTCAGCTTCGCGTATGTCGAAGAAATCATGGAGGCCGATTTGCCGCGATCAGCTCGGTCTCCGGGAGAGGGACTCCACTGGTGGCAGGGCGACCCAAACTGCGAGCAAGCATTATCCGGTGCATGGCAACAGGCCGGTTTCCAGGTGCGCGACGTCGATGTCGAGCAGGAAATGGTGACGTTCTACAAACCAATCCTGATCCGTCCGACCGCCATCGATTTCATCAATGCTGAAATCAGGCGCGCGGTCGAAAGCCAGCCCGTCGAAGCAAACGAAGCGGCGGTCCTGGAGGTCTGGATAGGGGCCTGGATCTTGACATTCTGCGACGAGAACGACCTGCCGGCGAGCCACCGGTTCGTCCGCGCGTTCGAGGAAGGCCTGCGGGAAGCGCTGAATCGAGAGCGAACCTAACGCCTGCCGCGCAGCAAGAGCCTTGGCGATGCCGGTGCCGAATGTCACATAACCGACGGCGATCCTCCGGCAATACTGCCGCCCGTACCCTTTACCGATGTGACGCGGTCGGTATCCGACCAACCGTGGTACCAATCGGACCGAGGAGATCGGGACCATGCGATTTGGCAGAATCGCCGCTGCCAGCCTGCTTGCCGCCATCGCGCTAGGCTTTCTGGGTGTCTATTTCGATTATTTTGGTCTCATCGGCTGGCGCCCGCCCTGGCTGCCCGACTGGCGCACCGTCGGTTGGGAGGAATGTGTGGATGGCCGGCAGCAGGCGATCCGTGTTTGTCTCGACCGGCGATCAGGGGAAGTGGTCGATGTGGGCCGCTGTCCGTCTTCGGGCGCCGAGATCGAGCGGGCCTGCGAGGCGGGAGAGCCGCCGCCCATCAGTTGCTGCAACACCGCCGGCGATTGTTTCTCGATCCCCCCCGACCAGTACCGGGAAGGATATTCGTGCTGTGGCGCCAATTACGGTGACTACGGTCCTAACGGCCTGATCTGCTGCCATCACGGCAACGAGAATGCCCGCAACGGCTGCGCGGTGACCGGTAGTAATGCCGCGAACACCTGTGAAGCGCTTTGCCGCTAGCTTGCGCGTCTTGCCTTCCCGAGGCGGCGCGCTGACAATGCGCCGGGATTGGCGAGGGGGTGCGCATGGCGGGCACGGTCAAAATCGCGGTCGTCGGCGCAGGCCTGGTTGGGCGTCGCCATGCCGCTCTGGTTCACGAAGAGGTCGGCTGTACGCTGACCGGGATCGTCGATCCGGACGCGAGTGCCAGCGCGTTCGCGGCCGACAAGGGTGTTCCGCACTTCTCCACCATCGACGACCTGATGCGCGTGGCCAGGCCGGATGCCGCCATCGTCGCCGCCCCCAACGCACTGCACGAGCCGATCGGCAGCTACTGTGCGACGCACAACATCCACCTGCTGGTCGAAAAACCGATCGCGCACACGGTGTCGGCCGCACGGGCGCTGGTCGAGGCGGCGCACAGGGCCGGGATGCAACTGCTTGTCGGACACCACAGGCGATATCATCCCAGCATTGAGGTCACGCGGGAGGTGATCCAGGGCGGGCGGATCGGCCGGTTGCTGGGGGTCTCCGGGCTCTGGGGCGTCCGCAAGCCCGACGACTATTTCGAAGTCGAATGGCGCCGCCGGAAAGGCGGCGGCCCCATTCTGATCAATCTCAACCACGACATCGACACGTTGCGATACGTCTGCGGTGAAATTGCAGAGGTTTCCGCGACCGGCGCACGCACGGAACGGCAGTTCGAGGTTGAGGATACGGTCGCTGTGACCTTGCGTTTTGCCAACGGCGCTTTGGGATCGCTAGTGGCCTCGGATGCGGCCGCGACCCCCTGGGGGTTCGAGACCGCGACCGGCGAGAACCCGCACGTGCCGCGCACCGGCGAAAGCTGCTACCGCTTCCTCGGCAGTGAAGGGGCCTTCGATTTTCCGTCGCTTGCCCTGTGGCGTCATGTGGGCGGCGGCCCGGGCGATTGGACCCGGCCCATGGCCGCCGAAACGCTGGCGGCGCAATCCGTCGAGCCGCTGCGGGCCCAGTTGCAGCATTTTCTGCGCGTCCTGCATGGCGAGGAGGAACCGCGGGTTACCGGCGAGGACGCCATCCGAACCCTGGAGGCGACCCTCGCGGTTTCGAGGGCGGCAGAGCAGAGCGAGACCGTTCCGCTTTGACGTCAGCCGAACGCCGGCAGGAACGGCTGCCCCATGCGGGCCTGGACAAAAGTGAAGCCGACGAAGGCCGTGAAGAGCACCGAAAAGGCGAGCACCGCCGCGTGGCCGGGCCGTTTCTCTAGAAAGCGGGCGGCGACAAAGCCGAAGGCGGGGACAAAATGCATGGCATGGGTTGCGAAGAAATGCGCCACCCTTAGGTCGCCGCCGTCGCGCACCCACCCCATAAAAGGAAACCCACCGGCATCTGAGGCATCGCCGCCAATGCGATGGCCGGTTCCGCCGGCCATGCTGCCGGCGACAGTGACCGTCAAAACGAATGTCAGCACCAAGCCCAGCACGACCGAGGTGCGGAAGACCGGATCGAGACGGCTGTCGGGATTCCGGGCGATGAGCCAGGCATAAAGGAGCGTAGCCGAGGTGAGCGTCACGGCCAGCACGCCCATGAGCCCGTAGATGCCGGCCATCAGGGGAGACTCGATGTTGAAATGCGAGGCGATGCCGTTTGCCGCGGATCCGGCAATCCAAACCATTTCCAAAGCGACGCACAGAACCACGACGGCCGAGAAGGCCCGGTACCACCAGGTTCGCGTCGTGCCTCGCGGAAGCCATCCCGCGAACCAGGCCAGCGTGGCGAGATAGATCGTGAGCGCTACCTCGAACTTAAGGGGTTTGATCCAGACATTGATGCCGAGCAGCGTGCGTGTGTCGGCGGCCAGGGCGAACAGGGTCGGCGCCATGGAAACCAGCAGGCAGAGGGCGGCGCCGGCGAACAACGGCTCGCGTCGGAACAGCTCTGCGGCAAACCAGAAGACCCGCCGCCGTTCGTCAGGGGTCAGGTCGGTGGTGGTCATCTCCATCTTTCTTACGGACAAGTCGGTCATGCGGTTTTCACCTGTGGCGCGAGGCGACGCGCGGCCCGCAGCGCCGAAAAGCAAAGAAAACCGGCCGGGCCGAACAGGAACGTCAGCGCCAGGCAGGGCAGGACCAGAAGGAACGGGATCCGCTCGGACCGTGCCGTGCGCACCGTCCAGGCGCCGAGAAACAGGTCGAATGCGAGATAGTGTATCCAACCCGCGAGCGCGATCTCCGGCTGCTCGAACAGGCGCATGACGTTGGCCAGCGTGTCGAAGCCGCCCTCGGCCGAACTCCAGAAAGCCAGCACCAGACCCGTATAGGCAACCGCCAGCAACAGCGGGATCAGAATCCCGGCCAACCGGTTGGTCAGGTCCGGCCAGAAGGGCGAGGCCAGCAATACCACCCAACCGCAGAGGGCCAGCGGATTGGCGATCTGGAAGAGAGCATGCGGATCCATAGGCGTTCCATTCATCTTGACGCTGTCAAGATGGATCATGCGGGTGCGGACGGTTCTCTGTCAAGATTAATTTTGACAGTGTCAAGATGCTGCGCTATGCCGATTACATGAGGCAACGAACCAACAAGGCCGGCGCGCCGGCCAAACCCTACCATCATGGTGACCTGCGCAGCGCCCTGCTTGCGGCGGCGGAGCTTGAACTGGAAGAGAAGGGGACCGAGGCATTTTCGTTGCGTGGCGTCGCCAAGCGGGCCGGTGTGAGCCATGCGGCCCCGTCCCATCATTTCGAAGATGTGGGCGGCCTGCTCACCGCCCTGACTGCAATCGGCTACGAGCGTTTTGTCGCCAGAATGGAGATGCGGGAAAAGAAAGCGGGCGACGATCCCCAGGCGCGGCTCGTTGCGGCCGGGCTCGGCTATATCGATTTCGCTGCGGCTAACCCGGCTCTGTTTCGGCTGATGTTTGGATCCAAGCGGCCGGACTTCCAGGATCCGGCGCTGGCCGAGGCGTCGGGGAAGGCCTTCACCCATCTCGTCCAGGCCGTGGCCGGCAAGACCCGAACGGACCCGCACAAGGACGAGACGGCCATGCGTGACGTCATGGCGGCCTGGGCGATCGCGCACGGGGTGGCCGACCTCCTGATCGCTGGGCGTCTCAAGTTCCTCCAACGCCTGCCGCAGACCAAGCGCGAAGCCATGATCGCCCAGATCATCGATCAGGCGCTGTCGGCCTGAATCGGGCCTCTCAGATCGCGGCGGCCTGCGCCTCCAAATGGGCGACGAGGTCCGCCGGCAGCTTGAGCCGGGCGGCCAGCGCCTCCAGATAGGCCTGTTCCATGGGATGATCGGGATCGATGGCGAGGCGCGACGCGAGGTAAAGCTCGGTCGCCTGCTCCGGTCCTTCGGCCAGGTCCGCAATATCCTGAAGACTCGGCGGATTGGCGAGGGAGTCGAAGACGAACCCCTTGTCCTCGGCATCCAGGGGCAGCTCGCCGACCCGGTCGAAGATGAGCTTCTGTTCGTCCGGCCCGATATGGCCGTCGGCATTGGCGGCGGCGATCATGGCCATTACCAGGGCCAGCTCGAACGGCTTGCCGTCCCGGGCCGGCGCGGTCTCGGGGAGGAACCTGGATCCAGCCGGCGGGGGTTCGGGCGTCGTCGAGACCTGCTGTTGAACGGCCGGGCCCTGCGTTACTGGCTGCGGGGCCTCTTGGCCCTCCTGCCAGTTCTGGTAGGCGCGATAGGCAAACGCGCCCAGCGCCGCAGCGCCGCCATAGCCGACCACGCCGCCGGCCAGTTTGCTGGCCTTCTTGCGCGCCTTTTTGTTGCCCAAGAGGACGCCCAGCAATCCGCCGGCTGCGACCCCGCCAGCGACCCCGGCCAGTCCACTATTGGCCAGGCCGTCCTTGCCATTCTGCAGGGTCTGGCCGGTCCGC
>Ga0066187_1000086_pt1 | contig 44089 bp, 37 predicted proteins | sample WorMetexBAHAMAS1_FD_58706 | JGI IMG/M metagenome (GOLD analysis project Ga0066187, IMG submission 58706) | Marine gutless worms symbiont microbial communities from Max Planck institute for Marine Microbiology, Germany - Inanidrilus exumae... | ecosystem: Host-associated > Annelida > Digestive...
TCACCGATCGCCTTGGGCACGATCAACTGGTAGATGCCGCTGTTGGCGCCGCCGGCGGCGACCACTTCCGAGAACTTCCCCGCATCAACGCCGGTTGCCGCACAGGCGCAAAGCGCCTCGGCGATGATTGAGGCGTGCCCCATGGTGATGAAGTTGTAGATCAGCTTGGTCTTGTGTCCGGCGCCGACGTCGCCGACGTGGAAAATGTTCTCACAGAAGGTCTCCAGGACCGGCCTGATCTCATGGAACAGGTCGTCTGAGGCACCGACCATGGTGTTCAAGCGACCCTCTTCGGCCTCCTTCGGCGTCCGCGCCAGCGGCGCGTCGGCGACGACGGCGCCCTTGGCGTCGAGGGCCTCGACCAGACGCTCGGTGGTCGCCGGTTCGCTGGTCGAACAGTCGATGACAATCAACCCCTCGCCGGCTCCCTCGACCAGGCCGTTATCACCGAAGGCTATGGCCTCCACCTGCGGGGCGCCGGTGACACAAAGAATGACGATGTCGGAGGCGGCAGCGACGGCGGCCGGGTTTTCGCCTTCCGTTGCGCCCTTGGTAATAAGGTCGTCGATGCGGGTCCGATTCCTGTGGGCCATCGCCATCACCGGATACCCCTTGGACAGCAAGTTGGTGGCCATTCCATGACCCATCAAACCGACACCGATGAAACCGATTCTTTTCGACATGATTACCGTGTTCCCTGTTCGTCCCGCGATTTGAATTGAACGAATTTTTCATTTTTTAGATTTGAATGAATTTTTGTTCCAAAGTCAAGAAAGAAAATTCTTTCAATTGCCAAAAATTGAAAAATTTTTCAAAATTAAGAAAACCGGCTTGAGGATGGGAGATCGAAGAGAAGCCCTGAAATGGACCCAAAACCCGAATCGTTCGACAATCTGCGCAACGTCATCCACGAGCGTTACGACGGCCTGAGCCCGCATCTGCAGCGCATCGCCCGGTTTGCTTTGGAGGACCCCAATACCTTTGCGTTGGAGACCGTCGTCGCCCTCGCTGAACGCAACGAGGTGCAACCGTCGACACTGGTCCGTTTCGCCAAGACGTTCGGCTACGCGGGTTTCTCGGATCTACAGAAAGCCTTCCGGTTGCGACTGATCGAAGGGGCGCCGGCCTTTCGAAACAAAGCTGAGGCGCAAGCCGGGAAACTCGAGAAGGCGGCCCACGATAATCCGCTGGCTATTCTTCAGGAATTTACCGAAGCCTCGATCCTGGAACTGGAGAACCTGCGCGAAACGGTCGACGGCGAAAAGTTGAAGGCGGCAATCGAGATGATGGACGAGGCGAGCAACATTTTCGTCATCGGTCAGCGCCGCGCCTTTCCGGTCGCCGCCTACATCTCTTACGGCCTGATCCGTCTCGAGACCCGCTGTCAGCTGCTCGATGCGGTCGGCGGCATGGTGCCGCAGCAGGCGGCGACGATGACCCCCGATGATCTCTTGATCGCGATCAGCTTCGCCGAATATGCGCAGCCGGTCGTCGAGGTCGTCAAGGACACCCACATCCGCGGCATCCCGATCCTGGCCATCACCGACCGGCTAACCAGCCCGCTGGCCAAGAACTCGATGCTCTGTTTCCCGGTCGACGACGCCGATGTCCACCGCTTCCGACCGCTCGCCGCGACCATGGCCCTGGCCCAGACCCTGATCATCGCGCTCGGCTATTATCACGACGCCAAGGCGAAACCGCGGCGCGGCAAGGGGAAATCTAAAAGAAGCCTTTGAAGGAGAATGGTGGGCGCGGCTGGGATTGAACCAGCGACCCCTGCCGTGTGAAGGTAGGGCTCGCCTGATTTCTCCGGTTTTCGAAGGTGACCCAGGATTTAATGCAAGGGTAGATAAAGAGGACGACGGCGAAGCTCAAACAGTGCGATATCGACGCCGCAACACCGGTTCCCGGAAAGAACTATCGGATCTGGGATGACGACCCGCGCGGTTTTGGGCTCTACGTCAAACCATCAGACGTCAAATCTTTCTTCGTCCAATACCCATCGCCGGAGACAGCCAAGAAACGCCGATACACGATCGGACAGTATGGGCGATTGGCGCTCGATCAGGCTCGGGCGGAAGCGCCGGAAATCGTATCAGATCCCTCAACCGCCAGGTCTCGCCCGCATGTTCTCGGGCAGATAAGTCGCGATGTCGGGCACGAATATGAGCACGAAAACCATCAGCACCATGATCAGGAACATCGGGATAGCGGCCTTTGAGATGTAGCCCATGTCGTGTTTGGTCATACCCTGCATGACGAACAGGTTGAAACCGATGGGTGGCGTGATCTGAGCCATCTCGACGACGACGATGAAGATGCCAAACCAGATGACGTCGATGCCGGCGGTTCTGATCATCGGCTCGACGACGGCCATGGTCAGCACCACCGATGAGATTCCGTCCAGGAAGCATCCGATGATGATGTAGAACACCAACAAGACCATCAACAGCTCGAAGCGGCTCAATTCGAAGGTGGCGATGCCTTCAGCCAAGGCTTTCGGCAGGCCGGTGAAGCCCATGGCCAGCGACAGGAACGATGCACCGGCCAGGATCAGGGCAATCATCGCCGACGTGCGCGTCGCGCCCATCAGGCTCTCGGTAAAAGTCTTCCAATTGAGCGACTTCTGGCTGGCCGCCAGGGTCAGCGAACCGATAACGCCAAAGGCGGCGGCCTCGGTGGCCGTGGCGACGCCGGTGTACATGGAGCCGATGACCACCAGGATCAGGCAGATCACGGGGATCAGGAACTTCGAGTTGGCGACCTTTTCGGAGAAGCTCATGGGCGGCTCGGCCTTCGGATTGAACTTGGACGAGACTTTGGACATGATCGCGACATAGCCCATGAACATGCCCGCCAGGATTATCCCCGGCAGGATGCCGGCCATGAACAGCTTCGAAATCGATTCGTTAATCGTCACCCCGTAGACGATCAGAGTCAGCGACGGAGGGATCATCAAGCCCAGTGTGGCGGCACCTGTGAGTGTGCCGATGATCATGTTTTCCGGATATTCACGCCTGCGGAGTTCCGGGATCGACATTTTGCCCACCGTCGTCAGCGTCGCCGCCGACGAACCGGAAACGGCGGCGAATACGGTACAGCCGACGATATTGGTGTGCACCAAGCCACCCGGCAGACGGGCCAGCCATGGTGACAGGCCACGGAACATGTCCTCCGAGAGCCGCGTCCGATAAAGGATTTCGCCCATCCAGATGAACAGCGGCAGAGCGGTCAGGGTCCAGGACGACGACGCGCTCCAGATGGTTGTGATCATGGTGTCGCCGACGGGGCGCGAGGTGAACATCTCCATGCCGACAAAGGCGACGCCCAACAGCGCCAGCCCGACCCATACGCCGGTGCCGAGCATGAGGAAAAGGACAAAAAGGAAAATCGCGATGAGTTGTACTTCACCCATGGTCCCGCCCCCCTATTCGCCGTGACTCTGATCGACCATATCGGCTTCGATACGGTGATCGCCGGCGATCAGTACGTGGATCAGGTGATCGGTGAGCGCGATGGCGAATACGATGCTGCCGATGACCATGGACAATTGCGGAATCCAAAGGGGCGTCGCGTCCTGGCCCTGACTGACGTCGTGGAACTTCCACGACCAGTAGGTGGCCTTGGATGCGTAGTAGACGAAGTACCAGCCTAGAGCGGTAGCGACGGTGAAACACCAGGTTTCCAGCCATCGGCGGGCACCGCCGCCGACGGCGTTCAAGACGATGCTGACGCGGATGTGGGCGCCATGGTTGAGGGCATAGGCAAAGGCGAAGAAGGACGCGGCCGCCATGCAATATCCGGCGTAGTCCGGCGCACCCGGAAACACTTCGCCGGTCCATCGAGCGAGCATCTGAATGACAATGAGCGCAAGAATCGCAATAAGAAATAGCGCGGCGATGACGCCGCAGGCGAAATAGATTCGATCCAATACGGACCGCAGTGACAACGCGAATGATTTCATTTCACCCCCCGTCGCCTCGAGAAAAGGACGGGGAGACCGAAAAACGGCCTCCCCTTGTCGTTTTCTTAGTTCATGGCCTTGTAGGCGTCGACGATGGTCTTGCCTTGGGCGCCGGCCTTTTCCAGCCATTCCTTGGCCATGGTGTCGCCGACCTTTTTGAGGTCGCCCTTCAACGTGTCGCCGGCCGGCCCGACGGTCATGCCGCCGGCCTTCAGGCCGTTCAAGGTGAACTGGGTGTATTCGACGGCGCGCCAGGTGCCGGCGTATTCGGCCAGTTCGGCGCAGCCCTTGATGACGCTCTGGTGAGCCTTGGACGTGCCTGACCAGACGTCCTTGTTGACCATCACGTAGTTGCGCGGCAACCAGGCGTCGACCTCGTAGAAGTGGGTGAGGCTTTCCCAGACCTTGCGGTCGTAGCCGGTGGAGCCGGAGGAAACCATCGATTCGGCAACGCCGGTGGCGAAGGCCTGCGAGATTTCCGCGGCCTCGATGGTGACCGGCAGCATGCCCGTCAGTTCCGCCAGGCGCGACGTGGCGTTGTTGTAGGGGCGGAACTTGAGGCCCTTCATGTCGGCGACGGAGTTCACTTCCTTCTTGAAGTAGAGCCCCTGCGGCGGCCAGGGCACGGAGTAGAGGAGCACCAGGTTCTGGTCCGCAAGGATCTTCGACATCGTCGGCTTCGCCGCCTTCCACAATTTCGCCGCGTCCTCGAAGGACGTCGCCAGGAACGGCACGGAATCAACGCCGAAGATGACGTTTTCGTTCTGGTGGCCCGACAGCAGCCGTTCGCCGATCGGTGCCTGGCCGGTCTGGATGGCGCGTTTGATGTCGGCACCCTTGAACAAGGAACCGGACGGGTGGGTGACGACCTCGATGGCACCGCCGGTGCCGGTGGTAATGCACTTGGCGAACTCGGCGCCAGTTGCCGAGTGGAAGTTGGTCGCCGAATAGGCCATCGGCATGTCCCATTTCTCGGCTTGGGCGGCTGCCGCCGCCAATATGGCCGCCGAGCCAACGACGGTTGCAGTGAGTGTTTTCAAAGCAGTCTTTCGCATGGTGTATCTCCCTGTTTCTTGCGAAAACGACGACTAAAATTTTTCCGTCAGGCTGGCTGTTGTTGTTTTTCTAACCGACCCGATCAGAACGAATGTGCCGGCCGAGCGATCGATCGGCACGAACCCGGAAAACGCCGGCCCTTTCCGCAAATACACGTCATTGACGATACGCGAACTCATCGCCTCCGCACAATGGTGTCCGGTGTTGCCGGCTCAATGGTTCTCCCTATCTTTCCTCCCTGTTTCCTACCGAACCGCAGTTTTGATGTTTTTGATTTTGCATAAATTATCGATAAATTGTCAATATATTATCGCAATATTGTTGTTCCGCACATCCTCAGGCATCAAATCGCCCCATCCTGTAAGCACTCATATCGACGTTCGGGTGACGCCCGGAAATCATGTCTGCCAGCAAGCGACCCGATTTCGGTCCGGCCGTGAGCCCGACGTGATGGTGCCCGAAAGCGAAATAGATATCCTTGTGACGCTCGGACGGCCCGAGCACCGGCAGACTGTCCGCCGTCGCCGGCCGATGCCCCATCCACTCGCGCTTTTCGGCATACTGGAAATCCGGATAGATCTTGCGGATGCCTCTGGTCAGCAGATGCAGCGGTCCGGCGCTGGCCGAGGCCTCCAGGCCGCCGAATTCGACGATACCGGCGACCCTGAGATTAGCGCCCATCGGTGTCGCGACGAACTTGGCGTCGGCCACCATGTAGGGACAGTGCGGCAAAGCCGACGGGTCCGTGAACTCGATGTGGTAACCCCGTTCCGATTCGAGCTTGGGTTGATGGCCCAGCTTCACCGACAACTCCCGTGACCAGGCGCCACAGGCGATGACAGCCCTATCGGCGTCGATCGTCTGGCCGTCACAATGGATCCGGACCGCTTCCGGCGCCGGCTCGACGTCGCGCACCTCGGCTTCGACGGTTCGTCCTCCCTGCGCGCCAAACCAGTCGAGCAGGTCGGTCAGGTAACGTCCGGGATCGATAATCGACCCGTGATCCGGCAGGCTGTAGCCAAAGCCGTAGTTATTGCCGAGCGCGGGGTCGCGTTCGCGCAGTTGCGCGCCGCTCAATTCCTCACCGACGATTCCGTGGTCGCGACGCAGCGACCAGCCGAAGCCATCGGCTTCGAAGGCGCTGCGATCCGGGTAAAGATAAACATAGTCGCCTGGCACCAACCAGCGTTCGGCCGGCGTGCCCTCGGCCAGGGCCCGGTGCTGATCGACGGAGTCGGTCAGCAGCGGCGCCAGCCCAGCGGCGATTTCGACGACTTTCTCGCGGCGTGCCGAAGCCAGATAAGGGATCAACCAAGGCAGCAGCTTCAACAGATAGGACCAACGCAGGAACAGGGGCTGATCAGGGGAAAGCAACATGCGCGGCGCCTTCAACATGATGCCGGGCACGACGACGGGGACCACAGCGCAACGGGCCAATATGCCGCCGTTGCCGAAGGATGCGGCCCGATCACGCACGCCGCGATCGATGATCGTCACATCGTGTCCGTCGCGGCGCAGCCACTCGGCCGTCGACACGCCGACGATTCCGCCGCCGATGACCGCGACCTTCAGTGCATGCGGGTTCTGCGCTGTCGCCACGGCGCCCTATCCCCTTGTTTCCACTGCGAAACCCGCCAAACGCGCCTCGTCGACGTCGATCCCCAGGCCCGATGTCCGGGGCACGACGACGACACCGTTGTCGACGGGAAAACGTTCGGCGAGCAGGTCTTCGGCCAGGTAGTAGTTGGCTTGGTAGAACTCACGCCCGAGGCTGATGTTCGGTGTCGCGGCGATCATATGCAGACCGGCCAGATGGGCGAGACCGCTTTCGAACATGTCGCCGCCGTAACACGCGATACCACCGGCCTCGGCGATGGCCGAAACCTCCTGGCCGCGGCGCATGCCGCCCGACTTCATGACCTTGATGCTGATCAGATCGGCGATCCCCGCCTTCATGGCGCGCAACGCGTCGGCTGGAGTGAACACGCTTTCGTCAGCCAGCAGCGGCGTGTCGATGGCGGCGCGCAGCCCCGCCATGGTGTCCCAATGGTCGGCCGGCACCGGCTGTTCGATGAAGTCGGGGGCGAAGGCTTCGATATCGCGCAACCGGCGCAGGGCTTCGTGGCCGACCATGCCCTGGTTGTAGTCGACACGCAGATCGATCGTATCGCCGAACGTGGCGCGCAGGGTTTCGAGGCGATGGATGTCGAAGGCGTGGCCGGAAAAGCCGGTCTTCACCTTGAAGATGCGGTTCCCGTCTTCGACCAGGGAGCGGGCGAATTCCAGGTCGGCGTCGAAGTCGGGATTGGCCAGGGACACGCTGAGTGGCACCGTATCGCGGCAACGTCCGCCGAGGAGCTCGGCCACCGGCAGGCCGGCGACCTTGCCAGCGATGTCATAGAGCGCCATCTCCAGCGCCGCCTTGGCCTCCGGATGGCCGACGAGAACCCGATCGGCCGTGGCCATTATCTCCGTCGCGCGGAACGGATCGGCGCCGATGATCAGTGGGCGGAGGTGGATATCGAGGGCGGCGGCAACGGCCTCGGCCGTACCGGTGAACACCGGCCATGGCGCCGCTTCGCCCCAGCCGACGACGCCGTCGGTGGTCTACAGCCGCAGGATGACGTTGGCGGTTTTTCCAGATACGTCGCCAATCCCGTGTTTCCTGGGCGTGCGAACGGGCAGCTGAACGACCGTTACGACGGCGCGGTCAACGACTGCGGCCGGATAACCGCCATCCGGACGGTTCTCCTCCGTTGCAGAAAAGGCCCGTTCTTGGTCGACGTTCATCTTACCTAGGTCCCCCCCGTTGCCCTTATGGACAATCCGCGTTCTCCCGGGCTTTCGGTCCGGGCACAGAACGGCCTGGACGCGCCACGGTCCGGAACGATTTCATTGGCGGGTTTCGCCCTTCCCGCGTCCCAGCGTTCGTAGGCTGGCAGATCATTTTCATCATTTCAAATACTATAACTTTCCTGGTATATCATTTTTTCTTATATATTTTGGGCCATGGAAACGGTCGCCGATGCTTCAGTTCCGACAAATCCAAGCGCTTCACGCGGTCATGGTCACCGGCACGATGACCCAGGCCGCCGCGCAAATGAAAATCTCGCAGCCTGCCGTCAGCAACCTGATCAACAGCCTTGAGCACCAGGTCGGGTTTTCCCTTTTTGACCGTATTCGCGGTCGCCTGCGTCCGACCCCGGAAGCCGACCGGCTGTTCGATGAGATCGACAATATCGTACGCGGCCTCGACCGGGTAACGCGGACAGCCGGCGATATCAGCGGGTACCGGGCCGGCCACCTCCGGATCGCCTGCATGCCGGCCTTGTCGCTTTCCTTCGTGCTCGATCTCATCGGTGAATTCGTCGCCGAAAAACCGGACCTCAGCATCACCCTGCAGACGCGCTCTTCGCCCAAGGTTCAGGAACTGGTGGCGGCCGACCTTTTCGACATCGGCATCGTCGAATTGCCTGTCGAGTTTCCCGGCGTCGCTCAAGAAGCGATGGCTTTCCAATGCCTTTGCGTGATGCCCGAGGGGCATCGGCTGGCCGGCCGTAGATACGTCACACCGGCCGACCTCGACGGCGAGCCCTTCATCTCGCTCGGCAACAGTCACATGACCTACCACCGTGTCCGCGAATGTTTCTCGGAAGCCAGCGCCCACTGGAACGTTCGCATCCAATCGCACCTTTTCGTGTCGGCCTGCGCCATGGTCCGTCGCGGGTTGGGCGTGACTCTGGCCGACCCCTTCACGTTTCAACAGTTCGAAGGAACTGGCCTCGTCGCGCGGCCGTTTCGCCCCAAGGTATCGATCGATCTTGCCGTCATATATGCCAGCGAAAAGCCGCGCTCGAGACTGGTCTCGGAATTCGTCGGCCACGCCATCAACGCCATGACCGCCTATCTGGAGACCGACCCAAACTGATACGGCCGGCGATGGCATCTCAAGCGACCCACTCGCTTACCGGGGCGGCGGCGTCCTGGAGCGGTTGGGCGATGATGTCGACCAGGGTCGGACCGCCGGCTTCCAGGGCCTGCTTCATCACTGGTTCCAGCTCGGCCGGGTCCTCGACGCGCCACGATTTGACCCCATAGGCCGCCGCCACGGCGGCGTGGTCGGTGCGCGAGAAATCGACAGAATAATAGCGCTCGTCGAAACCGGACTTTTGCCCGGCTTTGATCCACCCGTAGACGGAATTGGAGAAGACGACGAAGGTGATCGGCAGCCCGAGCCGCGTCACCGTCTCAAGTTCGCCGACCGTGAAGCCGAAACTGCCGTCGCCCATCACCGAAACGACCTTCGACGACGGCCGGCCGACCTGGGCGCCGACGGCGGCGGCCAGGGAATAGCCGAGGGCGCCGTGGGCGCGGTTCGAGAAGTAGGTGCGGCCCGGTTTGCGAACTTCGTGGAAGGCCGAGAAATAGGGGCAGGGTGTTCCCGGATCGGCGACGACGACCGCATCGTCGTCGAGCAGAGCCGACAATGATCGAACCACCCGTTCCGGCCGGATCGGCCGATCGTCGCTGTCGGCCAACGCCAGGAAGGCGTCGCGTTTTTCCGCTTTCGCCCGCGTCGCTCGCTCGGCGCCGCCGAAGGCTTTGCTGGCGTCGCGGCGCGCCGATTCCCCGTTCAGCGCCTTCAGCGCCAGTCGCGCATCGGAAACAATGGCGACTTCGGTCGGGTAGTTGGCGCCGATGGCGCCGGCGTCCGTGTCGATGTGGACGATCCGCTTACCTGGGGCCGGTATCTGCCAGCGTTCCGTTGTCACCGATCCGGCCCGGCAGCCGATGAAGACGATCAGGTCGCTTTCCTCGACGACCGCCCGTGTCGCCGGCACACCGCCGTTGGTACCGACAACGCCGACGCAGTTGGGATGGGTCTCGGCGAGGCTGCCCTTGCCGCTGATGGTCGTTGCCACGGGGATGTCGAGCGTTTCTGCGAAAAGCGCCAGCTCCGACTCGGCCCCGGCGATGACGATGCCGCCGCCGCAGATGATCAGCGGATTCTTGGCTGAAAGGATGGCATCGACAGCGGCTCCGATGGCGTCCGGGTCCGGGCCGGCCGGCAATGCCGGAAAGGTTCCGAACCGCCTCTCGGCCCAAACATCATCGTCGGCGACCGGTGCTTTTTGGACGTCGAACGGAAAGCCCAGGTGGGCCGCACCCAATGGTGCCGTCGTCATGTTGCGAAACGCGGCCCGAACCATGCGGGGTAGGTTGGCGGCGCTGTCGATGACCGTGTTCCATTTGGTCAAGGGGCGGAACAGGGCTTCCTGGTCGAGCTCGGTCAACGGATATCGCCCGGCCGACGCGGTCGACACGTCGGTCGTGATCGACAGAACCGGCACCGACGATTCGTTGGCTTCGACGACGCCCGGCAGGATATAGGTAGCGCCGCCACCGGACGGCCCCTCGCAGACGCCGACCCGGCCGGTGACACGGGCATAGCCATCGGCCATATAGGCGGCGGACCGTTCATCGCGGGTCAGAATATGCTCGATACCGTGATCAAGGCGGTGCAGGGCATCATAGAATGGCAGCGAGGTGTCGCCGCAAAGGCCAAAGACATGTTTGACGCCATGGCCTTCCAGCAGGCGCACCATGGCCTCGCCTCCGGTCATCGAATTGGTCGCGTGATCGGTCATGAGAATCTTCATCGTTACGTTCAGGTACGGCGTTCGGACCGACAATCTGCATTCCGAACTGTATACAATATTGGCTATTCGAAAAAATATGGTCAAGAAAAAACTTCATCCTTCCGCTGTATCATACAATTTTCTTGAGGTTTTCGACCGTTAGGTATAATGAGCGATAACAAAATTGAATACAGATGGTCGAGGTTTTTGGCATTGTCGACGAGTACAAAAGAAAAGTCCGAGAGCAGCGTCGATCGCGCCTACGGCATCATCAAGGAAATGGCGATCGCCTATCACTTCAAGCCGGGCGAACGGATCAACGAGGTGGCCCTGGCCGGCAAGCTCGGGGCCAGCCGCACACCGCTCAGGGAGGCCTTGAACCGCCTCGTTTCAGAAGGGTTCCTGACCTTCGAGAAAGGGCGCGGGTTCTTTTGCAGGGAGTTCAAACCCCGCGAGATCTTCGAGCTCTATCAGTTGCGCTCGACCCTGGAGTCGGCGGCGGCGCGGGTCGCCTGCGAACTGGCGAGTGACGATGAACTGGCGGAGATTTCCCGATTTCTCGACGAAACGGCATCGGACAGTCCGTCCCGTTCCATCGAGGACCTTGTCGCCCTCGACGAACATTTCCACGAACACGTGATGATGCTGGCGCGCAACTCGGAGATGCTCAACGTTTTGCGCAACGTCAACGCGCGCATCAAGTTCTTCCGTTGGATCGATATGGAAAGCCGCCGCCAGGGAACGCAGTCGGAGCACCGGGCCATCCTCGAAGCGATCGCGGCGCGTGACCCCATGCTTGCCGACGAGAGAATGAAGGCCCATATCGCGCGGCGCCTCGATCAGATCACCGCGGCGATCAAGGAGGGCTATTCCCGGATCTATCTGGGTTCCCAAGAAGACGACACCGGTCGTGCGGCCGTACAGACAGGATAGGCGGAGTTTTCCAGCCATGGCGACCACCCAAACCCAACACGGCGGCAAGACCGTTTACGGCGCTGCCATCGGCATCTTGATGCTCGAAACACGATTCCCGAGGATTCCGGGCGACATGGGCAACGCCCTGACCTGGCCCTTTCCCGTCCATTTCAAGGTCGTACGCGGGGCATCGCCGGACCTTGTCGTTCGCCGCCGTGCCGAAGGGTTGCTCGACTCCTTCATCGACGCGGCGAGGGAACTGGTCGCCGTCGGCGCCGATGGCATCACCACGAACTGCGGGTTTCTCTCGCTTTTCCAGGAACAGCTGGCGGCCGCCTTAGACGTTCCCGTCGCCACCTCTTCGCTCATGCAGGTTCCCATGGTCCAGTCCCTGCTGCCGCCGGGCCGGCGCGTCGGCATCATCACGATTTCAGAGGCGACGTTGAGCGAAGACCACCTGCGAGCAGCCGGGGTACCGCTTGACCTGCCGATCGTCGGCACAGATCAAGGTGAGGAATTGAGCCGTGTCATCCTCAACGACGAGATGATACTGGATCGGGACCGCGCCACCCGCGACCTGGTCAATGCGGGAAGACGCCTGGTCGAGGGCAGTTCCGATATCGGCGCGATTGTCCTCGAATGCACCAACATGGTGCCCTATGCGGCCGACCTACGGCGCGAACTCGGTCTTCCCGTATTCGGCATCGATGCCTTCATCCGGTGGTTCCACGGCGGCTTGATGCCACAGCGGTATACCGAGAACATTGATGACCCGCGAATTTCACCGCCCAAATTCACTATGTGACTCCGTTCCGGTTCTGTCTTTCGACCGAGCCTCGCCGTTCCGGGCGTAGGTTGTCGACGATCCGTCAACCTCGGCAGGCGGCGTTCAGGGCCTCGAGCGCCATCTCGAGGTCATCGTCGGTGTGTGCGGCCGAGAAGAAACGGCGCACGTTGGGTAGCACGAAAACGCCGTTTTTCATCAGTTCCAAATCAAGGGCGCCGGATCGCGGTAAGTCGGAGGCCAACACGTCCATCTGATTGGCCGGTTCCTTGTCCGTGAACAAGAACTGCCAGAACGACGCCCGACCGGCGACCCGGGCCGGCACGCCGTTGTCGTCGAGCGTCGCCTGGAAAGCCTGGCGGAAACGATCGGCCTTGGCGTGGAAGTCGTCATGGAAACCGGGCTCGGCCAACACGCGCAAGGTGGCGAGGCCGGCGACGGCGGCGATCGGGTTTCCGTGTAGCGTACCGTTGATGTAGGCGTAGTCGGCGCGGCCCTTGCGGTTGGGGTTGGTGGCGTCGATCAGGTCGGCACCGCCGGCGACACAGCCCAAGGGCCCGCCGCCGCCGACGATCTTGCCGTAGGTGGCGAGATCCGGACGGACGCCGAAATACTGTTGCGCGCCGCCGAGGCTCAAGCGGAAACCGGTGACCACTTCGTCGAAGATGAGCAGCACGCCGTATTTGTCGGCTAAAACCCGCAAACCGGCGAGGAATCCCTCTTTGGGGAAGATGATGCGCTGAACCGGCTCGACGATGATGGCGGCGATGTCGCCGGCCTCTTCCGACAGGATACTCTCGACCGTCTCCAGGTCATTGTAGGGCGCTACCAGCATGGTGTCCCGCAGCGCCGGCGGCACGCCGCCGATGTCGGCCGTGGCCAGCGGATAGTTGGCTGGCGCCGTTGGGAACTGGGAGAAGGCGGCGTAATCGTGGTTGCCGTGATAGGCGCCTTCGAACTTGAGGATCTTCGACTTGCCGGTGACGGCCCGCGCGATGCGCATGGCATAGGACGTCGCTTCCGATCCGGTGGTCGTGAAGACGATACGCCCGGCGCAGGGGATATTGTCGACCAGGAATTCGGCCAGTCCGACAGCGGCGTCGTTAAGCGTGCCGAAGAAGTGCAGGCCCTTCGCCGCGCGTTTCTGCACGGCCTCGATGACTTCGGGGTGGTCGTGACCGATGATGGTGGCGCCGGCGCCGCAGACGAAATCAACGTACTCGCGGCCGTCGACGGCGATCAGGCGGCCGCCCCGGCCCTCGCGGATGACGAAGCGTACGTCTTCGGGCAACGCATACCCGCCGAGACCGGCGCCGGGCAGCACCCGTTCGGCGGTTTCGTAGAGGTCTTGGCTCCGCTCAGTGGATTGGCCGTCCATGGTTTCCTCCATTAATCAAATTGGGCGATCGGCGTGCCGAGCACGTCCGGGTCGGGGGTGATGCCGAGGCCGGGTTTTTCCGACGGCCTCAGGCTGGCGTTGTCTCGCAACGGACCGTCGGCGGCGATATGCGGTGCCACGTAGCCGGACAGGTCGCAGGCGTTGAGCAAGGTCTTCTTCGGTGTCGACACGGCCGTATGGGCGGCCGCCGCCGTGGCGATGTCGGAGCCCCAGGTATCCTCGATGCAGGCCAAGATGCCGAAATGGCGGCACAGGGCCCGGGCCTCGCGGATTGCCGTCAGGCCGCCGAACTTGGAGAACTTGAGCGTGGCGACGTCTACGCAGCCGAGCGCCTGCGCCTTCAGGAGCGTCTCCAGGTCATGGCAGTTCTCGTCCAGTTTCATGGCGAGACCGGAGACGCGGCGCACCTCGGCGCAGGCCTCCAGCGTATCGCAAGGTTGTTCGAGCATGGCATCGAGGTCACACACCGCTTGGGCGACGCGGATGGCATCGACGACGGTGGCGCCGCAGTTCCAGTCGCCGTACAGAAGCGGTTCCGGGCCGATGGCATCACGCACGGCCCTGAGCCGCTCAACGTCGGCTCGCCAGTCGTTGTCGGCGCCGAGCTTGGCCTGGAACTGGCGGATGCCCTGGGCGAGCGCGTCCTTGGCGATCTTCGCCATTGCCTCGGGCTCGATACAGGTAATCGAGTGATAGAGTGGCGCCGCTTCCATTTGGCGACCGCCGAGGAGGCGGTAGAGGGGCAGGCCGGCGGCCTTGCCGGTCAGGTCCCAGAGCGCCATGTCGAGAGCCGATTTGGCATAGGCGTGGCCGTGAAGGTAGGCGTCGCATTTGGCCATCAGGGCTTCCGGGCCGACCGGATCGGCACCGATCAGGACCGGTACCAGTTCGGCAATGGCCGGCGCGACGCCGCCCGCATAGGCCGGCAGGTAATGGGGAATGGGACAGACCTCACCCCAACCCGTGTGTTTGCCGTCGGTAGCGATTTCAAGAACGATCGTATCGACCGTCTCGCAGGCCTTGCCGGCGCCCATGTAGTAGGCGTCATGGCTGGTCAGGGCGACCGTGTAGAGCCGGAGGCCGGTGATCTTCATGGCACCGGCTCCGTATAGACCGCCGCCGGTTCGCCAAGCCAGCTTTCCTCGGGCTCGACACCGATACCGGGCCGGTCCGGCGGGCGCGTCCAGCCACCGACGTTGCGCGCGCCCTGACCGGGCGCCGGATCGTCGCTGATGTGGGCATGAGCCAGCCACGAGGCGAGACGGTTCGCTTGCGGCGTCGACAGAGCCAGATGCATGGCCGCGGTGTCGGCCAAGACGGTGCCACCCGTATCCTCGACATGCATCTGCCAGCCGACGGCGGCGCCGAAATCGCGCACCTGCCTCGCCTTGCTCAGGCCGCCGAGGCGATTGGGCTTGACCTTGACGCCCTCGCAGACGCCCTGTCTCCAGGCCTCGAGGTGGGTCTGGAAGTCGGCCATGCATTCGTCGAGCATGATCGGTTGACGGGTCCGGCGGCGCACCTGCAGGCATTGATCGAGGGTCTGGCAGGGTTGCTCGAACCAGCCGGTGGCGGCGACCGCATTCATGACCTCGATGGCGACACCCGGGGTCCAGGCCCGGTTGACGTCGTAGGTCACCTGTTCACCCGCCTGCCTTGCCGCCTCGATGGCTTCGATGCGAGCAATGTCGGTAGCCGGGTCGTCACCGCCGATCTTGGCGGAGTGGGTCCGGTAACCGGCGGCCCGCGCCGTCTCCATGGCGTCGACCATGATTTCGGGCGGGCCTGTCGGAATCGAACTGTTGAGCCCGACCCGTTCGCCATCGGCGCCGCCAAACAACTGGTAGAGCGGCAATCCGGCGGCCTTGCCGAGAATATCCCAGAACGCCATGTCGAGGGCCGACTTGGCGTAGCCGTGGCCGGGCAAGGTCATGTCCATGAGGCGGTTGAGGCGATCGACAGCGGCCGTGTCCTCGCCGATCAGGGCCGGCGCCAGCAGGTCGAGGGCGGCACGGATACCGCCGCCGAACGCCGGCAGGTAGGTATGGCCCCAAGGGCATCCCTCGCCCCAGCCGGAGATGCCGTCCGTCGTGTCGATGCGCACAAAGGTGCTGTCCAAGGCCTCGAACTTGAGACGCCCGCCGGACAACCAATAGGGTTCCTTGAGGGGCAGCGACTTCCGCCAAACCGTAATGCGCTCGATGGTCATACCGCGGCTCCATACCGGGCGACGGGATCGCCAAGGCTTTCATAATCGGGTTCGACGCCGAGGCCGGGATCATCGGAAGCGAACAAGCTGCCCCCCGCCGTCCGCGGCTCCGGCTTGCCGGTCGAGCGGCTGTTGTAGTTGTGGAGATCGGTGGTGTTGACCAGCATGTCCACCGGTGTCGAGGCGGCAAAATGGGCCAGCGTCGCCGTCGCGATCTCACCGCCCCAAGTGTCCTCGGCGACGACCGGGATGCCGTTGTCGATGAAGAAATCGCGCACGCGCCGTGCCTTGGAGAGGCCGCCCAGGTTGGAGATCTTGAGGCAGACGATCTCGGCGGCCTTATCGGCGACGATCCGCTGCGCCACGTCGATGCCGGTGACCACCTCGTCCAGTTTCATGGGCAGGTCGATGCGCCGGCGCACCTGCAGGCATGCTTCGTAGGTGCGACACGGCTGCTCGAAGACGTAGTCGAGGTCGCGGGTGGCCCGCGCCACGCGAAGTGCATCGTCGACCCGCCAGCCCCGGTTGGCATCCGCATAGGCCTTCTCACCCGGCCCCAGCAGCGGCACCACCGTGCCAATCGTTTCGATATCTTTTTGCCAGTCGGCGCCGACCTTGATCTGGAACTGGCGGTAACCCTCCGTTCGATGAGCGGCCAACGCGGCCTTGGTTTCATCGACCGGTTTTTGCGGCACGACGCGGTACAGCGGCGCGCCGTCCGTCAGCTTGCCGCCCATCAGCATCCACACCGGCTGCTCCGCCGCCTTTCCCAGAAGGTCCCAACAGGCCGCGTCGAAGGGCGCCTTGGCATAACCGTGCCCGGATAGGGTGGCGTCCATGAGCCGTTCGATATGGGCCACCTGGCGCGGGTCCTCGCCCAGTAGCGCCGGCGCCAGCAAGCGGGCCGCAGCCTCGACGCCGTGCGAAAAGGCGTCCATGTAATTCTCGCCGCAGGGGCAGAACTCGCCGATGCCGGTGGGGCCTGAGTCGGTGGTGAGAACGACGACGGTGGAAAGCGCCGTGGTGATGGCGTTGCCGGCACCCCAACCGTAGGCCCCGCCGACATAGGGCAGGTCCGTTCGGTAGACGGATACGCCGGTGATCTTCATGTCAGCCGTCCATGGTAATCACGATGTTGCCCACGTGGTGCTTGTCGATGAAGGCCTGCTGGGCGTCGCGAAGCTTGTCGAGCGGATAGGTTGCGGCCAGCAGCGGCCGGATCTCGCCGCGGTTGATGTAACCGACCAGATCGGCAAACAGGCCGGGCGGCACGACGGTGGCACCGGTGAAGGTGAGATCCTTGAGATAGAAGGGACGAAGGTCGAGGTCGACCATGGGCCCGGCAATGGCGCCGGAACAGGTATAACGCCCGCCCCGTTCCAGAGCGTCGATCAACTGCGGGAACAACGGCCCGCCGACCACATCGGCGACGACGGAGACCGTACCACGGCGGATTGCATTGTGAAGCGCCGCCTTCAGGTCCTCCGGGGAGCGGTCAAGGACGGCCTCCGGCCCGACAGCCCGGACGCCATCCGCCTTGTCGGCGCTCGACATCGCCACGGTGCGGGCGCCGCGCCGGTTGGCGAGCTGGATCAGGGCCGAGCCGACGCCCCCGGAGGCGCCGGTGATCAGCACCAGGTCGCCGGAACCGACATCGGCCCGGCTCAGCATGTTCTCGGCGGTCACGTAGGAAGTGGCGAAAGTGGCCAGTTCGGAGTCCGTGAGGTCGCACTCGACGGCATGCAGGTTGTGCTGATCGACCGCCGTGTATTCGGCAAAACCACCGTCCAACTCGCTGCCGAAGTACCGGGTCTTGTCGAGGTTGTTGGGATCGTCCCAGTCTCGGAACCAGGTCTCGATGAGGACACGCCGTCCGATCCAGGCCAGGTCGGCTCCCTCGCCGACGGCCTCCACGGTGCCGCAAACATCGGCTCCCTGGATCCGGGGAAAGGTCAACGGCCGACCGCCCCAGGTGGAATCGCCATCGACCGCTGCTTCCTGGGCACCGCCGGTGGTACCGCCGGTCACGCCTTTCGAGTACCAGCCGGTGCGCGTATTGACGTCGGTATTGTTGAGGCCGCAGGCACCGACTCGAACCAACGCCTCGCCGGGGCCGGGTGCCGGTTTGGGCCAGTCGTCATGGTATTCCAGTTTATCCAACCCACCGTGGCCGGTCAGGACGACGGCCCGCATGGTGTCTATGGTCTCAGCCATGATCCAACGTCTCCATCAACCCCGCGGTTTCTCGTTGGCCGCATCGTAAACCGGTTCGGCCAGGACCAAGGCTACCCGCGGTTCGCCCATGATGACGACGTCGAGCGTCGTCCCCGGCTCGGCATGCTCCGGATCGACATAGGCGAAGGCCAGGAGCTTGCCGGCGGCCGGCGAATAGGCGACGGAGCTGGTGGCACCGACGCAGGTGCCGTCCTTGAGGACCGCTTCACCGCCGTGACCGAGATCGACCCCGTCGTCATCGATGGCGAGGTAGACGCAGAGCCACTTGAGCGGTGCCGCGACGGCGACCTCGGTCGCCGCCTTTCCGTGGAAGTCCGGTTTGTCCAGATTGACGAACCGCATGACGTCGGCTTCCGGCAGGGTCACCTCGTTGGTCAGTTCACCGGCGCCCTTGAACATCTTTTCCATACGCATGGTGTTCATGGCAAAGGACCCGTAGTCGGCGATGCCGTGCCTGTCACCGGCCGTCCAGAGTGCGTCGTAGGCAGCGGCAATGACGTTGCGCGGCCCGTGCAGTTCCCAACCGAGCTCGCCGGCATAGGACATACGAAACGCCCACAGGCGCGCGCCGGCGATATCGATCTCGCGGACGCCGAGCCAGGCGAAGTCGGGTTTTTCGAGCGGTGCGTCGGTGCAGGCGCCGAGGATGTCGCGGGCCCGCGGGCCGTTGAGCGCCAGCGCCCCCCATTTATCCGAGCGGTTGTCGATGGTGACGGTCTCGTCGTCCCTTTTGCGGAAAGTCAGGAGGTCGATCAGCCGCTGCTCGAAGAAGGCGGCGCAAGTGAAATAAAGGCGGTCCTCTGCGAGCCGAACCACGGTCGTTTCCAGTTCGATGCGGCCGCCCGCGGACAAGAGATGGGTGAGTCCGATGCGGCCCGGTTTCGGCAAGCGGTTGGGGATTAACCGGTCGACGAAAGCGACCGCATCCGGCCCCGACACCTCGACCTTTGAGAAGGCCGAGATGTCCATGATGCCGGCCCGCTGACGCACCGCTTCGACCTCGTTCATCACCGCGTCATGCCAGGCCGGGCGCTTGAACGAATAGTAGTCGCGCTGTTCCAACCCGCCGGTCGCGAACCAGCGTGGCCGCTCCCAGCCGTAAACCTCCTCGAACACCGCCCCTTTTGCCTTCAGGCGCTCATAAAGCGCGCTCGGCTTGACCGGCCGCCCGTCGGGACGGTTGAAGTGGGGGAAAGGGATCTCGTGGCGCAGAAGATAGTCTTCCTTGGCCTTGGTCACCTGGTAGTCCGTGTCGGCGAAAGCGCCGAAACGGCCGCGGGTCGAAATCGCGCATGTTGATGTCGGGGGCGCCATGAACCATCCAGCGGGCCAGCTCTCGGGTCAGGCCCGGACCCCAGCCGATGCCGATCTGGCAACCGCAGTTGAGCCAGTAGTTCCTGAGGCCCGGTGCCGGTCCGATCAGCGGGTTGCCGTCGGGCGGGTGCGAGATGGCGCCGTGCACGACCCGCTTGATGCCGAGCTCGGCCAGCACCGGCATGCGCTCCATGGCGTTCTCCAGCCACGGCATGATGCGGTCATAATCGGCGTCGAAGAGCTCGTGCTCGGCCTCCCACGGGCAACCGTCGAGCCAGATGGCGTTGGGGTCGGCCTTCTCGTAGATACCGATGAGGCCCGACTTCTGCTCCATGCGGACGTAGCCGGAGACCTGGCGGTCGTCGCGGACGACGGGCAGTTCGGTCTCAAGGTCGAGGAACTCCGGAACCGTGTCGGTGATCAGATAGTGGTGCGTCATCGAGGTGGTCGGCACGTCGAGCCCGGACCAGGCGCCGACCTGCTTGGCATAGGTGCCGCCGGCATTGACCACATGCTCGCAGCGGATCGAGCCGTCCTCGGTTACCACCCGCCATTCGCCGTTGGTTTCGCGTTGAACATCCGTGACCCGGCACTGGCGGACGATCTTGGTACCGAGCTGGCGGGCGCCCTGGGCCAGCGCGAAGGTGGCGCCCGCCGGATCGACGTGACCGTCGTCCGGTGTGTAGAGGGCGGCCTCGACGCCGTCGAGATTGTAGAAGGGATGCAGCTCGGCGATACGGCCCGGGTCCATCATTTCCATGCGGAAGCCCAAAGCCCGGCCGACGCTCAAGGTATGGCGGAGCCAATCGACCTCGTCTTCCGTATAGGCCAGCCTCAGCGAACCGCAGCCGTGCCAGGTCACCGACTGGCCAGTCTCCGCCTCGAGCACATTCGAGTAGAGCTCGATGTTGTAGCCGACGCATTTGCCGAGCGAGAAGCTGGAGGTCGAGTGGGTGATCTGTCCGGCCGCATGCCAGGTCGAGCCCGAGGTCAGCTCCGCCTTCTCCAGGAGCACGACGTCGGTCCACCCCTCGTGGGCCAGATGATAGGCGAGGCCGCAGCCCATGATGCCGCCGCCGACGATGACCACGCGCGCCTGTTCGGGAACCGCCATTCAATCCTCCCGTCGCCGGAACGCGTCCGGCATTCAACGCGGAATTCCAATGGACAGAGCTATCGTACATTTGTACACTCGTCAATCATGAATAATATGATTGTACCAAATCCCAGTTCCGTCAGTGCCGATGAGGCACTGGCGCGGTTGACCGAGAGCCTCGGCGAGTTGACGCCGGAGCTTCACAAGGCGGCCGCTTATATCCTGGAGAACCCGAACGAGATCGGCGTCAGTTCCGTGCGCGAGATCGCCCGCGCCGCCAACGTCAAACCGAACACCCTGGTGCGCATGGCGCGCACCGTCGGCTTCGACGGATTCGAGGAGTTCCGCCAACCGTTCCGCGACGAGATCCGCCAGGGCCGCGACAGCTTCCCGGACCGGGCCCGCTGGCTGCAGTCGCTGTCCAAGGGTGGGAAATTGAGCGGCCTCTACGCCGACATGGCAGCCGCCGCCATCGAGAACATCGAGAACTTCTATTCGAGCGCCGACGCCGAAAGGATGAAGGCGGCGGCCGATGATATCGTCAAGGCGCGCACCACCTACGTGCTCGGTGTCGGCATCGCCAATGCCTTTGCCCGCAATTTCGCCTACCTGGCCAGCATGGCCGTCGCTACGATAACGGCAATCCCCAGCGACGGTTCGCTGCCGGTCGACGGCTTGCTGCAGGTCGGGCGCGAGGACGTTTTAATGGCCATGACCTTCAAGCCTTATCGGCGTGAGGTGGTCGAAGCCGTCGATATGGCGGCGGCCAAGGGTGCGACCATCATCGGCCTCTCCGACAGTCCCGCCGCGCCGATCTTGGGCGGCGCCGCGCACCGCTTCATCGTACCCACGGAAACGCCGCAGTTTTTTACGTCGACGGTAGCGCTCGCGGCATTTCTCGAAACCCTGATGGCCTTCGTCGTCGCCGATGCCGATGACGCCGCCATCGCCAACATCGAACGTTTCCACGAACGCCGCCACGAATTGGGGATCTATTGGAGCGAGGAGGACCTCCGGCGATGAACGAGATGGACGTTGCGACCGGCGCGCCCGTGCGCACACTGGAGGCCCGCTACTATACGGACCCGGCCGTCTACGAGGACGAAAAAGCCGGTTTGTTGTCGCGAACCTGGCAGTTTGCCGGTCACGCGGCGGCCCTCGAGAAGAGCGGCGATTACTTCAGTTTCGATGTCGCCGGCGAGAGCCTGTTCTGTATCCGCGGCAAGGACGGCCGCCTGCGCACCTTCTACAACGTTTGTCAGCACCGGGCCCACGAACTGGTCTCCGGCGAGGGCAGTTGCAAGGCCATCGTCTGCCCCTATCACGCCTGGACCTACGAGTTCGACGGCGCGCTACGCGCCGGCCCCAACATCAAAGCCGTGCCCGGTTTGAACCGCGAAGACATTCGCCTCACCGAAGTGCGGACCGAAATCTTCTGCGGCTTCGTCTTCGTCAACCTGGACCCCAACGCGGAACCCATGGCCGCGTGGTTTCCCGGGGTCGAGGAGGAGCTGCGTGAATTCGTACCGCAGATCGACGCGCTCGCCCCGCTCGAATGGGTCCCGGTCCAGGAAAAGTGCAACTGGAAGATCTCGGTGGAGAACTATTCCGAGTGCTACCACTGCGCCATCAATCACCCGACCTTCGTCAGCGGCGTCGTCAACCCGAACACCTACGATATCCAGCCCCGGGGCCACTGCCTGCGCCATACCACCCAGTGCCAGAACCTGGACCGCATGAGTTACGAAATCGATCTCGAGGCCAACGAACACGCCGGCGACTATTCGTCCTGGTTCCTGTGGCCGGCCTTTTCCTTCCAGGTCTATCCGGGCAACGTTCTCAACACCTATCACTGGCGTCCCGAAGCGGTCGATCGCGTGACCGTATGGCGCGGCTGGTATTCCGAGGGCGGCGTCGATTCCGACGTCGTCAGGCGCTTGGCCCAACAGGACCGCGGCACCACCGTCGAGGAGGATCTGCACCTGGTCGAGTCCGTACAGCGGGGTCTCGGCAGCCGCGGTTACCGGACCGGACCCCTGGTCATCGATCCCAAGGGCGGTGTCAAGTCGGAGCATTCGATCCTCGCCCTGCAGACCTGGTTCCGCGAGGCCTACGATGGCTGACGGCCTCAAATCCTACTGGCCCAACTACGTCGGCGGCCAATGGGTCGACGGCGGCGCCGGACGCATAGCCGTTGACGACCCGGCGACCGGCGAGGCCGTCGCCGAACAGGCGCTGGCCGACGCCGGTGATGTCGACCGGGCCGTTGCGGCGGCGCGGGCCTGCCACGAGAGCGGTGTTCTTTCGGACCTGCGACCGGTCGAACGCGGGCGCTTGGTGCGGCGCATGGGCGAATACCTGCTCGATAGGATCGACGAGATCGCGCCGATTCTAACGCTGGAGGCCGGCAAGCCGCTCTGGGAATCCCGGGTCGAGATCGAAGGGGCGGCGCGCTATTTCGAATACTACGGCAACCAGGCGGAGACCCTGGAAGGCCGTTCGATCCCCTTGGGCGCCGGCTATTTCGATTTCACCGTGCATGAACCCTACGGCGTTTCGGCCCAGGTCATCCCCTGGAACTATCCGGTGGAGATGGCGGCGCGGTCCCTGTCGGCGGCGCTGACCGCCGGCAATGCTTGCGTCGTCAAGACGCCGGAGCTCGACCCGCTGACCGGCGCCTACATGGCGGAGGCGGCGGAAGCGGCCGGATTGCCGGCGGGCGCCGTCAACGTTCTGTGCGGTCTCGGATCCGAGGCCGGCGCGGCGCTCGTCGCCCACCCGGGCGTCGACCAGATCGTCTTCACCGGCTCCGTGGAGACCGGCCAATCGATCGCCCGCGCCGCGGCCGACAACGTTGTCCCTTGCATCCTCGAACTGGGCGGCAAGTCGGCGGCCATCGTCCATCCCGATGCCGACATGGACACCCTCATGAGTTCGGTGCGCTGGGGTATCTACTTCAACGCCGGCCAGGTCTGTTCGGCCCTGTCGCGGCTGGTCGTCCATCGCGACGTCCATGACGAGATTGCCGATCGTATCGCCGATCTCGCAAAATCGCTCTCCGTCGGTCCCGGCCTGGAACGGCCTGAGTTCGGCGACAACATGGGCCCGATGATATCGGAAAAACAGCTGGAAAGGGCCGAAGGCCTGTGCCGCCGGGCGGAATCCGAAGGCGCAACGGCGTTGACCGGTGGGCGGCGGCTCAACCGGCCCGGTTACTTCCTCGAGCCCACAGTGTTCACCGGTGTCACGACGGACATGACCATCGCCCAGACCGAGGTCTTCGGGCCGGTCCTCTCCGTGTTGTCTTTTGATGACGGCCGCGAAGCGGTCGATATCGCCAACGGTACCGACTACGGACTCGTCGCTGGCGTCTTCACATCCGATCTCGACCGGGCGACGTCCGCCATGCGCGATCTCAAGGCCGGTCAGATTTTCGTCAACGAGTGGTATGCCGGCGGCGTCGAGACACCCTTCGGCGGCTACAAGAAATCGGGCTACGGCCGCGAGAAGGGGCGCGAGGCCCTGTGGAATTACGTGCAAACCAAGAACGTCGCCATGGCGATCAAATAGAAAGAAGGGACCGACAGACCGATGGACAACGATCTATTCGAAAAGGGCCTGGCCAAACGCAAGCAGACGCTGGGCGCCGACTACGTGGAGAAGAACCTGGCCGCGGCCGACGATTTCACGCGCCCTTTCCAGGAGGCGATGACCGCCTGGTGCTGGGGCTTCGGCTGGGGCGACGAAGTCATCGACGCCAAAACCCGCTCGATGATGAACCTGGCCATGATCGGCGCCTTGGGCAAGATGCACGAATGGGAGATTCACTGTCGCGGCGCCCTCAACAACGGCGTCACCCGCGAAGAGATTCGCGCTGTTATCCACGTCGTCGCCATCTATTGCGGCGTGCCGCAATCTCTCGAGTGTTTTCGGGTTGCCCGCAAGGTGCTGCAAGAACAGGGAATGCTGTGAGCGAAATGTCGAGTTGCCCCGAAGTCTTCGTCAGACAGCAGGTTGTTAAACGCGGTCCGCACGATCGGCGAATGCTCCTGATCTCTCTCCATGCCGCCCCGTGTCTAATACCGAACGTTTATCGAATGGCCTTCAGGCCTGCGCGCTTACGATAGGTCACTACCGAGGTCGGCTTAGCGCTTGCACCAGACGTGAAACGGTTCCGATTAGCCGGCCTCCTGGCAACTGACGCCCAGGTTCGCTTCGACCTCTTTGCGGACGGTTAGAAGAGTTCTTTTCATAAACTCCATCGTGTAATGAAAGAGGTAATAAAACGCGCCAGTTCCGCTCTCAGGGTGACCCATGGGTGACCCGAGAGATTCGGTCCGATTGGCGAAATAGAATAACCCATTGAAAAAAATGGTGGGCGCGGCTGGGATTGAACCAGCGACCCCTGCCGTGTGAAGACAGTGCTCTCCCGCTGAGCTACGCGCCCTTGAGGCCGGAGCGCGCCGAGCGTCCGGCCGGAACGGCATCATCTAAGCACCGGGCCGGCTCCTGTCAATGCCTGCCGGCTCATCGAAATCAGGCAGCCGGCTGTCCGGCGAGGGCGCCGAGGGCGTCGAGCAGTTCGCCATAGCCGTCGATCAGGCGGTCGGCACCGAGCTCCGTCGGCGCCACCCGGCTGTAACCGAAGGTGACGGCGATGACGCGCACGCCGGCGTTGCGGGCCGAAGCTACGTCGTTGGGGTTGTCGCCGACCATGACCGCGGCGTCGGGTGCGACCCCCAGGCGCTCAAGGACGGCCTGCAGGTGGCGCGGGTCCGGCTTGCGGACACCGTCGAGCGTATCGCCGCCGACGACGGCGTCGATCTTGTCGCGGATGCCGAGCTCGGTGAGGATCTCGAGGGTCGCTGCTTCCGGCTTGTTGGTGCAGACACCGAGTCGACAGCCACTCTCTTTAAGCGCTGTCAGGGTCTCGACAACATCGGGAAACAGCTTCGTCAGCACCGTGGCGTGAATCTCGTAATCGGCCAGGAAGCGTTTGACGGCGTCCGCGAGATAATCTGCGCCGGGCAGGTCGCCGGTCGCCTTGAAGCCGCGTTCGACCAGCTTTGGGACGCCGTCGCCGATCATCAGGACGACTTCCTGGAGGTCGAGTGCGCGGCGCCCCTCATCGACCATCAGCCGATTGAGGGCGGCATGCAGGTCAGGGGCGCTGTGTACGAGGGTGCCGTCGAGGTCGAAGACGACGGCAGGGGGGAGATTGAGAGTATTTTTTGTCATTGCAAGAAACGGAAACAATCTTTGACTTGGCGGGATTCGGGGCCTATGGCAATGTCCGTGCCGAGGCCGTTCCGGCCTATTTAGTCGTTCGACCGCCGATGACCAAGAAAAAATCGGAAAAATCCGCCGCAATCGTTCTCGCCGCCGGTCTTGGAACCCGGATGAAATCCGCCTTGCCGAAGGTCATGCATGGATTGGCCGGGCGGCCGATGATCCGGCATTTGCTGGCGACGCTCGAGGCAGCGGGAATCGACCGCATCGTCGTCGTCGTCGCGCCCGACACCGACAGCGTGGCACAGGCGGCGGCCCCCCATGAAACCGTGGTGCAACCGCACCAACTGGGAACCGGCGACGCGGTCAAGGCCGCGCTGCCAGTCCTCGGCGATTTTTCAGGTGACGTCCTTGTGCTGTTCGGCGGTGATCCCTTGATCCAGACCGAGACCGTGGAGCGGATGATCCAACGGCGCCGGGCCGACGACGATCCCGCCGTTGTGGTACTCGGCTTCCGCCCCGACGACCCGACCGCCTACGGGCGCCTGATCACAGACGGTGAAGGCGGGCTTTCGGCCATCGTCGAGGAAAAGGACGCGTCGCCCGAGCAACGCAAGATCGGGCTCTGCAATTCCGGCACCATGGCCATCGACGGCAACAAACTGGCGGACCTGGTCCGGCGCATTGGCAATGACAACGCCAAGGGCGAATATTACCTGACCGACATCGTGGCGCTGGCCATCGCCGACGGCCACAGCTGTGCCTCGATCGAGGGCGACGCGGACGAGTTGATTGGCATCGACGACCGGGCCGACCTGGCCCGGGCCGAGGCGATCCTGCAGGACCGCCTGCGCGCCGAAGCCATGGCGGCCGGCACCACGCTGGTCGACCCCAGCAGCGTTCACCTCAGTTTCGACACGCGCCTCGGGCGCGATACGGTGGTTGGCCCCAACGTCGTCTTCGGGCCCGGCGTGACAGTCGGCAATGGCGTCGAGGTTAAGGCTTTCTCCCATGTCGAAGGCGCCGATATCGCCGACGGCGCCGTCATCGGACCCTTCGCACGGCTCAGGCCGGGCACCCGCATCGAAACCGGTGCCCGGGTCGGGAATTTTGTCGAGACCAAGAACATGACCCTGGGCGAAGGGGCGAAAGCCAACCACCTCACCTACCTGGGGGATTCGACGGTCGGCGCCAAGGCCAACATCGGCGCCGGCACCATTACCTGCAATTACGACGGCTTCAACAAATCGAAGACACAAATCGGCGCCGGCGCCTTCATCGGCTCCAACACCGCCCTCGTCGCGCCCGTGACCATCGGCGACGGCGCCATCGTCGGCGCCGGCAGCACAATCGCCAAGGACGTCGACGCCGACGCCCTGGCCGTGACCCGGGCACCGCAGGACCAACGGGCCGGTTGGGCGGCAAAATTCCGCAAACTGGCGGGACGGAAAAAGAAAGGCTGACCGTATGTGCGGCATTATCGGCATCATCGGCAAGGAACCCGTCGCCGGGCATCTGATCGACGGCCTCAAGCGACTGGAATACAGAGGCTACGATTCGGCCGGCATCGCCACAGTCGTCAACGGCTCCATCGACCGGCGCCGCGCCGAGGGAAAGATCAAGAACCTCGAGACGCGCCTCGACGACGCGCCGCTTGGCGGCACCACGGGTATCGGTCACACGCGCTGGGCGACGCACGGCGTGCCCAACGAGGAGAACGCCCATCCCCATGCCACCGACCGCGTCGCGCTTGTCCACAACGGTATCATCGAGAACTTCCAGGAAATCCGCGACGAACTGGTGGCGGCAGGCTGCAACCTGGCTTCCGACACGGATACGGAGGTGCTGGTCCATCTCATCGATCGCAACCTGCAAGGTGGCGACGATCCGGTGCAAGCGACGTCAAAGGCGCTGAAACGGCTCGAGGGCGCTTTCGCCCTGGGGGTTGTCTTCGCCGGCCATTCGGATTTGATGATCGGCGCACGGCAGGGGAGCCCGCTGGCCGTCGGCCTTGGCGACGGTGAAATGTACCTCGGCTCCGACGCGATCGCGCTGGCGCCGCTGTCGCAACGGATCATCTATCTCGAGGACGGCGATTGGGCCGTACTGACCGGCGACTCCGTCGACGTATTCGACGCCGAAGACAACCGGATCGAACGGGAGGAAAAACTCAGCGAATTGTCGGGTGCGGGCATCGGCAAGGGCGGCTACCGGCACTTCATGCTGAAGGAGATCTACGAGCAGCCGCAAGTCATCGGCGATACGCTGCATTCGTTTATCAACCCGGCCAACCGGACGGTGACCCTGCCCGATCTCGGCTGCGACCTGGCCCAAGTCCCCAAGTTCACCCTGATCGCCTGCGGCACCTCTTACTACGCCTGCCTCGTCGCCAAGTATTGGCTAGAACGCCTAGCCGGCGTACCGGTCGAGGTCGACATCGCCTCCGAGTTCCGCTACCGGCGGCCTCGCATGCCCGAGGGCGGAGCGGCCCTATTCATCTCGCAATCCGGCGAGACCATCGACACCTTGGCCGCGCTTCGTTATGCCCGCGAACAGGGCCAGCACATCCTGTCCATCGTCAACGTACCGGAGAGCGCCATCGCCCGCGAATCGGACGCTATCCTGCAAACCAACGCCGGTCCCGAAATCGGCGTCGCATCGACCAAGGCGTTCACCACGCAGTTGACCGTTCTCGCCTGCCTGGTCATTGCGACCGCCCGGGCGCGCGGCGAGATTTCCGACGAAGACCAGGGCCACTTGGTCGGCGCCCTGACCGAGGTGCCGGCCCGTGCCGCCGAAATTCTCAACCATGACGAACGCCTCGAGGAGATCGCACACCGGGTCGCCGAGGCCCGCGACGTGCTTTACCTGGGCCGCGGCACCAGTTTCCCGATCGCCCTCGAGGGGGCCCTGAAATTGAAGGAGATTTCCTACATCCACGCCGAAGGTTACGCGGCGGGAGAGATGAAACACGGGCCCATCGCACTGATCGACGAGGACGTGCCGGTGATCGTCATCGCGCCCTCGGACGATCTCCTCGACAAGACCATTTCCAACGTCGAACAGGTGGTGGCGCGCGGTGGGCGTCTGGTCATGCTGGCCGATCAGGCGGGCACGGCCCGGGTTGACGACCCGAACGCGGAAACGGTGGCCCTGCCCCGCGTCGATGCCTTCGTTTCGCCCATATTGTATGCGATCCCGGTGCAACTGCTGGCCTACCATGTGGCCGTCATCAAGGGCACGGACGTCGACCAGCCGCGCAATTTGGCGAAAAGCGTGACCGTGGAGTAAGGCATGCACCTTTCGAAGATTTTTGTTTTTGCGGCATTTGCCGGCGCTCTCCTCTTCATCCGACCAGGCGCGGCGGAGGAAAAAACCACCGCCCAGTGCGCCGAAACGTTCGATCAATGCATCGTGCAGTGCCAAGCCGATCACGAAGGCGACGCCGCCAAGCGCGCGCCTTGTGTCGCTGCCTGCTCCGGCAAATACGCGGCCTGCGACGCCGGCGTTGCCTACGACCGGGCCAAGCCGTGGCTCGAGGATCAGGCGAAGAAGACCAAACGCTTCTTCGACGACCTGATCGAGAAATACGGCGACAAGGATCCGGCGCCGGAACCGCAGAAAAAGACCAAGGACAACAGTATTTGACAGGGCGGATCGGCCTGGGCTTATTGGTGGAACCCGGCAGTCACCATCGCGAGATCTCCGTCCGTGACCGAATACTCCCGTCAGAACCCGAGCCCGCGGTACCAGGAACTGGTGGCCCTTTACCGGCAGATGCACGTCGAAGGGGTTCCGGACGGGAACCTGTCGGCGGAAGAAACGTTCCCCGGGAAAAGCCTCAATAATCACGTCGCCAGGATCGGCCAGATCATCACCGTGTTGGGGTCGGAAACCATCCTTGATTACGGGTCGGGCAAGGGCCTGCAGTATGGGCCGGCAACAATCAGGGGATCCGACGGCACGAGCTTCGACAGCATCAAGGCGTTCTGGCGGGTCAACTCGATCACCTGCTACGACCCGGCCTACCAACCTTTCAGCGCGCTTCCCGACGGCACCTTCGACGGCGTCGTCTCGACGGACGTCTTGGAGCACTGCCCGAAAGAGGACGTACCGTGGATCATCGAGGAAATCTTCTCGTTCGCCCGGGAGTTCGTGTACCTGAACATCGCCTGTTTTCCTGCCAAGAAGACGCTGCCCAACGGAGAAAATGCCCATTGCACCATCGAGCCCGTCGACTGGTGGAAGGGCCTTCTCGACGACGCCGTCGCTCGTCGACCCGGACTTCGCTATTACGCCGACTTTTTCCATCGCCGCCCCGACGGAGAGGGGAGCGACACCCTGGCGAATTCCTTCCTTTCCGGCAAGTCGCGGGTTCGATAACGTGAGCGCCGCTTGACCACAGTCCCTGATCGCCAATCGACATGACACTCGAAAAAGCCCTCAAGACAGCCGCCTCGTCGCTTGCCATCGTCGCCATTACGGCCCTACTGCTCGAGGCCGGTTTGCGGTTGTTTCCGGGAGCCATTCCGGTCAGTTTTCTGGTCGATTTCTCCCCTGCCATAAGGGCGGAAATCGCCGCGAAAAGGGGCCTTCCCACGCGCCGGGATCTGCGAGCGGTCCCCCGGGACGACGGCGGACCCGAGCTTCTGCTGCCCAAACCCAACACGGAATTCGACTACGGATACAGGGATGAAGGCGCGGTCAATCCGCAACGAACGGACGAAGAGGGATTTTGCAACGAACCCCATCTCGGTGCCGCCGACGAGTCCTTCGACATCATCGCCGTTGGAGATTCGTTCACCTGGTGCCTCGCCGTCGAGCCCGGCGACGCCTGGCCGAGGCAGCTGGGAATAATGACGGGCCTGACGTCACGCAACTTGGGCATTCAAGGTATCGGTCTTTACGAGCACATTCAGATCCTGAAATGGGTCGGTCTTCGCGCCAAACCGCGCTACGTCGTCGTCAACATATACGAGGGCAACGATTTCCGGGACGCGCTCAAGTATTGGGCGCACCGCGAAAGGGCTGGCCAAGGAACCGAGCCGGTCGGCCTTTCGAAAGCGCCGGATGGGAAAAACGCTGTCCTTCAATGGGCCGAGCGCAGTTACACCTACAATACCTTCCGAGCCGCAGCCTTTCCAAAGGAACACGTGACCGCAGCCGCCCACAAACAGCCGGCGCTGCGCGGGCAAAAAGACCAGGGGCCTTTGACCTCGCTATACCGAACCTTGATGTCGAAGGCATTTTTCCCGGATTTTCGCTACGATTTGATTTTCGGTGACGCGATCGTGCCGTTCAATACGGCCAACGGCGACCTGGACGAGGCCAATTTCGCGGCCGCCATGTGGCAGGGCAAAGGGGACCTCCGGCTTTTCGACCGAGCCCTCGAGGAACTGGCCCGGCTCGGCAAGGATCACGGCTTCCTGCCGATCGTGGTCTATACCCCAACGGCCTATTCTGCCTACAAAAAGCATGTCCGCTTTTCGGACCCCCGCCTCGCGTCACTCACCGAGTTCTTCAGCGATGCGCAGCGCTATTACTTTGCCGACCGGACGGAAAAACTCGGCCTCCTGTTCGTCGATACCACGGAAACGATGCGCGCCAGTGCGGCCGAGCTTGGACCGGATTCCCTGTTGCATTTTCCGATCAACCGGCATCTGACGCCACAGGGGCATGAACTTGTCGCCGGAGCCGTCGCCGAGGCGATCAAGGGACGAGAACCCTAAGGGGAAAGCGTCGGCGGTCGTCAGCGCTCGTTCCCGTTCGGGTTCTTGTAACACCCGAAAAAGTCGTCCAACTCGTCTCGAAGGAACGTGTCCACGTATTCTTCATCGTCGTCGGTGAAGTATTCCCGGTAACCGCCGACTTGTCCTTTCCGAACCTTGAAACCCTCGGGATCGCCGTCTTCGGGAGGCTTGAGCCGTTCATTTTTCAGGGCGTCGCTAGCCTCGAGTTTTTTCATCTTGCTGAATTCACCGGCGGACACGGCGGCCTTTACGGCATCGTTGCCATGATCAGGCCAGCGCAGAAACGACAACAATTCCCTGAAGGCGGCTTCCGGAGCCGCGCGTAAGTCTTCATATTTAAGAAGGTGAAAGGCTTCCGGAACGGTGCGGTTCCCGGCCCAAGCGTTATAGAAAGCGACGATACTCCGCAGCCCGCCGATGGGATGACGAATGAAGGCGGACAAATCTCCGTCGAAATCGAAATCGTTGGCGTGTTCACGGTCGCCACGTTTCGTGTACTGAAAATAGTAAGAAACCAGGGCGTCCCGCGGATCGCGCGCGAGAAACACGACCTGTTTGTCCGCATACATGGACTTGTCGCGAACGATATCACCGAAAGGCTTCCAGTGCGGATTGTCGTCGTGGGTGAATTCCGTCACTGGCAACGACGGATCAGCCAGGGAAATCTCGCCGACCATGAGCGGATCACCCGGTTGTCCGTTTAAGGCATAAACCCCGAGAACATAGCGAACCCAGGTTCGACCGCATTTCGGATAGGAAAGAACCAAATTGTCGATCTGGGAGATCTTTCGAAACTCCTCAAGGCGTTTTTCCCAGAAATGCACCTGCGCACGATTACCCTGCTGGCGCATCCACGAATCCAGGTGGTCGAATTTCTCGACTTCAGGGCGGATTTCGGATGCACGCCTGATCTGGCGCGCACCGACGATGGGATCTCCCGTCCAACAGGCCGCCAGGCCGTTGAGGTAAAGACCATCGAAATTGCCGTCATCTTTTTGCAGGATCAGATTCGTGAGCTGGCGCACTTCCCCGAACGCGGAGGCGCCGTAAAGCCTATAGGCTTCATCGACAGCTTCCTGAATGACTTGTTCGCGAGACGACATGGATTGGTGACACAGGTTTCCGGATGCCGGTCAAATACACGGAAAAAGCCCACTAAGCAATCCACCCTTGGGCCCAGCGTCCGACCGCTGATCATACGACTGGATTTCACCGGAGCCTCGGGTATTCTCCCGTAGACCTTCCACTCCCAGAATTAGAGACACCATCCATGATCAGGATATTCATCGGGTTCGACCCCCGCGAGACCGTTGCCTTTCACGTCCTCTCCCACAGCATTCACGCCCGCGCGTCGAAACCCGTCGCCGTCGCGCCGTTAATGCTGTCCCAACTCGACGGCCTGATGTGGCGCGAGAGGAACCCGTTGCAGTCGACAGATTTTTCGTTTTCGCGTTTTCTCGTCCCCTCTCTTTGCGATTTCGAGGGCTGGGCGTTGTTCATGGACTGCGACATGCTGGTCCTCGACGACATTGCCAATCTCTGGGAGTTGCGCGACGACCGGTTCGCGGTGCAGGTCGTCAAACACGATCATCAACCCGAGGAAACGACGAAGTTCCTGGGGGCCCCGCAAACCAAATACGAAAAGAAGAACTGGTCGAGCGTGATGCTGTTCAATTGCGCCAAATGCCGAGCCTTGACGCCGGAGTACGTCAATTCGGCCTCCGGCCTCGACCTGCATCGCTTCAATTGGTTGGACAGTGAAGGCCTGGTCGGCGAGATCCCCCACAACTGGAACCTTCTGGTCGGCTATGACGAACCGATTCCCGCCGAGGACGTCAGCAACGTCCATTACACGATCGGCGGGCCGTATTTCGAGGAATACGAAAATACGGACTATTCCGCAGAGTGGTTCGACGAAAAGGACGCCATGCTCCGCTGCGACCAGATAAAGAACTAACGGTGCCCACCACCGGCCGCAGTCAGCGAGGCCCGGGTCCGTCCTTGGGTATGATCGCGCAGCCGCGACCTATTGAAGGTTTGAGGGGACTTCAATACTTTGCGAGCAATAGGAACGTGATTGGGTCCGCTGGATGTATGATCCCCGCCTGAGTTTCTCCAATTTGCTGTCGCCGCTGGACCCGGTCGAATTCCTGGAACAGCACTACCGCAATCGCGCCGTACATATCCAAGGCCCCCCGGACAAATTCGGTACGCTGTTTGACTGGGCCGACTTCAACCGCATCATCAATATGTCCCACGTCTGGCATGATGGAAACGTCAAGATGGTGCTGGACGGAGAGCCCATTCCGACCAAGAAGTATTGCGCTCAAGACGGCCTGGACCGGGCCAAGATGATGGAGTTCATTGAGAAAGGCGCGACCCTGTTGTTGCAAGGCATGGATAGTTATGTCCCGGCAGCCAAGGCTGTCATGCGGAACCTGCGATCCGTTACTGGCGCCATGGTCCAATGCAACCTCTTTTGCTCGTGGAAAGACCATCCCGGCTTCCGTCCGCATTTCGATTTCATGGACGTCTTCATCATTCATGTCATTGGAGAAAAGACCTGGAACATTTTCGAAAGCCATTTCGAAAACCCGATCCTCAAACCCGGGTACAATCACCAAAGTTTCTCGCGCGAATTCCACGCCAAGAACAAAGGGGCGGTGGAATCTCGACTCCCCATGACGCCGGGCGACATGCTCTATATCCCGCGGGGAAAGTACCATGCCGCCGAAGCCGCTTCCGATGCCTGCGTCCACTTAACCTTCGGCGTCTACGGCGCGTGCGGCACCCACTACGTGGACTCGATCGCAGAACTCCTGCCCGATGATCCGCTTCTCCGCGCCGACGTCCCCTCATACGACGACGACGCATTCGATACCTACATCGATCAAGTGGCGGAACGAGTCGGCGAAATCCTGCGTGCTCCCGAATCGAAAGAGCGCATGCGCCGTGAGTTAAGGCAGGGCGCTTTCGGGGACCTGACGGCGATCAATCTTCCGCATGAAGGGCAGCGCGTTTGCTTCCTCGTTCATGCCGTGGGAAGCCGGTTGACGCAGTCGGGCGAAGGCTGGAAGCTTCGGACGCCGACGGGTGAAACCGTCTTGGACGATGACGAGGCCACGATCGCCGATTGGCTCCTAAAGGTTGATTTTGCAGAATTTTCGGATCTGGAAACAGCGTTTCCGGACCAGGACGCGACCGACCTGGCAGCAAGGCTGGCGCGCCTGTCGGAAACCGGCCTGGTCGACCCTTTATGATCGATCGAGAACACCGCGACAAAGCACCGACCGCTACTCAGACACGAGTTTAAGGAGGTCTTCACGGACCGCGGATATTACCGGCGACCAGTCACCGGGCTCCGTTTGACGGAATACTCTGACGCTTTCGTACCAGGGGCAATCGTCGCGTTCCAACATCCAACGCCTGTCGGGCCAGGCGTTGACCATCAGCCATGTCGGGATGCCGAGGCCGCCGGCCATATGAACGGTCGTGTTCGAAACCGAAATTACGAGATCCATGGCCGCCACCTGGGCGGCAAAGGAATCCAAGTCGACCATCTGATCGATCTCGTCATCGTGAATCAATTCGGCCCCCGTCCGTTTTTCGAACTCCGAACGCTCCGCGAGCGTGTCACCGTATTGCAGGTCGACGAACCGAATGCCTTCGATATCGACCAGGGGCGCCATCATTTGCAGGGGCATCGACTTGTCGACGCCCGATCCGGCCCGCTTACTGAACCACGCCAAACCAACGGTTTTTACGCCACCGCGTGCATAGCGGGCACGCAGTGCATCGACTTGACCGGCGTCGGCACGCAAATAGGGTTGACCACCAGGGAAATCCGCTTCTGACCGGCGGAACTGGGTCCCCAGGTTGGCCATCGGCACCTGAAACGCGACATCCTTCTCCAAAGCCCTCTTCGCCGGTGGGTTTTCCCGGGGGATACACTCCATATCGGGAAACGAGCGTTGAAGAATAGGCACCATCCGAGGATCCGCCTCGAGAACAACATGCCCACAGGCGTTTGCCATATCGGGCACCATCGACGCGTACATGATTTCGTCGCCCAAACCCTGCTCTCCCCAGACGAGAACAGTCTTTTCGGCACATGGTTCTCCACTCCACAGGGGCTGCGGAAAAGGCCGCATCGGCGAGACCGACAAGTCCCATCGCGACTCGTACTCGGACCACCCTTCGAACCAGCGTTCCGCATAGAAGTGGAGAATGCTGAGGGTTTGGCGTGAATAGGGATGGTCCGGATTGATGCGCAATCCAGCCCGCACTTCGGCCTCGGCTTCGTCCAGGCGGCCGAGATTGATCATCGCCCTCGCCTTGAAGGCATGGGCGTCCGGGTTCGAGGTGCCGCGATCGATCGCCATATCGAAACAATCGATCGCTTCTTGCCAACGGCGGTCCCTGAACATCAGGTCACCAAGGTCGATATGGGTCTCCGGGTCGGCGGGGTCGGCCGAAAGGGAGCGCCGATAGGCGGCTTCAGCCTGTTGGAAATGGTTCTGCCTTTTCAGAACATTTCCCAAATTCCCTTCGGTTTTCGCATCGCCGGGCCTGACCCGCAGGCTCTCGCGGTAGGCCTCGACTGCGCCGTTCAAATCGCCTTCGGCCATTAGGGCGTTACCGAGGTTGTTGAGGGTGCCCGGCGCGTTCGGCTCGTTGATCAGGGCGCGGCGGAACGCCACGACGGCATCGCCGGTCTTTTTGGAATACATCAAGACCGTTCCCAGGGCATCGGCAAGGGCCGCGTTTTTCGGGTCGGCCGACAATCCCGCACGCATGGTTTTTTCGGCTTCCTCGAAGTCCCCTTCGGTGGCCGAGATCATGCCTTTCAGGCGGTACAGATCAGCAGCCTGCGGGAATACCTTGAGAAGCTCGACGATGGCTCGCCGCGATTCGGTCAAGCGTCCTTTTTCGTAAAACGCGAGCGCCTTCGCGAATCGTTCTTCCGGCGAACGCGTTTGCGTTTTCAGTTTCTGCTTTCGCCGCTGTTTTCTGTTCATAACGATCCCACCATTTTCACTCGAGGTCGGCCAAGTCGCCCAACGCACCAATCAAGGGATCCAGCCGGTGTTCGAACCGCTTCCAACGGCGGACCGCCGTCTTATAGATCGGCTGTCGGACTTGCATCGAACTGGCCGTCCGAACTTGCCGGCGGGTCTCGTGGAAATTCACGCAGGCGTCTTCCCAGGGAAGCCCGCAAAACTCGACGATCTTCCTCGCGCCGACCTCCGGGTTGGCAACCAGATCCTCATACTCGACGTCGAGTATCGCATCGCCAAGGACAGCGCTCCAGTGACCCATCAACCGATGGTAAGCCCGGTAATGCCGGCCGAGATCTTCCAAATCGTAGGAAAATGCCTGACCGAAAGGAAAAAAGATGGAGAAACACGAAAAACAGGTATCAAGAGGAGAGCGGCGGCAATGGATCATTTTTGCCTGGGGCAAAATCAATCGGACCATACCGGCGTACAGATAATTTCCCGGCATCTTGTCGGTAATGCGGTCGTTCCCCTTGAGTTTTTCGGGCAGGCCATCAACGTAAGCTTGGCCAAGGTCCGCAAGTGTCGCCTTCGGCAGGGTGCCAATGTCATCCGGAAACGTGTGTTCTTTCTGCTGAGCCCGAGAGTTCGGCGCTCCGGCGCCATTGGTGATCGTATCCGTCAACAAGGCCAGTTCGCCGGCGCCGGCAACGGCGGAATGGCTAGCCAGTATTTGTTCCGCCAGTGACGTTCCCGAACGCGGCATACCGAAGATGAAGATCGGTTTCTCCGATGGAAAACCGTTGTCGACGCGTCGCGCCAGGAATTCCTGCGAAAAGGTCTCGATGATCTTCTCTATCCGCCGTCCCTGCTCCTGCGGCTCATAGGATACGGTTTGCCGTTTCAAAGCGTTTCCCTCGGCCAGACGGTCGAATGCTCGATCGTAGTCGCCGCTGTCCTCGTAGGCTTTGGCCAGAGCGAAGTCATAAAACATGCGGTCGAGCGTACCTTGTCCTGACCGTTGCAACCCGCTTTCCATCGTGGCGATGTCCGGATCACCAGGCGCGAACCGTTTTAGCCGTGAAAAATCGTGATGGATTTCCCCATTGTCCGGTGCCAGGCGCAGGCACTCGCGAAAAAGCTCGGTGGCTTTTTTGACGTTCCCTAATTGGCCCTCGATCAGGGCGAGATTGACCAGTGCCGGTAGGAAATCCGGTTTCAGGTCCAGTGCCCGCTCATAGGCACTCCGCGCCTCGTCCGTCTCGCCCAATTCATTCAACAGGTTACCGAGATTGCACCAAGCCCCGGTTCGCTCGGGCCAAGTCTCGAGTACAGACTTGTAGATGTCGGCCGCATTCCTGGTTTTTCGGACCGCGCAGTAGGCAGCCGCCAGATTCTCCGCGACTTCCGGATAACCGGGTGCAAGCGACCGCGCCTTTTCCAGTCGGCGGACAGCCCGCGTCGGGTCGCCTATTTGCGTTTCGATCATGCCGGCAAGGTTGAGGGCCTCGAACCGACCCGGATCGGCCCGCAACGCCTTTTCAGCCAATTTCAAGGATTCCGTACGATCCCCCGACCGGAACGCCGCCAGCGCGCGGCGTGTATAATCCTGAGACTTGAGTACCTTTCCGGCGTTCCGCGCGGATGTTTCCGATTTACCTTTTCGGACCTTAACACGTCTTGCCATGTCTCGATGTGCCGGAGGGTGGATGATCGCATCCAACCTAACAAAAAAGCTGACGCATCAAAATGAAAACCGGGGTTCGATGAACCCCGGTTTCCAAACTTGAAGGAGAGACTTTGGATGGTTGAGAACCAACCTCTCCTGAAATGCGTTCGTTTCGATTAGAAGCGAATCCGCGTACCAGCGATGAACATGGAAACGTCATCGAAGTTGGTGGCGGTCTGGTCTTCGTAATCGAAGTTGCTGTAGAAAGCGAACACATCGACACCAGCCGGCAGGTTCTGGTTGACGCCGACTTCGAGATAGCTGCTTTCGTCGCCTTGCAGGTCAGAGTCTTCGTTCTCACCATAGACGACCGTGAAGCTGGTGCTACCGAGATCGGTCAGCGAGGCGTCGTAGCCAACGGCCACGTGCCAGTGTTCACCGTCGAAGCTCTGCTGGGCCGTCGAATCTTCCACGGAATAACCGAAGGAAGCGTTCAGACCGCTGTCGTGCTTGGCAGCAATAGAACCACCCAAGATGTTGTCGATCGTGGTGCTGCCAGGCTTCTGCATGCGGTAGGCGCCGGCGGCCTTAACTGCGATGCCGCTGAACTTGCCGCTGTAGTAGACCGCAACGTCCGACGTGCCGTTATGCATGTAGGACGCAGCAAGCTTGAAGCCGCTGAAGGTCGGGGTGTCGTAGCGGACACGGTCGTCACGGCCACCGTCGTAGGACGACGTGTGGGCACCGACGGTTTGACCCGACTGGGCACCGGTCACACTGTTGGTGAACTCAACGCCACAAGCGTAGTCACAACCGCCAACGCCGATGTGAGCGGCGCCGCCGAGGTGCTGTTCGTAGGCACCGTCAGAAGCGACGGAGCTTTGACCGATGGACAGCGTACCCATGGCTTTGTGCTTGAAATCGACTTTCGTGTGACGAATGCCCCAGGCGCCGTCACCAGCAGCCGACGACGAGCTGAAGCTCTCTTCGAGACCACCGGCGGTGCCGTTGTCGAAGGTGGCGCGGCTGGCCGGGTTCGACGTCGGGATGTTCATTTCGATGAGACCGCCGACTTCGACGTTCTCGGTCATCTGGCCGCTGATCACCCAGCGCAGACGCGAGTTGTCGGAAGCGCCGTCGACGTTGAACAGATGGCTGTTTTCGCCGTCATCGACGTAGAGGAGCGAACGCACGATGCGGCCGCTCATGGTGATGCTGTTGTCGTTAGCACCGGCCCAGTTGCCGGCGTCGGCCGGGCTGGACGAAACGACCGGAGCGACGGCAAACAGGGCCGCGGTCGCTACGGACGCTTTAAGAGTGGTTTTGATATTCACTTTGGTCTCTCCTTCACCAAACTTTGGTTGGGCAACCTTTTCTAAAGGTATGAAGATTGGAAGCGACTATGCATTAAACACGGGTTGCGTTCCGCCCTTCGATCACAGCCATTCTATGTTTTTCGTCGTCCAATCAAAGGAAAAACGATCCGGGGCGTTTCTTTTTGGCCGGGGCCGTGTTTTTTTTGCAACACACCCGCCAATGGGGTTCAAACGGGCTGAAAATAAGGGCGTTAGGCCTTATCGTTGCGATCCGGCAACACTCTTAAGATCACCTATTGCCTGATCGACAACGCCGGCCCAGTCGCCCTGCTCGGCCTGGCGGATAATACGGGCCGATGGATACCAGGGGCTGTCATCGCGGTCCATGAACCAGCGCCAGAAAGGAACGTAGGGGACCAGAACCCACGTTGGAATTCCGAGCGCGCCGGCCATATGCACCGTTGTGTTGGATATTGATATGACGAGATCAAGGGCCGCTACTTGGGCCGCGAAGGTGTCGAGGTCCTCGATCTGGTCAAACGAGTGGTCATGTAGGATATCGACACCGGTTCTGGCCTTGATCGCCGCCAAATCCTCTTCCGTATCACCATACTGCAAATCTATGAACTGGACGCCGGAGACCGCCGTCAACGGCGCCAGCACCGACGGTGCGACGGATTTCTTGCGGCCGATCTTGGGATTGACGCTACGCCACGCGAGGCCGACAACGAATTCCTTGCCCGGTTCCCGGTAGCGCTGACGGAAGGCTTCGGTCTTGCCGGCGTCGGCCCGTATATAACTGTGCCGGGCCGGGAAATCGTCGAACGTCTTGCGCAGGTAGAATCCCAGGTCGTAGAGCTGGATCTGGTAATCGAGCCGCGGTTCGACCGCGGCGGCGGCGCCTTCGTCGCGCGCCGCAATAACTGTCACATCGGGGAAAGACCGCCGGAACAAGGTGACCAGTCTCGGATTGCTTTCGTAGACTACGTCGGCGCCCATTTCCTTGAGATCGAGCAGGAAACACGAAAAGCTGACCTCGTCGCCGACGCCTTGTTCGCCGCGTACCAATATGCCCTTTCCGGCAAGGTCTTCGCCCCGCCAACGCGGTTGGCGGAACCGATCCGGATCGCCAACCATGGAAAACTCCCGATGGCCGTAGGACCGCCACCCCTCTTCGAGATCGCCGCGCAGAAACTGCACGCTGGACAACTGCTGCCAGCATCCCGGGTCGTCCGGCGCCGCCGCCACGGCGTCGCGAAAGAGCTTTTCGGCCTCGTCGAACCGCCTGGTATCGCGGAAAACCGCGCCCAATCCCAGCCAGGCCTGATGGTCCGCCGGGTTGGCCGCGATCCGGCGATGGTAAACGTCCTCCATTTCGTCGTACCGCAGCAGGGTCAGGAGCGCTCCTTCCAGGTTTCCCTGGGCCTCCGGAAAACCGGGGTCGAGACGCACGGCTTCGCGGTAGGCGTCGAGCGCTTCCTCGTAACGGCCCTGCGAATCGAGAACCAGACCCAGATTGTTGTGGGCCTGGGCGTCGGTGGGGTCGATTTCAACGGCCCGCTTGGAAACGGTCTCCGCTTCGTCGGATCGGTCGAGCTCACGTAAGACTTGGCCGAGCGCGCTGAGCGCGGCAACGTTCTTCGGGTCACGTGTCAGCACTTCGCGATAAGCGGATTCGGCATCGGGATACTGCCCGTAGAACATCAGGGCCCCGCCGAGATCGCTCCACGCCTCGATGTCATCCGGTGTTCGTTTGGCGCGTTGTGAGAAATATCGCACGGCATCGTCGCCGCGGTCCAACCGGAATGCGCTGAAACCGGCGATCTTGAGCGCATCGACGTTCCCAGGCGCCGCCTTTAGCGCTTTTCTGCTGAGCGTGAGGGCGATTTCCACGTCTCCCAGGTTGAAAGCGTCGACGGCATTTTGCAGAAGCGGCCCGACGGCGCCCGCCTTGGCCTGCCTGTGGCGCTGTTTTTTTTCGCTGCGGCGGAGATTGCGGTTCATTTGCCCCTGCGACCACCCTATATATTGCGTCCGTTTCGCGCACCCCGACGGCGCGCGATGGACCGGCCTTTTAGCAGATAGACGTTTCGGTTGACAGACCACATCACGACCGTGTCCGCCCGTTTCGGCAGTTATGGACACCGATCCGGCGCAGAGTTCCGGCCATCGTGCGGAAACGACCCTGCACCGGCGGATTGACGCGGCAATAACAAGGGATACCGACATGCCCCAATACGACTACGATCTGATCACCATCGGAGCCGGTTCCGGCGGCGTCCGCGCCTCGCGGATGGCGGCGCAAACGGGCGCCCGCGTCGCCATCGTCGAAAACTCACGCACCGGCGGCACTTGCGTCATGCGCGGTTGCGTGCCGAAGAAACTTCTGGTCTACGGCGCCCATTTCGCCGACGACTTCGAGGACGCCACGGGCTACGGATGGTCGCTCGGGCATCCGACCTTCGATTGGCAGAAGCTGATTGAAAGCAAGAACCGCGAGTTGGATCGGCTCGAGGGCGTCTATCACAACATCCTCAAGAACGCCGGCGTCACCGAAATTAACGGGACCGGCCGCTTGACCGGCACCCATACCGTTGACGTCGACGGACGCACGTTCAGCGCCGAGACCATCCTCATCGCCACCGGCGGCTGGCCGTCCATGCCGGACATTCCGGGCATCGAACACGTCATCTCATCGAACGAAGCCCTCGATCTCGCCGAATTGCCACGCAAGATCGTTATCGTCGGCGGTGGATACATCGCCGTCGAGTTCGCCGGCATCTTCAATGCGCTCGGTGTCGAGGTCCACGAGATCATCCGGGCCGACAACCTCCTTCGCGGTTTCGACGATACGGTACGTAACGCGCTACGTGACGAAATGACCAAGAAGGGTATCCACGTTCATGCCGAAACCCGGGTCGAGGCGATCGACAAGACGGATATCGGTTTCGATCTCCGCCTCGACAGCGATGAGATTCTGAAAGCCGACCTGGTCATGTACGCCACCGGCCGCGCACCGAACAGCCGTGGTATCGGCCTTGAGGACGTCGGCGTCGAGCTCGACGCCAAGGGCGCCGTCACGGTCGACGCCTACTCGCGTACGAACATCGAAAACATCTACGCCATCGGCGATGTCACCAACCGGGTCAACCTGACTCCGGTCGCCATCGAGGAAGGCATGGCCTTCGTCAAGACGGTCTACGGTGGCGAACCGACAGCCATGGACTACGACAACATTCCGTCGGCCGTGTTCAGCCAGCCACCGATCGGTACCGTCGGGCTGACGGAAGAACAAGCGCGTGCCCGTGGTGACCTCGACATCTATATGTCCCACTTCCGTCCCATGAAGTTCACGCTTTCGGGCCGAGATGAGTATTCGGTCATGAAGATCATCGTCGATCGCCAATCGGACCGGGTACTCGGCTGTCACATGATCGGTGTCGACGCCCCGGAAATCGTCCAGGGTCTCGGCATCGCGCTCAAGTGCGGCGCCACCAAGGCCCAGTTCGACGCCACCGTCGGCATCCATCCGACGGCGGCCGAGGAGTTCGTGACCATGCGCGAGAAGCTGCCGGATCACGACGAGGGATAGTCGAGCCGTCTTGAATCGCGCTCGCATTAGCCTGCCCATTCGTTATCGTCCGCCTCTATGGCGGTGCGGCCCCAACACGCGGGTGTAACGAACCGAGTTTGTCCGGCAATACCGACTGATCGGTTGCTCTTTACGTCATCCGATTTTTCACATTTTGCAAATGATTTTCATTTGCGTTATCGCCTTGTCTGTGGTTATGTCGCAATTGATAGTCATTCGCAACAACGCCGGACCCAACGAAAGGCAGTGCCGATGCCGTGGAACGTGTTGCCGGACCTCGCCGTCCTGGGGATTACCGCGTCGAGCCCGACGCCGGTCAACCAGGTCGTCAAGATCTCCAAGGACCTCGTCCCTGATCTCTGGAACCCGACTGGCGAAGTGATCGAACAGGCCATATTCCGCCTTCTTGGCGACGGCCTCGTCGTCGCCTCCGACCATCAGGGGGCACCGGACCACCTTTATGTCACGGCGGGTGGTCGTGATCGGTTGCGCCGTCTGTTGTGCTTCGATCCCGGTTATATGACCTCGCCCGCGACCCTCGCCGTCGAGGCGGTGCAATTCCGTTTCCTCGATGTCGCCGACAGCGACACGACGGACCAGGTGTTGAACCGCCTCCGGGGGCGCATTGAGCGGCGGCGCGACGAGCTCAAACGCCGCTGCAAAGCGCAGCCGGCCCAGGGCCGGTTCGCCAACCTGTGGATGACCATGGAGCAGCTGCGCCTGACCGAGATGGCCCGGCTCATGGCCTTGATCGGTCGGGAAGCGGGCCCGGACGGTGGGCCGGCCCCGGCGGCGACGGAGGCGGCGATATGACCTTCTGGTTCGTCGCACCGTCGGTGATCGGTGAGTTGATGGTGGCCGAAGCCTTGTGTTACCGGCGACGTAAAACTCCCTGATTATGGGCGAAGTAAATTTCCCCACCTTG
>Ga0066187_1000087_pt1 | contig 43370 bp, 34 predicted proteins | sample WorMetexBAHAMAS1_FD_58706 | JGI IMG/M metagenome (GOLD analysis project Ga0066187, IMG submission 58706) | Marine gutless worms symbiont microbial communities from Max Planck institute for Marine Microbiology, Germany - Inanidrilus exumae... | ecosystem: Host-associated > Annelida > Digestive...
CCGGCCGGCCGGCCGGTGGATGGGTTTGTCGGTGGGACTGGGAACGCTCAGCGGTATATTGCTCATCGCCCAGGCCGGTTGTCTGTCCCGGATCGTTCACGGTGCTGCCGTCATGGGATGGGGAAAAGAGGTGTTATGGCCTTTTTTCCCGGCACTTTTGGGAATCGTCCTGGCCCGCGCCGTACTGGCGTGGGCGCGTGAGGCGGCGGGATTCCGTGCGGGAGCGACTGTAAGGATGAATGTCCGTTCGGCGATCATGGCGCATATCACCCGGCTGGGCCCCGCCTATACGACCCATCAAAAAACCGGAGCACTATCCAGCACCGTCATGGAGCAGGTGGAAGCCCTTCATGGCTTTTTCGCCCACTATCTGCCGCAACTGGCACTCGCCGTGGCGATCCCTGCCTCCATTCTCATGTTTGTCTTCCCAATCAGCTGGGCAGCGGGGGGCCTCCTGCTGGTCACCGCCCCTCTGATCCCCCTTTTCATGATTCTCATTGGCATGGGGGTTCAAAGCATTAGCCAGCGGTACTTCCAAAGCCTCTCCAGGATGAGTGCCCATTTTCTGGATGTCCTTCAGGGGCTTTCGACCCTCAAGCTGTTCTATCGAAGCATTGCCGAAGAGGCGCGTGTCGCTAAAGTATCCAGGGCCTACCGGAAGCAGACCATGAAGGTGCTGAAAGTTGCGTTTTTGTCTTCCGCGGTGCTGGAATTTTTTACCTCCATCGCCATTGCCCTGGTAGCGGTTTATCTGGGTATGAGCTATCTGGGGTATTACGCCTTTGGCGCATGGGGAGAACCGATCACCCTTCAAGGGGGGCTTTTCATATTGCTGCTGGCGCCGGAATTTTACCTGCCGCTCAGGGAATTGGGCACTCACTATCACACGAGGGCGGAAGCCATGGGGGCGGCCGAGGAGATCCGGTCTGTCCTGGATCTACCGCTGCCAAAAGCACCGGACCGTCCCATTGCTGTAAACACAGACAAAGGCCTTTTTCTTGAGTTCGAAAACGTCCACCTGACCTATCCGGACCGGTCCCGCCCGGCCCTTGAAGGGATTGATTTTCGGCTGGACACCGGTCGGACAACGACCATCGTCGGTGAAAGCGGCGCCGGGAAAACCACTCTCATACACCTGATTCTCGGCCATTTTACGCCGGGCCGGGGCCAAATACGGTTTAACGGAATCCCATCTGAACGGGTGAGCGCGGAACAGCGGCGGCGCCTATTCTCATGGATCGGCCAGGACCCCGTCCTTTTTCACGGGACCATCCGGGACAACATCCGCCTGGGCGCCCCCCGGGCATCACAGGCAGAAATCGAAAGAGCGGCCGCGGCCACAAGAGTCTCCCACTTCACCGCAGACCTTCCCGACGGCCTGGACACCCGGGTGGGGGAACGGGGATATGGTCTTTCCAGGGGACAGGCCCAGCGGATTGCCCTGGCCCGCGCGTATCTTAAAAATGCGCCGGTGCTGCTGCTGGATGAACCCACGTCCGGACTGGACCGGGAAAATGAGGCCCACATCCTCTCCTCCCTTGCAAGGCTGGCAGCCGGCAAAACCGTTCTGATGCTCACCCATCGTATGGGGGGAATTGAAAAGGCATCCCGCATCCTCGTGATGTCGGAAGGAAAAGTGGTGGAACAGGGCAGCCACGACGAACTGATGGCCGCAAGGGGGGCGTTATTCAGGCTGGTCCATCGCCAGGGGAGAGATGATGAGGGGTAAATTGCACAGATGGAGGCCCCTGATCGGGCAGTTTCTACTCCACCGGAGACGGATCGGTCTGGGGGCCGTTATGGGTCTGCTTACCCTTTTGTCGGGCATCGGCCTGCTGTCGGTGGCCGGGTGGTTCCTCACTGCGGCGGCCGTGGCCGGACTAACGGCCGGGGGGGCTGCGGCCTTTAACTTTTTCTTTCCCAGCGTCGGCGTCCGGCTGTTTGCCTTTGTCCGCACTCTGTCGCGATACGGGGAGCGGGTCTTCTCCCATGACGCCACCTTCCGTATCCTGGAAAGCCTCCGTGTATGGTTCTACCGACAGGTGGAACCGATGGCCCCCGGAATTCTTTCAAAATACCGCAGCGGCGACATCCTGAACCGTCTGGTGGAAGATATCGACACACTGGACCAACTCTACCTGCGGTTTTTCTCTCCGGTGTTGTCGGCGCTTTTCATCGGCCTCTGCCTCACCGCCCTGCTTTTCTTTTTCGATGCCAATATGGCGCTTTCCGCCTTGGGGTTCATGGCGGCCGGAGGGCTCGCGGTTCCACTGGCAATGCGCCGGCTGGGGGATGATACTGGAAAAGACCTCTCCCGGAAAAGTACCGATCTCCGAAACCGTATTGTGGAGGGAATCCAGGGATTGCCGGAAATACTGGCCTACGGCGCGGCGGAAACCTACCTGTCGGAAATCCGTAGCGACGACAAGGCACTGCTTGAGGCCCAATTCCGCATGAGCCGACTGACCGGCCTGTCAAACGCCCTGATCACTCTGATATCGGGCCTCGCGGTTATCGTGACCACATATCTTGCAGTGGGGCTCACCGTCAAAGGAGAGATGGACGGGGCCACACTGGCCTTTGCAACCCTGGCCGTCATGGCCGCCTTCGAGGCTATTTTTCCCCTTCCGGTGGCGTTCCAATACTTCGGCCGCACCCGGGCGGCGGGAAAACGGGTCCTTGCATTTGGCGATAAAAAACCGGCGGTAACCTTCCGCACCCGCTCCACGACCCTTCCCGAACAATTCGACATCTATTTTGACAACGTCGGCTTCCGTTATCATCCGGTCGCCCCTCCCGCCCTTTCCCGGGTGAGCTTTCGATTGGGCCACGGCCGCCGGATGGCCGTCATCGGCCCGTCCGGATCCGGTAAGTCCACGCTGGCCCGTCTGTTGACGCGGTTTTGGGACCCCGATACCGGCAGGATCCTCATGGGCGGGAAAGAGATTCGAGATCTGTGTGAAGCCGATTTGCGACGGAATGTTTCCATGGTATCTCAACGCGCCCATATTTTCCACGCCAGCATCCGGGACAACCTTTTGATCGCCAAACCGGATGCCACATCGACAGAGATGGAAAGGGTGCTGGAACAGGTCCATCTCCTCGACTGGGTTCGGAGTTTGCCAAAGGGTCTGGACACCTGGCTCGGAGAAGCCGGCCGTCTGCTTTCCGGCGGCCAGGCCCGTCGCCTTGCCCTTTGCAGGCTTTTCCTCCATGACGCCCCCGTATGGATACTGGACGAACCCACGGAGGGACTTGACCGGATCACCGAACAAAAACTGATTGGCGCCATCTTGGGGGCGGCCGCGGGAAAAACCCTAATCTGGATCACCCACCGCCTTGTAGAGGTGGAAAAGATGGATCGCATCTTACTTCTGGATTCGGGCCGTGTGGTCGCCCAAGGCTCGCACGACAACCTCATGGCGGAGATCGACGATTACCGGAGGATGCACAAGACGCAAGTCTTGTAGAATTGAAGCTTAAACGCGTGCGGCTATAGAATATCGAACAGCACTTCGTAATGGTCGAAAGGCGGCATCACGCAGGCACCGGCAAAGCGGGAACGGGCCAATAGCAGCATTTCCCTGGCATTTGAGGCACCTTCGCTTATGGAATCGGCAGCGCCTTCCATTCGATCCCTCAAGGCCTTGGGAACCGCGATGCCGGCCACCTTGTCATGGAGGAACCCGGCATGTCGCGGCGTTCTCAGCGGCAGTATGCCCATGATGATGGGAATGCCGATTTGATGGGTGCGGTCGGCGATGAGATCGGCACCCGCCTCATCGTAAACGGGCTGGGTGACGGCAAACTGGGCGCCGGCATCCGCCTTCTGCGCCAGATGCTCCACCGCCTGATCCAGCCCATCTGACTCCGGATGGATGTCGAACACCACACCGGTGTTCATCTGCGATTCCCTTGCCATCCGTACCAGTCCGTATACATCCAGATCACAGACCGAGGTGGTCGTGTCGCGGTCCGCAAAGGCGACAAAATCTCCTGTGGCCGCCAGGATGGTGTCGATCCCCAGGGCTTTTGCCCCCCACAGTTCGCCCTGGAGGCTCAGTGAATTGTGGTCCCGGGTCGTGCAGTGAAGGGTAGCGGGCAGATTGACACGATTCTGGATAAGGGCGCAAAGGGCCATGGCGCTCATCCGGGGCTTGGCGACAGGGTTGGTGGCAACGCTGAACCCGTGAATGGGCAGGTTTTCCAGGGTTGACAATTGTTCCAGAAGCGCTCCGGCATCGGAGCCGGCAGGGGGGACCACTTCAATGGTGACGGTAAAATCATCTCGACTTTTTTCGCTTTTCATGCGGACATAACCTCCTTTCGGGTGGAGGAAGGGTTCATGGATTCGGAGCCAAAACAGACCTTATGGAGTGAACGGTTTGAACATATCGACATGCGGGATTCCATCTTCTTCATAGGGGGGGCTGCAGGCGGAGAATCCGAATCCGTTGTAAAAATCGGTCAGGTAGGTCTGAGCAGAAATCCGGATTCCCATACCGGGGTAGTCCCGTCGGCATTTCGATATCGCCTTTTCCATGGCGGCTTGGGCCAGCCCTTTCCCCCGATCCGAAGCGCGCGTCAGCAGCCGACCCACTGAGGGCTCCGCAAACCGGGTCCCCGGCGGGTTCACCCTGAGATAGGCGGCGATGGATCCAGATTGCCCGCGCCCCAAAAGATGCCAGGCGGTCGGGTCCAAGGCATCGGCGTCCAGATATGCGCAATTCTGTTCCACCACAAACACTTCCTGCCGGATCGCAAGCAGTTCGTACATCTCCTCTGCGGTGAACGCTTCGAACCGCATCCATCGCCAGACCACCTGTTTGATCATCCCTTGAATGGAATCCCCTTGTCCTTGATCCTGTCGATGACGTCCTTCAATTGGTCCGCATTGCAGTCGTCGATCCGGTATGTGTTCACGGCGCCGTTTTTAAAGGTGAAATGGATCACCCCGTCCTCATCCATGAAACCCTCTTCGATATGCTCCTCCGACAGCCAGGGTTCCAGGGTTTTGATGAAATCCACAAGCCTGCAGGTGTTCATGTTGGTTCCCTTTCCATTGGGCCGTTCAAACGATTTCGCCGGGCATCATCGGTTTTCCTATCAGAAACCGGTGCCCGGCACAATACACCGCCGCCATCAGGGTAACCGCATTGGGTTTCTGAAGGATAAATGAACGTCGAACATCGAACGTTCAACATTGAATTTTGAATAAAAATGAACGAAAAGCCGGGATTTAGGCAACAGACGCAGTGCTGTAATTGTATTTTTCATTCGACGTTGGGCGTTGGACGTTCGATGTTCGATGTTCATTTTAGAGAAACATGATGCACCAATTCCAAATGAAGTTACCCTGCCCCTACCAGGATGGATCATTAGACCGGCTCCAGACGGCAGGGAACGTACCGGTGCAGAGGGGTTCCCATAGGATCGCGGTGGCTCGAACCGGTCAGCCGGTTGACGTTGATTCCGTATACCCCACCGTCATAAAGCAGCCCGAAGCCATGGGGGATCAACACCATCCCCGGACGAACCTGGCCGCTCACCTGCACCTCTCCGGTTTCGGAGCCCGATTCGGTGATCACCCGTACCTGCTGGCCGTCCGAAAGGGGTATCCGCTTTGCATCATCCGGGCTTACCGCCACGGTACAGGCCCGTTTACCGCGATTCCATTCCGGGTTGCGCATCAGTGTGTTGGCGTTGGTGTCCATGTGACGACCCGCATTGAGGATCAATGGAAACTCCGCCGGTAGTGCAAGGCCCGCTTGTTCGTTCTCGGCATCCAATTGGCGAACCCCGTTTTCAAGTTCGGGGATCACTACCTCGATTTTACCCGATTCGGTTTTGATTCCCGCCATGGGATCATCCGTGTCGGCCGCGCCCACAAAGATGCCTTCCGGTTTGTCCACCAGAGCCTGAAAAATGCGGTCTCCCTGGTCGGGTCCCGGTTCGAACCCGGCCCGGGCCGCATTTTTCCGAAACGCCTTGGGTGCGGTCATCAGCATTCCCCACAGGGCCGCTTTGGCAGCGCTGTCCCACGCCTGTCCCAGGGTTTGGGCCAGTACAAAGGGCATCACCGAAAGGGCGCGGGGTTCTTTTCCGGCCCACTCCATGAGATGGAGCCCGAAAGCCAGCCGATCCCCCCGGGCGGCTTTTTTCAGATCCCCGGGGATCTCTGGCAGCAGATCCAGTTTATCCGCCAGCCGGGTGAAGATCTGTGCTGCTTCCAGACACTGGGGGGACGGGGTCACCACCGGCCGGCGCAACTGGAAAAAGACATCCGGATAGGTCCAGGGAAAAAAGGTGCCGTCCCACGATTCGTAGAAGGTGCGGCAGGGAAGCACGTAATGCGCCAGCCGGGCGGTTTCGCTCATGACGATGTCGTTGACCACGAGAAGATCCAAGGCATCGAACGCCTTTTCGTAGGCCGAGGTGTCGGGATAAGCTCGAAGGGGATTACAGGCGCTCACCAGCACTGCGCGCAGGCGCTCGGGATGATCGGAGAGGATCTCCTCCGGCATTGCCGCCGGGGGAAAGGATCCAGCCGCCGCCGGGGGCAACCCGGTGGCGACGGACCGCCATGTCTTGGGATTTCGCTCGTCTGCATGGAATCCCATGGGCATCACCATGCCGGGAATCACGTTCCCGCCGCGCACACCGAAGATACCGCACACCGCTCCCAAAATGTTCAGCAGATAGGAGTTGAGCGTGCTGTGGCGACCCATGTAGATGCCAAGGTCCGGATGAAGGCACCACCTTCGGGTGGTCATCAGCCGGCAGAGTTCCCGAACGCTATCAAGGGGCAGTTGACAGACATTCAAGGCCGCGCCGGCATCAAAATTTTCAAACCAGCCACGGATTTTGTCAAATCCCTCAAGATATTGATCGATATAATCGCTGTTTTCCCAGCCCTCGGCCAGTATGATGGCGATCATCGTCTTGGCTAAAAGCGCATCGGTCCCCGGCCGCACGGCAAGGTGCAAATCGGCGATGGCGGCCGTTTCACTTTTCCGGGGATCGATCACCACCAGTAGGCGATCCGGGTCCTTGCTGAACCCTTTGAGCACCTTTCGGGCCCGGGGCATCTGATGGCTCATCATCCCGTTCCAGCCCCATCCCACCAGCATTTCGGCATCGTGTTCATCGGGGATGGCGACATTGTACTGTTTGCCCAGCATCCGGCCGAAGACCCACCAGGACCCGGAAAACTCCTGGCCCGCCGATGAGTAATAATATTGGGAGCCCATGGACCGAATCAGCCCCAGTCCGAAAGCCGCTTCCATATGTCCACCCTGGGCGCTGCCCCCCATGTATGCGAGACATCGGGGGCCGTGGGACTTTACCAGCCCCCCGAGCTTTTCTGCGATCTCGTCGATTGCCTGCTCCCAGGAGATAGTCGCAAACCCGCTTCCCGCCTTTTTCAGAGGTTGGGTGAGGCGGTCTTTGGGATACTGGTGGTAGAGGACATTGAGCCCCTTCCGGCAGACATACCCCCGGCTGCGGGGATTGTCCCGGTCCGGCCGGACTTTGACCATTCGGTTGTCCTCCACCCGAACTTCGAGTCCGCAGTTCTGGGCGCACAGTACGCATCCTGTTTTATGCCATCGGGTCATGGTGCCTCCTTTTTCACTTGGACCCTATTTTCCTGCACTGAAAATGAAGATTGAAGGGGTCCTCCGGAATCTCCATCACCTGGATATTTTCAAATCCAGCCTCCTTCAACATCTCGACGGCCTGCTCTCTCCCCCACATCATGCCAAGCCCCATTCCCCCGTTGCACATTCCCACGGGCATGCAATGGAAAAGGCTGACCGTGTATAGAAAAGGGGCCATGGGATGGTCCATGTTGTCGACGACATCGGACCTGGCGGCGATATCCACCATGGAAAACGTGCCCCCGGCCGACAGGATATGGTAAATACCCTTTAACGCATCCAGGGGGCGGGTTTGATCGTGGATGGCATCGAAGGCGGTGACATAATCAAAAGCGCTGTCCAATTCGGAGGCTGCACCCAGCAAAGCGGCATCCTGGCAACGAAAGGTCACGTTGGCCAGATCCAATTTCAATGCCTCTTGTTGGGCCAGTGAGATGGCGTCACCCGAGATGTCCATACCGGTGAACCGGCTGTTGGGAAACGCCTGCGCCATGAGCATCAAAGCGACGCCTTCCGCACATCCCAGGTCGCACACCCGAATCCCCCGGTGGAGCTTCTCCACCATCCGTCCCGAATCCACCGACGGCAGGAAGCGATCCACCAGCACCTGCCGGTGTTTGGCAACCGCCAATTCCGACATGAAGGCCTGAAATCCGGGATAATGGTCGTAGGAGACACCCTGGCCCGTACGAAATCCGTCGATCAGCGGCTCCATGGCACTGGCGATGAGAAGCGGAATCTCTTGGGTGTACACCCCCATATTGGCACTGCCGGCTCTCCGGGTGAGCAGATCCGCGTGGGACCTGGGAAGATAGAATCGGTTATTGCCGGATTCCCCTTTTTCCACCCGAACGATTTCGGCTGTGGCCATCACCGCCAGCCACTCTTTTACGTATCGGTGAGAAAGCCCTGCGGCATCGGCGATCATTTCTACCGGCTCCGGTTTTTCAAATTTGTCCATCGCATCGAAAAGACCGGTCCGATATCCGACAGCCAGAGCGGCGTTGACGGCCCCGTGATTCAGTATCTCCACCAGCTTGTCCGAAAAGGTTGGCGGCCCGGTCCTGGATTCTTCGGTCATGACGTTCCTTTCTCCGGATCTGCGCGTTTTATCGAGGCACCAGCGGGCCAGTCCATTCCGTTACCGCCAGCCGAATCACTATACATTTCCCAACCATAGAATTCCAGTGGAATTCATTTGACTGGACCCGGAATCTGTCGGTGTCCGTCAGGAAATCGCCGACGCCTCGTTGAGAGGTGTCTTGCGCAATTGAACCCCGCCGCGGCAGAATTTAAGGAGATACCCGTTGCGGCCAAGCATTATTCATGGATGGACGGTGGTTGAAAAGGGTTGGGGGCAAAAAGAAGCTGACGGGGGGGCTCCGGAAAGTGGAAGTTCCGATGATACCATTTGACTATGGGCCGCGTTGCACGTAATCTCAGAGCAGCGATAATGGAGCCGGATATTATGAAAGACATCATCAATTGGTTAATCCGCGTCGAGGAAATGTCCGCTAATTTGTATCTTGCGGCCTCGGAGCTGTTCAGGGAAGACCAACCCCTTTGCCGGTACCTTCAGCATTCCGCAGAAGATGAAGCCTGGCATTTTCATATCATGCAGAGCGCGGCTGAGAGTTTGAAGGACATCGAGAAGGATAGTTCCATTATTCTGGACAGGGAAACCATGGATCGGATCGAAAACACGTTTAAAAATTGCATCATTCAGCTCGAAAAGGGTGAACTGCACCGGGAAACCCTTATCAACTGTATCGTACGGACCGAATTCTCGGAATGGAATCCCCTCTTTTTGTATGTCATCGATGTCCTAAAAAAGGACCGGCCCGCATTCCGTTACGGCATCCCCAAAATCCAGCACCATCTGCGGCATACACAGCACTTTCTGGAAAACGACCCGCACGGCAGGCAGCTGTTGAAACAATTCAGATCCCTGGAGCCGGTGTGGGAGGAGAAAATCCTCGTCGTGGATGACGAAGAGGCCATTTGCAACCTCCTGGAGGCGGTGCTCGAAACCGAAGGGGCTGTGGAAACCGCCGAAAATGGCCAAAAGGGGCTTGAAAAACTCAGTGACGGCTATTTCAAGCTGGTCATCTCCGATATGGACATGCCGGTGATGAACGGTTTCGACTTCTACCACAAAGCGGTGGAAAAATTTTCAAATATCAGGGACCGTTTTCTCTTTTTTTCCGGTAATTTTACGCAGCAGCACATCCGCTATTTTAACGAGAAGGGGATCCGGTATATGGAAAAACCGGCCCCGCTGGCGAAAATAAGGGCCAATGCCCTTGAGATCATGCACCTCATCAAAGATGAAGCTGTCGATTGATTGCCGAACCCGCTAACACGGAACTGCCTCAGAATTCCCACACCCGGACGGGTGAAAAAATCCCAGCAAAGGAGCCGCAATTGGAAGCACAAAAAGAAACCCAACTGGTGGTCATCGGCGCCGGTCCAGGCGGCTATGCCGCCGCTTTCCTGGCAGCCGATCTTGAAATGGAAGTGACCCTTATCGATCCCGCCCCGAACCCGGGCGGTGTATGTCTCTATCGCGGATGCATGCCCTCCAAAACGCTCCTTCACGCAGCGCATCTGCTGGAGGAGGCCAAAAAGGCGGAGCGGTGGGGCATTCGGTTCAGCAAACCGGAAATCGATGTCGACCGGCTCCGTGCCTGGAAGGAGGAGGTGGTGGCACAGCTCACCGGCGGGCTCGGCCAGCTCAGCGGCCGGCGGAAAATCAACTATGTTCAGGGCAAGGCGGTTTTTTCCGATTCCCGGTCGTTGAATCTCACGGAAACCGGCGGAGACGCTTACCGGTTGCGTTTCCAAAACGCCATTCTGGCCACTGGGTCGCGTCCTGTCACCGTCCCATCTCTTTCACTTCAAAGCCCGCGCCTGATGAACTCCACCGAGGCCCTTCGTCTTGAGGATATCCCCGAAACGCTGCTGGTGGTGGGCGGCGGGTATATCGGCCTGGAATTGGGATCGGTTTACGCGGCTCTGGGCAGTGAGGTATCCGTGGTGGAGATGCTCCCCGGCCTGGTGCCGGGCGCGGATCGGGATCTCGTGAGAATCCTGGCCAAACAGATCAAGGAAAAATTCGCTGCGGTGATGACCGGGACCCAGGTGATCGAATCATCGGAAACCGGCCAGGGGATCCGTGTGGTAATGGCGGATGGCAGCGACGCCCGTACCGAGCATCTATTTGACAAGGTGCTGGTATCTGTGGGACGCCGGCCCAACTCAGACGATCTGGGTCTTGAAAATACCGGTGTCACCATCGATCCCCAGGGATTTGTCAGGACCGACGCGGCCAAGCGTACCGATGATCCCGCCATTTTTGCAGTGGGCGATGTCACCGGGCAGCCCATGCTGGCCCACAAGGCCTCACACGAGGGCCGCGTGGCCGTGGAGGTCATCGCGGGCAAGGATGTGATTTTCGATCCGGCAGCCATACCGGCGGTCATGTTCACCGACCCTGAAATCGCGTGGTGCGGTTTGACTGAAACCGAAGCCAAGGCCCAAAAACGCAGTGTTGAAACGGTTCGCTTCCCGTGGGCGGCATCGGGCCGGGCCCAGACCCAGGACTGTGCGGAAGGATTGACCAAACTGCTCGTCGATCCCGAAACCGAGCGTATTCTCGGAGTGGGCATGGTCGGGACCGGCGCGGGTGAGTTGATCGCAGAAGGGGTCCTGGCCATGGAGATGGCGACCACGGTCTCCGACCTGAAACTCTCCATCCATCCTCACCCCACGCTCTCCGAAACATTGATGGAGGCGGCGGAGGTGTTTTTCGGACAAAGCACCCATACCTATCGTCCCAAACGGAAAAAAAAGTAACTTCGCTTTCCGGGTTCATGATAACGCGAAATGGATCATTTGCTCTATTTAAAACCAACCCGAGAGTTGAAGGTGGACCATGAAAACACGACATGGCATCCTGTTTGAATCGTCGGCGGATATGGGACGGCTATCTCCGGGCAGTATCGACCTGGTGGTAACTTCACCGCCCTACCCCATGATCGAGATGTGGGACGGGCTCTTTGCCGCTGCCGATCCGGCCGTTTCGAAACACCTGAATCGGGAGCAGGGTCCCCAGGCTTTTGAATCGATGCACCGCATTCTGGACCCCGTGTGGCGTGAGATTTATCGGGTGCTCCGTCCGGGAGGCATCGCCTGCATCAATATCGGGGATGCCACACGTACGCTGGGTGGTAATTTCGCCCTTTATCCCAACCATAGCAGAATCCTGAGTTTTCTTCTAAAAACCGGATTCCAGGCCCTGCCGGCGATCCTTTGGCGGAAACAGACCAACGCCCCCAACAAATTCATGGGATCCGGCATGATGCCCCCCGGGGCCTACGTAACCCTGGAGCATGAGTATATCCTGATAGTGAGAAAGGGAGAAAAAAGGGAGTTTTCTATCCCTGAAGAGAAACGAAACCGGCGGGAGAGCGGATATTTCTGGGAGGAACGAAACACCTGGTTTTCAGACGTCTGGATGGATCTCAAGGGCACACGCCAGGAGCTTTTCGACCCGAAAGCACGGAAACGAAGTGCCGCCTTCCCCTTTGAACTGGCATACCGTCTCATCAATATGTTCTCCGTCAAGGGAGACACGGTCCTGGATCCTTTTTTGGGCATCGGAACGACGATGTATGGAGCGATGGCATCGGCACGGAACAGTGTGGGTTTCGAGATTGATAGCGATCTGAAGGAGCGTCTCTTCTCCGGCATCGAGGATATCGTGGAGCTGTCCTCCTCCAAAATCGCCGATCGAATCGAAAGCCACATGGTGTTTGTAAAGGAACGAATCCACCAAAAAGGACCCTTGAAATACGCTAATGCACACTATTCTTTTCCGGTGGTGACCCGCCAGGAAACGCAGCTTTTTTTCAATGAACCGCAGTCTGCAGAAATTTTGGAAGACTCTGTTGTCGAAGTCATTTACTCAGATGCAGTTGGAGAAAACCACATAGGGAATTGGGATGCTTCCGAAACCTCAAACCCAATTGCTTCTCCACGGCCCCCCACCCAAAAAAGAAAGAACCGGCAAACCCATCGCCAGAAAACGCTTTTCTAATGCGCCAGCTTCAAATTGTTTCAGACAGTTCAAGGTTTGATAAAATTTGACATAACAATCCGTTATGTAATATAAAAAATTATTCCCATCCTTTCTTATACCTCAACATAAAAGTTTCATCGGCATAGGGGGCAAAGAGATGAATGCCCGAGATGCGGATTTGAGAATACAGATGGTTTCAAATCCTGTGATGAATGCACCCAACCACTGGTGGAAAAATTAGTGTGCAAATTATGGCCATCATCGGACTAAAAAAGAAGGGGCAAGCGGATCTTCACCCTTTGGTGAAATACAATCACTGGGGGAGGCAAATATACTTTATCTTGGCGACAATGCCTCTTTTCAGCATTCTTAATCAGAGAGATCTACCGATTCATTTCTATTTAATTTTTATTGTTCAAATTTTACTCTGGCCTCATATTGCCTATTTAATAGCATATTTCAGTAATGACCCCAGGAAAACTGAGATCCAATTTAACATGCATTTTGATAATCTTTCCTTAGCCATCTGGTTGCCCATATGTTTGTTTAACCCCATGATTTGTCTGTTCTTCTTAATCGGATCAAGTACATCGGCGATGATCGCTGGGGGTATTCCATTATTCGTAACAACAACAGCCGCAATGATATCAGGATGCATTTTGGGTGGCATGATATTTGGTTTTCATTTCAGCCATCTAACGACTTTTTCTACAATTATTTGGACGGGTATTGGAATATTAGGCTCGATCTTCTTTATGCTTTTTTCATTCGTCCGAGGAAACCAGATCATTATTCTGACAAGAAAAGAATTAAAAGAACAAAAAGCGATATTAGACAAGGAACTTGAAGAGGCCGCGTCCTACGTAAAAACCATGCTTCCCCAAGCCATTCGTAATGGTCCCGTTCAAATCGATTGGAAATTTATTCCTTCAGCGGAATTAGGAGGCGATGCATTTGGCTATCAATGGTTGGATGATGATCATTTTGCCATCTACTTGCTGGATGTCAGTGGCCATGGCGTTGGAGCAGCCTTATTATCGGTTTCAGTTCTGAATGTACTTCGTTCACAATCGCTAGCCGATACGGATTTCAAAAGCCCTGATCAGGTTTTGGAACGGTTGAATATGGCCTTTCAGGGGGAAAAGCATAACGACATGTTTTTTACCATTTGGTATGGTGTTTATAGAAAAAGCTCCCGCAAGCTGACATACGCCAGCGGAGGACACCCACCGGCACTTTTATTTTCTGGCAGCGATGTAGGAAACTCAGAAGCGACACTACTGCGGACACCCTGCTATGTGATTGGCGGTATGCCGGAAATCACCTACGAGAAACGGGAATGCACTGTCGGTGAAAATGACAAATTATATATTTTTTCAGATGGTGTCTATGAAGTTGAAAAATCCGATGGCTCGATGTGGCGTTTTAAAGAGTTTACAGAGTTTATGACCCAAAATAGGACTGACGGTAGATCTGCTTTAGAAAACCTTTATCGACACGCCAGTTATCTGAATCGGTTGGATGATTTTGAGGACGACTTTACCATAGTAGAGGTTTTTTTCAGTTGATATATTGATTTTAAATGTCTGGGGGTTACTCGCGTTTATTCCAAACCGCTTGAGTCCAGATTTGAATAACTCCCGTTTACCAACCGGATCTCCACTCTGAACTTGAGCTCAGTAGATTATCAAAATTAGATCATTGCGAAAATTGTGATACGGGTTTTCGCCCAGGTCGTGTTGTGTTTGTTGCGACAGCTGTTTGCAGCGAAAAGAAAATGAGTATTTCGCCCATTACCTCGGTTCAGGTCTGTAATTTTGTTTTGTCAGAAAGGCGTCCACTCGAGGTTGGGGCGATATTGCAATCCACTTCCCATAGGCAGCCTTCCCCAGCGGTCAAGCTGCACCCGACGGGCACCTTGAATCCTTCCGCCTGTGGCAGTATACAGGTAGGCACTGTTGTTGTACCGTCCTCATTGTCGGCAGTCTGAACCTGTGCGTGCTCACGTGCAATGAACATGTAAATCGATGGAATAACAAATAAGGTAAATGCCGTTCCCACGGCCATTCCCCCCACCAGCACCAAACCGATGGAATTTCGAGCAGCGGCTCCTGCTCCGCTGACGAGTACCAAGGGAAAATATCCGGCAATGGTGGCGCTGCTGGTCATCAGGACAGGGCGCAGCCGAGTCTGGGCCGCTTCACGGATTGCCGCCTCTTTACTTTTACCCATTAGCTGCAGCTTATTGGCAAATTCGACGATCAGAATGCCGTTTTTCGAAACTACACCCACGAGGGTCACCAATCCAACCTGGGAGTAGATATTAAGGGTGGTGGACCAGCCGTCCGTCCAGAATGCCACGTTTGGGTCAGGCATCCGCAGAAAAGTGAAAATAAGGGCACCGAACATGGCCAGGGGAACCGATCCGGCCATAATCACAAAGGGGTCGCGGAAGCTGTTGTACTGGGCCGCAAGGGTCAGAAAAATCATCACCAGGGCAAGACTGAATGCCGGGAGGAACCTGCTGCCCTCGGTGCGCAGTTGGCGTGATTCACCGGTGTAATCGATCACGTAGCCTGCAGGCAGAATTTTATTGGCCTCGTCCTCCAAAAAACGCAGGGCCTCATTGAGGGGGCGCAGCGGTACCCCGCTGAGGGCGACGGCGTTGAATTGTTGGAAGCGGTTTATGGACCTGGGAACTGTGCGGTTCTCAATTGTAGCGATGGTACTCAACGGTACAAGACTACCGCCGGGGCCGGTGACATACACATCCTTGAGTTGTTCCGCCGTCAGCCGGTCCACCCGCTGGATCTGGGGGATGACTTTATAGCTTCGGCCGGCGTTGTTGAAGCGATTGACATATCCCCCGCCCACTAGCGCACTCAAATCAGCGCCCACTTTGCGGAGACTCAATCCCAGGTCAGCGACCCTGTCGCGGTCAATGCGCAATTCGGCTTCGGGCTGGTCGATCTTGACATCGATAATGGGCGGAAAGGCAAACATTCCGCTTTGGATGGCTTTGAGCTGAAGCTGGCGGGCAAATCCCAGAATTTTCTCCGGCTCCTCCGTCGATGCCAAGATGAACTCCACCGGGAACTGCCCTCCACCGGGAAGGGCCGGCGGTGTCACGGCAAACATCTGAATTCCCGGTATCTGCTGAAGCCCGGCCTGGACCTCCGGTAGAATCTCGAAAATGGTACGATCTCGTGATTTCCAGGGTTGAACCACCATGCCTCCGAAACCCGAGCTGGGTGAAGTGATCTGAAATGTAAAATCGGTTTCAGGAATACCCATGAACACATTATTGGCGGCTGCCGCATCGCGGCTGGTTTGATCCAGAGTCGCATTGGCGGCGGCATCCACGATGCCGAAGATAACACCCTGATCTTCGGTAGGCGCAAGTTCCTTGGCCGACATCATGTACATGGGGATGGTCGCCAGACTCAGAAGTAGCCAGACGGTGTAGACCGCCGGGCGTGTCTTGAGCGTTACTTCAAGGAGACGGTCGTAGATTTGGCTCAATCGCCTGAATGCGCTACCGATACGGCGGGCAAGCCCCTTTTCGGTCATCCCTTTTTTAAGCAGTCGGGATGACATCATCGGTGAAAGCGTCAGGGCCACCAGCGTTGAAATGATTACCGAGCCGGTAAGGGCGAAAGCGAATTCGCGAAACAATGATCCCGTCAATCCCCCCTGGAGACCGATAGGCGTGTAGACCGCCGCCAGCACGATTGTGGTTGCCACGATCGGTCCTACCAGTTCGCGGGCACCCTCCAACGCGGCCTCATGCGGAGATTTGCCCATGCGCAGGTGTCGCTCGACATTTTCAACCATGACAATTGCATCGTCCACAACCAGACCGACCGCCAGTACAATGGCCAGAAGGGTGAGAAGATTGATTGTAAATCCGAAAACCTGCATGAGAAAAAGGCCGCCGATAAGCGAAAGGGGAATCGCTATAACTGGAACGAGCGCCGATCTGAGAGATCCCATAAAAAGATAAATTACCGCCACCACAATCATCAGGGTGATAACCAAAGTTTCGGAGACCTCCATGATGGCGCTGTCTATATACTGGGTTGCATCGTAGGCCACACGACCGGTCAAACCGCCCGGAAGTTCTTCGGTAATTTTCGCCATTTCGGCACTTATTGCTTTGATGACATCCAAAGAATTGGCATTTGGGAGGGGCCAAATACCCATAAAAACCGCGGTTTGTCCCGAAAAGCGAACTTCTGTATCGTAATCTTCGGCACCCATCACCACATCAGCGATATCTTCTAAACGAACTACGGCACCCCCGATTTCTCGGATTACCAGACGCTTGAATTCCTCCACTGTTTGTAGATCCGTATTTGCGGAAAGGTTAACCTGAACAAGGGCACCTTTGGTTTGGCCGACTGCTGATAAGAAATTGTTGGAAGAAAGAGCCTCTCGGACCTCTACCGGACTGATGTTAAAGGATGCCATGCGGTCCGGTTTCAGCCAGATTCGCATTGCGAAAGTGCGTCCCCCCAGAATATCGGCCCGCTGAACACCGGCAATGGCCGAAAGCCGCGGCTGAACCACCCGGACCAGGTAGTCGGTAATCTGGTTTTGCTGAAGTATATCGGACGTAAAACTCAGATAGGCCGATGCAAAACGACTGTCTGCTGACTCCACGTTGATTACCGGGGTCTCGGCTTCAGGGGGAAGGTCACCCCTTACCTGGTCCACCTTGGAGCTGATCTCGGAGAGGGCCTTAATGGCATCGGTGTCGAGCTTGAGCCGGGCTGTGATCGTGGACTGCCCCTGCCGGCTTTGGGATTGAATGTAATCGATACCGTCGGCAGCGGCAATGGCGCGCTCTAAAGGAGTGGTAATGAAACCGCGGACCAGATCGGCGCTCGCCCCGGTATAAACTGTGGTCACTGTCACGGCTGCATTTTCACTGCGCGGATACTGACGGACATTCAGGGTGAGCATGGCCTGCACCCCGGCAATAACGATTAACAAGCTGACGACCAGAGCCAGGACCGGCCGACGGATGAATATATCGGTGACGTTCATCGTACAGTCCTATCAAGCGTCCGCCGGCCGGGGGGCTTTTTTGAATTCAGGTGCCAAACTATTGTCCACCACCACGGTTTGTCCGTTCCGTAGCTTGAAGACCCCTGTACTGACAATGGTTTGCCCGGACTTAAGTCCTTCGCGCACAATGACGATATCGCCACGCTGCTCACCCAGCTTGACGAACTGTTGGCGTAAGACGAGTTGCTTAGGATTTTTGCCTCCTTCTGATATTTCGACCAAAAATACGGAATCGGAATACGGGGCAAAGTGTACCGCTGTTGCCGGGATGGTCAGGACTTGTTCCATAGACGGCATAATCACGTCGACCTTGACGTACATGCCGGGCCGGAGGACTTCCCCATTGTTCGGCAGGGTTGCCTGGATCAAGATATTTCGCGACCGGCTGTCCACTTCGGGATTAACAGTCGATATTATTCCTTTTGCGCTTTGCCCGGTCGATACGTCGGAAACCACTCGAATGGAAAGGCCCTGTTTGATCCGTGTCAGGTTTTGCTGGGGCAGCTGAAAATTGACATAAATCGGATTTAGTGTCTGGAGGGAAACGATCGGCTGACCGTTTTCCAGGACCTCCCCGAGGTTGACTTGCCGAATGCCCAGGTGCCCGGTGAAAGGTGCCCGTATGGTTTTTTTGGCAATTGTGGATTGGATCAATTTCACCTGCGCTATGGCCTGGTCATGAAGGGCGATGAGTTCATCCAACTGGGATTCCGGGATCACTTTCTGGCGCCTCAGATTGCGGGCGCGTTCCAGGTTTTTGAAAGCGAGGTCGGCCTCGCTCCTGGCAACCTGCAGTTGGGCGGTTTCGGTGGAAACGTCCTGTTGGACGAGTAATTGACCAGCTTTCGCTACAGTGCCGGCTTCGAAGACGATCCGTTCCACCTTGCCGGAAAGCTCCGCCGTGACCGTCACGCCTCGTACGGCCTGTAGAGAACCGATGGCACTTATGGAGGTTTCCCAGGCCGTTGGACGGACCTTGGCCACTGTGACGGTCTGCGGCGCTGGTACAAATGCCTCGCCGTGGGCGATCATTTGCCTGATCTGCAAGCCTTTGACCAGACCCAAGGCACCAAGGACAATCAACAGGCCGACGATGGTTACCGAAACGCGGGCAGACAGTTTCATGATCCGAATCCTTCCGAATTAATTATGTGAGTGTGATGAACACAATGGCTGACGATCGAGGAAATCCTGTACGGGCCTTGATGCCGCCCGGCATTAAAGGGCCGCATTGGTGGGATGGGGTTATGAAGACGCTGTCTCAGTTGGCAACGTCTAAAAGAACTGGGCAATAAGCTTTTGTTCTTATGCCTCCTCTCCGGAGACTGCCTTTCACATCGGCCGTCCCGTATGCTGTGCTGCGGATTCTCATCACCAAATTGAATATAGTGCCAATATGGTGAAGCCAGAGATCGAACCTAGTAGCTGACACGACGGCCACCGAACATATGCTCCTGTTAACCTGTTAAATCGATCCGCATCGTTTTTTAACCTTCAATGCTGCGCTACATTCTATATGTAAGGGTCGTTCCAATAATGTCAATTCCTCCCCAGTTATTACCCAAGGAGCCGCCCGACAGTACCCACCCCTACAGTATGTGGCATGCATTTCAGTACACCCCCCTAACGGGTTAAGGATATGCGTGTGGCATTTAACCTTTTAAATTATTGAATTTTTATTATATTCGGAATTAACGTCTGAAAAAACGTTGCTGGTATTGGGCTAACTATTTGGTGTGATATCTACATTTCCCGGCAGGTTGACAGTGTCAACCTTGTGGTCCAGGTTATAGATTACTGTTGATCAAAAAATTGTATGTGAACGATTAATGATTCTTCGTTTTTATAGGACAAAATAGAAGATGAACATATCAAACAGTGGAAAACTCATTTTAATGCTTCTCGTGATTGCAGCGGTTTCCGCGTGTGTCCTATTGCCGCGTCACGGCCATCACGCAAATTCGCCGCATCATGCGCACGATGCCTTTCAAAATCCAAAGGGAAGCCCGGGGAAATCCTTTTCATGGCACGCGCTGTGGTTTTTTCCCACGCGTCCCTTGGCCCAATTGCTATATTCCAAGCCACCCCAGGGACATGTCGTTCCGGAAGCGCAGGCTAGAAAACATTTTTATGAAACCGCTGGCAGCAACAGCGTAACCTGGATCGGTCACATGACTGCCGTGATTCGCCTGGACGGACAGTTGATTTTAATCGATCCCTGGTTCACCGACTATGCGACCCCTGTTCCTCCTTTCGGACCCCACCGAAAAATGCCCCCGGGAATTGCCCTTGAAAATCTGCCGCAAATCGACACCATTGTTGTCTCGCACAACCATTTCGATCATTTGGATATTGCGACCCTCGAGATCCTTCCCAGGCCGGAACGCATCACTCTGATTGTCCCTCTCAAATTGGGCCGTTATGTCGAACACATTCCTTTCAAGGAAGTCATCGAATTGGACGGGTACCAATCGCACGAGAGAAAAGATGTGGTCTTTACGGCCCTACCGGTCGTCCATTTTTCTGCCCGCAAGTTAATGGATAGAAATGAGACCCTGTGGGCTGGATTTTCCATCCATGGTATGCGCAGTGGGAAAAGAATATTCTACTTTGAGGGTGATTACGGCGAGATTTACAAAAAAATCGGAGAAGCATACGGTCCTTTCGACATCGCAATGATTGCCACCGGCGCCTATAAACCACGATCGATAATGGCGGGGTCTCACTGCAGTCCCGAAACCTGCGTGCAGGCGGGGCTTGATCTGCGGGCTCAGGTTCTGATTCCCCTGCATTGGGGTACAACGGTTCTCGGAACTGAGAATATCTATGAAACGGGGACGGTCTTTCAACAAGAAGCTGTGAAAAAAGGAATACGATTCCTCTGTTTCTGGTGCCCTATGCGATCTGCTTTCATACCCTTTCACTGCTGAACTATCTCAAGTTTGACCGGACCGGTCAGGGAAAGAAATAAAAAGTTTCCCACATAAAGGGGTAGTGCCGTTTTACCCAGGTCGCCTCTTGACAGAAATATAGTGCCGGCTTAAATTCGCCGAATGACAGAGACCCATAATAATTCAACCAGTCTGCGCGAAGCGTGTATTCAGGAAGCCTTCATTATTGTCGAGGAAAAAGGCGTCGAGGAACTCAGCCTACGTGAAGTCGCCCGGCGTCTGGGCGTTTCACACCAGGCGCCCTACAAGCATTTTAAAAGCCGGGATCACATCCTCGCCGAGATCGTGAGCCGTGCCTATACGGCCTTTGCAAAACACCTCGAGCAGCGTCCCCAGACAGGCGACCCCCAGGAGGATCTTCGTGCAATGGGCACCGCTTATCTTGAATATGCATTAAAACACCCGCTTCAATATCGGTTGATGTTCGGCACCCCGCTGCCCGAACCGGAAAAGCATCCTGATATGTTGCAAAATGCCCAGCATGCCTTTGCCTTGCTCCAGGCAGGGATCGAAAAGCTCCATTGTTCGAGAAAAGGTCCCGGCTTGCATGAGCGCACAAACTTCGATGCGCTCTTCATATGGTCGACTTTGCACGGACTTTCAGGTGTGATGAAATCGCGGATATTGCCGAAACTGAACCTACCGCAAAATACCCTGGATGCCATTTTTGTTGAAACCTTCAAGCGTATCGGGTGGGTGCTTCAAAGTGAGACTGACGAGCCGTTCCAATCGCCGCCTCCTTAAAACCAGATACCTTTTCCGGAATCGCAACCCCGAAATTGACGAATTCTGCCATGACGTATAAGATATTGAATATCCGCAGCACGATCTAAAAAGGCATTTTTAGATCGATAACCTGCAAAAAAGAGGATATTCCGACTCCTAAAAACTCCTGTTCGGTGTCGGTCTTTTTATTCGCCCCCGTCTGCTTGCAAGAGCACTTGAGGGACAGGTGTATCTCACTAGAAAGGGATGGAAAGTTCTAACTAAATCAAGGAGGATGTCAGATTCAACCCGGAGAAATGGCTGCCATCGCGACCAGTAGGGTCGAAGACCAAATCTTAAGCGGTTCCCTTTTTACTTGGACCCCTGAACCCTTGACTTCTCGAACCCTAATTGCAATAAACTCGAGGATTCTTGGATTTAGGCACCCACATTGTGTTATCGGAAGTACGCTTAATTATATGAATTAAAAGTATCATGTTTGTTAACGGACTGAATTAATCTCAATATAAAGGTGAAAAAAATGTCGGACTTATACATTACAAAGCGCCAGCTTGCAGGGAAAAAAGTAGAACTCAGCGATATCAGTATCAGAGACGGTTTACAATCGCTGGAAACCGTGATTGATACCGACACCAAAGTTAAATATCTGGAAGGTTTGATCCTAGCCGGCTTTAAGCGCATGGAGGTCACGAACTACGGCCACCCGAAATTTGTTCCCTTTTTCCCAGATGCCACGGAAGTGCTAAAGCGTCTGCTTAACAGCGAAACCAAGACGCCTGACGGCAAAACAGTTGGCGAAATGATGAAACGCAACGGCGGCGATGTGGAGCTTACAGCGGTTACCATCCATGAAAGAGGCGCGGAGCGCGCCTTTAAGGACTTTGATGAAGGGCACGGTCCGGATCGAATTCTTCAAATGACATCAACCTGTCCTGAACATCAGAATGCCAATTCGGGAAAGACGCATGATCAATACTTTGCCATGTCCGAGCAGGTCATAAAAGACGCTCATAGCCGTGGAATGGTCGTAAATGGTACCGTCAGTACCATTTGGGGAAGTCCTTTTGAAACATTCAATAAGCAATACCGCATGGAAGAAAAGCTGGACATTGCCATTTCCTTTGTAAAACGCTACCTGGATTGCGGTGCCGACGATATAGAACTCGCCGACCATGATGGTTCGGTCACTGATTATCACAAGGCCTATGAATTTTTCAGCCGCGTGCTGGATCCCGAAGAGATGGGCACGGGTCCTGATGGCCGAGATTATTCCGATCCTAAGCTCTACATCGCGCACTTCCATACCAAAAATATGGCCTCGGCCCTCAGAAACGCTGCCGCCGCCCTAAAAGCCGGAATTATTCGATTCGAATCCTGTCTGTCAGGGATCGGCGGTCAACCCGCCAACATGGTTGATGGAAAGGTGATTGAAGGACGTGAGGGAGATTATTATAGCGACCACTTTAACCACGGTCTGATTTCCACTGAAGACATGGTGGCAATGTTTCATGAGATTGGGGTCGATACCGGAATCGATCAAGAGAAGCTGTTGTCTCTGGGACATGGTTTTCGTGCCGATGTCGTGGATACCTTTGCGGCCAGTCAGAAAAAGCTGGGTCGTCAGAGCATGCCTTGCCGTTCATTCATGTTGTTAAATGGACGCTTGCCAGAAAGCGTTACCAACCTGTACAGCGCCTAATCGTTCATACCTGAAACCTTCATGAGAATAAGGATATTCGGTTATCCATCATCAAGGCTTGTCTGCCTCTGAAACGGTAGACCAGCCTTGACACCTTAGGAATCATCCGTTTGTTGTAAAGGAACTGATTGAAGATAGTTGACATGAACGAGGAATTTGAAAATATTTTCCAACAAGCGTCGTTGGCCCACCGGGAGGGCCGGTTTGCCGAGGCCGAAAAAGGCTATCTGGAATTACTCGAAAAAAGACCCCATTGGGGAAAGGTGCTGAACGCCCTCGGAACGGTGTACCTGGACCTGTCCCGGCCGGATACGGCCAGAGAAGCATTTCAAAAAGCAGCCGACCTTAAGGCGCCCTATTTCCCGGCATGCTACAATTTGGCAAGGTTAATGCAAAAGGAGAACGACCACCGGGGTGCCATGTCGATTTATCGGGCCATGCTGTCAATGCAGCCGAATATGGGCGAGGTGTGGAACAACCTGGGAATCGCCTATCGCGAAATCGGCGATCCGGATGAAGCCATTTCCTGTTTTCGAAAAGCCGTGGCTTTCGCGCCGGATATGGCAGAAGCGCATAACAACCTTGGCGTGGCACAAGACGAGTTCAATTTGATAGAAAATGCAGCGAACTCCTACAAAAAAGCCATCAGGATACGGCCGGATTATCCATCCGCCCATTACAACCTTGGGCTTTCGCTGCAAAAGCTGGGGAGATACAAGGAAGCCGGGGCACATTACCAAAACGTGCTCGCTGCAAAGCCGGACCATGCGGCGGCCCGATTCATGCTGCAAAGCCTGGGATCACCATCCACACCCGATGCCGCACCGGTGGAACACGTGCGGAACATCTTTGACCGGTGCGCCGGAACGTTTGAAAAGATCCTGGTCAAAGACTTGGAATACAGGACACCGGCGCTTCTTTTTAGCCGATTGCGTCCCCACCTGACCGAACGGATGAAGGTTCTGGACCTTGGCTGCGGCACAGGTCTGGGGGCTGATCGCTATCGTCCGTTTGCAAAAGAGCTGACCGGCGTCGATGTATCCACTAAAATGCTGGAAAAGGCCGCAGAAAAAAACATCTACGATCATCTTGCTGCTTTCGACATTCTCAAGAACTGGCATTTTCCACAAAAATTCGATCTGATCTATAGTGCAGACGTATTCGTCTATTTTGGCCGCCTGGATTCGATCATCCGGTCTGCATCTTCCTACCTGAACCCGGGAGGGATTCTTGCCTTTTCGGTGGAAAAACTAAAAGACAGTTCCGCAGAATACCGGCTTTTTCCCACCGGCCGCTATGCCCACTCACCAAAATATATTCGCGATTGCCTCAAACGCCATGGCTTAAAATTATTAGACGAAGTCTCGGCGGATATCCGAAAGCAATCCGGAAAACCAGTTGAGGGATTGCTGGTTGTCGCCAGGGCGAAAACGGTAAAAAGTGACCCGTAGCTTCTATTGAAATTGGACTCCATAGCTATCTTTAAAATCAGACGGTAGGATTAAAAAAAGTGTTGATTTCTATATTTTGGTAAATTATATTGTGCATAATTTAATTTTGGATAACTTAAACTGATAGAGAGGTTCGTTTTGAATCAATTGACTGTTTCAATTATTGCGATGATGCTGTTTTTTTCATGTGCGGGACAACGTCCTGATAACATAGGAGTAGATAACAAGCGGTTGGCAGAATGTCCCGGTAAGAAAAACTGTGTTAACAGTCAGTCAGCCGATGAAAACTATTTTATCGAGCCATTCCAGTATAAGGGCAGCAAGGAAGCCGCCTTTCAAAAACTGAAAAAGAGTATCGCCTCATTTGAACAATTCACAAAAGCTGAAGAAAACGAAGACTATTTGCGCTATGAGTGCAAATCAACTGTTATGGGGTTTGTGGATGACCTGGAGTTTTACTTTTCACAAGATAAATTGATCCATGTCCGGTCTGCTTCACGATTAGGGTATTCTGATTTAGGAGTAAACCGAAAACGAGTGGAGAAATTGCGCAAGCTATTTTACGAAGATGGAAAAAAATGATGCTCTAAAACTTGAAAGTCAGCTTTGTTTTGCCGTATATGCCTGTTCTCGAAAGTTGACACGCATGTACCGTCCACTATTGGTGCAACTGGATATCACATATCCCCAGTATCTTGTTTTAATCCTGTTATGGGAAAAAAAGCAGCAAACAGTGACCGAGTTGGGAGAAAGGCTTTTTCTCGACTCAGGCACCCTAACACCGTTGTTAAAACGAATGGAAGGAAACGGTCTGGTACGGCGTTGTCGATCTAAAAAGGACGAAAGAAAAGTTATTGTCAAAATTACCCAAAAAGGCGAACAGCTAAAAGAAAAAGCTTACGAAATACCTGGCAAAATGTTTTGTCAGAGTGGTTTGAGCGTTGAGGAGTTTTATGGTCTGAAAGGCGATCTGGAAAAATTGTTGAATCGGATCAGTGAACAGGAATAAATTTAAAAAATGAAAACGAGTTAACACAAAGACTTTAACCACTTGGCACTACCTCATACAATATTTGAAAGATTGAAACTTTATTCAAACGACTTTGATCGAAATGGTTCCGCACAAATTATCCTATCCTTGAGTTTTTTAATATTTCTGTATTTTTAGATCCCTTCTACGATCTCATGGCATCCTGTATTACTCGAAATTTGGAAAATACGGTTCTTACCTGACACAATGATATCTTGCGGTTGAGTGCCAAACCAATATATAGTGACTCATTCCACTCCAGCGGGAAATAGCTCATCCGGGTCTGTTTGAATATACGAAATATACGTCAGACATTTCCTTCAAGTGCTTTGTTCTGAACGGGTTTGAATACTTTTAAAATTCTGAAACTATGGTTCTGTAATCTATCAAGTTTTTTACAGACTGACCGATAATGGAAAGTGAAGGTATATAAGAACAAGTATCAGGGGCTGTTTTATAGATTTGAGCGAAATATCATTTTTCCGAATCAGTATCCTATCAGTTTAGAAACGTTATAGGGCAATGGTTGAGCCTATCGACCCAGAATAACGATTATGCATCTCGCACGAACAACTGTATTGCTTGCCATGATTATGCTGTGGCCTATAAACGGTATTGCTGAAGACAAATCTGTTCATTTGGCCACTCTCAACTGGGCACCATATATCGGGGAAGACCTTGAGTCTTTCGGTTTTGGTGCCGAAATCCTGCGTGTGGCATTTCAAAGAGCGGGGTATGAGACCACCTTTTCGTTCATGCCCTGGGTGCGTGCACTAAAGGATGTTGAAATAGGAAAATATGATGCCGTTTGCTTCGCATACCACTCAAGTGAAAGATCTGCAAAATATATATTTACAGTACCTTATGCCCAAAGTGTTCTTGGTTTTTTCACGCTCAGGGAATCGGACATCAAGTTCCAGACGTTCCGCGACCTCGCCCCCTTTCGGATCGGTGTTGTGCGAGGATTCGTGAACACACCCGAATTCGATGCATTGGATTTTTTAAAAAAAGAAGAGGCAAAGAACGAATTATTGAATCTAAAGAAACTGATCCATCGCCGAGTGGACCTGGTTATCAGCGACAAGTTCATTATGCGGCACCTGATAAAAAGACATCTCCCTGATAAAAGGGAAGCGATCATATTCCTTGAACCGCCATTGATCAAACAACCCCTGTACCTGATGTTTTCCAGGGAATTAGAAGGCTCGGCGTCCAAGGTTCTCGATTTTAACAGGGCGATCGAAAATATGCAAAAGGATGGATCGATCAAAAGCATCATAAAGCGATTTGGATATGCGCATGAAGATTAATGGCAGGACCATACCGAAAAATTCCAGCACTTTTTCCCTCTTGCAGCCGTTGGGGATAATTGCTCGTCAGATTTCCACCAGGATGTCGTGGTTTGGACGAATTTCATGGTTGTTGTCTTGCTGGGCAGCTGTTTTTCCGTTTTCAGCATTGGCGGAATCTCCAACCATCACCTTGGCAACGCTGAACTGGAAGCCTTATGTAAGCGAGGAAATTGTCAATGGAGGATTTACAACTGAAATCGTACGCCAGGCTTTTCAGAGAGCAGGGTACCGTATCGAGGTTACCTACATGCCTTGGATTAGAGTCCTGTCCGAAGTGAAAAATGGGATGTTCGACGCCATGTATCCGGCTTATTATTCCAAATCGCGGGCCCGTGAGTACGCCCTTTCGGAACCTATAGCCAACGGACCCCTCGTGTTATGCAAAAGGTCCGACCGCTCTATTTCCTATCACTCTCTCGATGATCTAAAACCCTATCGCATCGGAGTGGTCAGAGGTTATGTGAACACAGCCGAATTTGACGATGCGCATTACCTCAATAAGAAAATCGTAAACAGTGACAAGCAAAACCTTCTTAAGGTTTTGACCGGGAGGATTGATCTGGCAGTCATCGACATGTTCACCGCCATGCAAATAATGGAGGCATCTATCCCCCGGGCAAAAGGAAAATTGAATTTTTTAAAGCCCCCCTTGGAGGTTAAACCCTTGTATGTAGGGTTCAGTAAGAAAAGAAGTGACTACCGCGAACATTTAGGTGCGTTCAACCGGGCTTTGAACGAGATGAAAAACGAGGGGCTTATTCAAGAAATTTATATTGCCCACGGATTTCGTACACACCCATCCCCTTAAACAGCAAGTTTAGCCGACAACATGCCGCTCCATTAACCCGTTATATAAAAAGCAAGAAATCATGAAACAACTCGAACATCCATCTATTACAAGGAATTTGACGATTTGGATCATCCTTACCGTGGTTATCGTATCAACATTGGCTGTTTTCGGCAGCTATTTATATGCCATCGAAGAAGCAAAAATCCGTTTGAATGACAGAGCGGACAGCATGGCGGACGCCATGGCAAAAATGCTCTCGAACTCACTTTGGAATTTTGATGAAGAGACCGTAAAAAACATTGGTATGTCCTACGCCTACAACGAAAACGTGGCAGGTATACGCATCGTCGATTCACTTGGAAACGTCTATTATGAAATTGCCCCAAAAAAGACCCCTGTGTCGCTCCGTATTGTGAAGACCGTAATGCATGAAGAAAAACCCGTAGGCAAGATGACGCTTCTGCTGGGGTCCACCCATTTTAAAGATCTGAAGCGCCAGTTAATATGGACAAGCATATTCATTATTTTTATCAATCTGGTTTGCCTCATCGTTATTATTCAGTTCCTCCTGCGGCGATTCCTTCAAAGGCCCATCAACTACTTCAGCAATGTAGTGAAAAGTTACAGCGTGGGGGACCCGGGTATCCTGGAAAGCTATTATCCCCCGGTGGAATTCCGGACTTTTCTGGATGTCCTAGGGGATATGGGGGAAAAGATAAAAGCTCAGATGTCAGAGCTAAAAAAATCACAGCAGGATCTTGAAAGGCGAGTTGACGAGCGAACGTCTGAGCTGGCAAAGGCAAACAAAGAACTGGAAATTGAAATTTCAGAACGCCGGCAAGCGGAAAAAGAAAGGATCAAGCTACAAGATCAGCTTCAGAGGGCCGAAAAGATGGAGGCTATTGGAATGCTGGCGGGTGGTGTTGCACATGATCTTAACAACATTTTATCCGGTCTCGTGAGCTACCCCGAACTGCTCCTGTTGGATATTCCTGAAGACAGCCCCTTGAGAAAACCCGTCCTGACCATCCAGAAATCCGGTAAAAAAGCCGCTACGATAGTCGAAGACCTGCTCACAATGGCCAGAAGAGGCGTGGCAGTCTCAGAAATAGTCAACCTGAACCAGATTATCACTGATTATCTGGAAGATCAGGAGTACAAGACACTAAAAACCTATCATCCAAATTTCAGAGTCGAGACCCAACTCGCTCCCGATCTGATCAATATCTCCGGGTCACATATCCATCTCAACAAAACGGTCATGAATCTAGTCTCGAATGCTGCAGAGGCTATGCCGTCAGGAGGCCGCGTCATTTTATCGACGGAGAATCTATATGTTGACAAGCCTATTCCAGGATACGACCGGGTTGTTGAGGGAGACTATGCTGTCCTGTCCGTCACAGATTCAGGGGGCGGAATTAACGTAGAGGACCAAAGTCGAATCTTTGAACCATTTTATACAAAAAAAGCAATGGGCAGAAGTGGAACCGGCCTTGGAATGGCAGTGGTATGGGGAACGGTAAAGGATCATAATGGATATATAGATATGCAAAGTACAGAGGGTTTCGGAACAACTTTCAGGTTATATTTTCCTGTTAGCCGCGAAGATCTTGAGGAAAAGAATATCATCTGGTCGATTCAGGACAATAGGGGCAAAGGGGAAACCGTCCTTGTGGTTGACGATGTAGATGAACAAAGGGAAATCGCATCTGCGCTATTGCAAAAACTCAACTATTCCGTTTTTACCGTCTCAGGGGGTGAAGAGGCGATCGCCTATCTTAAGGAGCACCCGGTTGACCTTGTGTTGTTGGACATGATCATGGATCCTGGGATGGATGGCCTCGACACATACAAGGCTATACTTGCCTGTCACCCTCGGCAAAAAGCCGTAATCGCCAGCGGTTTTTCCGAGACAGAACGCGTCCGGCAAGCACAGGACTTAGGCGCTGGAAAGTATATTAAAAAACCATACACCATGGAAAAGATCGCTTTGGCAGTGAAAGAGGAGTTGAATAAACCTTTTATACGTTGATACCTTTAATTGAATGATTTACATATCCAAAAGAGATATATAGAAAACCTTTTGATCACAATAGGTTAATTTCTATCAAGATATTGCACCCCGTTTTGTAGTTTGATAACCGTACATTCGGAATGATATAAAGCGCTGAATAACGACCTGTTCGGTATTGGCGGTATAGACATGCCTGAAAAAGTTACATTCAACGAAGACCTTGAAATCATTCAGGTTGAGTCATGGGGCGATATCACCCTTGTGGACCTAAAAGGATCACTCGAAGCAGTCCTCAAGCTCCGACAGAAACGAGGAATCACCAGAGTGTTTGTCGATGCCAGTAGGGAGAAATCGTTCCCTTCCACCATGCCCGCCCTCCATTTCGGGGAAAACCTATCAAAAACCGAAGGCGACGTGAAAATCGCCGTTGTTGCAAACCCGAGAGTCCGCGATAGAATCGATTTCCTTGAGACCGTCGTCTTTAACCGAGGCGGGCAGATGAGGACGTTCGAGTCATCTGAGGATGCAATGGTCTGGTTGTTGAAGGAGCCGAACAAGCCGGATGCACTCGAGGACAATTAGCCGCGCCTGATCAGCAACGATGCAGATTCCTGCCATTAAAGCATGCCTATCAATTTGATAGGATGGTTGACACATCCAACGTAAATGCACTAAATGCTCTTTGATTACAATAGGTTAAACTCAGGTCGAGAGATATCTACAAGCCAGTTCCACCGGATAGGTTTATTCTTGGCAATCTATCCTATTATGCCCAAGACAACACAAAATCTTGAGATTTCGCTCTTAAACGGTTTATAATGATTTATTCCTATTTCGTATCAGGTTCATGGCACCGGAGAACCGACTCTTGTGTTTGTGCATGGTTGGAGCTGCGATGCGCGCTACTGGAATGAACAGGTGCCATATTTTTCGAAAAATCATCGCGTCGTCACCCTTGATCTTGCAGGCCACTGTCACTCTGGAACTGCACGCACGCACTACACCATGAAGGCCTTCGGAGAAGATGTTCAGGCGGTCATAGAATCCGCAGGTGGAGTTAGGCTAATCCTGATCGGTCATTCCATGGGTGGTTCGGTGATTGCGGAGGCAGCCCGGTTGATGCCGGGTCGTGTCATTGGCTTAATTGGCGTAGATACGCTTGAGAATATTGAGTATCCGATGACTCGCGAAGCGCTCAATAAAATGCTCGCTCCTTTAAAGGAAAATTTTCAAAAGGGAATCAGACAGTTTGTCGGCGAAATGATCGCATCCAAAACAGATCCAAAGCTTCGCGAATGGATTCTCTCTGATATGTCGGCGGCACCGCAAAATGTTGCCATAAGCGCTATGAAGGAAATGATGTTACAATACATCACCGGTGAATCAGCAAAGATATTTGAAGAAATTAGAATTCCAGTCATTACTGTAAATGGGGGGTTGTGGCCTATCAACTATGAAGCAAACCGGAGGCAGATGTTTTCCTATGATGCTATTATATTAAAGGGAGCGGATCATTTCTTAATGATGAATCGTCCCATTGATTTCAACAAGGCCCTGAAAAAGGCTAGGGTCATGCTAGAACCTATCTAATGAACCATATATTTATAATTCCCTTCTTAGATCAAGAGAGTTTTGCCTCACGAATCGTTGAAGAGGATCTATCATGCCCATTGATATAAAAGAATGTGACGGAGGCATCGGTATTATTATTGAAAGTCGAGAAAGTGTAACGGATCGTGAACTTATCGATTCTCTTGAAAAGCTTCTAAAGCAGGAAAAAGAAAAATTAAAACCATGCAAATATATTCTTATGGATCACACATCATTAACAAGTCTGAATATCACCGATGAAACGGTTGATTATATTTCAGGGCTGCTTGAATGGGCCTCGAGCATCAATACTGACGCGGTCGCAGCAATGGTTGTTTATGTTTCATATGGGGCCAATATCGATCTCATCAATACCATTTCGAAAATGCGAAAATTATTTATGAATCGGTCTTGTTGGGAAACCCTGCAATTTAAAACCAGACCCCAAGCAGTGCGATGGATCAAGGAAAAGGTGAATGACAAATTTGGAATTGATGATTTAACTTTCGGCTGAAAACCAGCTTCAATTCAATTGTTTAAACCCTATTCTAAATGATATAAAATTACCATTGAAAGAACTTCAAAAAAAGATTACAAATTGAATCCGATGCAGGCGGGCAAGTGTTGAGAACTGAGAGTACCTTTTCCAACCCAACTTTTCTTCTGTTCCAAATAACCAAACACGATGAAAGGGGGCCAAATGACCAAAGCTGAATTAATCGAAAAAGTTGCTAAAGATGCTGGAATTCCGAAAGCTACAGCGAAGAAAGCTTTCGATTCTGTTCTGGACGGTATTAAGCAGGGGGTAAAAAAGAGGAACCATAAGATTACCATTGTCGGTTTCGGCACATTTAAAAATGTTTACAGAAAAACGCGAATGGGTCGAAATCCCAGAACTGGCGAAAAGATTAAAATCAAAGGAAAGAGCGTCGTCACATTCAAGCCGAGCAAAAACATCCTATAACTCAGCGCTCTTAGAAAAACTCATCAGCACCGAAAAAGAGGCGGGTTCAGTAAGAAATTCTATACCGCCTCTTTTTTTACAATTTGGCAAACCACGACTTTTAGTACTCAGTATTTTCATTAAAATGCGTGTTACGGTTTTAATTTCCTCAATCCGCTGTAGCCCTTCAAAGTCACTCATTTTTCCAGGACACAATTGAGCTGTCGAAAGTTTTGAATGGCAGAGGATCACCTTTGCACGGCCTCATGGGTATGGAGATCAAAGTGGGTAGTGGTGACAATATGACCAAGCTTCAAACACAGATCGTTTTGATGGTTTGGGTTGCCTTTCTATTTATTCTTCATCCGTTAAAGAAACGGATGCCCCTTGTGCGCTAACAATGGAAACGCCTAAAAGGAAACAGGTTGCAACGATTCGCAGCAACCATCCATGTGGGTTATCGGGTCGAAATATAAAACGCATGATGGTTAAGATTCAGTCGAAGTGCAGTACACTTCCGTTGTGATGGTTTGTGTTATTCGATAATCACGCCGGATGGCGTTGATTTATCGATATCGATAATTTGGCCTTCCATGTATTTTTTTGTTTTGTAGTGGGCAATATTCATCAGGTTCAGGTTGATCTTCCGTATTCTTTTGACCTGCTTGTCGATATTGTTAAGTATCCTGTGAACCTGATCTTCTTTACCTATTTTCAAAAAAAGCAGTTCGGAACAGCCGGAAAGCGCCATGAGGGGTTGATTCATTTCATGGCATACGGCACCGGCCATTTCGAGAACGCCTTTCAAACGCTCGCTTTCCTTGAGGGCTTCCGCCGCAATCTTTTCATCGGAAATGTCCATATTGACCCCTGTCATTCGAATGGGTTTCCCGTCACCGTCATGAGTGACCTTTGCAAAAGCCCTCACATGTCGGATCTCCCCATTGGGCCAGATCACTCGAAATTCAGTGTTAAAAGGCTTTTCTCCCCTATCCGTCAAACACCGGGTCCTTGTCGGATTGGATTGTACTGGAGAAGTCATCGTTTTTTCCATTTCTTTAAATAGCCATAGCTCTGCTTATCAACGGTGAGCCGGTTCCGGAGAATCGGGCTGCCCTGGGTCAGGTGTAATCGCCTCACCCAACACATTTCTAACCCCATTCGCCATCTCGGATCTGATGATGGGTTTTTTCAGCAACGCTCAGATTTCCGGTCGGCTTGTCGCTGTTTCGGCTGCCGGAGATTCCAGGCCAGTGCAAAGGATAAACGGAATCTTTTTTTTTGGGTGATATCCAATCGCCATGATGAAATTTGCGATCCATCGTCATTTTGATTGCCGGTTTAGATTCCCGGCGATGCAACCCATACTTCTCTTTCGGTTAGGCTGTCAGCGCTTTTTCCCGTTCGGTGAATGCCTGATGCCGGTATAAATTTCATATCGCCGTGGAGAAGATCGTTATCTCCCCCGGTTTTTCGATCGCTTTCCCAATAATTTTCATCCGCTGCTTTTGGATCGCTTTCTCCATATTGTGTCTTAAAGAGGGGATTCGCTTCATAAAGACATCCCCGGTATCGGAATGAAGAAAGACCTTCCGCCCAAAGGCACCGCCCAGATCACGGCTTGCAATGTGTATCTGTTCATTTTTTAAAAAGCATCGTGCGAACTCGGCGATCTGTTTTCCGATGGGTGGGTAGCCTTTCACCTCACCGAACAGATGCCCACCTCCGAACACCTTTGCGATCATCTGCTTTTTGACAGCACCCAGTTTCATCATGCGGTTGATCAGGAGTTCCATTGCATTGACGCCATATCGCGCCGGTTCATTGAATCGGCTGGTGTCGGCCCTGCCCGGAAGAAAAATATGATTCATTCCTCCGATGCGCATTACCGGATCGAAAAGGCAGACCGCAACGCATGATCCGAGGATCGTGTCGATGACGCAGGGAGTTCTGCTTGCATGGTACTCTCCGATCCGGATGGTGATTTTTTCTCTCATTGGCATTCCCGCAACACGGCGCCTGCAATGGAATCCAGAGACAGCACCTTTTGAGCGGCCCCGCGTTTGATTGCCTCCTGGGGCATCCCGAACACCACGGAACTCTTTTCGTCCTGGGCGATGGTAAATGCCCCTGCGTCCTTCATTTCCAATAGCCCCCTGGCCCCGTCGTCCCCCATACCGGTCATGATCACCCCAACCGCATTCTTGCCCGCATACCGGGATGCCGACCGGAACAATACGTCCACCGACGGTCGGTGCCGACACACCAGGGGACCGTCCTTGATCTCCACGTAGTACCGGGCCCCGCTTCTCTTCAATAGCGCGTGCCTGTTTCCCGGTGCGATGAGCACACGCCCCCTTATCACCGTATCGTTGTCCGCCGCCTCTTTCACCGACACCCGGCAGAGGGTGTCCAGCCGGTTGGCAAAGGAAGCGGTGAACGATTCGGGCATGTGCTGGACGATGACGATCCCCGGGGAGTCCAGGGGAAGGGCTTCCAGAAACACCCGCAGCGCCTCCGTCCCGCCGGTGGAGGCCCCCACCGCCACCACCTTTTCCGTGGTCTTGACCATGGCCTTGGAGGCTTTCGCCGGCATCACGGCGTCCGCGGTGAGCTTGGGCTCGATCTTCTTGGGCCTGGGGATCTTTTTCCGGCGCACCATGGACGCCGCGAGCACCGCATCGCAGATCTTCACCCGGGATTCCTCCAGAAAAGTCTTGGTGCCCACGGCGGGTTTGGTGATGATGTCCACCGCACCGTACTCCAGGGCCTTGAGACCGGTTTCGGTGCCCTTGCCGGTGAGACTGGAGCAGATCACTACCGGGATGGGATGCTGGCTCATGATCTTCTGCAGAAAGGTCACCCCGTCCATCCGGGGCATCTCCACGTCCAGGGTGATGACATCCGGTACCTCATGGCGCATCTTGTCAGCGGCGGCAAATGGATCCGCCGCCGTGGCCATCACCTCGATCTGTGGGTGGGACGCCAGGATCTCCTGCATGGTCTGCCGCACCAGGGCCGAATCATCCACCACCAGCACTCTGATTGGTTTGTTGTCCATCCTTCGATTCCTCTCCCTCATGGAACCCAAAGGGTTAAGAGGTTTTACGATAAATCGTTGCCTTCTCGGAGGTCAGGGGCAGGTTCATTCCGCTAAGTGTCTCGGAGTGGCCGATGAACAGGTACCCTCCCGGACTCAGGTGGCGGCACAGCTTGGCCACGATGCGCTCCTGGTCTTCACGCTTGAAGTAGATCAAAACGTTGCGGCAGAAGATCAGGTCCATCCTTTCTTGGATGCCGAACGCGTCGGACATGAAATTGAGCTGGCCGAATCGGATGCGGGACCGCAGTTCCGGCACGATTCTCACCAGATTCTTCGACCGGTCCTTGCTCCTTAGCAGATACCGTTTCTTCATTGGCAGGGGAACCGGTTCCACGTCCTCACCGGTGTACACGCCCATCCCGGCCTTGCTCAAAACTCTCATGGACAGGTCCGTGGCCAGGATGGAAAATCTGAACCCCTTGTGCTGCCGGGTAAAATCGGACAGGACCATGGCCAGGGTGTAGGGTTCCTCCCCGGTGGAGCACCCGGCACTCCAGACGTTGGTGTTCTTGCGGATTCCCGTGGGATGGGAACGGATCAGTTCCGGCAGGGCGACCTGCACCATGTAATGGAAGTGTTTGGGTTCTCGGAAAAAATCGGTTTTGTTGGTGGTGACCGCGTCGATCATGTGCTGCATCTCCTTTTCCTTTCCGTGGATGCTGAACACATAATCGCGGTAGTCGTCGTAGGACTTGATGCCGAGCCGGCGCATCCGTTTCTGGAGCCGCGCCTGAAGCATGGTGCGCTTGGCATCCGGCATCTTGATGCCGAGGTCCTCCTGGATAAACGCTCGAAACCGGTTGAAGGTCCTGTCGGTCATCGGCTGGAGGGTCGAGTCGTCATAGGCTGCACTGTCCGTTTTCATTCCGTCTTCATCCCTACTATGCCGGCAGTGCCACGCCCTGGGTTTCATCCACAACCGGTGGGGAAGCCATGCTTCCGCTCTCCTCCACCATGGCGATCTCCTGGGAGGAGAAGACCCGGTCCACGTCCAGAATCATGATGAACTGGTCGTTCCGTTTGCCGATGCCCCGGATAAACTCGGTCCGCCAACGGTTCCCGATCTTGGGCGGGGGCTCGATCTGCCCGGGATCCAACTCCAGCACCTCGTGCACCGAATCCGCGATGGCGCCGAGCACCACCTTCTCCTCGTCCAAAGTCAGGTCCATGACGATGATGCGGGTGTTCACCGTGGCTTCCGCCCTGGACATGCCGAACTTGACCCGCATGTCCACCACGGGCACCACGTTGCCCCGGACGTTGATCACGCCCCGCATGAAATCCGGCGCCTTGGGCACCTTGGTGATGGGGGTGAGGTCCAGTACTTCCCTGACCTGGGACACGTCGATGGAGAACACTTCGTCCGCCAGTTTGAAGGTCAGGTAAAGGGCCGTTTCATGAAAACCGGTGTCACTCATTGTTCTTCTCCTGTATTTTATGGGGTTAGCCGTCAAGGTCCCGGGCCCGACAGCACAGGGGGTGTGCCGATTCGTCGGGCCCTGGACCTTGAAGGACTGCCTTTTAGTATCGTTCGAAATCCGCGTCCGCGGCATCCCCGTTTCCACCGTTGCCGCCGAGGTTCAGGGCAATGCCTAGATTTTTCCCATCTACCGTCTCCTCCGGCGTTTCATGGTTTTCCATACGAGGAATTGGCTGCGTTTCAGCGGGTGCAGCCGGTTCGGTCCGTGCGGACACCGATGGCCGCGGCCCTGCATGTCCGGGTTCTGCCTGCTCATCAAGTTTGAAGAAGCTGATGGTGCTCTGGAGCTGGCCCGCCTGGCCCGACAGCTCTTCGGATGTGGAGGCCAGTTCCTCGGATGCCGTGGCGTTCTGCTGGGTCACCTGATCCAGCTGCTGCAACGCCTTGTTGATCTGGTCCGCTCCGGAGTTCTGCTCGTTGCTGGCCGCGCTGATCTCCTGGACCAGTTCGGCAGTCTTCTGGATGTCCGGTACGATGGTTCCGAGCATTTCCCCGGCTTTTTCCGCCACTTCCACACTGGAGGAGGAGAGCTGGCTGATCTCCCCGGCCGAGGACTGACTCCGTTCGGCCAGCTTTCTCACCTCCGAGGCCACCACGGCAAACCCCTTGCCGTGCTCACCGGCCCGGGCTGCTTCGATGGCAGCGTTTAAGGCCAACAGATCGGTCTGCCGGGCGATCTCCTCGATGATGCTGATCTTGTCCGCGATCTGCTTCATCGCCGCCACGGTCTGGTTCACCGATTCTCCCCCTTCCCGCGCGTCCTCTGCCGACTTTAACGCAATTTTTTCCGTCTGCAGGGCGTTTTCCGCGTTCTGGCGGATGTTGGCTGCCATCTGCTCCATTGAGGCAGAGGCCTCTTCCGCGGACGCCGCCTGCTCCGTGGCACCCTGGGACATCTGCTCCGAGGTGGCGCTCATCTCCTGGCTCCCCGACGCCACATTGTCCGCGGCACCGCGAACTTCGTGAACCACCTTGGAAAGGCGCCTCACCATCTTTGTCAAGGCATCGTACACACTGCCGTCACGGACGTTTTCATTCAGTTCGATGTTGAGATTCCCATCCGCCACACTGTTGGTGATACCCACAATCTCCTTTGGATCTCCGCCCAGTTGTCTCAGGGTTCCCCGCGTGATCACGATGGCGGCCGCGATTCCGATCAGAATGCCGAGACTTCCAATGAGCATGGCCAGCCGCCCCAGCCACGCTGCCCGATCTGAAGTGGCGGTCGCTTTGGTTGCAGCCGACGCCTCCGCCTGTTTGACGATTGCCTCGACTTCAGGCTCTATCTGGTGTACCGCGTTTCGCATTGTGGCATTCAGTTCGCTGATGACCATGTCCTCTTTGACCAACGCGTCAAATCCATTTTGGTACTCCCCGACGATGGCCAATACCTTTGCTGCCGTTTCCGCTTCCACCTGGCTTTTACCGAATGCGGCTTTGATACCCTCCAGGGTGGCGTGGAGTTTCTTCTGGTATTTGACATCGGAACGCAGCAGATAATCCTTCTCGTGCTTCCGAATCGTCAACACCAGAGAAGAGATGCGGGGGACATACAGTTTTTTCAAAACCGCTTCGATTTCATGGGCCGCTTTTCGTGCATCCTGGTAGTCGGATTCCGCGTTTGCCTCCACCAGGCGTTTGGCCGCGGAACGATAGGCCTTCAGACCTGCTTCGAGGGGATCACGGTACTGATCCTGGACGGCGCTGGTTTTCAGATCGGCCTCGAACGTGTCGATGGCTTTTAAAAGACGTCCCCTGTACTTTTCCGCCTCGGTCATGTGGAAATCCTTCTCATAACGCCGCATGGTGAGCATATCGATGATGAGATCCTCCACCTGATGGGTCTTGGCCGTCTCCTGGAGGTTATGGGCGTTTTTCCGAAATGCCCCCTGAAGCCCCGACTTGTGGTCGAGCCCCTTGGTTTCCCAGGCGTTGACGGTATCCACAAAGGCCTGGCGGTACTCATCCGCATGTTTCAGAATGGATTGGGCATTGGCCACAATCTCGTCATATCCCGCCTCCTGTGCAAGTCCCTTGATGGCACGGGTTTCGCTTTTCAGGTGTTCAAGATTTTTCGCATGCTTGTCCAAATATTTGAGGTCGAACCGCAGCATGAAATCCTTTTCATTGCGCCGGCACTGAAGCATGGCGATTTCCGCTGTCTCCGCATGTCTGGCGATTTCGGCATCCACATTCAGCAAGTGGGTGAAACCCTTTGTCGTGTCGGTCACGGTGAACTGGTAGGTGCCCAGTACCAGGGCAAACAATACCAAAACCCCACCAAATCCCATTATGAGTCTTTTTTTGAACGTCATCTGAATCCCCCTTTTCTTTGGTTTGTTTCCAAATCCTTAAAATTTTTCAAACTCGGTGCCGTAAGTATCGCCGCCATTTCCTTTAACTTCCATATTGAATTCAATCCCTTCCACATGATGTTTTACATCCGATTTTTTGGGTTCCGATGTTGATGAGCTGCTCAATTGAGTTGAATACTTCAATTCAGAATTCTGGTTGTCCGGTTCATCAGGCATATCTTTTCTTAGGTGTGTCGAATTTATGGTGGTGTCTATATTGAAAAAGTTGATGGTATCCTGGAGCTGTTCCGCCTGGCTCGAGAGTTCCTCTGATGTGGACGCCATCTCTTCCGATGCACTGGCGTTCTGCTGGATGACCGTATCGAGCTGCTGAAGCGCCTTATTGATCTGGTCGGTGCCGGAGTTCTGCTCGTTGCTTGCGGCGCTAATCTCCTGTACCAGTTCCGATGTTTTCTGGATATCTGGAACGATTCCTTCCAGCATCTTCCCGGCCTGTTCGGCAACTTCGACACTGCTCCCGGATAGCTGGCTGATCTCTGCAGCTGAGGTCTGGCTCCGTTCCGCCAGTTTTCGAACCTCGGACGCCACCACGGCAAAGCCCTTTCCGTGCTCCCCGGCCCTGGCCGCTTCGATGGCGGCATTGAGAGCCAGAAGGTCCGTCTGCCGTGCGATCTCTTCAACGATGGATATCTTCTCCGCGATCTGCTTCATGGCGCTTACGGTTTGGCTGACCGCCTCCCCGCCTTCGCGGGCATCTTCTGCCGACTTGAGTGCGATCTTTTCGGTCTGCATGGCATTATCGGCGTTTTGCTTGATGTTGGCCGCCATCTGCTCCATGGAAGAGGAGGCTTGTTCTGCAGCGGACGCCTGTTCGGTGGCCCCCTGTGACATCTCTTCTGATGTCGCACTCAATTCGACGCTTCCGGATGCGACATTGTCGGCGGATGTTTTGACACTGGTGACAATTGCACTCAGCTTTTCCACCATTTGATTGATGGTTCGGGCCAACTGTCCCAGTTCATCCTTCTGGTCGATCTCCACCTGGCTGGTGAGATCACCATCGCCCACAAGACTGACGGTTTTCACTACCTGATGAATGGGTTTCGTAATGGCACGGGAGATGACGATCTGCGCCAACATGATGATAACGGAAAACGATATGGTGAGGGCACCCCACATTTTCATGCCGTTCATTGCTTTTTTGAAACCCGATTCCGTAATGGTCTGATCCCTCTGGCTCAAATCCTGGAGTGCAAGATCGATGTGCTTTTCAATGATCTCATAATTGGCGTTCAACACGTTGATGTTTTCGATGAATTCGGCACCGAGACGTTTCAGCTCCCTGTTCAGTTTCAATGCCCCGACGGCAAGCTGGGCAAAGGGGGTACCCTTCAGCCGCTCCACGTCCTTTTCCGTGTTGGCGATGATGTGGTCCAGCAGGGCGAGCAGATCGTCCTTATGGCTCATATCCTCTTTCATTTTGAGGAACATGCGCTGCACGGTCAGGCAGTTGGTGGAGTTGTTCAAGGCCCCCTGAATCACGGCCCGTTCAAGATCGGTAACGCTGTTTCGTAATTCTTTGTCGATCAGATTGTTGCTGGTCTGCCGGATGAATCCGTCGGAATTGGAACGGGACGCTTCCGTCAACTCCATGATTTTGCTTTCGATCTCCCTGTTTTTCATAAATAGCGTCTCCGACCGTTCGTTTATCTTATGGTCCGCGGAGATGACACTGTGAAAGGCGTCATACAGCTCGGGATGGGATTTCAGGTCTGCGATGATTTCGTCGTATTTCACCTGAACATCCTCGAAGGAGACCTTTTGATGATAGTAATCTTTGACGGCACCGGCGAAATAGCCGATCTCGCTGGCAAGCCGGTCGAAATTGAGCTTTTCCTGTTTGGCGGTTTCAACCGCATCATTGATGGACAGATACAACACCGGGGTTATGAGAAGGCCAATAAAGAGGATGAGGGTCGGAATCTGGAGTTTTAAACCGATTTTGGTGTTTTTCAGTATCTTCATGATGTGCTCCTTGTACATTTTTTAAATTGCTCTCTATTGACACAGCGCTCTATGCGGTATCGTTTTCCACGGTTTTGACGAGATTGTTGACGTCGATGATCAGTGCCACGGTGCCGTCCCCCATGATGGTGGCACCGGAGAGCCCTTCCGTGTCGCGATAGGCCTTGCCCAGAGACTTGATCACCGTCTGGTGCTGGCCGATCACCAGGTCCACCCCAAACCCCACGCGAGAGCCGTTGGCTTCGGTGATCACCACCTTCTCGATCTCCGGGCGCCCGCCGTTGATGTTAAACAGATCCCGGAGGCTCTGGTAGGGCACGATGTCCCCGCGAACGTTCATCATGCTGCGCGCCCGCACCGTCTCCGCCTCTTGTCCCTGGATCTCCACACACTCCTCGACGGCGGAAAGCGGCAGGACAAAATGCCCGCCCCCCACCTTGACCATAAACCCGTCGATGATCGCCAGTGTCAGCGGCAGCTTGAGGGTAATGGTGGTGCCCTTTCCCTTGCTGCTTTCGACTTCGATGCTCCCCCGCAGGGACTCGATGCTCCGCTTGACCACGTCCATGCCCACACCTCTGCCGGACACGTCCGTGACCTCCTTTGCCGTGGAGAACCCCGGGGCGAAAATCAAAGAGAAAATATCGCTGTCGGACAGGTCGGCATCCGTCGCGATCACCCCCCGCTCCACGGCCCGGGCGCGGATGGCGTCAGTGTCCAATCCGGCGCCGTCGTCGGTGATCCGGATCAAAACGTTGGCCCCTGAATGGATAGCGGAGAGACGCACCGACCCTTGGGCGACCTTGCCGTTTCTTTCCCTTACATCCGGCGGCTCGATGCCGTGGTCGATGCAGTTTCGGATGATGTGCACCAAGGGATCGTTGAGCCGATCGATCACTGTCTTGTCCAGCTCGGTCTCTCCCCCTTCGGTGGTCATGGCGATCTTCTTGCCCAGCTCCCTTGAAAGGTCCCGCACCAACCGCTTGAACCGGGAAAAGGTCATGCCGATGGGCACCATGCGGATACTCATGGTATTGTCCCGAAGCTCTGCGGTGAGGCGCTCCACCTCCTCGGCAATGGCTATAAGGGAGCTGTCTGCTGCGGATGAGGCGTTTTGAGTGAGCCGAGCCTGGACCGTTACCATCTCCCCCACCAGATCCACCAAGGTATCCAGCTTATCCGCCGCCACCCGTATGCTCGAAGCCATGGTGGTCTCGCGCCGTCCCTGTCGGATCTGCTTGACATGCTGCTGCTCGGCCAATGCCGACGCCAGGGCTGCCTTGTCGACAACCTTGGCGTCCACCAGCATCTCGCCCACCCGCTTCTGGGATTTGAGGACGTCCCGGAGATCATCGGCGGAAACGTCACCTCGCTCCACCAGTATCTCTCCCAAACGCTTGTAGTCCTCCTCGCTGGCCATGTCCCCCGACTCGTCGATGGTGTCGATGGTGACCTCGCACGCATCCTCCACAAAGATGAAGACGTCCCGGATGGCGTTGATCCCCTGGCCCGTGGTGAGGATGATATCCCAGTATAGGTAGCAGGATTCGGGTTTAAGACCGGACAAGGAAGGCACCTGGCCCGTCTGGGAGACCACCTTGGATTCTCCGAGTGCCTTGAGTTCCTCGAGTAGTAAAAGTGGATTGGTGCCGGTGGCAAAGATGTCCTGCTCCGGGCGGAAGCGGATCCGGTAGGTGATCAGATCCTGGGGAACCATATCCTGCGGGGCCTCGGGTTCGAAACCCTCAACCGCATCGGTCTGGGGCACCATCTTCTTGAATGCGGCCACCACTTCGGCCATTCGATTGGCGTCCACATTTTTGCCGTCCACCATCTTGCGGATCAGGTCGCAGGCCTCAAGGGAGAGGTCCACCATGGGTTTGGTCACCGAAACGGCGCCGTCCCGCACCAGATCGTAGACCGTTTCCACCTCGTGGGTAAAGTTGGCGATGTCGTCGAATCCGAACATGGCGCCGGAGCCCTTGATGGTGTGCATCGCTCGAAACACGCTGCCAATCAGTTCCATGTTGTCTGGTGAACTGAACCGCTTCGCGGATTGCCTTATCCCTGCCAATAAGGTCTTGCCGACCAAA
>Ga0066187_1000088_pt1 | contig 43306 bp, 37 predicted proteins | sample WorMetexBAHAMAS1_FD_58706 | JGI IMG/M metagenome (GOLD analysis project Ga0066187, IMG submission 58706) | Marine gutless worms symbiont microbial communities from Max Planck institute for Marine Microbiology, Germany - Inanidrilus exumae... | ecosystem: Host-associated > Annelida > Digestive...
ATTATAGCACGTTACCCTCAGATAGAGGACTTTTTTATTTCTTGAACCGCTCAGGTTAGGGCTATCTATAGTCCTTGCGACATCTGAAGGTCATCTTGAAGATTATAAAGATTTTTTGTCGCAATTATACGGTAATCCCATTGAGTGTAATGATCCGGCAAAGATGTCGGAACCAACTATAGATGATGCAATGGTTTCCCTTTTTCTGGATCTGCCGCAGATAACAGAATGGAGTGCTTTCTGGGTGAAAGAGAATATCGTCAGTCTATATTTTTCTCCAGATCTTAAATTGGAATTGAATTGCTTCAGTGAGCAAGGACATGAATAACATCTGAGCTGGACGCTTTGAATTTGACGCGTGAAAAATAAAAAATCATTGTGAATATGGAAACGGTTAACGACAGTTTTAGACACATCATCCACTATGCCTTTCACCTGCTGGTGCCTTTTGTGTTCGGGAAACTGTTCTGGAAAGAGAATGGATTGAAGGCCGGGTTCATAATGTTGGGCACCATGGTCATCGATCTGGACCACCTGCTTGCGGAGCCCGTCTTTGACCCCGGTCGTTGCAGCATCGGATTTCACCCCCTCCATACGTGGTGGGCGGGTGGGATTTACTGTGGAATTCTGGCGGTTCCTTCCTGGAAGTGCCGCGCCATAGGTGTGGGAGGTTTGTGGCATCTTTGCACCGATGCCATCGATTGCCTGATTGCCGGGCTGTAGACCTTCCATTTGAAAAAAAGATTCATATGGCCATTCGCATCATAAGACTCCGCCCCGACCGCTCAGAAAGATAGGGGTTTCGCATCGAAACCGTCAGACGGATGAATGGGGCGTTACCCAGAGTGGAACTCAAGTTATGACCCACACGAAAAAACCGAAGAAAAAGATCATTCTCTTCGTTTCTGTTCTGCTGCTGTTTTTTACCGGCACCGGAGTACTTTACTTCGTTTTCCCAAAGACCACCTTCAACTTGCTGGTAAAGATGGAAAGGGGTATCGGGGGGTTTACGCAGAAGCATATCGATTTGGGAAAGATGCGGATTTACTACCTGGAAGGCGGCGGAGGAGAGCCGCTTTTGCTGTTTCACGGGTTCGGGGCCAACAAGGACAACTGGACCCGGATCGGGAGATACCTCACGCCGCACTTCCGTGTGATCGCCCCTGATCTGCCCGGATTCGGAGAGAGCGGCCTCGCAATGGACGGAACTTATACCGTCGGCCGTCAGGCGGAGCGGGTTCACGCGTTGATCCAGGCCCTTGGACTCCAAAAATTTCACCTCGGCGGCAGTTCCATGGGGGGCAACATTGCGGGGGTTTACGCGGCACGCCACCCGGATCGCCTTTTGAGTCTGTGGCTGGTGGCTCCCGGCGGCGTGATTTCGTCGGAACCCAGCGAGATGTTCGAACTGCTGCGGCAGGAAGGAAAAAATCCTTTGGTGGCGGCAAGTGTCGAGGACTACGACCGGCTTCTGGATTTTGTTTTCGTCAATCGTCCTTTTATCCCCCACGGAATCAAACAGCACCTGACCCGGGAGGCCATGGCCCAGGAGACCCTCAACAGGATAATTTTTGCCCAGCTCCTAAAAAATTCGGACCGTTCCCCCATAGAGGAAATCCTCACGGGAAACACTGTGCCCACCCTTATTGTCTGGGGGGACAAAGATCGGGTCCTGCACCCCTCCGGAGCCGGAATTCTGAAATCGGTCATGCCAAATGCCGCCGTCCGGATCCTCAGAAATGTCGGCCACCTCCCCATGATCGAGGATCCCGAGTCCACGGCGGAGTTGTATCTTCGATTTCTGAATAAGCCGTTTGAATAAGTCTTTTGAAACAGGCTCTTCGGGCTTGAATTTCTTTTTTCGATTCATACCTTAAATGATAGTTTTCAATCCGGACAGTCCAATCCCCAAAATGGAGGCGATCATGAAAGCGGTTTTCAGTGATTCGTTTTATCCTGTTTACACCTCCGACCCGGCGGCGGCGGCCGGCAGAATGGAGACCATTTCAGCAGCATTTCCATCTGGTACTCAAATAGTTCAGGCGGAAGCGGCGACCCAGAAGCAGATCGCTTTAGCCCACACCGACGCTCACATTAGGGGAGTGCAAAATCGCGGGTTATACGATATTGCCGCCCTTGCTGCGGGAGGCGCCGTTCAGGCTGCCCGCACCGGCCTTTCGGAGCCGGCGTTTGCGGCAATCAGGCCCCCGGGCCACCATGCGTCATCCGACTCCTCCTGGGGATTTTGCTATTTTAACAACATGGCGGTGGCGTTGCTGGCCCTCAGAAGCGAAGGTCTTATCGATACCGCGCTTATTTTGGATTTCGATCTTCATTACGGGGACGGGAACGTGAACATCCTGGGCAATCGCTCCTGGGTCCACATCAGCAATCCGGATGAAGGATCCAGGATCCGATACCTGGAAGCGGTGGATAAAACCCTTGCCGACCATCCCGTGAGCATCATCGGGATTTCTGCGGGATTCGACAACCATAGGGAGGATTGGGGCGGACTGATGGAAACGGAAGACTATCGCACTATTGGCGCAAGGGTTCGTCGGGCGGCGTTGGATAATGGCGGGGGATGCTTCGCCATACTGGAGGGGGGTTACAATCACTCCGTGCTGGGGCAAAACGTAGCCGCCCTGATGGAGGGGATGAGTGCGGAACCCTAAACAAATCAAAGGAGGTCGTCATGGTATCAATTGTTGGCATATCAGGGAGTTTGAGGAAGCATTCGTTCAACTCGGGCCTGTTGAGGGCAGCGGCGGAAGTGGTTCCCGAAGGGTGTGATTTTTCCATCGGGTCCATCCGGGATATCCCGCTGTATGACGCGGATCTGGAAGCGACCGAGGGCATCCCCCCGGCAGTGGCGGCACTCAAGGAAAAGATCGCTTCTGCGGACGGTTTGTTGATGGCAACCCCGGAGAACAACAATTCCATGCCGGGAGTTTTAAAAAATGCAGTGGACTGGCTGACGCGGCCCCCGGAGGATCGGGCGCGTATCTTCGGCAATCGCCCCGTGGGGCTGATGGGCGCCACCCCGGGCCAATTCGGCACCGCCTTTTCCCAGTATGCCTGGCTGCCGGTGCTGCGCGTCATCGGAGCACAGGTATGGTCCGGAAGGCTTTTATGGGTGTCCGGGGCCATGGGCAAGTTCGATGAAGAGGGGAACCTCACGGATGAAAAGGTCAAAAAGCAGCTTACCCGGTACATGGAAGGGTTTGCCGATTTTGTCTCGCGGATGAAAGGATGATGACTTCCCACCCCATCTACCAAATCGATGCCTTTACACAGGAGGTGTTCAAGGGGAACCCGGCCGCGGTTTGCCCCCTGGAGAGTTGGCCTGCAGACTCATGGCTTCAGGCCGTCGCGGCGGAAAACAACCTGTCTGAGACGGCCTTTTTCGTCAGAAAAGATGACATCTTTCATCTCAGATGGTTCACACCTCGGCATGAGGTCGACCTCTGCGGTCATGCCACACTGGCTGCGGCGTTTGTGATCTTTACCGAACTGGGATACCGGAGAACCCTCATCCATTTTGAAACCCGAAGCGGTCCTTTGGGGGTCACCCAACGGGACGGATTGATAACCATGGATTTCCCGGTCCTTGGAGCAGAAGAAGATGTCAAACCGCCCGATCCGCTTTTACAGGGGCTCGGTGTAAAACCGGAGTCTGTGTATCGGGTCGATGATGACCCCAATTGGATCGCTGTTTTTAACAGCGAGGATTCGATACGGAGACTTTCCCCTGATATGAGCCTTCTTGCCCGGCTCCACCCCTATGGCGTGGTGGTGACGGCACCCGGGAGTGAATCCGATTGCGTTTCCCGGTATTTCGCCCCCAGTTATGGCATCCCCGAGGATCCGGTGACCGGCTCCATCCATTGCGCTCTGGCTCCCTATTGGGCGGAACGCCTCGGCAAAACAAAGATCCAAGCCCGCCAGTCGTCGGAACGGGGCGGGTCTCTGTGTTGTGAATTGAAGGGAAATCGGGTGATGATTTCCGGCCATGCCGTCAAGTACATGGAGGGCGCCATCATATTGAAAGATCCAAAGGAAGAATTCCATATCGTGCCGTTTGAAAAAGCGGCGGCAGAAGAGGTGATCGCGCTGCTGTCCAGCGCCGATCTTCCCACGGAGGACCTAAACCATAGGAAATTCGAAACCTTTATCTTGGCCAAAGATCGAGACGGATCGGTTGTCGGGACTGTCGGCATGGAGGTCTGTTCCAAAGCCGCGCTGCTCCGGTCCCTTGCGGTCCAATCGTCCCTTCGGGGAAAGGGTGTCGGCCGGCGGCTGGTGAAAGCCATTGAATCGGCGGCCCGCAAACGGGGCGTTCAAGCCCTATATCTACTGACCCTGACGGCCAGCAATTTCTTCAAACGGATGGATTATCAAAACACAGAAAGGGAAAAAGTGCCCGAGGCCATTGCCATGACCGACGAGTTCAAGGGGATCTGTCCCGCCTCCTCACCTTGTATGAGCAAGCAGATTTCCCATTCTTGAAACCACCGAATTTGATCATTATAGATAATTGCGGCAGAAACCTTTCCTGGTGCTGTGCAATTTTGGAAGAAATTGCGCTATTTCGGCTGATAAATAAATTGATGTCTCAGCCCATTATATCGGATTAACCATACTCATGCTAAATTGATAAACCTTTAAGTGGCGATGTCCTTTTTTTCTAATCTTAAACGACCTTTGAATGTCCCAATAGAAAGAACGTTGGTTCCTTCCAGATGAATACTTGCCCTATTCGGATTTTTGCCCCTAAATTTCAACAATCGTTCATCGTACATTTTTTTTTTCCACACGGCCCATACTTAATAAAGATAGGTTAATAACAAATTGGAATTAAAGTGTTATTCATCAGAAACACTTAATTTTTATCCGTATTTAAGGATGAAAATTCAGCATTGACATTTACAATTTCTTTTATAATATTAATATATTAGGATAATAAGAACGATCAGCGAGATTCCGCAAGAGGCGAAACCATGGACCTGGATCAACGCAAAAGAGACAGACGATCCGTCAATGACCGCCGAACTCATGACGCTACCATTCTGGCACCCGATCGTCGCGTTAGTACTGAAAGAAGAGGTGACATTGATCGTAGAAATCAGTACCTCGTTGTTTGTATGTGCTGCGGAAAAATTTGTAACAGCCGGCCGGATGGGAGGCGGGAAATCGTAACCATTGATCCTGAGGTTGATTACCGGACTGGGATCTGTATGCACTGCTCAAAAAGAAAATTCCCCCAATTTTACGGTAGAGTTTGATATCCATAACCGTCATTTCCCATGACACACCCCAAACGACGTTGCAGCATTGAAATCTTTGTGAACTTTGACATCAGTTCGGGTAGCAATGCCGGGTCTTCGCGGTGCATCATTTCTTTTAGTTCGTTACAGAGATAGGTGTGGCAGAGGAGGGGGCGCGACACCGGCTCCACCGTGCATCCCGAAGGTCCCAGAAACCAGCACCCGCCTTTCAGAAAAGCACTGCCGGACCATTTTCTCTTTTTTCCTGCCAGTTTCAGGAATCGAATATCGCTACTGCTATACACGTATCGGACTCTCAGGCAGCAGGGTGCGGCGCAGACGGAGCAGCACTTCTCGACGTAGGGTCTCTGGCTGGCCGCCACTTCGGCGATCAGACAGGAGATCCGTTCCACCGATTTCAGATGGTGTTCCGCCATCCCCATCCTTCTGAACCCTCATTTACCACCCAGTGGATGTGTCCCTGTTCCATGGCCCAGGTAAGGGCATCCCGGGTTTTCTCCGCCGGTGTTCCCAACCGTTTTTGTACGGTGTCGATGAGCCGCTCCAACCGGTCTGATGCGACAGCGCCGTTCAGGGCTTCATGTTCCCCATTGCATTGGGATTCAAGCAGGCCCTCCATCATCAGGTCGTAGAGCAGAACGGTCCGTTCGAGATTGATAAGCGGAGCGGCTTCTTCACTTGAGATATCCCCTTTTTCAAGGCGCCGTTCGATGTCACCGAGATAGGCATCGTACCGTGCTTTCCACCGGATGACAATATCGTCCAGCCGGGCTGCGGTGACGCCTTCCGTTTCCACGATGGCACGGTTGGCATGGTATTGGGACCAGTCGTTCGTCAGGATCGTAAGACCGTAGGCCTCGCTTTTTTCCCGGACCGCCGTACCCGGAAACGGTGCCAGCAGGTGATAACCATAGGCAACCCCCTGCGCCTCCAGTGCTTCGGCGAACGCGACGGTTTTTTGCAGGGTTTGTTCGGTTTCGCCGGGAAGCCCCAAGACAAAGGAGGCAAAGGGCGTCACCCCGGTGTCGCGGCACATGGCCACCGCCTCCTTTACCTGTTTGAGGGTGATGCCTTTTTTGACAGTTTTAAGGATGTCGGGATCAGCGGTTTCGATGCCGAAGCTGACACCGGTGCAGCCGGCGGCCTTCATCCGGGAAAGCACTTTTTTAGAAACCGTGTCCACCCGGGCAAAAGATGTCCACTTCAGTTTCAGACCCCGTATGAGAATCTCGTCGCAGACGGCGAGACAGTGCTTGGGGCTGGCTGTAAACAAGTCGTCGGCGATGTTGATTTGGTGGAACCCGAGCCGGGAAAGCAATGTCATCTCATCTACTACCGACCGGGGATCGCGGTACCGGACCCTTGCACCCACCATCTTTCGTCCCACGCAGAAGATGCACTGAAACGGGCATCCCCGGCTGGTGATCATGCTGACGGGCATACCCAGCGTTCGGTACCGTCCAAGGGGCAGCAGTTCTCGTGCCGGCAGGGGTAGCCGGTCGAGATCTCCGATGGGCGGGCGTTCCGGGGTGTGGCGGATCTGTGAGCCATCTCGATAGACGATTCCCTTTATATCTTCAAAGGCATTTCCATTACCCGCTGCCCGGCTCAGCTCAACGATGGTCCGCTCCCCCTCGCCCTTTACGATGATATCCAGTTCCGGATGTTCCTTAAGGGTATCTTCAGCGCAGAAGGTCACATGGGGACCGCCCATTACGGTCAGAATCTTTGGATTCAGAAGTTTGATCGACCGTACTACTTCAACGGCATTGTCAAAATTCATCGTGACGGCGGTAATCCCCACCATTTGCGGCTCAACGCTTTTCAGCAGGTTTTCCAACAGGGAACGGCGGTATGGGTGGACTACCAGATCCAAAATTTTCACCATCATGCCGGCGGATTTCAGGGCCGACGCCAGATACGCCAGTCCCAAGGGAGGGGAGGGTGTTTCCGAGATGGGGTAAAAGGGGTTAACCAGCAGGACACGCATGTTCGGATCACATTCAAAAAAAATGGGGAGCTGAATATATATTCAGCTCCCCATCTTGTATCAGGGTTTCAGTTGTTAGAACAGACCAGTAACCTTACCGTTTTCGACATCGACATCAACACGGCGGTAGGCCGGGTTGGAGCCGGTGCCCGGCATCAGGCTGATGGGGCCGGCGCAGGGGCAGAGGAACTTGGCGCCGGAGTAGATCAGCACGTCGCGGATGGGCAATGTCCAACCCTTGGGCGCCCCTTTGATGGTCTTATCGGCGCTGAGGCTCTCATGCGTCTTAACCATCATGGTGGTAAAGTCGGCGTACTTGGGATCGTTTTCCAGCATCTTGGCCTTGGCCTCGGCCGGGCCTTCCCAGGCAACGCCATCGGCACCATAGACTTCTTTGGCGATGAGGTCTACGCGGTCGCGCAGCTTCATCTCCAGCGGGTAGAGGAATTTGAAGTCGTTTTCTTCCTCGCAGGCATCGACGACCGCATCGGCGAATTCCAGGGCACCTTCACCGCCCAGTTCCCAGTGCTTGGACTCGGCGCAGCGGGCACCGGCCGCCTCGGCGATTTTACGTATAACGGCGCACTCGGCGTCGGTGTCGGTGTAGAAGCGGTTGATGCAGACCACCGGGTTGATGCCGGCCTTACGGATGGTGTTGATGTGGTGCACCATGTTCTCGCAGCCCTTTTCCACCCACTCCAGGTTCTCCTTGGTGTACTCTTCCGGCAGGGCTTTTCCGGTCACGACCGTGGGGCCGCCGCCGTGCATCTTCAGGGCGCGGATGGTGGTGGTCAGAACCGATACGTGGGGCTTCAAACCGCTGAAACGGGACTTTACGTTCCAGAACTTCTCGAAGCCGATGTCGGCGCCGAACCCGGACTCGGTGACGTGGTAGTCGAAGAGCTTCAGGCCGACGCGGTCGGCGATGATGGAGCTCTGGCCCACGGCGATGTTGGCGAACGGTCCGGCGTGCACCAGGCAGGGGTTGTATTCGGCAGTGCACATCATGGTGGGGTTAATGGTCTGGCGCATGAAAGCCGTCATGGCGTTGCCCACTTCCAGGTCGCCGGTGGTGACGGGGTTGCCGCTCTTGTCAAAGGCCACGGTGATGTTGTTCAGGCGCTCTTTCAGGTCGGCCAGGTCCCGGATAATCGACAGAATGGCCATACATTCCGAACCCACGGCGATGCCGAATTTGGATTGCATGGTGAAGCCGTCGAAACGGCCACCGATGCCGATGATGATGTTACGCAGGGCCTGGGCGCAGAAGTCGATGATCCAGCCCATCTCCACGCGCGTAGGATCGATGTTCAGACGCGGCATGCCGGTGAGGCGTGCCAGCTGTTCGTCATTGTAGTTGCGCTCATGCTGCATGCGCGAGGTCAGGGCCACCATGGCCAGGTTGTGGGCATTCATGATGTCGTTGATGTCGCCGGTGAGTCCCAGGGAGAATTCGGTCATGGGAATCAGCAGGGAGTTACCGCCGCCGGCCGCGGTACCCTTGACGTTCATGGTGGGGCCGCCGGAGGGCTGGCGCAGAGCGCCGCCGACGTTCTTGCCGCGTTTGCCAAGACCCTCCATGAGGCCGCAGGAGGTCGTAGATTTTCCTTCTCCAAGCGGAGTCGGGGTGATGGCGGTGACTTCGATGTATTTCCCATCGGGTTTGTCTTGGAGCCGATTGATAATTTTCATAAAATCCAGTTTGCCCAGCCGGCCCATGGGCAGCATCTCCTCTTTTTCCAGACCCAGTTTTTCACACCATTCCTCCGGTGTCGGCATGTTGGGTTCTGCCGCCTCGGAAATCTGCCAGTCTGCCATGTTTACCGCATCGTAAGGCATAGTCTAATCCTCCTTGCTTTAGGTTTGGTGATTAACAACAACCTGGAAGCGGATGTTCGGCCGCTTCCCTCAGATTTGTTCTCTATGAACCTTTCTATGTTGTCTGAAATTGGATGTTTTGGATTGAAGCACACCGCTGTAAACCACAAGGCAGTGTGAAAAAAATCTCATATCATGGGGGTTATTATTTGGCAAGTGCAATATGGCGCTTTCGAGCGTGTGACCCATCTCTGGAGCTATTGGCGCGGCCTGTGGAGATCAATGCTGAAAACGGACCATTCCGGCGTAAAAACCCTCTTTTTGCATCAAGGTCTCGTGGGTGCCTGATTCGATGATCCGTCCCCGGTGCAGCACCAGGATGCGGTCTGCATTCCGGGCGGTGGACAGCCGATGTGCCACGATGACCGAAGTGCGTCCGGCCATGAGATTCCCGATAGCTTCCTGAAGTTTTTCCTCTGTTGTGGAATCGATGTAGGAGGTGGCTTCATCCAGTATGATGAGATCCGGGTCGCGGGCAAAGGCCCGGGCAATTGAAACCAGCTGGCGTTCACCGCTGGACAGATTCCGGCCGCCCTCTCCGATCATTGTGTCGATTCCTTCGGGCAGGCTGTTGACAAGATCGGTGCAGTTGGAAAGCGCAAGCAGACGCGTCAGTTCGGCATCGGATCGATGGTTGCTGCCCTGCATGATATTCTCCCTCACCGAAGCGGAGAACAGAAAGGGTTCTTGCATGACCAGTGCCATTTTCGATTTCAGCGCCACCATATCCGACTGGCGGAGATCCTGTCCGTTGATCAGTACCCTGCCCGAAACCGGATCGTAGAAGCGAAGCAGCAGATTGATCAGGGTGGTTTTGCCCGATCCGGTGGGCCCCACCACCGCTAGTGTCCTTCCCGCCGTAACATCGAAAGACACATCCTCAAGGACGGGTTCGCCTTCCACATATTCAAAGCGGATTCGATCGAAACGGATCTCACGGATGTTCGCCCCGCCCGTCGACTTTTTCGCCGCTGTCACAGGCGGCTGGGGTGCCGGGTCAGGAAGGGTCTGGGTGCTGTCCATGAGCAGAAAGATCCTTTCCGCCGATGCCATGGCGTTCTGCATCACGTTGTATTTCTCGGCAATGTCCCGGATGGGTCTGAAAAACATTTTCATATAAGAGATGAACGCCACCAACGCGCCGAGGCTCAGTGCCTCCCGGATCACCTCCCCCCCGCCGTACCAGATGACGATCCCCACCGACAGCGCGCTTAAAAGCTCGATAACCGGCATGAATACGGCAAACACATGGAGCTGACGCATGCCCGCCAGATAGAATTCGTGGTTCACCTTTTGAAATCTTCGGGCATTCCGTTTCTCTTGCCGAAACAGCTGGATCACCCGGATTCCGTCAATGGTCTCCGAAAACCGGGTATTGATTTCGGCCGTTTTGAGACGTAGGGTCCGGAACGCTTCCCTTGCCTGGCTTGCAAAAAAGATGGAGATATAAACCACAAACGGCAGTACCATGAACGATACCAGGGCCAGTTTCCAGTTGATGCTAAGGAGGACCGCCGAGATTCCCACTAGCAGAAACAGATCCTTGAATACGAATACGATGATGGAGGTAAACAATTCATGCATATTCTGGACGTCGTTTGTGACCCGCGTCACCAGCCGTCCCACCGGGTTTCGGGTAAAAAAAGCCATGGACAGATTTTGGACATGACTGAAAAGCTGCATTCTCAGATCGTGCATGACCCGTTGGCCGGTGTATTCCATGATCATCATCTGCAAAAAATTAATCACGAAGTGCATTGTGACAATCGCAAGAAAGAAAAGCGCCATGCGGCGGACACCCGAAAGGTCTTTTCTGCGTAAAATCTCGATCTCTTCAGGCGAAAAGGAGCTGATCTGCCGGTAGGGGATTTCGGCTACATTTCCGTCCGATTGGAACTGAATACCGGATTGGCGGATCAGGGCGGCGGCTTCAGGGTCCCCCATGTCCACTCGAATCCGTCGGACCGAATCGTTTCCTTCGGTATTCACAGCTTCGGGTACGATATACCGGTCGATGGTGATCTTCGTGATATAGGGCAGGGCAAGGTCCAGCAATGTGATCAGGACGACCATTACAACCGAGAGGGCCAGCATCCAACGATAGGGGCTGATGAAGGGCAGTAGGCGCCGCATCAGGTGGACATCGTATGGCTTGTCCAGCTGATCCTCTTCGAAATGTCCGAAATCAAGTTTCATGGTAACTGTGTTCCAGTGCCTGAAGCCGGTATGTTCCAGCGTAATATCCCCCAGCGGACATGAGGGCGTCGTGAGAACCACTTTCCGTGATCCGCCCTTCTTCCAGCGTGAGAATCCGGTCGGCGAATTTCAGTGCGGACAACCGGTGGGAAACAATAATGACGGTTCGTTGACCCGCCATGCGCTGGATGGTGCGGATGATGGTGTCTCCCGTTTCAAGATCCACCTGGCTTATGGGATCGTCGAGTATCATGACCGGGGCGTTTTTTAAAAAGGCCCTGGCAAGGGCGACGCGCTGCTTCTGTCCACCGGACAGAATGACTCCTTTTTCCCCCACGACGGTTTCGAATCCATCCTTTAAAGATTCGATCGTGTCCAGCAGTGATGCCTGGCGGACGGCAGTCTCCAGGTCATCTGAAGTGACTGCGGAATTGTCGAAAGTGATGTTTTCCCTTATGGTTCCGGCAAACAGAAACGGTTCCTGGGGCACGAAAGCGACCCTTTTTCGAAGTGACTCGAGATCTATCTTCCTGAGATCCATCCCATCTAAACGTACACTGCCGGTTTCCGTGTCGTAGATTCTCGGGATCAGGTTGATCAGGGTGGTCTTGCCGCTGCCCGGCGGGCCCACAATGCCCAGCGTCGTGCCCTGTACCACGGTAAAATCGATTCCTGACAGCACCACCTGCTTTTTCTTCTCAGCGGTAGAAGTGACGGGTTGATGGGGGTATGAAAAGTGGACGTCTTTGAATTGAACCGATGCACCGTTTCGGGAAGTTGCGGTTTCGTTTATTTTCGCTGCTTTTCTCTCAGTGGGGGTACCATCAGTTTCCGGATTTGTGATGTCTGGTTTGACCTGCAATATCCGGTCGATGCGGTCCAGGGACGCTTTTCCCCTCTGGATCAGGTTGGTGACCCATCCGATTGCCATCATGGGCCATGTCAACATCCCAAGATAGCTGATGAAGGCGACAAAATCCCCGGGTGTGATGACCCCGCGGATGGTCTCCTGCCCACCCATATATAAAATGATGACCATGCTGATATTGGAAAGGAGCACCATCATGGGGAATAGCAGCCGGGTTGTGGCTACCAATTGAAGGTTCCGGCGAACGTATGCCCTGGAGGCGGTTTCTACCTGCTCGACGGAAGAACGCTCTCGGTTGTGGGCCTTGATCATACGGATACCGGCAAACCGTTCGCGCACGGTCTCCGTCAGATCGGAAAAGGCGCCTTGGACCGACAGATACCGGCCATGCAGTTTTTTGCTGAAAAATCGGGTCCCGAACACGATAAACGGCATGGGGATCATCACAAACAGGGTCAGCCGCACATTGATGTAGGCCATGAACCCAATGGCGGCGGTGCCCAGCACCACCGCATCGGTCAGCGCCACGATGCCCATGCCGGTTGCCATTCGGATATGCTGGATATCATTTGTGGCATGCGCCATCAGATCGCCTGTGGTCATGCCGTCAAAATAGGAGGCGGACAAACCCTGGATATGATCGAACAAACGTTCCCGGATCCCTTCCTCCACCCGTCTCGAGGTTCCGATGAGGCATCGTCGCCACACGTATCTAAGGATGCCGATCATGATGGCCACAGCCACAATATACAGGGCATATTTCACCAACAGGGGAGGGGTGGCCCTAAAGGAGGTGAGGTCGTCCACGGACCATTTGACGATCCGGGGAATAAACAGTTGGAGCATGTCTACGGCGATGAGGCAGACCACACCGCAAACGATGATCATTCGATTTTCAAAAATATATGGTTTCAGTAAAGCGATGGATTTCATTTTCTTAAAGGGTTATTTTCTACAGGAAGTTTGAATTTCTGCTTTCTGGGTCACTATACCCGCAGGGCCTGCCTCCCGGTTTCCCCTGCATCGGTAAGGCAGTGCCGGGTCCCTTTGAATCAAGACTCATATAACATATGCGTTTATCTCCCGATTTCAACGTGCAGGGACGTCAAATCGGTCTTCAAAATTCCCGAACGTTGACTTTCAAAATGGCGATTGTTATGATCATCGGTTATGGAATCGGGACATGTCGTTGAATTTATAGACCAGCAAAAAATACTATGCGCGGTGGTTCTGGAGGTCAAGAAAAAGAGACTCAGACTCCTTACCGAATCCAACCGGGAGGTCAAACTCTCCGCCGGCCGACTGTCGCACCAGGGGGAGGTGCGTCTGGATCTTGCCATGGGTCGGGACAAGATGGTCCATACCCTAAAAGCGATCGCCGGACGTCGAAATGCGCTGTTGGGAAACATCGATATCCAGGAATTGTGGGAAGTGCTTAATTCAGAACAGGAGTGGATCGACCTTGCCACCATGACGGAGTTCTGCTTTCCCAAAGACCGTACGGTCGACCATGAGTCGGCGGTGGTCCGGGCCCTCTTTCAGGACAAGCTTTACTTCAAATTCAATCCCGATCGATTCTTCCCCAACTCGGAAGCAAAAGTAGAGGAGATCGCCGCCCGGCATCGCGAAGCGGAACGCCGGGAGCGCGTCATCGACGCAGGCGCCGCGTGGTTGAAGCGGTTCAAATTGCAGGAGACCGGCACCGCATCGGAAACGCTGGACGTAAACTCGCTGGAATATATCAATATTCTGAAATCTTATTACCTGTTCGAAAAGGAAAGCCCCCACTGGATGCTGGCAAAGGCCATTTTGGATAAAGCGGGTGTCAGTCGAAGCGACAGCATTTTTTCCCTCCTTGTTAAAGCCGGCGTGTTTACAGAAGATGAGAATGTCGAATTGCTGCAGCATGAAATTCCCGTGGCGTTTGACGCGTACGTGACCCAATCTGCAGACCATCTTTCCGGATCATTTGCCGATTTTTCATCCGATCCCCTGAGAAAAGATCTGACCCATCTGTCAGCCATGACCATCGACGGGCAGTCCACTCTGGATTTCGACGATGCCTTGAGTATCGAGAGCCTGGGGAGCTATTTCCAGCTCGGGGTTCATATCTCCGATGTGGGCCATTTCATCGAAAGGGGCAGCGCTATCGATCAGGCCGGTGTCGAACGGGGGAGTTCCATTTATACCCCGGACCAGCGGATTCCCATGCTGCCCTCCAGCCTAGCTGAGGGGCTTTGCAGTCTTAAGGCCGGTGAATCCCGTCCGGCCATCAGCGTGATGATCCGAATCGATCCCAGGGCAGAGGTAGTGGACTGGGAGATCTTTCCCAGCGTGATACGGGTGAAGGATCAATTGAGCTACTACGACGTCAACCTCATGGCGGATGACAACCAGGATATCGGGATCCTTTGCAATATCGCAGAAAACTTCAGACGAAAGCGACTGGCGTCGGGCGCCGTTCAGATCAATTTGCCCGATATCCATATCTGGCTGGGAAATGATGGTGAGATTACCGTCAATCGTGTCAACCGGGAGAGCCCCGGCAGGCGTTTGGTTGCTGAGATCATGATCATGGCCAACTGGCTGATGGCTAAATTTCTCGCGACCCACAAGATGCCGGCGATCTATCGGACCCAGCCCGAACCCCGGGCACGGTTGTATAGTGGCGAAGAGGGCACACTGTTTCAAAACTACATGCAGCGGCGGATGCTAAACCGGTTTCGCCTCAGCACCCAGCCGGAGTCCCATTCGGGTCTCGGCCTGGATGCCTACGTCACCGCTACCTCCCCCATTCGGAAATATTTTGACCTGGTGACCCAGCGGCAGATCCGGGCCGCCTTCGGTCTGGAAAAAGCCTATTTGCCGGAGGAGATCAGCCGAATCATACAGGTGCTGGAGCATCCCATGAGCCGGGTGTCCTTGATCCAGAGAAATCGAAGCCGCTACTGGCTCCTCAAATATCTGGAGACCCAGATTGGAAAGAAGGAGGAGGCCATCGTTCTGGCCAAACGGCGCCAGCACTATCAGATCTTGCTGAAAAATTACATGCTGGAATGCGACTTGCCCCTTTCCGGCGGTCTGGAACTCAAACCGGAAGATCTCATCCAGGTCACCCTTCAGCAGGCCAATGCCAGAAAAGACATTATTTCCGTCTTCATGGGTTGAGATACGTGGTTCAAGGATTCGATGGATCAAGGATCCAAGGGTTTGTTTTCTGAAGACTTTATTAACGTCTTCAGCATTCTTTCGATCTCTTATATAGATCTGCCCGAAAAATCCTGCAACACTTGGGGCTATGGGACGTCAGGCGGAATCCACGTACGGTTGCCAATGGGCCGCCAGTTGATATATTTCACGCATATGACGATCAGCCGTGACCCAGTTCGGATGATTACATTATTGACCCGCAATATCCCGCCGAGGCCTACTTTTACGAAGTCGCGTCGTAGCTTCAAGCAAAGGTGGAAAGCTCATCTACTGAGCCTACAGGCTTCCTATTCCCAAAATCCGTGAATTTCAGCAGATTTGGCAACATTTGCACTCTTGACATAACATCCATTGTCGGCCATAAAAATTGCAGTTGCAGCTCAACGGTTTCGACTGGCTGATGGAAGTATGGGCATACGATATGTTGGGGTTCACTCGGTAGTCTCACACAACCAAATCTTATTGTGGATTCCGTACCCGAAGGCAAGTTCTTATCTCTATCCCTGGGTCGAGGGTTCATTTGGCTTGAAACTTCCGGTATTCTGAATCATTCCCTCGAATCCTGGAACCCTTTCCCCCTTGGACCCTGTTTTCAGTCCTCGTGATCAAACAGATACCCCACCGAGCGGATGCTTTTGAAGTAGACCGGTTTTTTCGGCGATTTCTCGAAATACTTCCTCAATCTGACGATGAAATTGTCTACGGTTCGGGTGGTCATGCCACCTGTGTAGCCCCAGCCGATCTCCAGGAGCTTGTTGCGAGACAGCGGTTTTCCCCGGTTGAGGATGAACAGTTTCAAAAGTTTGATCTCCTGACCGGTCAGTGTGATGGTCCCTTTTCGGCACGTCGCAGTGGAATTGGTAAAATCGATCCGATTGGGGCCGAAGGAATAGGTGGTCGGCAGGTTGAGATGGCCCGACGCTTCCCCGGTTTCGTCGTCCCGGTTCCAGGAAACCCGCGTTAGCAGGCGTTCCACGCGCAGTAGAAATTCGTCCAGGTTGAACGGTTTCGCCAGATAATCGTCCACTCCGTAGCTGAATCCTTTGATCCGGTCATCAGCCGTACCCTTCGCCGACAGAATCAAGATGGGCACCCGTTCATCCTCCAGGCGGATGTTTTGCAGCACCGACAGGCCGTCGATACCCGGCAGCATGATATCCAGAATGATCAGATCGGGCTGCCACTCCTTCCATTGCTGGATACCGGATATGCCGTCTCCTGATATCCTGACTTCGTAGCCGTTCAGCGAAAGGTTCAGCTTCAGTCCCTCTGCAATGTGCAGCTCATCTTCTATGACGAGTACCCTGGATTTGTTTTTGTCCTTCATGGCGATTCCCACAGTTTTAAAAATGAATCTCCCTAAAAGGGGAGGGTCAGAGTGAAGGTGGACCCCTTTCCGGTACCCGGACTGTCGGCGATAATTTTGCCTTTATGGATCCGGGCGATGCTCTGAACCAGATAGAGTCCCAATCCGCTGCCCTTGGTGGTCATTTTCATGGGCCGTCCGATCTGGTAAAATTTCCTGAAGATCTTTTTGCTCTCTTTTTTGTCCAGTCCGATGCCGTTATCGGTAAATCGGATCACTATCTTGCCATTGGATGACGCAAAAGAGATACGAATCTCCGGAATTTCGGAGCTGTTGTATTTGATGGCGTTGGTAATCAAATTCATCAGTAGCATCTCAAACAGGGGGCGATCCACCGCACAAAGCAGCTGCTTTTTCGAGTCGTTGTAGATTTTGATCTCACAACCGGAAAACAGTCGACGGTTGTCCTTGACAAAATGGCTGCACATCTCCGGCAGATCCGTCGAGATAAACTCCCCCTCGTAGCTTTTGGCCTCCAACTTGGCCAGGTTCAGGATGCGGCTGATATTTTCGGAGAGTCGGCTGACGTCCTGGAGCATGTAGTCGATGTACTTTTCCCGTTCTTTGGGGGTGAGTTCGTGCCTTAAGAAGGTCTCCAGGAAAAGCTTCATGGAAGTGACGGGGGTTTTCAGCTCGTGCGTGAAGTTGTTGATAAAATTGTGCTGGAGCCGATACAACTGGAGAGTTTTTTGGTTGTAGACGAAGATGGTGAAAATACCCAGAAGGATCATTCCCACCAGTATCGACAGCACGAGGATCACCAGCCACGTCTGGGGCTCCAGCACCTGGCCGGCCTGGAGGTTGAACCGTTTAACCACCGCCTTGAGGCCCGTGCTGACCTCAATATACCAGTAGATATATAAAAACAGAGAAGCGCCCAGAGCTAGAATGGAGAAGATGAAGATGGAGATGGGATGAAAAAACCAAAAGGTCCGGTTCATTTCCGTCCGCCTACTTGATATCGGCCAGGGTTCCCCCCGTCATTTTTTTCAGATCATCTGGGGTCAGCCTGAACAGGGCATGGGGGGTTCCTGCCGCCGCCCAGATCTCCTCATATGCCATCAGCGCTTCGTCGATATAGGTTTCAATGGGTTCCGTATGCCCTAAAGGGGGGACTCCCCCGATGGCAAACCCCGTTTTATCTCGAACAAATTCCGGTGGGGCCATCTTGACCTTTTCCGATAACAACCGCCCCAACTTTTTCGTGTCCACCCGGTTGGCCCCGCTCGCCACTACCAGTATCGGCCGACCGGTCCCGGTACACCTGAACACAAGGGATTTGACAATCTGTCCCACATCGCACCCCACAGCCTCTGCGGCTTCCGCTGCCGTCCGAGTGGTTTCCGACATCTCCACCACCTGGCAGGGGATGTCAAAGGCAGCAAGTGCACGCTGCACCTTCATGGCACTGGGGCTCAGTAAATCGCTCTGGTGTTCCGCCATATCTTCTTTCCTTTATGTTGAAACCAAATCATTTCCCGGCCATGGGCGGCACGATTATATGGGGTGAAGTTGACAATAATCAAGGGTGAAATAATATTATACGGAACAATAACCGTTGCGAAGGACTCTTTTCCGGGTCTGATTCGGTTTTCCCTTGACCGGACCCGGCAGATTCTTTATATGAGCGCCCCAAAGAAAATAAACGTCATTCAATGACCACAAATCCATACCGGGCTAACGACGCCCGACGGAACAGATGCCGGTCGCCAATTTAACCCCTAAGAGGGATTCCAAGTAACTGCTGTTCGTTCGGTGGCGCCCGAAACCACAAACGTCAAGAAAGCCAGACCATTCATCATGGGTATACAGGAGAGAAAGAAAAAGGAGAAAGAGAGACGCCGCCAGCAGATTATTGTTGCGGCCAAGCGGGTTTTTTCGTCCAAAGGCTTCAACAAAACCACTATGGAGGATATTGCTCGCGAGGCGGAGTTGAGCCCAGGGACCCTTTACATCTATTTTAAAAACAAGGAGGATCTCTACGCCTCCCTATCCCTTCGCATTCTTCAATTCATGATCATACGATTGGAGCATCTCGAATCGGAGGGAGATCCCCAAGACAAATTGAAAGCCCTAAAAGATGTGCTGCTGGACGTTTACGACTTCGACGCACCGGCGCTCATCAATATGTTTCATCTTCAGTCCAGCGAGACCCTCAAGAACATCTCCCCGGAAGTGATTGACGAAATCTCGGATCTGTCCCGGCGAGCCCTTGGAAAAATTGCCGACATCTTCGAAACAGGATCCGAACGAGAGGTGTTTATAAGACAGCATCCCGTCGCACTTGCCGATATCCTGTGGGGCATGTTCTGCGGTGTGGTGTTGTGGGAATCCAGTAAGATGTCCCTGGATGAGCGGAAGAACCACCTGAAGACCACGCTCGATCTGGCATTTGAGGTATTCGAACGGGGGGTTCTTCACGATCATCCTGCCTAAACCCGCGTTTCCGGAGGCGTTTAGCGATTCGCCTTCAGCCATCCGCTGACGACTTGGCCTTATCAAGTGTGGCCACCAGCGCGGGTACAATCTCGAACAGATCCCCCACGGCATAATAATCGCAATTTGAAATGATGGCCGCCTTCGGGTCGTTGTTGATGGCGATGATCATCCCTGATGTCTTCATTCCGGCAAAATGCTGAACCGAACCGGAGATGCCGCAGGCGATGTAGACCCGCGGATTGACCTTTGCGCCGGTTTGTCCGACCTGATAGGCATACGGCACCCATCCATTGTCCACGGCCACCCTCGATGCGCCCACGGAGGCGCCCAAGTTGGCTGCCAGATTCTGCAGCAGTTTGAAATTCTCCCCGCTTTTCATACCCCGACCCCCGGAGACGATGATTTCCGCTTCCGAAAGAGGCCGTATGCCGATTTCGGCTGTGCGGGTTTCCAGCACCTGGTAATCGGCTGCCGGTTCCGGAGAAAATTGAAAGGAGGTGATCTCCGGCGATGTCGTGTGGGGTACCGGATGAATTACATTGGGCCGGATGCCGTAGATATAATGGATCCCTCTTAGGGACAGGGTGGCGATGGTTTTACCCGAGTATTGGGAGGTCTTGGCCCGCCGACGTGCAATGTCGATTTCGATGCAGTCCATTACCAAAGGGGCATCCAAATCGGCGGCGATCCGCGGCAACACATCCCGGCCATCGGGGCTGGCCAGGCCCACAAGACTGCTGATCTGAAACTTCTCCATGGCCGCTGCCACTGCCCCGGCCCGAACCACCGGGTTCCATGCGCCGGCATCCTGGCCGGTTTCGATATGGATAACACGATCCACCCCATAGGTTCCCAACGCCTCGACCGCCTCTTTTGCGGACGCATCCACCACCAGTCCCACCACGGTGTGACCCTCTTTTCGGACCGCCGTGGCCATACCCAGGTTCGCCGGTTTCACACGCCCCGCTTTGAATTCGATGAGAAGTCCGACGGTTTCCATTGTTACAGCACCTTGGCTTCGTTTTTCAGAATCTCCACCATCCGATTCGCCATCTGGGCGGCATTCCCTGTAATCGGTGTCGGGTTTCTCGGTTCATCTGCAAGGGAGAGGTTTTCGATGGTCATACCGCCGGGTGGAGAAGAGATGGCAAGATCGGTGAAAGCGATTTTGCGGACCTCCTTCTTCCGGGATTTCACAATTTCCGGAAAGGTGGGATAAGAGGGGGTGTTGAGGCCCCGACCCGCCGCCAGCACGCAAGGGATGGCAATCCGGATGCGGTCCACGGTGCCCGCCTCCCGTTCGCATTCCACTATGACCGCATCTCCGTCCAGGTCCACCCTGATCACGTTGGTGGCAACCGGCAGGTTTAAATTCCGTGCCAGCCGAAACTGCGTCTGCATCCCCTCATGGTCGATGGATTCCTTGCCGGTGAATATAAGAAAGGGGGCGCCATCGGCGCTGATGGCGGCGGCCAGTGCCCGGGCGGTCACGATGCTGTCGTGGGATCGGTCCGTTTCGATAAGAATGCTCCGGTCCACACCCATTGCCATGGCGGAACGCAGGGTGTTTTCCGCAGCTGCCCTTCCAAGGCAGACGCCGATCACTTCATTTCCTGGATCCGCTCCCCTAAGCCTGACCGCCTCGGTCAAGGCGTGCTCATCGTAGGGGTTCACCAGGAAGGTGATGCCTTCATTGATGCGGTCCGTCCCCTCGATGTTGATGGTGGCCGCCGAGTCGGGTACGTGCTTGATGCAGACATAGATCTTCATGTGGATCGGATCCTGCCCTTGTTAACCGTTGACGGAGAAGCTTGAGTTTTCGTTAATCTCCCGTTTGCGTGAGAAAAACCCCACATTGAGGGTGCGGCCGGTATATTTCATCTTGAATTGGAAGGGCTTTTTGTCGTGGTCCAGTCCTTTTTCACAGGCATCCACTAGTTCGGCCATCATGGCACCCACCACCGGGGCATTTTTATACTGGTTGCCGCTGGTGCCCACGGCCATGTAAAAGCCGGAAAGGTCCGATTTGTCGTAGATGGGGATCCAGTCGTCGGAGCAGTCGTAGAGGTCGCACACGCCGTTGGGCTGGTTGGGTACCTGAAGCGTGGGGATCCGCCGCCCCAGTCTGTAGCATTGGGCCTTCCACTGCTCTTCGGAGAGCTGATTGTTGCGGCCATGGCCGCCCCTGCCGGCGTAGAACTCATCCGGGTCCACCCACTCCTGGGGATCGCATTCCGGATCTTCGGAACCGATGAGAAACAGATTGCCCGTTTCCGGCCTGAGGTAGCACCCGATATCGCCGTCGCTTTGATGGTATCCGTCATGGTAGTAATCGTAGTCCTCGGGCGCCGGGCAATACATCACTTCGTGCCGCAGGGCTTTTGTCTTGATGTTGCATCCCTCCCAGACCCCTTCGGCCATCTGATTGATTTTAAAGGAGTGGGGACCCGCACAATTGATCACCACAGGGGCATCGATTTGGGTGCCGTCGGTCAGTGTGATGCCGAGCACCTGTCCAGCGGCGCTTCGGATTTCGGTCACCTCGGCATTGAATATGAATTCCCCACCTTTGGCCTCTGCTGCCCGCATGATGTTGTGGGCGGACAGTGCGGGATCGTTGACATAACCCCCTTCAGGGCAAAACAGGGCGCCTTCCAGCATCTCTGTGGGCTCTTCCCAGAACGCCGGATCCTCCGGGCGCCTCACCGGCCAGAATTCATGCAGATCCAGCACAGGCACATGCTTGAGAATGGTTTCATTATCCCACTCTTCGTATTTCACGCCCACGGTGTCGTAGTGTTTTTTTACATTCTGCCATTTATGGCCTTTAGATTTGATGAGGATGGACCCGGTGTTCATATATTTGGCCAAACCCTTTTCATCCTCCACATGATCCAGGTAGTTTTCCCAGTCCAGCCAGTACTTGAATCCCTCGTAGGCGAATGCCACGCCGTCTTCGGTGGAATAATGGGCCCGGACAATGGCGCATGACCCGGATGTGGATCCCTCTCCCGCGTCGGGCAGCTTGTCTACATTCAGGGTCTTGTAACCCTTTTTGCACAGTTCGTAGGCGATAGGGGTGCCGATAACACCCGCCCCGATGATAATAGCGTCATATTTTTTGCTCATAATATCCTCCGTCGAATGCTAAGTGTGAAAGTTCGGTTATTCATTGAGGTCCCGCAGCCATGAACGGAAACGGTTTTCCCCTGCCGGCCGGAGGCCGAACTCCTCCCCGGCCTTGAAAATGCCATGAACCATGGAATCTCCATACCCGCGGCTGCAGGTCAACAACACCCCTCCGCTATTCTCTCTGCTTTTTTCCAGAGTGACGATCTGGCAGGGTACCTGGCAAAAGGGTCCCTGCAGTAAAAACGGTGCCTCTTTTTCAGGATCCATAAAGTCCAGATTGCTTAGTTTTTCGGCCATGAAAAAGAGTTTGGGCCCGAACAGGGCCAGAAAGAGGGTGGACTCGGTAACGTCTGTGAATCCGGGAAAATCCGGCATGTCCGGCGCTGGGTCGCCCAGGTGAAAAATCGAGGCCTGGGTGCCGTTCTGGCGGTTGATCAGCATTTCCCCCGAAAATGTGCAGCCGCCGGGTGTCCCGGGTACCAAAAGATCGCAGGGCTTGAGGTCGTCGATGCGATGGTCCTGCAAATCCCAGCGGACCTTGTGCGCCAGATCCACCACCCAAGGTCCGTCACCCTCGTTTTCATATTCCATTGCAACGGTCCAGTTGTCGTGCAGCTCTGTTGAAAGGGGCGGAATACCAAACTGCACGGGTGATTGTCTATTTAATGCTACCATGAACTACCCCCTCATTCTCTCACCCGCCGGGTCGTAAAAAGGCGTGGGCACCACTGTGGCGTGAAGCCGGACGCCGTCGCATTCATCTTCAAATATTTCCAGCCGGGTTCCGATTTCAGATAGTTGCGATTCCACCAATGCCATGCCCACGGCCTCACCGGTCGTGAAACTTCTGCGCATGGTGGCCACGTAGCCCCGGACCTTGTGGTCGACGATCAGGGCGCCGTCGCATGCCGGACGGCTGTCGTCCGCCATGCGGATTCCAACGAGCTTGAGACGGCCGGCGTCATCCTCCGCCTGGCGCAGGGCCACGGCTCCGACGGTCCTGGCTTCTGATTTATTCCGATCCCATAAAAATCCAAGACCGACATCCAAAAGGTTGGTCCGCTGCTCCGATTCCGACCCGAGGATGAGATGGCATTTTTCCATCCGCAGCACGTTCTGGGCCTCCACACCGAAATTTCGGATGCCGAACTCGGCTCCCGCCGCTTTGAGCATATCCCATACCGTCTGGGTATAGGAGGCGGGCACGTGCAATTCATATGACAATTCCCCCACGAACCCAAGGCGCATGGAACGGACAAAGATGGCGTCGGCAATGAAAAACTCCCGGTAGCCGGCAAAGGGGAAGGCATCATTGGAGATGTCCGTTTCCACTATTTTGGATAGCACCTTTCGGGCATTGGGGCCGGATAGATTGATCACTCCCAGGGCATCGGTCAGGTTGACCAGACTGAATTTCCAGCCGTCAAAACGGGTGTGATACCGGATCCATTCCACGGTCTGTCCGGCCCTTCCGCTGGAGGTGGTAAAATAGTAGTCGTTGTCCCCTATCTTGACCACCACCCCGTCGTCCATGACGCAGCCGTCGTCATTGCACATGGCCGAGTATTTGATGCGACCCTCTGTCAGCCGGCTCATGTCCGACACATAGACGCGTTGCAGGGCTTTGAGGGCATCCGGCCCGTGGATTCGGAATTTTCCCAGGCTGGAACCGTCCAGCATTCCTGCGTTGTTGCGAACATTGAGGATCTCCTCTTTGCAGTCAAAGTCTTCGGAAAAGTAGCGGGCCCGCTGCCACACCCCCATGTTTCGGAAAACTCCGCCGTCCTTTTTCTGGGAGTCATGGAGCGGCGTATGTTTGAACATGTGGTGGTTATAGCCGGCGTAGGTCGCGATATAGGTGGGCACTAGTGGCGGCCGGACGGTGGTGGGCTTGGGCGTATCCGGGGATGCCGTGTATCGGGCGACGAAAAGCGGCAGGTTGTGCCCCGGTATGCCGCCCTGGCCGGGCCCGAGGCCTACGGCGGCATACCGTTTGACCAACTCCGGCACATCGAATCCACCGTCAATCGCCTGCTTGACGTTTTTGACCGTTGCATCCTCATCGAAGCAGATAAAGGCTTTGCGACCCCTTACTGGAGCGGTCACGAGCTTGGTGCCCCGCTGGGGACCGGGACACTCGGATAGGGCCGCATTTGCCTGGGCGAGCAGCTCTTCCGTCTCGAAACCTGCTGCAGCCGCGGCCTTTAGTCCGGCTACACGTCCGGAGGTCTCGATGGCTTCAGGGTTGTTCAATCCGTCGATGCGTCCTGCCGTAAAGACATTTTCCGGCAGTTGGGAGGGCAGGAAGTAGCCGGTGTGCGTATCGTATGCCATTTGCGTCCCTGCCATGATGAGAGGGCCGTTTACCGGTGTCAGGCCGGCGGATGCCACCAGAAGGTTGCAGGGGAACTGCCGCTTTACGGTGCCTTCCAGCGTGGACAGGGTCACTTTTTTCACGTGCCGTAAGCCGTGGGCTTTTGCGGCAACCCACCCTTTGAGCAGGGGAATGCCGCGTTCCGTTAGTGCCGATACAAGTTTGGGATCGTGGCCGTCGTCCCGGATGTCCGCCACGCAGTGGATTTTCATGCCCAGGTCGAAAAGGTCCACGGCAGCTTCCAGGCCCAGATCGTGCCCTACGGAAAAAACCGCCTCGGTGCCCGGTAAAAGGCCGTAGGTGCGGGCCAGGCGATGGGCGCAGCCCACCTGCATCACGCCGGGGCGTTCGTTGTGTTCGAAAAGCAAGGGGCGCTCGATGCAGCCGGTGGCAACCACCGTTGCATCGGAGCGGATCTCAATATAGCGTTCGGTGAACCCATGGCCGGCGTTTCCCACCTGAAAGGCGGTGATCAGACCGTTGCTGTAGGTGCCCACCATGGCGGTGTGGGTGAACAGGCGGATGTTGCCTGTCTTTTCCACCCGCAGGGCCAGCTTCCGGGATCGTTCATAAAGCGGGGTGCCACTGCCGTCTTCAAAGGACCGGTAGTCGAAGCAACCCCCCAGGTGTGGACGGGACTCAATTAGAATGACACGCAGCCCCGATTGCGCCGCGTTCAGGGCGGCGGTCATGCCTGCCACGCCGCCGCCGATGACGGCGACCTCGGCCCTGAGAAAGGACTCGTCGTAGTTCCCCTTCATCTGATAATCTGCGGAGATGACCCCCAGGCCGGCGGCCCTGCGGATTCGCTTCATGGCATGGGGCCAGATCGCCGCTGGCTTGTGAAAGACCCTGTAAAAAAATCCTGCCGGCATCAAAAAGTCCAGTTTATCCATAATGGCCAGCGCGTCATATTCGGCCGACCCCAGCACATTCTGTGCATTGACCGCCATGCCGTCTGAAAGCGGCGTGTTTTCCGTCCGCACGTTGGGAATCCCGTTTACCTCCATCAGGGTGTTGCTGCACTCGCCGTCCAGGCTGTAAAGCCCCCGTGGTCTATGGTATTTCAGGCTTCTCCCAAAGATCCGGACGCCGTTTGCGAATAGGGCTGTTGCCACCGTGTCTCCGGCCATGCCGGCGTACCGTTTTCCCTTGTATTTCAGGGACCGTGTTTCAGAAGGATCGATGCGAAGTGTGGGCAATTGTGTCAATCTGTTCATCTGGTCGCCTCCGGTTCTGGCACTTCCAAGTTGCGGATGGTGTCCCGGTAAGTGGTAAACCATGCACCGCATCCATCCCGGTGAAACCACCATTCTTTCTGGATACCGGCTGTGCACCGGTTCATGTGGACGTAATCGCACCATGCACCAGGGGTGAGCCCCTCTTCCTCCGGACGGGGCCCCTTATCTTCCCCTCCGTAACGGAATTCATATCCGTTGCGTTTTCCACAGACGGGGCAGGTGAGTGTTAGTGCCATGTTCTTCTCCTTAATTATCCGGCGTATAGCTGACCAGGGCCGCTGTTTCCCCCATGAGCCGGTGATTTTCGTAGCGGTGCAGGTTGAAGGGTTCGAGGATTTCGGGGCAACTGCCGGTGGCCATGTACTCGGCCATGTACTTGCCGGCCACAGTGCACGATTTGAATCCGAAATAACCCCAACCGCAGTCCATGTAAAAGCCCTCGATAGGGTCGTTGCCGTCCATGATGGGCGCCATATCGGGGGTCATATCGGCCAGCCCTCCCCAGATCCGCATGAACTTCACCCCACGCAGGCAGGGCAGCCAGTCGGACAGGGCCTCCGCCTGATGTTTGATGTAGTGTGCGGTGTTCTGGGTGGTGTAATTGGGCCACTGATCCATGTGGGCACCAGTGGCGATTTCCCCTTTCAAGGTCTGGTTCGCATAGCAGTGATAGGCACCGGAAGAGACCACATGGTTGAGAATCGGTTTCAAAGGCTGGGTGACCATTGCCTGGATGGTGAGCACGGCGATGGGCAGCCTGATCCCCAGCATGCGATGGATGAGGCCGGCGCTGTAGCCCCCGGCGCTCATCAGCACCCGGGGCGTGCGGATGCGGCCCCGGGAAGTGGTCACACCCGTAACCCTGCCGCCTTCGGTATGGATCGCCGTGGCCTCAGTCTGCTGATGGATATGAACACCGTTTCCGGCGCATCCCTTGGCCAGGCCCCAGACGACTGCATCGTGGCGCAGGATGCCGCCGGGGGGATGGTACATGGCGCCTTGGATAGGGTAGGTGATATCCTCCGAGATATTCAGGGCCGGCACCAGTTCCTTGGCCTCTTTGGCGTCGATAAGGTGGCTCTCCACGCCATGAAATTGAGCGGTGGCGACGTTCATGCGTGCCGCCTTCATGGCGGCTTCGCTGTGCATCAAGTTCAGGTTGCCGCAATTGTTGAACATCAGGTTGAAATTCAGATCCTTGGTGAGGACCGGCCACAGGTCCAGGGCTTCCTTGTATAGGGGCACATTGTATTGCGTCCGCTGGTTGGCCCTGACAATGGCTGTGTTCCTTCCGGCGCCGCCGAACCCGATGTATCTTTTTTCAATGATTGCCACATCGGTGATGCCGTGCGCCTTGGCCAGGTAGTAGGCCGTTGCAAGGCCATGCAGCCCGCCGCCGATGATCACCGCATCGTAGCTGGACTTCAGTTCAGGCTTGTGCCCCCAAAGGGGCTTTTTTTTCCAGAGCATACCTTCTCCGCGGACCGGCTCTGCCGGTAATTGAAATTTCAAATTTGAAATGCTGAGAAAAAATAGGGTTTCTCAGGATGCAACGATCCGGTTTTGCGATGCTGCCGGGTGATGGTATACGGATGAAACAAAACATGTCAAATAAAAAATATTCCTGATAGAAAATATTCCAAATTGCACCTTGACTTTGAACCAATATGATAATAAATGGTTTTGATAAAAGGAAGTTGTGCATACATCGTCAAAATGAAATAATTATTTCATTACACCTGTTTATAAGGGTTTTTAATGACGGAAACTCAGTCAAATCCCGTGATCACCGGGATCGTGGACCGGTTGGATACACTGACCCCCAAAGGGCAGATTCTGGGTCGTTTCATTGTACAAAATCCTGGGAAAGCGGTTTTCATGACCGCCAAGGAGCTGTCCGAGGCCTGCGATGTGAGCGAGGCCACGGTGGTTCGATTCGTGGGGCAACTGGATTACGATGGGTACGGGGATTTTCTCCAGGCATTGCGGGATTTTGTGGATTCGGGACTCTCCCTGCCGGACCGCGTGGATCTACCGGGCATGAAGGGTCCCGGCACCGATCTGCTGCACCGGGTGGTTTTCGATGAGATGGACAATCTACGGCAGTTTTACGAATCCATCGACATGGCGTTGCTCTCCGAAATCGCGGACCTGTTGTGGGACAGCCCGGAGGTGTATGTGATCGGTTCCCGGGTTTCCTATACGTTTGCCTATTATCTGGGATGGTCCCTGACCAAGGTTCGGAAAGGGGTGCGGATTCTCAAGGGTAGCGACAGCACTGCCATAGACTGGCTCACCAACGCAACAGATCCTGGGCTTGCCGTGCTTATCACCACCTCGCGCTATCCCAATGAACTGATCAAACTGGGAAAGGTGGCCCGTCGCCTCGGTCACACCCTGCTGGTGATTACCGACAACACGCTGTGCCCGGTGATTCCCTTCGGGCATCGTTCCCTGGTGGTGCCATCCCGATCCATCCCTTTGATCGGATATCCCACCACCATCTCCTGCATCATCAACTACCTGGTTTTGGAACTGGCCAACCGGCAGCATCCCCAACTCAAGGAGCACCAGGAAAAACTGGAGCAGATGTATCTGGAAAACGATATTTTGTTCAATATACATGCACATGACAAATAGGGCAGGAATCAAAGAACTGGCACAAAGGGCCGCAGGGCTCACATAATTCAATCGGTAGGTTGACCCCAGCGAATTTTTCAAGGATCCGGAAAGGAGATATACACATGGCGATTCAGGACATCTTCAATGCGGTGATGGCATTTCAAATCGATCAGGTGAAGACCCTAACCCAGGCGGAACTGGATGCGGGCACGGATGTTTCGATTATACTCAACGAGGGGCTTATCTCCGCCATGGATCGAGTGGGAGAAAGGTTCAGCGCAGGGGACTTATTCGTGCCTGAGATGTTAAGAGCCGCCAAGGCGATGAAGGGGGGGTTGGAGATGCTAAAGCCCCATCTGGCCGGGGACGTCAGCCAATACAAGGGAGTCGTGGTGATTGGAACGGTCAAGGGGGATCTTCACGACATTGGAAAGAATCTGGTGGCCATGATGGTGGAGGGCGCCGGTTTTGAGGTGGTGGACCTGGGCATCGATGTGGACAGTGCTAGATTTGTCGAGGCGGCAAAGGAGAAAAGCGCTGATGTCATCGCGCTTTCGGCCCTTTTGACGACCACCATGCCCGCCATGGAGGCCACAATCAAGGCGGTGAAAGAGGCAGGGCTGGGTGTCAAGACCATCATTGGGGGCGCACCGGTTACCCGGAGTTTTGCAGATGAGATCGGCGCCGAGGGGTACAGTCCCGATGCGCCGGGAGCGGTTCTGGTGATAAAGGAGATGGTGGGTTGACGCAGCTTGTTGACGGAATTAATAGGCCACGGACCATTATCAAACCGGTCAAACAAGGGGGTAGATTATGAAGACACAGGCAAGGGTGGTCGTTATCGGCGGGGGAGCCATCGGTGTGAGCGTTGCCTATCATCTGGCAAAATTCGGTTGGCAGGATGTGGTCCTCATCGAAAAGCATGAACTCACCTCCGGGTCTACCTGGATGGCGGCAGGCAATTGCTCATTTTTCCACGGGAACTATTACTGCACCCAGGTCAATATGAAGAGCATCGAGATCTATCAACAATTGGAGGCCGAAACCGGGCAGAGCAGCGGGTGGCACACCACCGGCTCCATCCGCACCGCAGACAATCCCGGTCGCATGGAGGAACTGGGCTATATATACAGTATGAATCGATGCCTTGGGCTGGATGTAAACTGGGTCACTCCGGAAGAGATCGGGAAGATGCACCCCCTCATGAACACCGAAGGACTTACGGCCGGTCTCTACTGGCCCGATGATGGGGACGTGGATCCCAGCGGAATTACCATGGCCATGAGCATTGGGGCCAAAAAAAACGGGGCCGAGATCAACACCCACACCCGCGTGAGCGGCATCGAAAGGGCCGCATCGGGGGACTGGGTGGTGCATACGGATAAAGGGGATATCACATGTGAAATCGTGGTCAACGCCGGAGGGCTGTGGGCGCCCCAGGTGGCGGGGATGGTGGGTCTCGAGATCCCCTCTATCGCCGGCGAGCACACCCATATCCTGTTCGAGGCCATCGATATTGTGGAAAACCGCGATACCTACCTGCCCCTGGTGCGCGACCCCGACCGCAGCATCTACATCCGCCAGGAGATGGATAGCTTGATTCTGGGCCTGTACGAGAGCAAGGTGAAACAGTGGTACCCCGAAGGGGTGCCCTGGGACTACGCCCAGCAGGAACTGCAACCGGACCTCGACCATATCGCCGACTTCATCGAGCACGGCATCTATCGCTTCCCCATCATGGGAGAGATCGGCTTCAAGCACGTGACCGACGGCCCTATCACCTATACACCCAATGGGGATCCCCTGGTGGGGCCGGCCTATCCCTTGCGGAATTTCTTCCATGCCTGCGGATACAGCTTCGGCATTACCCAGGCCGGCGGCATCGGGTACTATCTGGCAGGTTGGATCATGAACGGCGAGCCGGAAATCGACCTGTGGCCGGTAGACAGCCGACGCTACGGCGGTTACGCCAACTGGGCGTACAACCATGAGAAGATCGAGGACACCTATCCGCGCCTGTATGCCATCATCTGTCCCAATGATTGGCGGGATGCCGCCCGTCCCAACCGAACCGCTCCCATCTACGAGTATCAGAAAAAAGCCGGTGCCGTGTTTGGGGACTACTACGGCTGGGAATGCCCCAATTACTTTACCGACCGTCCGGAAGACAAACGGGAAAAGCCCGGTTGGAAGCGAAGTAACGCCTTTAATTACGTAAAATCGGAATGTCGCCATGTCATGGAAAAGGCAGGCTTGCTGGACCTCTCCCGTTTTGCTAAGACCCGCATCTCCGGGTCCGGTGCAGAGGCCTGGTTGAACCAAATGAGCTGCCAGAACGTGCCTGAACAGGACGGCCGCATCGCCCTGGCCCCCATGCTGGATCATAACGGCAATTTCAAATCAGACATGACCATCAACCGGATCGGGGAGGGCGACTATTTCTGCGTGACCGCGTCCGTGGGAAAACGTCACGACCAGCACTGGCTCATGGAAAACCTACCGGCAGATGGCAGTGTCCGCATGGCGGATGTGACCTACGAAATTGGCTGTCTGGTCCTGGCCGGCCCGAAAAGCCGGGAGATACTTGCCAAAGCATCCTATGGCGATGTCTCCAACAAAGCCTTTCCCTTAAGCACCAGCCGAGATGTCTATGTCGGACGTATCAAATGTCGGGTCAACCGCATGAATTATGTGGGTGAATTGGGATATGAAATCTTCCATCCCATCCAGTCCCAAATCTCGGTCTACCAGGCGCTTATGGAAGCCGGAGCTGAATTCGATTTGAAGATGTTCGGCATGTACGCCATGGAGTCCATGCGGCTGGAAAAGGGTTACCTCTCGTGGAAAGGAGAGATGAACGTCCACCATACCCCGCTGGAGACCCATGTGGCATGGACCGTGAAGATGGACAAGGAATTTATCGGAAAGGCCGGTCTTGAAAAACAGCAGACGGAAGGCGTTCCGCGGAAGCTGACGTGCCTTGTCTGCGAAGCGGAAGATGCCGACCCCTGGGGGTACAACCCCATCTACAACGGAGACGAGATGGTGGGGATGACCTCTTCCGGCGGCTACGGACACCGGGTGGAGAAGAGCATCGCCCTGGGTTATGTACCACCGGAATTGGCAGTTCCCGGCACTCGTCTGGAGGTGGAGGTATTGGGAAAAAAGCTGCCCGCAGTTGTCGTGACCATGCCCCTGTACGATCCTGACAACGAGAAGATGAGAGGTTAGGGGGCGGTTTTATTTACTCCAATGGATGCCAGGAGTTTAAATATGTGCGGGAGGGAAGTGTCCCAGATATTCGTTTAGCGGGAAATGACATGCATCCAGTCACAAAAATCAAATTTCATTCAATAACCAAAATTCCAAAACCCAAATTATGGAAGTAAGGATTGGAAGATTGAGGATTGGACTTTGGAATTTATTTGGGATTGGGTGCTTGTTTTTTGTGGTTTATCAGAACTTAAGCAAATAGTCTGACCCAGACCAGGCCTTGTTAGGCTGGTTGTCGAAAGACTTCGTTCAAAAAAAGGGAGGTACCCATGCCCGTGGAAGCCAATATTGTCGAGATTTTAAAGAAGAACAAGATCGCCTATGAAGTGGTGGAGCACGAGCCCGTTTACACCAATCCCGCCATGGCGGAAGCCCTTGGGGTCGGAGAATCGGAGACCGTCAAGTCCCTGGTGCTGATGACCAAAGAGAAGAAGATGGTGGTGCTCGTGCTGCCCGGAGACAAAAAGGTGGAGTGGAAAAAGGCCGCCGCCGGCATCGGGACGAAAAAAGTGTCTTTCGCCAAACCGGAGATGGTGCTGGAGAAGGTGGGTTGCGAAGTGGGGTGCGTGCCGCCCTTCGGCAGTCTGACGCCCCTTCCCATCTTCATGGATCCGGATCTGACCAAAAAGGATGTTGTCTACTTCAACCCGGGAAAGCACGACAAGTCCTTCAAGATCAAAGCCTGGGACCTCAAGAAGGTCGCAAAACCCAAGTTCATTTAGTGTCTATCCGGAAACGCTAAAAGCGATTTTGAAAAAGTCATTTTATGGGTAGAACCTTTTACTATCGTCTTTGGGAATCAAACGAGAGGCAGTCCTTTTGATGATAAATATAACGGCACAAGCAATAATCGCAATGATGAGCAGTTCCATCCAAGGCCCTTTCTGTTATTGATCATATCGGAATGAAGATCATTTATAGATACAGTTTACGCTTAAAGGTCCGTTCATGTCCAACAATATTGAGTGGATATAAATAGTTGGAAAAAAAGTTTCAGGCCTATCCGCTTCCGGTTTCCCCTGACGCACCATCGCTGCGGTGAGTAATTATTTGACTCGATCTGCACCAATCTTCGCGAGTTGAGCGGCCGCAAAAATTCTCGATTAGACCGACGGGTGTGTGCGCAGATTTCCGAACCCTTCTGCATCAACGATCTCGGCACCTATTTACATAAATAATTCGCTCATCTCAAATTATAGTCCGTATTCTGCCAGTGATTATGCCGAGGCGTATGGCGAAAGGTGATGGGGTACGATCGAAGGTCATTTATCCTGTTTATTCTCCCCGTTCCATTGACATGAACCCAAGTTTTTTGTATCTACGGATTGATCGTTCGATCGGGCCAACTTTTTCACCGTATCCAAAATAAGGGATGGAGGTTTCTGATGATCAACAAAGCCATCATCGTCGGCAATCTGGGCAGGGATCCTGAAATTCGGTACACCCAGAGCGGCACGGCCGTGGCCAATTTCAGCGTGGCGACCACGGAAAAATGGAAGGACAAGAATTCGGGGGAATGGCAGGAGCGCACCGAATGGCATCGCATTGTTGCCTGGGGAAGGCTGGGGGAGATCTGCGGTGAGTACCTTTCAAAGGGTCGCCAGGTCTACGTCGAGGGAAAGATCCAGACCCGTGAATGGACGGACAACGACGGGAACAAACGATATACCACTGAAATCGTGGCCAACGAGATGAAGATGCTGGGGCCGCGGGATTCCGGCGGGGGATACAACAAGCCGTCAGGACCACCGGGTGTTCCGGAATATGACGGGCCGCCGCTGTCTGATGACCAGGATGATGATATCCCGTTTTAGACGCTTTGGCAGAACCATCCACACTTTTGCATGTTTTTAGTCATAAGCCGATCGATATTGAAAACGATGGGTCTTATCCAGCACCACTGGACAAGGTAGGGCAGAACGGTGGATTGGATTTAAGGAAGGGTTAAGGGTTCCCATGCTGCCCGGCCCCCAAGGGTCAGGCAGCACTGTTTCCCTGTTACGCGTCAGTGCTTTTTTCGATCTTTTCAGGTTCCTTTTCCTCGGGTTCGGAGGTGGCGGATTTGAAACTCTTGATCGCCTTTCCCATTCCCGCCCCGATTTCAGGTAATTTGCCGGCACCAAAAATAATCAGAATAATCACCAGAATGATAATCAGTTCCGGCATCCCAATTCCAAACATATATTCCTCCTAATTTTATGAGTCTTCCTGCTTCAGATCCTGCATCAGCATCACGAACTCTTTGGATCTCAGGTAGTTGTCCAGACATCCCTGGTAGTTGATCCAGGACTGCCACAGGTTCATCCATGCCTCGTTGTGCCAGTAACAGTCGGGATCCCCTTTTCCCTTGAGCCGTTCGATGTAATCGATGTACTCTTCTGCACATCCTTCGCAAAACCGGTAGGGAACCCTCGGGTCCCTTTCTTTTCCGACTTTGGGAGATTCATGCTCCAGCTGGGTGCCACATTTTTCGCATTTAAAGGCGCAATGGGTGCACTGAAACGCTTTCTGGACCGCCTGGATTTTACGCTTTTTTACAATTGCGTCCTTTTCTTCCTGGGCGATCTTTAGCTTTTTATCGAGAGAGATCACATCCGCCACGTTGATTCTCCTGCGTAACTCCGAGTCCATGTAAAGATCGAAATATAACACTGCCCATAAAACGTGTCAATCGATTCCAATCGCCGGTTTGTTCGAGGTCGCGGCGATTCGGTTCCAACTATTGCTTGATATTGAACAGGCACCCATGGTACCAGTTTATCCCTTGAAAGCTGGGGTTTAACGAACAAAGGAGTCTAAAATGAAGGAAAAATTCAAACCGGGCGGGTTGCCCATACTGATCGGGAGCCTTCCCCTGTCCGATCATGATGCAGCGGTTCGGCTCGTATTCGACCATACCCCGGAGATTCCGCTGTGGATCCAGCTTCCGGTCCACCTGGAGGAGGGAATGGTAAACCAGTTTCTGCCGGGGATGCCGGGGATTCATAAAGAGGAAGGTCGAGTGTTCGTAGACCTCGACAGTACCAAATATGCAGATGAGCAGGTGCAGTTTTACGAGGAGTTCATGGCTGTTGTCGAAGACGGGGCAGACATCGATGCATCCCGCTTTGCCCTGAAGCCCGAGGTCGCAGCCGGGTTTTTCGCACTCACCGCGTACCTGGACACCCTCGATACACCTCCGGTTGCCCTCAAGGCGCAGGTGACCGGCCCCATTACCTTTACCATGGGACTGACCGACCGGCAGCGGCGGGCGATCTTTTACGATCCCCAAGCCAGGGATGCGGCGGTGAAGCTTCTGGCCCAGAAGGCGCGGTGGCAGGTGCGGTGTCTGTCAAGGTACAACCGGCCGGTGATTCTGTTTCTGGATGAGCCGTCCCTTGCCGGATTCGGCTCGTCCGAGATGATCAGCGTGTCAAAAGAGGAAATCTCGGCCTGTCTGTCCGAAGTGGTGGATGCGGTCCACGCGGACGGAGGTATCGCCGGCATCCATGTGTGTGCCAACACCGATTGGGGCATGGTACTTGACACGGGTATCGACGTCATTAATTTTGATGCTTATGCGTATTTCGACCGATTCATACTTTATCCGGAAAAGATCAAGGCATTCATCGACGCGGGGGGGATCCTGGCCTTCGGAATCGTGCCCACACTTTCACCAGAAGACCTGGACCGGGAAACGGCCGATTCCCTTTTAGAAAGATGGGAGGGTCAGGCGGATACCATTGCCGGCCTTGGAATCGATCGCGATGTACTGCTGGCGCAGTCGCTGATTTCTCCGAGTTGCGGTGCCGGCAGCCTGGACTACGATCGCGCCGTCAGGGCGTTGAGTCTGACGAAGGCGGTGTCGGCCGCAATAAGGAATAAGGGTTAATCTGAACTGAAAAACGAGGAAAAAATGGTAACCAACGGAACAGAAAAAAATTTCACCGGGGCGACCCGGTACGTGTTGGATGAGGAACTGGCCGGCATCGTCAATATCTCCATGGCACTCGAAATGCCGCTTCTGCTCAAGGGTGAACCCGGGACCGGGAAAACCATGCTCGCCCATGCCATCGCCGAAAACCTGAAGATGCCGCTCATCGTGCTCAACGTAAAATCGAGCATGAAGCTGGTGGAGGGATTGTATCAGTACGACACCCTCACCCGTCTCAACGACAGCCGTTTCGGAGATTCCACCCGGAATGTCAGCAACATCGAGGAGTATATCAAGATGGGCAAGATCGGCCAGGCGTTCACGGCGGACACAAGGACCGTGCTGCTCATCGACGAGATCGACAAGGCGGACACCGATTTTCAGGACGATATGCTGGATGTGCTGGATCAGATGGAGTTCGATATCATCGAGATCGACAAGACCGTTACGGCTACATTTCGACCGGTGATCATCATTACTTCCAATGCCAAAAAGGATCTGTCGGACCCCTTTCTCGGCAGGTGTAACTTCCATCACATCGCCTTTCCGGATCCCAAGATGATGCGGAAGATCATACGGGTTCATTTTGAGGACATCGATTCCCGGCTGCTGGAAAACGCCGTCACCGCATTTTATAAGATGCGTGAAATCGACGCCATCGAAAAGAAACCGGCCACACGGGAACTGATCAACTGGATCCGGGCCCTCAAGGCGGACCCCGATTTTAGGCCCAAACAACTGGGCAAAGGGGATATCCCATACCTCGGCGTGCTGTTTAAAAAGAGCCAGGATTATGAAAGGGCATCCCAGACGGTGAATCGGAGACGATTGTTCTAGCGGAGCGAATATGTTCATCGATTTTTTCTATACCCTCAAAAATCAAGGAATCCCGGTCAGCCCCACGGCGTTTCTGACCCTTCACCGGGCCATGACGACCGGTCTGGTGAATTCCCTCGATGATTTCTATACCTCTTCCCGTGCCATCCTGGTTAAAAGCGAACGCTATTTTGACCTTTTCGATCAGGTATTCGCCCACTTTTTCCAGGGGGCGGAACTGCCCGATATCGAGGAGATGGAATTGGACGAGGTGGCACGGGCGATGCTGGAGGAGTGGCTTAAAAATCCGAGGGTGATGGCCGATGCCATGGGGGTGGACGAGTCGGAGTTGAGCAAGCTCACTCCCGACGAGTTGATCCAGTATTTTAAGGACCGTCTCAAGGAGCAGACGGAAGAACACCACGGCGGCAGCAAATGGATCGGGACCGGAGGGACCTCGCCGGTGGGGCACTCTGGACATCATCCCGGTGGAATGCGCGTGGGAGGGGTATCGCGGAATAAATCCGCTGTTAAGGTGGCCATGGAGCGCCGCTACAAGGATTACTCCCTTCAGGGACCGCTGACCCAGGCGCTCATCGGAGAGGCGCTGAAAAGGCTCCGGAACATGATTCCCCACGGCCCCCAGGATCAGGTGGATGTCGACGAGACGATCTACCAGACCATGAAAAACGCAGGGGAGATCGAGATCATATTTTCAAGAAGCCTCCGGGACCGCTTGAAGGTGATTCTTGCCATCGACAACGGCGGGTGGTCCATGGACCCTTACATTCCGGTGGTCCAGACCCTTTTTGACTATGCGCGGGCACAATTCAAGGAACTCAAGACCTATTTTTTCCATAATACCATATACGATGCCCTGTGGGAGGACCCCCGGAGGGTTAGAAAGCCCAAAAATATAAAGGAATTCGCACGAAACGATCCTGAAACCCGCCTGATTCTGGTGGGGGATGCCAGTATGGCGCCGTATGAACTGATGGCCACCGACGGCTCTATTTATCTCAGCGAAAGGAGCGGCCTTCCCAGTATCGAACGGCTTAACTTTCTCGCTAAGACTTTTCCCCATTGCGTTTGGCTGAACCCTGTTCCCGAACGGATGTGGCATTACACACACACCATCACCACTATTCGACGTATTTTCCCCATGTTCGAACTCTCCCTGGACGGTCTCGAGGATGCCATTACCCTGCTGATGCAGAAGAACTGACAATAACTGCACCGTAAAGGCTCGGGCCGCTTGGCGTTCATCTACACATATCGTACACTGGAGCTTGACTCATGGATAATGCAAAACCGGGAAGGGCATAGCTTCGTCATCGGAGTCGTCGCCCTGGAGGTTTTTGGCTTAGGTTTTTGATTGAAACATAAATCGAAACCTACAGTTGTCTTAATGTCGCGTTTGTAATAGCAGGTATCTGTAACGTTTCGTGTCAGCGGCGCCGCAGGCGTCTGTTGCACACGCTGGTTATGCATCTGTTTGTTCGATCTTGGCCATTCCTTGAGCCACGGAACGGTCTGCCATTCCTTCCCGTCCCATACAATGATCTCAATTAACGCATCTAGAACTCCTTCTACTTCCTGATGGTCGGCAAACACAGGAGGTAAATCGATACGGCCGCCGCGATAGCCAGCAGAAGAGTTCGCAAGTACCAGTTTTGCAGCAGGAAGGCAGTGCAGTAGCCGATGCTGATCCAAATAAGTGAGATGGCTGATACCTTAATCCGCAAACTCACCCCGCCCTTCTCCACGTAGTCGCGGATGTAAGCTCCCAGCAGGCGGTTATCCAGTAGCCAACGGTGGAATCGTTCCGAACTGTTGGCAAAGCAGAAAGCGGCAAGCAGCAGCAGGGGAGTGGTGGGAAGCAGGGGGAGAAAGATCCCCAGGAATCCCAACCCCACGGAAAAAAATCCTACAACGATCAGAAGTTTCTGCATGGAGGTTGCTTTACGATGTCCTGCATATGCCGGTCTGCCGGCGAACTCTGAAATCAAGGCACATCCTTGATCAACAAAACGGTCAACCAGGCTCCTCTGTCCCTCGATTTAGCAGCAAAAAGTATGTCTGTTGTGATCGCGTCAAGCTACCACCACACTCAAAGGCATAACTAATGAGTAGCGAGAATTAATTTTAGTTTATCGGGTATTCAGCAAAAGTGAGGACAGCTTGCCAGAATTTAACATATTGTTATAACAAAGTATTTAATATGTTTCCTTTGGATATATCAATCTCACCAGATAAACCTTGAAAGAAGAGGTGGTATTGAATTTTGAGAATAACCGCCTCATCGTCTATAATGATAAATTTTTCTATCATGAGACACCTTCAATTGATTCGCTTAGCGATGAGTCAATGGGCAATTCGATTTTGAATGTCGTTCCTTCGGGACCGGTCTCAATAATATCGATTTTTCCTTGGTGGTCTTTGATAATCCCGTAGCTGATAGAGAGACCGAGCCCCGTACCTTGTCCAACCTCTTTGGTCGTATAAAAAGGATCGAATACTTTGTCGATATTTTCGGGTGCTATACCCAAACCTGTATCTCGTACGAATATTTCCACGCACGTAGTCTTGTTTTCTGGCCTGTGGGTAGTTATCTCAATGACGCTTGTCTTTTTATCTTCTCCGGATTCGGATATCGCATCCTTTGAATTGGTAATAAGGTTAAGAAACACTTGTTCCAACTGATTGGCATTCCCAAGAATTTTCGGCAGTGATTTATCAAGATCCTTTTTGATCTGAATATTGTGAACCTTCATCTGCTCACCGACCATCTGCAAACTGTCTTCAAGCACCTGGTTGACCGATATAATCTGAAATTCTCCTGCTGATTGCCGCGAAAAAGTACTCAGATGGGTGATGATGCTCATCATACGGGAAGTGTTCTTTTCAATCAGCTTAAGTAGTTTTCGATTTTCTTCGGGAGACACTTTGTTTTGCCGCAGTCCTCGGTTAAGCAGCTGGGCATTGCCCCTGATAACCATCAGGGGCTGATTCAGTTCATGCGCGACACCGGAAGCCAACTGCCCAATAGAAGCCAGCTTACCGGACTGTACTAAATTAGCCTGCGTCTGTTTTAATTCATGATATGCTTTTTCCAGCTTTTTGTGTGCATAATGTAACTTTCTGCGACTGAGTTTGAGCCTGGAGGCCGTGTAGGAACTGATATAAGCAACCACCATTAGGAGGCCGATTACCACGGAGACCCGGATAAATATGGACAGCGGTGTCGGATTGAACCAGGGATCGACTCTGAAGGTGGGGATGATTTGATACACGCTCAGGAACTCCACCGTCCCAAAAGCAAAGGCTGCAAACCCAGCGACTATAAAAGGCACTTTGCGTGGGTAGAAGGCCCCGACATAAGTAATAAGAGCGGCATAAATAGTAGTCAGATAGGTGGCCTCTATCCCCCCCAGAAAGTAAATAACACCGGTGTACCCGATAATCTCGAGAAAGTTGATTAAAAATGATAAATTGATCAAAGCGCGCTGGCTGGTAATTCGTTTAAGATAGAATAGAGTTGGGGGATTCATCAATATAATAAATGCTACCGAACAGCTGACTCCGATCAAATGATCATAGCGGATGGTGCCCGCAGTATATGCCCAAAATGCGAACAGCCACATGATAAACGAGGCGATCGAACGGACATACGCTCCTTGTCTATAATTTTTATAGATTCTGGATCGCTTATCTTTGGGAAGGAATTTCTCGGAATCGCGCATGAGTCATTGTACCGTGTAAGTGCCTTTAAATCGATCTGTTTTCATTGCGGATAAAGATAGAGGATTAGATAGTTTTTCATGACTCCAAAACTCGAAAAATATCAATCTGAGGTGCCTACAAGATGTTGTGTTTTGAAATATGGTATGGCGATAATAGAAATCATACCAAAATTTTATATATCACTATGTCCCGGCCACAGCTGATAGCTCAACAATACCACAAAACCACCTGAATTATCAAATAATTGGGATTTAATACGTGTATCTGGTTTATTCAGTAACCCTAATCTACCACTAGCCGGTTGCTTGTTACCATTTCATGGACAATACGATCTTCCGGTAAGGGGTTTTTGGAGTATCTGAGTTTGGTGTTTATTCCGGTTTTAAATCCAAACTAAGACGAAGGATCATGTTTTCCGGGTGTGTGGTGTTTTCAGAGAAACGGTAGGAAAGCAGCGTCGTCATTCAGAGCCTGAGATTCCATAGAGCCGGCAGGTATTTTCCCAGATCTGTTCCGATAGGCGCTCCTGGTCTTCATTTAGTTCTTCCGCCAGACGGAAAAGGACTGACTTTACAAAGGCCGGTTCGTTGCGCCGATGATGGTTTTTTTCCGGCGCCGGGGTCAGATAGGGGGCGTCTGTTTCGATCAGGATCCGGTCTATCGGTATATGGGGAACGAGTTCACGCAGGTGCCGGCCCCGTTTATGGATGGTCAGGATACCGGTGATGCCGATGCAGATCCCCAGGTCCAGATATTGGAAAAGCTCCTTCCGGGTACCGCTGAAGCAATGGACGACCCCTGTCCTTCCGGGATGCCAATTAGATTTCAGGAGCTCCAGCAGACGGCCTTCGCTGTCTCTTTCATGAAGGATGACGGGAAGATCCAGGGAGTCGGCGATATCCAACTGTCGGGCAAAGCCATGCTCCTGATCCGGTTTGGGGGAGTACATTCGGTTGAAATCGAGGCCGATCTCTCCCCAGGCTTTTACCTTGGGGTGACGGGAGAGTTTAGCAAGCTTCAGGATGGTTTCTTCGCTGCAGCTTTTGGCATCGTGGGGATGCACTCCCACTGAGGCATAAATGCCATCGTACCGGTCAGCGAGGTGCACCGCTTTTTCGGAACTCGCAGCATTGACGCCGGCGATCATTGCCGCCTCGCATCCCCAACTTTTCATCCGCTGGATTACTTCATCGAGGTCCCGGCGGTAGGAGCGGTCGTCCAGGTGGCAGTGGCTGTCAAAGAGCCGCATCAATTTGTTATGCCTTTAATGTAAATGCGTACCTTGGATATGAGCGATTTCAAGTCAGTCGCACAACGTTTGGTGAAGAGTTTTTAGCATCGGGGTGCAATGATTTCAACATTTAAAGTTGATTTACATCAGCGTATGTGCTTAGTTTTTTGTTTCGGCAATCACATTGATACCGATACCCAACCCGGGTCCATTTGAGCCCGGATTCGAGCTAATATCTTTTGGAGGTCATCATGTTCAAGATTGTTAAACGCGAGGAGATGTCCCAGGGCACCGTCATCCTGAATGAGATCGAAGCGCCGGCCATTGCCAAAAAGGCAAAACCGGGACAGTTCGTCATACTCAAAGCCAACGAGGATGGAGAGCGGATCCCTCTGACCATGGCCGAAACAGATCCCGAAAAGGGAACCATCACCATCATATACATGGTGGTGGGCAAATCCACGGATCTTTTCAAATCCCTCCAGGTGGGAGAAGGATACCAGGATGTCATCGGACCGCTGGGAAAGGCCACTCACATTGAGAAGGTGGGAACGGTGGTTTGTGTCGGCGGCGGCACCGGGATCGCCGTCCTGCATCCCATCACCCGCGCCATGAAAGACGCGGGTAACCATGTCATCGCCATCATCGGAGCCAGGAGCAAGGACCTTCTGATTATGGAGGACCACATGCGGGCCGCTTCCGATGACCTGAGGATCTGTACGGATGACGGGTCCTACGGCCATCACGGCTTTGTCACAGACGTGCTGAAAGAGGTGTGTGAAAAGGAGAAACCGGACGAGGCCGTCCTGATCGGTCCGGTTCCCATGATGAAGTTCGCCTCACTGATTACCAAAGATTACGATATCCCGACCCTGGTCAGTCTCAACCCCATCATGGTGGACGGCACCGGGATGTGCGGTGGGTGTCGGGTGAGTATCGGCGGAAAAACGAAATTTGCTTGTGTCGACGGGCCTGAATTCGACGGCCACGAGGTGGACTATGATGAGTTAATGCTCCGCCTGCAGGCCTATTGCGATGAAGAGAAGGAATGCCACAAATCGTTTTGTACGATTCGGGATTCCGCTTAACCCGTCCGGGGAGTCGGCCGGCACGTATTACATGCATTGATTCGCATCGGTACAATTCATATTCAGGTGTTCAGCCCATCAGGGCATCGGAGGGTAAAATGGCAGTGAAAAAGAGTAAAGCAAAGGGCACTCCCCGCCAGGTGATGCCCGAGCAGGAACCGGAAGTCCGGCGTAGAAATTTCGATGAAGTCCCTTTAGGGCTTACCATGGAGCAGGCCCAGGCGGAAGCGTCCCGCTGTCTTCAGTGCCGGAAACCCGGCTGCATTGCAGGGTGCCCCGTGGAGGTGGATATCCCGGGGTTCATCGATCTCATCGCAAAGGGAGATATGACCGGGGCGATCCGAAATCTGTGGGCCAAGAATGCCCTGCCCGCCGTTTGCGGCAGGGTTTGCCCCCAGGAGATTCAATGCGAGGGCAAATGTATCGTGGGAAAGAAGGGCGACCCGGTGGCCATTGGCTATCTGGAACGTTTTGCCGCGGATTACGAGCGAGAATTTGGCACAGGGGAACTCCCGCCGGTGGCGGAAGCCACAGGCAAGAAAATAGCAGTGGTGGGTTCCGGCCCCTCGGGCCTCACGGTCGCCGGCGACCTGATCGTCAAGGGCCATTCCGTGACCATCTTCGAAGCGTTCCACAA